>Ga0116161_1004456_pt1 | contig 11803 bp, 4 predicted proteins | sample AD_JPNAS3_MetaG_FD_89877 | JGI IMG/M metagenome (GOLD analysis project Ga0116161, IMG submission 89877) | Active sludge microbial communities of municipal wastewater-treating anaerobic digesters from Japan - AD_JPNAS3_MetaG | ecosystem: Engineered > Bioreactor > Anaerobic > Digestate | place... | reverse complement strand
TGAATAACATGTATAGGGTTAGCCGTCATATTGGCGGATTCACGCGAGACGCAATGATAGCAGTGGCAATTCCGAACATAGGAACGTGGGTCAAGAATCCTGTGCTTTACGAAATCGGACAGACTACGGTTTCGCCCGGTACCTACAATGTCATCCAAGGCATGAGTGCCATTGAGAAAGGGCGCTACTTGGTCAATGCCGCAGGTGGTAGCTACGTCCGGGCAGCTTTCGGTACAGCATGGCGCCAAACTGGCACAACCATCGGAACTGGACTTACGCCTGGTGGCTATCTTCTGGGACTTGGTATCTTTGAGACCGTAGACTACCAGACACGAAAATGAGGTATCGTCTATGAACATCTTTGAACTTCTTACAGTGATTGGTGTAATCGTGGTCGGGTATTTTTGCGGTAAGTACTTCGGCTTGCATTACGGACTTGGTGGCTGGATAGGCGGGTTCGTTCTCGGAGTCCTGCTTGCCATCGCAGCATACTGCATCTTCCGCCGATTGATCGGTGTGACCGGCAAAAAGTAATTCTAGGAAAGAAAAGGGGGATTCGTTCGCGGAGCATCGGTGTTACTTCAATGAACCGTAATTACAAAGTTATCATCGCTAGGTTGATTAGCGCACTGTTGTGTTGTTTCGGTGGCGGGGTAGCACAATATTTGTTATGGCATCAATCTGGCGAACCGTGGTACGAGGCTCTGTTTCGTTGGTCATTTCTTTGGTTTTTTTATGTTCTTTTGGCATCGTTAGCCGGAGAGCACATTCCAAAAATGCTGTCAAAAAACGATAATGAACGCCGCGCACATGAAACAACCACTGAACATAGGCATTAGTACCGAAGAGCTGAACGTGGCTGACAGCATCTTGAAGGCCACGGTCAACGCTTTCCACACCGGCAGCGCGGCCCCGCGCCCCGCCGAGCGGGACGCGTCGGGACGCTGGATCGCGCCCAACGTCCCGATGCACCCCATGAGCAACGGCCTCGTCCGCATCCAGTTCCGCGTCGGCCAATGAACCGTGGATATGCCCCGCATAGTTGGGCACGGCTTTTTCTTTTTGAAAACCGAAACCGGTGTTGTTAGTATTCCTTCCGATTTTGGGTCACGAAGAATATCCGGACAGAAAACATGAGGGGGAGGCCGGTGAAGAAGTTGTTCAGGCAAAGGGTCGTGCTGATTGCAGTCATGCTGGCGGCGGGGCGACTGTGTGCGCAGAAGATGGTTTACATCACGCAGGAGCAGGACTGCGGCATTGCGCCGATCCCGGCTGAACTGAATGAGTGGAGGACGGGGGCGATGACGCTCCGCGACCCGAAACCGACCCCTGCGGACGTGGTCGTCACGGGTGATGACTTCTTTACCCGCGAATACGGTGCGCCATTCAGCGTTGAATTCAACACGGGAACGAACGGCTGGACGCGGATCTTCGGCACAAGGGGATGCCAGCCCAAGGAGGTTTCGATCCGTTTCGGACGCGGCTGGGGCCGTCAGGAGGGACGCAAGTTCCAACTGCAGATGGACATCGAGCAGTCCGTTGCCGAAACGGAATGGGACTGGGCCATGTGGGAAAACGGGACCCGCCACAAGGTACCCTTCAAGCTCACAACCTCCGCCGGAAAGCGCTCACGGGTGGTACAGGATCTTGGCGTGGTGCGGATGCCCCAGCGTTTCAGTGGCGTGGAACTCACGTGCCGCACGAAAAATGTCCACGTCAAGATCCTCTCCGCCAAGATCGTGCCGGTGACCGTGCCGATGACCTGGCGCGGGATTTTTGTGCTCGGCTTCGATCCGTGGCGCGCCGGCATGACCCTTGCGCGGCGCAATAACTACACGCTCTCTATTAACGGAACGGAGCTTTCGCGGGGGCTTTCCATCGACGGCGGCGAAACGCTCAAAATGGAAATCGGTGAACACTTGAAGAAGGGCACAAACATCATTGAGGTCGTCACGGAATATCACAGCGGCTATGCCGATCCCGGCGCGCTGCTGACGGAGTGTTTCGCCGTGTCAGCGACAGGCGAGACAACGTTTCTGTTGGCCGGGCCCGACTGGCGGGTGCGCGTCGGCGACGGCCCGTGGCTGAACCCTCATTATTCGAGAAACCCGAAGAGCCGAGCGGGGTTCGAGACCCTTCCCAGCGGCAAGCAGGTCGCGACAGGCAACCAACCGATGCACGGCGGCCCGTTGCAAGTGTGCCATCTGGGGCCGAAGTTCCCCGTTTTCGACTGTGAGGACAAGACGGTCGAGTGGCAGGTTTCGCTTCCGCCCCGGATGACGGAGGCGACCGTCGCCTGCGTGGTGTCAAACGCCATCACAGGCGAAGTGGCGGAACGGCTCTCCCGGTCTGTCGCGCCGCAAGCCGGACAACATTCCACGACCGCCATTTTTCGGCTTGCCTCCCGCGAAACCGGCGCCTACAAGCTCTACTGGACGCTCGCGCGCGGTGCCGACGTGCTCGACCGTGTGCGCACAGAGATGATCGTGGCGGGACCTGTGGAGCAAACGGCGGTACCGTTCAACGAATTCGACAACCTCCTTGAAAGCCGCATGAAGGTGATCCAGACGCGCGACTGCACGGTGGATGAGCTTAACCCGACAAATTTTGCTCAGTATCGCGGCAGCGCGGTTGTCGGCGAATTCCCCGCCGAAGGATTGTCGCGTGTCGGGCGCGAAGGCGGGCTCGTGTTTCGCGAAACGGGTGAGCGCGGCGGGGATTGGTTCGGCTACAAACTCGACGTGGAGCATCTCGGACGGGCACACATTCTGGAGGTGGACTACCCCGACACGCGTGAGCAGCTTCTCTACGTGAGGGTGTGCGAGTCATATCCGATCCATTTCTGTAACAACACGGCGAGAGGCGGATCGGGACATGCGAATGCCTCCGGAGCGGTTCGCACCGGATGGATGGAGCCGCTCACCGGCAAAAAAGAGAAGTTGCGTATCCTCTTTTACCCTGGCTCCAAGAACATCACCGTCACGTTCGAGAACGGCGGTCTGGGCCAGACACGGGCGGCGGTCTGCGGATTCCGTCTGTACGAGGTGCCGGAGGGTGTTCCCGCGCTCGAACTACCGCCAACGGATCGCCTCTACGGCAACCACTGCGAGCGGCCGCTCTGCGGCATGTGGGGCGCGTCCGTGGCCAGCCGCTTCCACTACAGTTGGACGGAGGCGTTCGAAAATGTTTATGCTGCCGCGTTTGCCGCCGCCGCGAACCGCATCCGCTTCCTGCGTTATTCGGGACAGAACCTCGCGATCGAAGGCGTGTACATGTATAAGCAGGGTTTCCCCACGCTCTCGGGGGAGAGCTATCTGGGCGTCGAGTCCTTCGACTTCAACTACGTGCTCTCGAAGATGTACCGGCGCAACGGCATCCGCGCCTTCGCCTGTTTCGAGTACATCGCCTCGCCAGCCATCATGCTGGGCGGCGGCTATGACATCGGGGACAGCGAGATGCGTGCGGCGAAAGGCCCCCTCGCGCCTTCCTATTCGGTAAGCCGCTACGGTAAGCAGGTGGTTGGCTTTGGCGGCATGGGGCTCAATTACCTCGCACCGCACGTGTGGCGGTCGATCACGAATCTGGTTACGGAGATTTATGGCCGTTACGAACCGACGGGCGGCTTCGAAGGCCTCTTCATGATCAACAACGGCTGGTGGATCCCCGGCTTTCCGGCCGCAAGCGGCGACAGACTCTCCGAACGCGAGGTGGGTTACGACGACCTTTCCGTAACGCTTTTCGAGAAAGATACGGGGATTTCTCTCGGGATCCCCTATACGCCTGAACGCTTTGAGAAACGTTATGAAGCCCTCAATTCGAAACATGCGCAGGCGTGGTACGCTTGGCGCGCCCGAAAGATGCGCGAATCGCTGGAAACGATCAGCGACCTTGTCGCGAAAGGCGAGAACAAGTGGGCCGTCTATGCCTCGCCCGGCATCCGGCGCACGCGGGAGGATAGCCCGTTCGACTCGATCTTTTCCACCGCAGAGGAACGGGACACTGACTATCCCCGCCTTCTTGCGGAGGCCGGTTTCCCGTCCGACCTCTACGGGCGGGGTACAGACGCGCGGGTCACGCTCGTTCCTCGGGTCGCGTTCGCGCGAGCCCACGACCTGAAACACTGGGGGGCTGCGATGAACGCGGGAGCGCGCGCGATCTACGCGAAGCAAGACGCCGTTTACTTCGATCCCACCGGCCTGAACGAGCGTTGGACCTCCACGTCCGGCCTCGACGCATGGTGGTGGCGCGCGGCCGGCTCGACCGTCTTTGACGTAAAACCCTCCGGTACCGGCGCGTTCTTCGATATGGTGGACGTTTGCGTCGACCACACGCCGACGCTGATGATCCACACATGGCTTGACGTCAACTACCCCACCGCGCACGGACGCGAGGGACGGCGGTTCGCCACCGGGTTCCTCGCGAGCCCTGTCGGCGATTACACGGACTGCCCGTCGGTCTGCGGCGTGCAGGCGCGCCGTTGCGGCGACGCAGTGCAACTCGTGAACGACACGCCGTACGCTTTGGAGGGCGTGCTGCGTTCGAAGACGCTGGGGCTTTTCCCGCACACGGTCGAGGACGCTTTCGCCGGCAAGAAGCGCGGGACGTTCCCGTACGCGCTCGAACCTTACGGCATCACGGTGCTGAAGGGATGCAACGGCTCGTTTTCGGGTGAGTTCCGTTTCGCCGATGCGGCTGTTGCGGAGCAGGCCATGGCGCGGACGGACGCGCTTCTCGCAAACAAACTCATGTGCGCGAAAATCAAGCCGCAACTCATCGCGCGGCTCCAAAAGGCGCGGCTGGAAAAGGACGCCTACACGGCAGTGGCCACGTTACGCGATTTCGAGGTGCGCCGAGTCGCGGACGCTTTTTTCGATCATGTCATCACCGCGAAAAACACGAAACCCGCATCTGAACTGAAAGTGATCGGACGCTACGACGGCGCCGAACCGAAACGTTTCAAGGCCGGTGAGCCCGGTCAGGGATTGGGTGCCGTGGATGCAAAATACAAGAGCGCCACGCGGGCGCGAACGCTATCGCTGCTTGTCAAGACCGGCGGCTCCGACTGCGCGATTCTGCTGCACGACACACCGCTCCGTTACGATCTCAGGGTAAGCAACGGCGGACTGAATGCGGCGGGCCTCGTCTTTCGTGTCAAACCGGGCCAGAAGGGGTATTTCTCTTATGGGCTGAAGGATTCCGATTCGGTGGCTGCGAACGAGTGGCATCACCTGTGCTGGACGGTCGACCCGGAGGGGTCGGCGACGTTATGGGTGGACGGCGATTTGGTGGATGCGGTCGAGCTTGATGCACTTCACGGCGTGGCACTCGACCCCGCGTCAGGAGGGCTCAACGCATCGCGACCGACTGTCCCGCAAGGCAAAACGTTTGCGGACATCCTGATCGCGCGCGAAATCTTTCGTGAAGGCGTGATGGATTGGCGCGACATTCAGAAAGAGGCCGCCGAGTGGCTCGGTAAAGGAGAGACGAAATGAGGAGACTTTTGATTTTTTCCGTGGCCGCGTTCGCGGCGGCTACGCAAGGCGCGGTGATTGAGGAGATCCGGGTTCCGAGCCCGTCGATGGGCAAGGACATCCCGGCCTGTGTGGTCTTGCCGGACAAGTACGCCGCCGATCCGGGCATGGCGTTCAGTACGGTCTACGTGGTGCATGGCGCAGGCGGCAACTACCGCACGTACGCGACGGAAGAACTGAAGTTTCTGGCCGACCGCCACGAATTCCTGTTCGTCTGCGCCGACGGCGGAAAGACGAGCTGGTGGTTCGATTCGCCTATCGACCCGTCGTATCGTTACGAAACCCATGTAACAAAGGAACTCGTGCCATGGATCGATGCGCACTACCGTGTCATCCGCGACCGGGCGCATCGCGCGATCATGGGCGGATCCATGGGCGGCCACGGCGCCTGCTGGCTCGGATTCAGACATAAGGAACTCTTCGGCGCGATCGGCAGTATCTACGGAGGCATGAACCTGTGGAATTTTCCGAATAGCTGGGACATCGCCAAACGCCTTGGCCCGCGTGATGAATTCCCCGAACGCTGGCGGGAGCACTCTGTGGTTACAGAGGCCATGAAACTGAAGAACGGCGATGTGAACCTGATCATGGCCGTGGGCACATCAGACTTCTTCCTGCCCGCGAACCGCGAGTTGCACAACATCCTTACGTCGAACAAGGTGGCGCACACCTACATCGAGATCCGCACGGCCGAGGAGAAGACCAGCGGCCACTCGGGCGAGTTCAACGCCATGGTGAAGCCGATCATCACGGCATTCATCGATAATTATTTTAAGAATGGTGAGGCGCAGATCGCCACGGCCGTGACGCCGTTCGTCACGCGCTATGCCTCGAAGGTGACGAAGGCCGCGCACGGCACGACTCCCGCACCCGAGATCAAGGTGCCCGCACCATGGAGGGTGGTGGAAGGGGATGAGGCGAAAACGGGGCTCAACGTGCGCGAGTATTATTTCACGATCGAGGCCCCCGGACGCGGCCTCGCCGCACCGCGCGTGGAACTCGTCTGGCCGGGTGTCGCGGTGAAAACCGTGTATGGGGCGAAGAATATGGTGCGCGACGGCGACCGTGTCCTTTTCACGCCCACAGCGACGAAGCCGCCCACCGGTTTCACCACGGGGTGGAGTGAGGGTGCGATCCGCATCTGCGTCTTCCACAATGTGGAGGGGGTTCAGCACGGTCTGTACCGCGACAGGCCCTATCCCGCTGCGGAGGTCCGTGCGCAAAACAACTGGCTGTTCGCCGCGCGCGAATTGTTCCGGCGCGCCGGACTCGCCGAGACGAACGCGACCGAAGGCGCGTTTGTGCAGCTTTTCGGGTTTGAGTCCAACTTCCCGAACGGCCATGTGGACGCGCCGCCGCACTTCCATGTGATGCTGATGTGGAACGCCTGGAAGGAAAACAACGTGGGGCATTACCGTCTCGACGGGAAAGGACGCATCACGGAGAACGCCTTCCTCGTCTGCGGGAACGTGCCCGGATATCCCCGGACCGGCTACTTCCCGCAGCAACTGGGCGAGACGACGCACTACAACGCCCCCTCCGGAAAGACGCTCTTCACGCTTGAAATGCTCCGGGACGGCACCGGTCTCGTGTTCCGCCGTCCCGGCGTGCCCGGCGAGTACCTGCTCGGTTCTCCCGAGCCTGTCTCATCGGTCTGCGTTTCGTTCCGCGAGGACGGCACGCGCCCCTGGCGTGAACTCGCGCGCGTGTCGGCAGACGATGACTCCCGCGAGGGTGTTCTGACCATCCGGACAACGGTGGACGGCCAATGCTCAGTCGAAACCGTCCGCTATAATCCCGACACCGGCGAACGGATAAAACCATAAGAGGCTCCTGCCCCGCGACCGGCGACATTAGCCAAACGCAAAGGTTGCCAAAGTAATCAGTTTGTGACAGAGATGTGCGAAGACAATGCGTTTCAGGTGAAAAGGGGGGCAGTGAGTCGGGAGCGCGGGTGTCCCCGCCCGCAACAGCGTGTCTTGCGGTTTTTGGTTTTATTCACAGATTTGCGCAGATTGCGCAGATTTTTTGTTTTGCCCGCAGGATGGGAGGGACGAGCGTCTGCTCGTCCGGGCGGCGTTTCACGCTACCGCCGCCTTTGAACGCCGAACGCCCAACGCCGGACTCAGAACGTCGAAGTGAAAAAACTCCTAACTCCTTGCCTATAAATTGCCAGGATTTCCCGCTGCGCGGGCGCATGTATCCAGGATTTTCAGGATTGAACAACATCATGTTAATCATGGATATATGCGCCCGCGCAGCGGAAAATCATGCCCTATAAATTGACAGGATGACAGGATTTCCAGGATTGAACAACATCATGTTAATCATGTCCTAAACTTATTCCAAGGTTTTTTCGCGGCTGAGCCGCGCGGCAGGCTAAATCCTAAATCCTAAATCCTAACTCCTAAATAAATCCTACATCCGCGCGTAGCGCGGAAGACGCCCGCGCTCTCTTTGCGTACGCACAAAACGCGCGCTCGACTCGCATGCCTCCTGTCACGAACTGATTACAAAACCAAAAGTGCGAGGGTTGCCAAATACACTGGGGCTACAGTACAATACAAGCAACTGACAAAAGACATTGTCTGAAAAAGAGGATAAAACGATGAAAACAGTTCGGCTCGGATACGCGGGGTTGGCAAGTCGGTTTCGGATAAACATCAGGAGGTGCCGTTACGCGCTCGGCAGACCGATGATCATGTGCCTCGCGGTGGCGATATGCGGTGCCGCTTCCATCACGTTCGCCAGCACGTCCGAGGTGGGCACCTACAATTGGATTAACACGACAGCCAAAACACCCGGTTGGGGCACGGATGCCAACTGGGAAAACGGCGATTGGCCGCTGATCAAAGATACGCCCGCCATGACCAATTCCACATTTGTTTTCAACGGCGACCTCGCTATCCGGCAAGAGATCAAAGATTTGGAGGCCAGCTACGACGTTCCCGCCTGGCTGGGGACGGTTTTAGGTTCCGCCAGCCATGTGCTGAACTGCGTTAACTCGTTTTCCCACCGTTACACAACGATCCGGGACGCCTCGTCTTTCGAGGGTTCGCTGGGGGTTGCGGCCGGTATCGGCGGAACCTGGCTGCTTCTCTCCGACAACGCTTGGACAACGACCGTGGCGAACGCGCGCATGATCAGCAACCCCGCCTTTCTGGTGCGCACGGCTGGCGCGAAAGCCGTGATCGAGCGTGCTTGGGGGCGAGGCCGCTATCTCGTGAACTTTGCGAACAAGACCACGCACGGAACCGGGGCGGCCGAGATCGAGGTTATCGATTCCCAAGGCGGACCTGGCGCCGATCCGCATGTGGTTGACGGCACGTTTACCGTAAACGGCCGTTCCTACGAGGCCCCCGCCTTGGCGGGCGATCCGTGGATGCATCTCGACGCCTCGTCCTCCGCCTCGCTCACGTTGACCCTCCAGGACGGCACCAACTACGTCACGTCGTGGGCCGATGTCCGCGCCAACGGACTCGCCGCGATACAGGACGGTGCCGCGCAGTGCCCGCGTCTTGAGACGGACGCCGTGAGCGGCCTGCCGATCATCGATTTCGGCGGGTTCAGTCCGCTCACCGAGTCGGTCAAGGCCTACGGCCCGGCCGGCACACTGATTTTCAACGCCGGCGAGCGTTCGGATATCCGCGAGGTGTTCGTGGTGTTCCGCGATGCTCCCACAAAAAAGCCCGTCCCCTCCAATACGGGGATCGTCTGCCTGCAGAATTTTCTCTGCCGCGCAGTCGGTGAGGGTCAATATTTTACGCGCCGCTTTTCCAAGCGCATAAGCCAGACCTACTATTACGGCGGCCTCTTCGACATCAGCGTCACCACTTCCGGCACGAAGCTCACGCAGCCTCTCGCCTCGGCTGATGTGCGCCTGAACGGCGTGCGGATCGAGCCCGAGGATGTTGATGATTACTCCCGCCATCTGAACGTGCTCTCGGTGGGGTTGGCGCATCCCGTGGCCGCCGATCGTTTCGCCTCGACCGTAGATGGCCATACGGGCGGGATTGCGTTCGGCGAGGTGCTGATCTACACGAATGCCCTCACGTCGGCGGAACGCCGCCGGGTGAACGCATACCTGCGCGCGAAATGGCAACCCGCCGAGGTGGCCGCGGATCTCGACTTCGGCCGCGTGACGCTCAATTCCGGTGCGCAATTAAAGGTCAATAGCGGCTCGGTGCTGGTGGACGAGGTGAATCTTAATGACACCACCTTCGTGAAACAGGGGGCAGGCGGACTCCGCGTGAAGAAGTTGACCGGGCAGACGCTCCCCAAAGTCAACGTGACAGGCGGCAGGCTCGATTTCGCGGACACCTGTGTAACCGCCTCATTCACGGCGCCTGACGAGCCGCCGGTTGCGCCGGAAACGTGGTTTGACGCCAACTGCGGCGTGAGTGTCTTTACAACGAACGTCTTCGACACGGAAATGGAATATGTGAGCCAATGGGTGGACCGCCGCGATGGCACCAACCTCTATGGCCACACCGTTGTCGCCCGGCGCATCAACACCGCCGGTAACTACGTCAATGTCGGCGATAGCTGTTTCCCCACGATCCGTAAGGCTTACGCGGCAGCGAACGGGCGCGACATGATGGACTTCGGGCCCCAACGTACGAATCTCACGTTGAACAAGACAAACTTCTGGGTGTGGGCGGAGCCAAAGGATGCCTCGGCAATGTATATCAGAATAGAAGATGCTGCACCGTGGTATTACAACCACGAAGGATATCTGGTCATCTCCCCGAACACAAACCGAGTCATTACGGTCGGAACCGTCGATTTCATGCCCGGCGATAAGGGCCGGCTTTTGGGCTACGACGCGTACGGCCATGTTCAAGGCGCCGTGTGGACCGTCAACGGCGAGCGCGTGGACCCCCTCTCGTTCGTGCTGGAACCCGGTCAGGTTTATGTGATCGGCTACAGTCTCCCCGTTTTCGGCCCGGCCTACGGTGCGGGCGGCAGCGGCGTGCAGAATTTCGCGTTTCTGCCGCCCGGCTATGGCAGCGGCACATGGGGCGGCATCGCCATCGGCGAGGCGCTCACCTATCCGCACAAACTCACGCCTCTTGAGCGCCGCGCCACGGAAGCCTATCTGCTGAAGAAGTGGCTGAACCGGGAGCATCCGGACGCCGTGCACGCACAAGAGGGGCGGGCACTGGCGTCGATCGACTACGCCGAGGGCGCCACGCCGGAGTTGGACGTGGAAGGCTCCTTGCGCGTGGGGGTCATCAACGGCACAGGGATTTCGTTTGTGAAGAGCGGCTCCGGCAGCCTCGACGTGGGCACGCTCCCGCATGACGTTGCATCGATCCGCGTGGAAGGCGGCTCGCTCTCCACAGGAATTGACGGTATGTCAGACGCCTTTCTGCATGTCGATGCCTCCGATGCCTCCAGCTTCGAGTTCCGCACAGAGCCCGGAATGGAGGATCAGATCGTCAAGTGGAAGGACACGCGCGGGAACGGGATGTACGCGGCGCTGCCCAGTGAAGACCGCGGCCTCACAAACGCAGTCTACCGCACCGCGACATATCCCGGTCTTGTTGAGGGGCTCCCGTGCGTGGATTTTCTGGATTCCGTTGAGGGTGCGAAACCTGCCGGCACTACGCTGTATGTGGCGACCGTCACAAACACCAGTTCGGGGATGTGCTGGTACAACGCCGCCGGATCACAGGTGACCTGCCCGAATCTGCGCGAATGCTACATTGTGTTCTGCGATCATGAGGGCGAGTCCACCGGATCCTTCATCGGCGCGAAGAACTCCACCTTCGGCGCCCGTGCGCCGAATTATACCACCATCTTCCCTTGGTATTCGCAGATCCTGACTTGGATTGACCAAAACACGGTGACCACCAACAAGTATAACTTCTCTGAAAACCCCGGGTTCCATGTGCTGACGATTGTGACGACGAACGCGGCGGACATGGTGGAGGGCGCATACTTCTGTATTGACCGCAACGGACTGCGCTACGGTGGCTGCCGGATCGCGGAGGCGGTGATCTTTGATAAGCTTCTGGATGACGGACGCCGCCAGGGCATCCACAACTATCTGCTGAAAAAGTGGCGGGCGATCGGCGAGGGAGCCGTCATGACTGCGGATCTTGAGTCGGTTTCCGTGGCGGACGGTGCATCACTCGCGTTGGAATCCGAAAGCCGCATCCGCACGGCAGTGCTCCCCGGCGGCGACGTGACGGTGTCCGCACCAATGGAGGTGACCGCAACGGCGCAGTCACCGTGGAACTACAAGGTGGCGTTCTCGGCTGCCGACT
>Ga0116161_1004454_pt1 | contig 11810 bp, 11 predicted proteins | sample AD_JPNAS3_MetaG_FD_89877 | JGI IMG/M metagenome (GOLD analysis project Ga0116161, IMG submission 89877) | Active sludge microbial communities of municipal wastewater-treating anaerobic digesters from Japan - AD_JPNAS3_MetaG | ecosystem: Engineered > Bioreactor > Anaerobic > Digestate | place... | reverse complement strand
TCCCTTCTGGCGCTGGGGATCTTCTATCTCGGCGAGCAGCTGTTCACGCTCAGTGAACGGGATGCGGTCGGGCACATGAAAAAAGATCGGGAAGACCTGATCAAACGCCTCTTTCTCCCTGCCGAGCAGGAAGCGCTCCTTGCGAAGAAGCCGAAGTCCTTTAGGAGGCGTCCCTCCCTGAATCAGGTGAAACAGACCCTTGAAGCGAATATCCTCACCTTCGGGGAGATCAAGAGGAAGCTGAAGGAGGCCGGGTGCGCTGTCTCGGTCGAGGAAGCGCGGTGTTCGCTCGGCGAACTCAAGGACGAGCTGCTCAGGATGATGCTCCGCAGCGCTCACTTGGGAGTGCTCGACTACTACAACGAGCTGGGTCTTCTTGAGACGGCGCTGACGATGCTGGAGGGGATGTAAGCGCTTGACACCCTCTTTCTTCTCTTTCATCGTGTAGGCATGGTTGTCACGTTTCTTCAGCACGCTTCCTTTCTCGTCGAATGCGGGGAGGTCGCCCTTCTCTTCGACTATTTCGATGGAGAGGTGATGCTTCCGGAAAACAAGGATCTCATCGTCTTCGCCTCCCATCGGCACGGCGACCATTACAATAAAAAGATCTTCGACCTTCCCGCCAAAGCGTTCATCCTCAGCGAAGATATTCCCACCGAAGATGTTCCCCATGGAACCGTCGTCCATCGGATGGGTTTCCATCAGCGAATCGAGGTTGAAGGCCTCGTCGTATCGACTCTTCGATCCACCGACGAGGGGGTCGCCTTTCTGGTTGAGGTGGAGGGAAAGACCATCTACTTCGCCGGTGATCTGAACAACTGGTTCTGGGAGGAGGAGGGAGAAGCGTATACCTCATGGATGGAACGGGAGTATCACAAAGAGATCGATCGGATGCCGGAAGCGGTCGACGTGGCGTTCGTCCCCGTCGATCCGCGCCTGGGGAAGCGGTATGGTCTGGGGGCCCTTGATCTGCTGAAGCGGGTCTCCGTCTCCTACCTGGTTCCGATGCACATGTGGGGCGAGTTTGCGGTTGGAACGGCCTTGAAAGAGGCGGTATCGTCATATGATGTTGAAGTCCTGGCCGCCCAACGAAACGGGCAGCGATGGAGGATTGCATGAGGGGCGGATGTGCCTACTCCGACCTCGACCTTGAGCAACCGCCCCGCTATCAGATATGCTTGCACTATATGGCCGATGAGGCGGAGGGCGGGGGGATGACGGGAAGAAAAGACGGTACATTCATCAGTGACTTGCGGAAGGAGTTCGCCGGATACAGCGCGGGCAAACTCTCAAAAGACATTGTAGCGGGCTTGACGGTGGCGGCGGTTGCCCTGCCGCTCGCCCTCGCATTCGCCGTCAGCTGCGGGGCGGATGCCGCCAGCGGAATCATCACGGCGATCTTCTCCGGCCTGATCATCGGAGCCCTCGGCGGAGCGTCGTTCCAGATCTCCGGGCCTACCGGAACGATGGCGGGGGTTCTCCTCGTCGTCGTGGCGAATCACGGGCATGAAGGGGTGCTCATCGTTACGTTCCTCGCCGGAATCATCCGGATTCTTGCCGGGGTCTTGAAGGTCGGAGCGCTTGTTTCCTATATCCCGATTCCCGTTGTCACCGGCTTCACCGCCGGGGTGGCGATCATCATCGCCACCGGCCAGATCAATTCCTTCTTCGGGACCGTAAGCGAAGGCGTCACGATTCTGGAACGACTCTTCTCCTATACCCGCCTCGGCTTCGACATCGATTGGCTCTCGGTGCTCTTCGGCGGGTTCGTCATCGCCTTGATGCTCCTGTGGCCCAAGAAGCTCAATGAACGCCTTCCTTCCACGCTCTTGGCGCTGATCGTCACGATGATCGCCCAGATCATTCTGAACCTTCCCGTCGCCGAGGTCGGACACATCCCCCGGAGCATCATCGGAGAACAGCGCCTCAATCTCTTCGCGCTTCCGTGGAAGGATCTGGGGGTCTACATCTCGCCGTCGATTTCGATCGCAGCGCTCGGGATGGTCGAAAGCCTGTTGTGCGGGACGTATGCCGAGAAGATGAAGGGTGAAAAGTTCCATGCGACTCGGGAGCTGTATGCGCAGGGGATCGGAAACATGATCATCCCGCTCTTCGGGGGCATTCCCGCCACCGCCGCGATCGCCCGTACGTCGGTGGCGATCCGGGCGGGCCAGCAGACCCGGCTTACCAGCATCTTCCACTCGATCGCCCTGATCGCAAGCGTGTTCTTTCTGGCTCCGTTCTTAAGCCGGGTTCCGCTTGCCGCCCTGGCGGGCGTGCTTTTAGTGACCGCATGGCGGATGAACGACTGGAAATCGATCAGGCAGATCTTCTCCAAGCGGATGAAGACTTCGATCGCCCAATTCTCCATTACGCTGGTCGCCACGGTCGTCTTCGATCTCACCACCGCGATCCTCTTGGGCATCGGATTCTCAATCCTCATGTTCGTCATCAAGAGCAACAAGATCTCGATCGAGATCGATCCGGTTACAAACCGGCTTGGCGAGAAAGCGAAACCCACCAAGGTTGTGTACGTGGACGGGGCGCTCTTCTTCGGATCGCAAGGCAAGCTCACCGAAGCGATCGCGCCGCTCGTGGAAAGCGGGGTCAAGCGGATTCTTCTATCCCTTCGGGGGGTTCCCAACATCGATCACAGTTCGATCACCGAGCTGGCCGAGATCGTCCGGCTCGCCCGAAAGAAGGAGGTCGAGCTGCTCATCTGCGGAGTGCAGCCGCGGGTGGAGTCGATGCTGAGGCGGCTGGACTTCTATTCCCTGCTGCCTGAAGAACGCTTCTACCCGTCGGTGGTCGTCGCTCTGGAGACGATCGCAAACGGGTAGATAGGCTGTTTACCATATAAAAGCATCCTCGCTTGCCTTTCCTGCATGCATATGAAAGTGCATGCGGTTATAGGCTATTTAATTTACTAAATATTTTACTAAATATTATTTGTAGTTTTGATGATTATGATTTATACTGGGGTTAGTGTTCTAAAGGGGATGACTAATCATGAATCAAATCAACACTGAGGGCGTTCTTCTCATACTTGAAGCAATTGCTCAAAAAATGAAAGATCAGAAAGAATATCTGATTGAACTGGACAGTCAGATAGGGGATGGTGATCTGGGAATCACCATGGAAAAAGGATTTAGTGCTGCATACGAGTATGCCCAAGAACAGGCATCCTTGACTCCCGGAGCCCTGCTGGGTCGATGCGGGATGCAGATTGCCCGGACTGCACCTTCAACGATGGGCACGCTCATGGGTACCGGATTTATGAGAGGGGGCAAAGCGCTGGGTGATGCCGAAGTAGTATCCTCCACAGACATAATCCAATTTTTTGAAGCATTCCTACAGGGTGTTATCGAACGCGGCAAAGCCAAACCGGGAGATAAAACCATTATTGATGTATTAATTCCTGCTGTCGAAGAGATGAAGGCTTATCAGGGTACTTCGATTCAGGAGCTTTTGGGGCATGCACTGAATGGAGCCAAAAAAGGGCTGGAGCATCAGAAAGGCATGATGAGCCAGCATGGAAAAGCGGCGGTATTCAGAGACAAAACGAAACAGATGACGGATCCGGGAAGTATGGCTGTCGTGTTTCTGATTGAAGCTTGGTACGAAGGTGTTTTAAAAAAGGAAAGGGAAACAGTATGAAAAAAATGTATGGGGTTATTACCGCAATGGTGACACCGTTTGGTTCAGACGGAAATGTCGACGAATCAATTTTAAGGGCATATACCCGATATTTAGTCGATGCCGGAGTTCATTGCCTCTATCCGTGCGGCACTACCGGAGAGATGCTTAAAATGAGTTTGGAAGAACGTAAACGAGTAGCAGAGATTGTGCTAGATGAGGCGAAGGATTCCGAAGTGGCAGTATTTATCCATGTCGGTGCAATGACGACCAAAGACACGATTGAACTGGCCCGACACGCCGAAGCGATAGGTGCTGATGGTATCGGGGTCGTCACTCCGCAGTTTTTCGGGGTCAATGATCGTGAGATGGAGGAGTTTTACGTTCAAGTGGCTTCCTCCGTAAGCAGTGATTTCCCTATATATCTTTATGGCATTCCGCAGGCTGCGTCGAATGATATCAAGCCGGAAGTCGTCAATAGAATCGTAAAACGTGCTAAAAATGTCGTCGGGCTAAAATATAGCTATCCTGATTTCTTACGAGTCAAGGATTATCTTTTATGCAATAACGGGAACTTCGATGTCGTTGTCGGCACCGATAGGCTCTTCCTGCCTGCATTGGCGATGGGCTGCGTCGGGACTGTATCAGGAGTTTCCAACTGCGGTCCCAAGCCGTTCATAACCGTTTATGATGAGTATCGTAAGGGAGATCTTAAAGCAGCTCGAATTGCCCAGACTCAAGCGAATGAGTTGTGCGAGATCACCAGAAGCGGGGCCAATATGGCAATTTTCAAGCGTGTCATGGCCTATAACGGGCTTCCATTCAGCCATATGAGAGCTCCCGCGCTGGATCTTACCGATGCCGAACGGCAAGCATTGGAAAAGGAAATCGACGGATATAACAAACGTTGGAACTCGTAATCGACAGAGCCAGGCCCAATTTGGGTCTGGCATTAATCTCCTCTATGCTGTATGTTGGTAGAGGTTAGAACGTTAGGATAGAAGGTGTTATGGGAGAAAAACCTGAAAAGATTACGAGTAAAGAAATTGCCAAACTGGCCGGTGTTTCCGTTTCTACCGTTTCAATAGTACTCAACAATAAATCAGGTGTCAGCCAAGAGACTCGTGATCGGGTAACCGCGATCCTGAACGCCCACGGTATCGTTCCAAGAGAACCAACCAATGTTTCGAATGGCAGTCGAAAGACGCTTCAGTTCTGTAAAATTGTAAAGCACGGCGGGATCATCAACGAACGCCACAATGTCTTCCTCAGTGACTATATCGACGGAGTAATCCAGAAAGCAAATGAATTGGGATATTCCGTGCAGGTTACTACATATCAGAATATCGCACTTTCACATATCGTCTCACAGCTCGAAACCGCACCGGATATCTCCGGGTGCGTTCTGTTAGGAACCGAGCTGGCTGAAGAAGATTTGGATTTTTTTGGTTCATTGTCGATACCGCACGTGTTTCTCGATACGAACTATCCCTGTCGAAAAGGAATGTTCGTTACGATGGATAATCATAAAATGGTTACCGATGCAATGGATCATTTGGTTGCCAATGGGCACCGCCATATTGGAATGTTGCTTCCTACCGGTGCGGCCAACTTTTTTGCCCGATATCAGGCATTTACCAACTATATGAAGAGGAAAGATCTTCCACTTGATGAGAAGGATTTGGTTCCCGTAAAAAGCACCTTGACCGGGGCATATGAGAGTATGAAAGCGTTCCTGAAAACAGCAAACCTCAAAGCTCTTCCAACCGCTTTTTTTGCATGTAATGACATTATTGCCATCGGTGCGATTCGAGCGCTTCAAGAAAAAGGGATTAGGGTACCGGAGCAGGTTTCAGTGATTGGATTTGATGATCTTCCCGCTTCGGCACTGATCAATCCGGCCCTCACGACGATGTCTGTGCCAAAGATAAGAATAGGTGGCTTGGCTGTTCAGATGCTCATACACAACATGAACATGAAGGGCGAGTTTGAATCTTCCAAAAGCGAGCTGGGAGGGAGTCTGATCGTCAGAAACAGTGTAAGAAGCTTGGTTCAGGAGGCCGTTGAATAACGGCCTGTCAGGTTGAATCCTGCCTGAAGCACCACCTCCTGATTGCTCCTCTTGTTAGAGATATCCCCCCTTGATGGGCTTTGCATCACTCCCGTTAATCATGCTTAGGACTTCACGAGCTCCTCGAATGATGTGAGAGGTTTCGGTTCCGCATGAAATGACATTTGCACCACGGTCATACCATGAGCGAATCCATGCCGAATCGTAGCTCCCGATTGAAGTGCCGGCGCTTTTCCCCGCATCTCGAATTTTTCGAATCGCCTTATCCTGAATAACGACAGCTTCCGGGCTGGTGATATCGGGAAGAATGCCGATCGAGGCGGAGAGGTCGCATGGTCCGAGCATGACACAGTCGATATGCGGATCTTCCAATATCGCATCGAGTTCATGTTCGATCGTATCGGCGGTTTCAACCTGGACGATTCGGATTAGCCCGGGAACATTTTCATGGACGTATTCGTTGGTATCTTGAAGCCCATACATGATTGCTCGCTGCGGTCCGAATCCACGGATTCCTAACGGGGGATACAGCGTGGACGCGATTGCCTGATCGCACTCAGCCTTGGTCTTGATCATCGGGAAGATGATCCCACTGGGGCCCATTTCGAGAACTCTCTTCGCGAGAACTTGGTCGTTCCAAGGAATTCGGACGATCGCCTCGGTTCCACCGGCTTTGGCAGCGATGAGATTGAGAAGGATGTTTTGATAGTCCATTGGTGAATGTTCACTTTCGATCCAAAGGAAATCATATCCGATACTCGCACACAGCTCCGTTACAGCCGGATCGGAGAGGGTGATATGCATGCCGGTGATCAGCTCACCGGCCTTGAATTTTTCTTTAAGGGTCATGATATGTCTCCAAATCTACAGTAAAGCCCCCTGTTCAAAAAAAGGAGTTTTATAGGGGAATGCCAAGAGCTTTTTCAACTCATCATCAAGAAGGCATAATGATATTGAAAAACCGGTCATCTCCATGCTGGTCGCATATTCACCAACGTACACATGGAAAACCTTGATCGATTTTTCTTTGAGAATCTCGGCAACCCTTCGGTAGATGATATACAGTTCCTCTTTTGGAGTTGCGCCAAGTCCATTGACCAGCACGGAGACCTCCGAACCTGCGCTCATTTCAATATCATCCAGAATCTTCCCAACCATCTGATCGACAACCTCATCAGCGGTTTGGAGGTTTGTTCGGATGATACCGGGCTCCCCATGGATTCCCATTCCGATTTCCATTTCACCATCATTGATTTGGAAGGAGGGCTTCCCGACTTCTGGAATGATGCACGGAGAGAGGGCTACGCCGATGGTTCGAGTGCGGCTTTTGGCTTTTTCAGCCACTCGAAGCACTTCATCAAAGGAAGCACCCTGAGTAGCGGCGGCTCCGGCGGTTTTATAGATATAGAAAATACCGGCAACGCCTCTCCGTTTGTGCTCTTCCCCTTTAGGAGCCGAAGCAACGTCATCATTGCCGACGACGTGAGCGGTTCTGATGGAATCGAATTCAGCCATCTCTCCCGACATTTCGAAGTTCATGATGTCGCCGCTGTAGTTGCCGTAGATGTAGATGACCCCCGAACCGGAATCAACCGATTTGGTAATTTCATAAATCTGTTCGCTGCTTGGGCTTTGGAAAACGCCACCCACGGCGCATCCGTCAAGCATTCCTTCTCCGACATACCCCATGAACAAGGGAAGGTGTCCGCTTCCTCCACCGGTTACCAGTGCGACCTTTTCTTTTTTATGAGTCCGAACAATATTGCGGATGTTGCCGGCGCAGGTGGAAAGCTGTTCGGGATGAGCCGCGAGCACCCCGCCAAGCATCTCATCAACAAATTGAACAGGATCATTCAAGAATTTTTTCATATTTTACATCTCCTTAGATTGGTTTCGCTTTTTTCTCCAAGAATTAACATAGGGCAGAGCAAGCGAGAGAATGATAATAAGATAGAGAGTCAGACTGATCGGACTTTTGAAGAAAATGGAGTAGTTGCCCATCGTCATCGCCAGCGTTCGACGGAGATTGGCTTCAAGCAATCCGCCGAGAAGCAATCCGAGAATGAACGGTCCGTTGGAAAGATCGAGCATCCGGAAGAAGAAACCGACGATTCCGAAGATTGCCATGACCGTTACGTCAGTATAGGAGTTGTTTATCGCATAGGTTCCAACGATGCAGCTGAAGAAGATGACGACCCAAAGGGTGTTCTTTTTAATTTTAAGAATCTTGGGATAAATCTTGCTCGTGGTAAGGCCGAAAATCAAGATGACAATGTTGGCAATGACCATCTGAGCGATTAATGTGAGGACAAATGGGCGGTTCTCGATAAACAGCATGGGCCCCGGAGTCATCCCGTACATCATCAATGATCCGATCAGGATCGCAGTTACGGCATCACCGGGTATGCCGAGCGAAAGCATCGTCGTCATTGCTCCACCGATAACGGCATTGTTTGCGGTACAGGTGACGGATAGCCCTTCGAGAGACCCTTCTCCGTATTCTTCCGGGTGTTTGCTGATGCGTTTCGCCTGCCCCCAGCTGATGATCGACGCGATGTCTCCTCCCGCTCCCGGAATCGCTCCGATGATCACACTGATCACAGCGGCGAAAAAATTGTATGGTCCAAGCTTGAAGAGTAGTTTGAGTGAAGGAAGTTGTCTTTTCGTTTCCACCTTCGCTTCAATCTTCTCTTCCGGTTCATCCATATAAATCTGATAGAGCACTTCTCCGATACCGAACAACCCGATCATCACTGCGACAAAGTTCAATCCATCCAGAAGTCCCACCATTCCAAGGGTATAGCGCTTGAACCCGTGGATCGTTTCCAATCCCACCGTGGAGAGCAGAAGGCCTAAGAACCCGACAAGAAGACCTTTGAGAATGGAACTCTGGGAAACACTGACCATCATCGTTAATCCGAAGAGAGCTACGACAGCGAATTCCGAGGGGCCGAACTTTAGGGCGAATCGGGCAAGAGGGAATGAGAAGAGGGCCAGACAAATCGTACTGAACAACCCGCCAAAGACCGACCAGATCGTATTAATGTTGAGGGCAAGCCCCGAATACCCCTTCTGGGACAGTTTATACCCATCAAAGGTGGAGGCCATGGAAGCCGGAGTTCCGGGTGTATTGATGAGAATTGCGGAAATTCCCCCCGACCAGATCGCCGAGTTGTATACCCCGATGAGCATTGCGAACCCGCTGGCCGGAGGAAGCCAGAAGGATATCGGAGTCAATACGGCAACAGCCATTGTTGCGGTCAAGCCGGGGAGTGTTCCGATCAACGCTCCTGAAACAACACCGATAACGAGGTAAAAGAACACTGAAGGCTGAAATATCCCTGCAAAAGCGGTCAACCAATCCATAATTTTCTCCTTTTACAGCATTACATGCAGGAATTTGCTGAAGATAAAGTACAGAACAAGAGTGAATACGACAGAGAAAATGATGTTTTCAATCCACTTTTTCCCATACAGCCAGTTGAGAAACCCTATTCCAACGATCGTAACCGGGATGAAGGGGAGCACCGAGAAAAGAAGCGCATAGACCAATATGGCTATCATTGAGATTATCAATTTGGGCGTATTTTTCTTTTGGTTTTCCGTTCGTTTAAAAATCTTGATGTCTTCACGAAGATATACGATGCCAAGAATCACTGACAGTAATAAAACGATTGCTGAGATGATGATAGGAAAATAACCGGGGCCCGGTGCACCATCAACAGTTCCTTTGGGCATCGAAAATGCAGGAATCATGAACAGCAATGCGACAACGATGCTGATTCCGACAAATACCAATCCGGCTTTATTCATAGACCCTCCTCAGGATAGTAAATGAAAACGAGTAAATGCCCCCTATACACACGGTACAGGGGGCAAGAGAGATTATTTCAGGTTAAGCTTGGGAATTTCGTTTTGATACCATGCAGCCTGAGACTCCGCGAATGCCTGGGCATCTTTGGCATTGAGGTATCCGGGAGTGAGACCATATTTCTGACAGAGCTCAACGAACCCCTGTCCCTGAATTGCCTTTCCGAACGCATCCTCAAGAGTCTTTATGACATCCTCCGGGGTGTTCTTGGGTACTGCGAAGGCGCCCCATCCAAGAATTTCGACACCGTATCCAAGATCGGCGAAAGAAGGAACATTGGGGTAAAGGTTGGAGCGTTTGTCATCGACGATTGCAAGAACCTTCAAGTCTCCACCCTGCACACCGGCAAGAACCTCTCCGGGAGCAACGGTGGCTACATCGATGTGCCCACCCATCACTGCGGTTGCGGCAGCTGCACCGCCATCAAACGGAACGTGGTTGAATTTGACGCCGGTCGCCTGCTCGATTCCAACCGCGGCGAAGTGCCAGATCGAACCGGTTCCCGAGTTTCCTACAGTAACTTTTCCGGGGTTTTTCCGAGCATAGGCAATGAGCTCTTCAAACGTGTTCCAAGGAGCATTCTTATTCACCGTGACTGTCGCGGGCAGATACATCGCCAGACCGATGTAACGAATCGAGGATGGCTCAAGAGTCGTAAGCCCAAGCGGCTTGACCATTGCTGACTCGACCGGCATGTACATCATGTTGTAGCCATCCGGTTTTTGAGCGGACATGTACTCAAACGCAACCGAACTTGAGCCACCCGGTTTATTTGTGGTGACGACCGGGACACCGAGAGCCGTTTCAACCTCTTTTGCCAAAAAGCGGGTTACAACATCAGAGGTTCCACCGGCGGACGCTCCCACAACGATGTTTATCTGTTTGGTTGGGAATTTCGAAGCCTCCGGAGCCCCTTGAGCGAATACAAAGGTGGCCATCAGAAGCACCATTGATAGAACAAGCAGTGTTTTTTTCATGTTCTTTCTCCTTTTTGTTTTATCCATAGGGCTTATGCCCATATTTGACGTGCTTTATGGTATATTCAGGCGTTGCCTAAAGTCCTTCAGGTTCTGGGAAAATTGAGCAGACGCTTCATTCAAATCCGCAAGAATCTGTTCCTTGGTTTTTCCAAAGCTCCTACGAGCTGCCCCGATCGTAGTCAGACATTCGTTTTTATCCATGTAGAGGGTGGCTTCAAGGATGTTTTTTTGATCCTCTTCGGGAATGATGATGAAACCGTGCTTGTCAGCATGTATCAGATCCCCGGGATGTACCGTGCAACCGTATACTTCTACCGGTAGCCCCCAAGCAACCGGAACCGAGTAGGCATGCCCAACACATAATCGACGAGCGAGCGCTTTGAAACCGGCATTTGTCATCTCATCCACGTCCCGGATGGCTCCATCAGTAATCGTGCCTACACACCCGAGCGCTTTGTGCATATTTGAACAGACTTCACCCCAAAAGGAGCCCACGATATGATGAGGAGAATCGAGATCCTGTAGTACGACAATTTTTGGGCCGGGGACTGATGCGACATATTCACGATATTCTTTCCATCGACGGGCGCCGTCCTGATAGTGTTCCTTGTTGCTCGGCTCAAATGTGAGGGTAACGGCATAGCCGATCATCGGACCCATTTGGGGCATGAAATCTTTTGTTTCTTCCCGATTAAACAGCCCTTCGAGCCGATCTCGAGAGGTGATAGCCTCCCAGCCATTATAAATTGTTGGAGTGTTCCAACGTTTTAAATTTAGTAAATCTGAGTGAGAAAGCATCTAAACCTCCGTATATACTTCTATGATACACCCGAAACACAGAAACCACAAGAAAAATTTAATAAATATTTTAGTAATATTTACTAGATTTTTTATCTATATTACCTTATATCCATAACCGCTAAGCTATTTGACTAGAAATGCACAGATGTTTACACTGATGGAGTCGGGGAAGCTTTCTGTCTCTTGGGCGAAGTCAACTTCTTCCCCTATTTTATTACCCTGGAGGTCTCTATGGACTTCTTATTGGGCGGTGTTCTGGCCACGACGTGGAAAGATCTGGTCATGTACTGTGTTGGGGGAATCCTCATCTATTTAGCCATCAGAAAAAAACTGGAACCTGCATTGCTCCTGCCGATGGGCTTCGGAGCGATTCTCGTAAACCTTCCCTTCAGCGGGGCGGTGACGCAGCTTGTCGAAGGGATCGGTCCGGTGCAGGGGATCCTTGATTGGC
>Ga0116161_1004452_pt1 | contig 11811 bp, 6 predicted proteins | sample AD_JPNAS3_MetaG_FD_89877 | JGI IMG/M metagenome (GOLD analysis project Ga0116161, IMG submission 89877) | Active sludge microbial communities of municipal wastewater-treating anaerobic digesters from Japan - AD_JPNAS3_MetaG | ecosystem: Engineered > Bioreactor > Anaerobic > Digestate | place... | reverse complement strand
ACCATCCACGTCTGCGTCACGTCATGCTCCTGTCCACATCAAGGTTAAACGATAGGTTAAAAAACTGGCCAGATAGGCCAGGCCAAACAGGTAAAACAGCATCAACAGCGGGTAACGCCACGAATTGGTTTCACGCCGCACAGCGACCAGCGTCGAGATGCACTGCGGCGCAAATACAAACCAGACCAGCAGCGACAGCGCGGTGCCCAAAGACCAGCTATTGCCGATCAGGGGAACAAGCTGCGAGGCAAGGTCCGAGCCCGTCGCCGACAAAGCATAAACAGTACCCAGCGCACCCACGGCGACCTCGCGCGCCGCCATGCCGGGCACCAGCGCAATGGCAATTTGCCAGTTGAACCCGATCGGTGCCACAAGAAACTCCAGCCAATGCCCAAGGCGGCCAGCAAAACTGTACTCGATTGCCGCGCCGGTGGCTCCGTCCGGTGCACCCGGATAGGACGACAGAAACCACAGCAGCACCGTCAGTGCCAGGATGATGCCACCGACCCGTCTGATGAAAATTGACGCACGTTCGTACAGGCCGTGCGCCAGGCTGCGCAAACTCGGCCAGCGGTAGGATGGCAATTCCATCACCAGCGGGGTTGACCGGGCCTGGGTGCGCCACACCATCGAAACACCCGCCACCGCCATCGCCGACACAATGCCGCCCAGGTACAGCGCAAACATCACCAGCCCCTGCAGGTTGAACACCCCGAGCACCGGGCGCGCCGGAATGAAGGCCCCGATCAGCAGTGCATACACCGGCAAACGGGCCGAGCAAGTCATCAAAGGCGCAATCATGATGGTCACCAGCCGATCACGCCAGTGCGTGATGGTGCGTGTGGCCATGATGCCTGGCACCGCGCAGGCAAAGCTCGACAACAGTGGAATGAACGAGCGACCTGACAAGCCGACCGTGCCCATCACCCGATCCAGCAAGAACGCCGCGCGCGGCAGGTAGCCGGAGTCTTCCAGCACCAGAATGAAGAAAAACAGAATCAGGATTTGCGGCAAAAACACCATCACGCCGCCGGCCCCGGCCAGCACGCCGTCCACCAGCAGGCTGTTCAACGGCCCTTCCGGCAGGTGGGTCCGCAGCAGGCCTGACAACAGTTCCAGGCCAGCCTTGATGCCATCCATCGGCCAGGTGGCCCAACTGAACACCGCCTGAAACATCAAAAACAGCGTGACGGCCAGTAGCAGCATGCCCCACAGCGGATGCAAGGCAATGGCATCAATCGCGTCATCGGCGTGCAGGCTGTCGACCGGCTCCTGCACCGCAAGCCTGACAATGCGCCTGACCTCTTGCTGCGTCGCCATGACCTGATCCACCGACGAGCCATGCCAGGCGACTGTCGGCCCGGCTGGTTTGACTGGCTGCACCTGGTCCAGGTAGTCCAGCAGTTCATGTGCACCGTCGTGGCGGATACCGACGGTTTCCAGAACCGTCACATCGAGTTCGCGGGTCAACACCGCTCGGTCCACGCGGATGCCCTCGCGGTCGGCCGAATCACACATGTTGAGCGCCAGCACCAGTGGCAACTGGAGTGCGCGGGCTTCCAGCACCAGGCGCAGATTGAGCCGCAGGTTGGTGGCATCAACCACGCAGATCACCAGGTCAGGCAGCGGCTCCTGAGGCCGATGCCCGGTGACGATATCGCGGGTGATCTGCTCGTCGGCGCTCATCGCATTCAGGCTGTAGGCACCCGGCAGATCAAGCACCGTGACGAGCCGCCCCGAGGCGGTGCGCAATTGCCCCTCCTTGCGTTCGACCGTCACGCCGGCGTAGTTGGCGACCTTCTGGTGGCTGCCGGTCAGCAAGTTGAACAGCGCCGTCTTGCCGCAATTGGGATTGCCCAGCAAGGCAACGCGCAGGGGTGGCAGGCCAGCTTCAGGGTGACGCGTCATGTCACGTCCTGCGGGCCTGGGTTTGACCGGTTGGCCGCACCTGAACCAGCGCCGCTTCATGGCTGCGCAGCGCAAAGGTGGTATGACCGACGCGCACCGCAAGCGGGTCATGGCCGGGAAAGCCGTGCGCAATCACCCGAACCGATTCACCTGGCAAAAACCCGATTTCCAGCAAACGCAGTGCCACACTGCGCTCTTCATCGTCGTGTGCCGGATTCATGCCGAGCACCTCAGCCGGGACATGGCAAGCCAATTGATGCAGTCCGATTGGCGAAGAAGTCGCTTCAGCGTGTGATTTGATCGGCGACATAAACCACCTTAAATGAGAACAGTTCTTATTGTAACAAAGAAGATCCGATGCCAATCCGGTTCGCTGTTCAAGTTCTGAAAACGGCCGGTCTGTTGCGGGCCGATGACAAATTGTCCGCGTCGGCGCTTCCCGGATCTTCGGCTGTGACCACTGCTGCCGCTTTGGCAGACCCGCATTGGCAAGCATCCGGATGGGCCGCAAGCACCGTCTGCCGGGCGTCAGTGAGGCAAGCTTGGGGTGGTTTTGAAAAAGGCGCAGCCGACAGCGTGACACCAGGTGTGCCGCGGAATGGCAAACTTCAGCAAACCCTCAGGCATTTCAAGGCGCCGATGCCGACTTGCATGCAGCGTCATCTGCCAAGCATGGGTGGCACGGCTGGCGCTGGTAAAATTTTTGACCTCACTGCCAAACCACCTGCCATGCTGGTCGCGCGTCAATTTCAACCTCGTCAGCACCTCAACAAGTCCTCACCGTGACCCTGCATATCTCCCAATTCGAGGGCGGCAGCGCTCTCAGCGCCTTTCGTGTCCAACAGCTTTTGCCCGGCCTGCAAGCAGTGCATGACAAGATCAACGGCGTTGCCGCGCGCTATGTGCATCTGGTGGCCACGCTGACCGAGCCGTCGGCGGCGCTCAAAGAGCAGTTGGCCGCCTTGCTGGTCTATGGCGAGCCTTACCTGGGTGCGCACGACGGCGCGTTGATTGTGGTGTCGCCGCGCCTGGGTACCGTGTCGCCCTGGGCCTCCAAAGCCACCGATATTGCGCACAACTGCGGCCTGGCGCTACGCCGGATCGAGCGGGTGGTGGAATACCGTATTGCCTTGAAAAGCGGCCTGCTGTCGCGGCCCAGCCTGACTGCCGGACAACTCCGCCAGATCGCCGACCTGCTGCACGACCGCATGACCGAGAGTGTGATGTTTGAACGTGCCCAAGCCTTGAAGCTGTTTGACGAACTGCCCGCCGCCCCGATGGCACAGGTTGACGTGTTGCATGGCGGCAAAGCAGCACTGCTGGCCGCCAACACCGAATTTGGCTTGGCGCTGGCCGCTGACGAAATCGACTACCTGGTCACCGCCTTCACCCAGTTGCAGCGCAACCCGACCGATGTTGAGCTGATGATGTTTGCCCAGGCCAACAGCGAACACTGCCGCCACAAGATATTCAACGCCGCGTTCACCATCGACGCTGTGGCGCAACCCGACAGCCTGTTTGGCATGATCCGCCACACCCACCAGCAAAACCCGCAGCACATGCTGGTGGCGTATTCGGACAACGCCTCGGTGATGGCCGGTGCAGTGGTTCAGCGCTTTAGTGCCAAATCTGCCTCTGGCCCAAGTGGTGTAAGCGCTGCCAGCTATCAAAAACAAAGTGCTCTGGAGCACATCCTGATGAAGGTGGAAACCCACAACCACCCGACGGCGATCTCGCCCTTTCCCGGTGCTGCCACCGGAGCCGGTGGCGAAATCCGCGACGAAGGTGCCACTGGCCGTGGCTCCAGACCCAAAGCCGGCCTGGCCGGTTTCACCGTGTCGAAAATTAATTGGGGTCAGAGTCGAATTAATTCATCAGATTCAAAAGCCGAAAATAATTCGACTCTGACCCCAATTAGTTCAATTCATTACGGCAAGCCGACGCACATTGCCAGCCCGCTGCAGATCATGATCGATGGGCCGCTGGGCGGTGCGGCGTTCAACAATGAGTTTGGGCGACCGAATTTGCTGGGGTATTTTCGCGAGTACGAGCAGGCCTTGACCTACGCGGTGCAAGACCCGCAAGGCAAGCGCATCGAACAGCACGAGCAGCGCGGTTACCACAAACCGATCATGCTGGCGGGCGGGCTGGGCGTGATTGACGCGAGCCAGACGCACAAGGTGGCTTTCCCGGCTGGCAGCCTGCTGATCCAGTTGGGTGGGCCGGGCATGCGCATTGGCATGGGTGGTGGCGCGGCCAGTTCCATGACCACCGGGGCCAACGCGGCGCATCTGGACTTTGACTCGGTGCAGCGTGGCAACCCCGAAATCCAGCGCCGTGCGCAAGAGGTCATCAACCAATGCTGGCTGCAGGGCACGGACGATGCCCAAGGCGGGCGCGGCAATCCGATTCTGGCAATTCACGATGTCGGTGCGGGCGGTTTGAGCAACGCTTTTCCCGAGCTGACCAACGACGCTGGCCGTGGCGCGCGCTTTGATTTACGTTCGGTGCCGCTGGAAGAGTCTGGCATGGCCCCCAAGGAAATCTGGTCGAACGAGAGTCAGGAGCGGTATGTGCTGGCCATCGCGCCCGACTCGCTGCCCGGCTTCAAGGCCTTGTGCGAGCGCGAGCGCTGCCCGTTTGCGGTGGTCGGCGTGGCGACCGAGGCGCGCGATTTGATCGTCGGCGATGTCGATGTGACGCAGGCCGCCGGGGCGCAGGGTGATGGCGGCGGTTTGCCGGTCAGCATGCCGATGGACGTGCTGCTCGGCAAGCCGCCCAAAATGCAGCGCGATGTGACATCGATTCAGCGCCAGTTTGCGCCGGTCAACCTGACCGGCATCGCCCTGCAACAGGCGGCCATCGAGGTGCTCGCGCATCCCAGCGTGGCTTGCAAGCGGTTTCTGGTGACGATTGGCGACCGCAGCGTCGGTGGCCTGAGCCATCGCGACCAGATGGTTGGCCCGTGGCAGGTGCCAGTGGCCGACTGCGCCGTGACGCTGGCAGACTTTGCCGGCTTTGCCGGTGAGGCCATGGCCATCGGCGAGCGCACCCCGCTGGCCTCCGTCAATGCACCGGCTTCCGGGCGCATGGCGGTCAGCGAGGCCATCACCAATTTGCTGGCCGCACCGATCGAGCTTGACCGCGTCAAGCTGTCGGCCAACTGGATGGCCGCCTGGGCGAACCCGGTGAAGATGCCGCGCTGTATGCAACCGTCAAGGCCGTAGCGCTGGAACTGTGCCCGGCGCTGGGGATTTCGATTCCGGTCGGCAAGGATTCGCTCTCCATGCGCACGCAGTGGACTGAATCGGCGGACACCGGCGCTGGCAAGGCTGGCAAGGCGGATGCGAATGGCGCTTCGGTGACCAAAAAGGTCACCAGTCCGGTGTCGCTGATCGTTACCGCCTTTGCCACCCTGGCCGACGTGCGCGGCACGCTGACACCGCAACTCAACGCGACCGGGGATACTTCGCTGATCCTGATCGACCTGGGCCGCGGCCAAAACCGCATGGGCGGCAGCATCCTGGCGCAAACCATCAACCAGATGGGCGACTCGGTGCCTGATCTGGACCAGCCGCAAGACCTGATCAATCTGGTCAAGGTGGTCAACATCTTGCGCCAGCGCGGGCAGATTCTGGCCTACCACGACCGCAGCGACGGCGGCCTGTTTGCCACCGTTTGTGAAATGGCGTTTGCCGGTCATGTCGGCGTGGCGCTGAATGTGGACCTGCTGGTGACCGAGGGCGACGGCATCACGGACGGTCGGATGGATGTCGGCGATGGCAAAAACTGGGCCTCGCAGGTCAGTGCACGGCGCGACGAGCTGACCCTGAAAGCCCTGTTCAACGAAGAACTCGGCGTCGTGCTGCAGGTGTGCACCGCTGAGCGCAATGCCGTGATGCAAACCCTGCGCGAACACAAGCTGAGTCAGCACAGCCATGTCATCGGCAAAACCCGCCCGGCTGATTCCAGGATTCAGGTCGGGGTCGGCGCAGTGCAGGTATGGCGCGATACCAAGGCCATCTTCAGCGCCACCCTGGCCGACCTGCACCAGGTGTGGGATGCGACAAGCTGGAAAATCTGCCAGCGGCGCGACAACCCGGCCTGTGCCGATGCCGAACACGCCAGCGCCGGTGATCCTGCGGACCCGGGCCTGCACATTGTGCTGGCCAATTCCAGCGGCTCTGCCGCTGCCGCGCAGGCTGGAACCCTGCCCGCTGCTGCAACCGTGGACGCCACCCAAAGCGGGCCTGGCGCGGCGCGGCAAACAAATGATGTTTCAGCATCAAATCAGCCTACAGCCCATACGGGACAAGCGCCAACAGCTACTCAATCAATAGTGATTGATGGCGCTCCTGGGTTGCTGCTGTCGCGCCCCAAGGTGGCCGTGTTGCGCGAGCAGGGGGTTAATTCGCATGTCGAGATGGCCTACGCGTTTACCGAAGCCGGGTTTGAAGCCTTCGACGTGCACATGACCGACCTGCAAACCGGTCGCGCCAGCCTGGCCGACTTCAAGGGTGTGGTGGCCTGTGGCGGCTTCAGTTATGGCGATACGCTCGGTGCTGGTATTGGCTGGGCGCGCTCGATCACCTTCAACCCGGTGCTGGCTGACCAGTTCATGGCCTTTTTTGGCCGCGCTGATACCTTCGGCCTGGGTGTCTGCAATGGCTGCCAGATGTTTGCCGAGCTGGCCGACATCATTCCCGGTGCGCAAGATTGGCCACGCTTCACCACCAACCAGAGCGAACGCTTTGAGGCGCGTTTCAGCATGGTCGAGGTGCTCGATTCCCCATCATTGTTTTTCACCGGCATGGCAGGCAGCCGCCTGCCGATTGCGGTGGCACACGGCGAGGGCTATGCCAACTTCAAGCACCGGGGCGATGCGGCTCAGGTGATTGCCGCGATGCGCTTTACCAACAATTTCGGCCAGGCCACCGAAGCCTACCCGTTCAACCCCAACGGCAGCCCCGGCGGCCTGACGGCGGTGACCACCGCAGATGGCCGCTTCACTGCCATGATGCCGCACCCCGAGCGGGTGTTTCGCAACATCCAGATGAGCTGGACCGATCAGCCCCCCGACGCCTTCAGTCCGTGGCTGCAGTTGTGGCACAACGCACGGGCCTGGGTTGGCTGATTCGGGCACGCTCTGTGCTGGCTATGCGTGACCATCGGGACGACTTTGGCATCGCGGGTGAGTGACCGCCCGGCCCAATGGTGGGCGGTGCTTTTTCTGATCAGTGCAGCCCTTGCCTGGGTGTTGACCGTCTTGCACTTGCCCGCTGCAGTGCTGCTGGGCTGCATGCTGGCCGCCATTGTTCTGTCCTCACACGGTATCCGGCTGGCAATGCCCAAGCCATGGTTTGCACTGGCTCAAGGGGTGCTGGGCTGCCTGATGGCCAGAAGCCTGCAGCCGGCGACCCTGGTCAGGCTGGCCGCTGACTGGCCGATTTTTCTGGGGGCTGCGGTGTCGGTGATCGGTGCCAGCGCCGGACTCGGCTGGATCCTGATGCGCCGCCAGGTCTTGCCTGGTACCACCGTGGTGTGGGGGCTGGCACCCGGTGCTGCCTCGGCCATGGTGCTGATGGCAGAAGCCCATGGTGCCGATGTCCGTCTGGTGGCATTCATGCAGTACGCGCGGGTGGTGGTGGTCACGCTGGTGGCCTCGCTGGTAACTTGGGTCTGGGGTGCCCGCGCTGGCGCTGCGGCCAGTCCGGTGGACTGGTTTGCGGTCCACCATGCCAGCGACTTGGGCGCGACGCTGCTGCTGGCTGTTGCGGGTTCGGTGGCCGGTCGCTGGCTGGCGCTGCCGGCCGGGCCGATGCTGCTGCCGCTGCTGCTGGGCGCCGTATTGCAGGCGCTCGGGCTGCTGGTGATTGAGCTGCCAGCGGCGCTGCTGGCGGTTTCTTATACCGTGATTGGCTGGAGCATCGGGCTGCGCTTTACCCGCAGCATCCTGTTGCACGCCTGGCGCGCGCTGCCGCAGGTGCTGGCTGCCATCTTTGTGCTGATCGGTGTTGGCGTGCTGATTGCCACCGGCCTGACCCTGCTGGCCGGGCTTGAACCGCTCACCGCCTATCTGGCCACCAGCCCTGGCGGCGCTGATTCGGTGGCCATCATTGCCGCTACCAGCGCGGTCGATGCCGGTTTTGTCATGGCGATGCAACTGGCGCGGTTTCTGATGGTGCTGGCATTTGGGCCGAGTGTGTCGAAATTCACTGCGTCGCGCTGGCAAGCTGATCAGACCTGAGCGCGACCGACTGGTGCCAGGTTGTCGTCCGCGCCAGTTTGCGCCGCATCAGGACCAGCGACAGGTGTTGGCCGAACTTTGTGAAAGGTGATCGGGATGCCACCCGACGCTGCAGCCAATTGCTGACGCGACTGCCTGGCCACCGAGGTTTTCATCTTGCCCACCACATGCATCTCGCAGGGCTTGCAGTCAAAGCGCAGGGTCAGCTTTTCCTTGCCATTGACGAGCAACAAGGGCTCTGCCTTGACAAAACCCTGCACCCCGGTGATGCCCTTGGCCTGCTTCGGGCACAGGCTTAGCGCAAAGCGCACGCAGTGCTTGGTGATCATCAGGCTGACTTCGCCAAGTTCTTCCAGCGCTTCAAAGGCTGGCTCGATCACCCGCACCCCATGCCTGGCATAAAAGGCATGGGCCTTGCTGTTGAAGATGTTGGCCAGGTAACTCAAATGGTCTTGCGGGTAGCGCGCTGGCGGCTCCACCGGCACGCCCGGCGGCAGGCGCACAAAGGCAGTCAGGCGTGCCTGCTCCAGCGCCAGCACCGCCGCCCGGCGCAGGCCATTGAGCAGCGAACTGGGCAAAACTATAGAGTCAAATTGGCCTGCAGCCCATACCACATCAGCGTGAGTAGCTATAAAAATAGTATCACCCAGGCGACTCAACTGGTGGCAGGCCTGGGCTTTGGCGGCATTCGCATCCTGCGCCAAGTGGCGCTGGTCGGCGGCAAAAGCCTGTTCCACGCTGGCGAAGTTGCCGTCTTCGTCGGTCAGCGTGAGCTGCACGCTTTGCGCCAGCACCTGCAGCCGGGCCCAGACACCGATGCGCCGGTCGCTGGACTTTTTCTCCAGCACGCGCAGCCAGTCAATGTCGCGGTTGCGGTTGACTTCGAGCCCGCAGCGCAGGTCCTTGAGGCTGTCAAGCGCATCTTTCGGGAACACCCGCCAGCGGCCTTTGGCGGCGTTCACCGCCTCGGCCCGGTTGATCGCCATGCCGACCAGCTCTTTTTGCAAGTCGTAGTAACACAGTCCGTCGCCGTTGTGCAGCAGGGTCTGGTGGTTTACCAGTTCCAGCTCGACCCAGTTCGGGCCAAGTCGGGTGACATGGCCAATCGGCAGGCCGGGGTTTTTTGGCGTGTCAAAAGCGCCGATGTCGTCCTTGCGGCCAGCGACAAAATAGTCGGTGAACTCGCGGTTGAAGTTTTGCAGCGGGTCCGGCGTGAAGCTCAGGGTGGTGCTGCCGCTGCTCGATCTTGCCAGCGGCTGGCCAGCAGTCTGGCGCTTTTCCATCAGGGCATCGAGCAGTTGGCGGTAGTGGCCGGTGATGTTTTTCACATAGGCCATGTCCTTGTAGCGGCCTTCGATCTTGAAGCTGCGCACACCGGCCGCCACCAGGGCTGCCAGGTTGGCACTCTGGTTGTTGTCCTTGAGGCTTAGCACGTGCTTGTCGTGCGCGACAAAGCGGCCGGCTGCATCCACCACTTGGTACGGCAGGCGACAGGCCTGGCTGCATTCGCCCCGGTTGGCGCTGCGCCCGGTGTTGGCGGCGGAGATGTAACACTGGCCACTGTAGGCCACGCACAGCGCGCCGTGGACAAAAAACTCCAGCGCGCAGCGCTCGGGGTCGGTGGCGGCACGGATGGCGGCAATCTGGCCTAGGTCGAGTTCACGCGCCAGCACCAACTGGCTAAGGCCCACATCTTGCAAAAAGCGGGCCTTTTCTGGGCTGCGGATGTCGGTCTGGGTGCTGGCGTGAAGCTGGATCGGTGGCAGATCGATTTCAAGCAGGCCCAGGTCCTGGATGATCAGCGCATCAACCCCTGCGTCATACAGTTGCCAGGCCAGTTTGCGGGCTGGCTCGAGTTCGTCGTCGCGCAGGATGGTGTTGAGGGTGACGAAGATGCGGCTGTTGAAGCGGTGCGCATGCTGCACCAGCCGGGCAATGTCGCGCACGCTGTTGTCGGCGCTGGCGCGGGCACCAAACGACGGCCCGCCAAGATAGACCGCATCAGCGCCATGGTTGACGGCTTCGATGCCGATGGCGACATCGCGGGCCGGGGCTAACAGTTCGAGTTGATGTGATGGCAGGGACATGGGGCCGGATTATCCATGCGCCACCCATTGAGCCGGGTCCGGCAATTGCGCAGGGGCGGCATTTCCCTGGTGGCAGGCGCAGACCTTGCCCGCGCGCCAGTGAGGTCCCCGGCAGGCCTTGGCAAAACCTCTGGCGAGAATGCTGCCCATCGGATGATGGCCCAGAGCAGCAACGCGAGAGACTGGCCGACTTCAAAAAGACAGGTGGCAAACAGGTGGCGCAATCATCCCGCGACGGCACCTTCAGATGTCACACCCCGGCGTTGCAGATCGGCAGCCAGAGCATCAGTGCGTGTACATCACCCATGCCAACAAGGCCGAGCTGACCATCAACGGCTGAGCTTGTGGACCTGGTCAAAACAGGTCAAAACAGGTCAGGATGTGCCGGCGACTGCACCGCTGGCCATCACTGGGTGCCGAAGATGCGGTCTCCGGCATCGCCAAGTCCGGGCAGGATGTAGCCGTGGTCGTTGAGCTGTCGGTCCACGGCAGCGGTATAGATCGGCACTTGCGGGTGCGCCCGGCGCAGTGCGCTGATGCCCTCGGGGCAGGTCAGCAGGCAGACAAACTTGACCGATTTGGGGTTGAGCACCTGAATGCGCTCAATCGCCGCAATGGCCGAGTTGCCGGTGGCCAGCATCGGGTCCACCACCACCACGTCGCGTTCCTGCATGTCTTTGGGCATCTTGAAGTAATACTCCACGGCCTGCAGGGTGGCCGGGTCGCGGTACAGGCCAATATGGCCGACTCGTGCGCCGGGCACCACGCTGAGCATGCCGTCCAGAATGCCGGTGCCAGCCCGCAGAATCGACACCAGCACCAGTTTTTTACCGTCAATCACCCGGGCGGTCATGGTTTCCAGCGGGGTTTCGATTTCGATGTCCTGGGTTGGCATGTCGCGCGTGACTTCGTACGCCATCAGCATGGCCAGTTCGTTGAGCAGGGTGCGAAAGCTGTTGGTGCTGGCATCCTTGCGACGCATCAGCGTGAGCTTGTGCTGTACCAGCGGGTGGTTGATGACATGAACGAGAGGGTCGGTGTTGTAGGTCATGGGTTTTGTTGAATATTGGAGATGTGCCGAATTCGCCCGATTGCCGCTGCGCAGAAACCGAGGGTGCTGGTGATCGTGCGTTTGATCAACGTTTGCCGCCAAACAGCCCGCCGAGCACGCCGCGCATGAGTTGGCGACCGACTTCACGGCCAATCGAGCTGGCCGCGCTTTTGAACAACTGCTCGCCAGCCGAGGTGCGCCGACCCCCACCACCGCCAAGCAGGCTGCCCAGGCCGGAGCTGATGCTGTCAAACATGCCTCCGCCCGACCCAGCCGGGGCCGCCGGGGCTGCAGCGGTATCGGTGCCAGGGGCTTTGCCGGGGGCTTGCGCGGCCCGGCTGTTGGCCTGCTCGGCCCGCACGGCGGCATGGCCCTTGAGCTTCTCGAACGCCGAATCCCGGTCGAGCAGTTTCTCATAGACCCCGGCGACGATCGACTCATCGAGCAAGGTCTGGCGCTGCTGGGCAGAAATGGGCCCGATCTGGCTGGCGGGCGGCAGCACAAAGACCCGCTCGGTT
>Ga0116161_1004447_pt1 | contig 11818 bp, 9 predicted proteins | sample AD_JPNAS3_MetaG_FD_89877 | JGI IMG/M metagenome (GOLD analysis project Ga0116161, IMG submission 89877) | Active sludge microbial communities of municipal wastewater-treating anaerobic digesters from Japan - AD_JPNAS3_MetaG | ecosystem: Engineered > Bioreactor > Anaerobic > Digestate | place... | reverse complement strand
TGTAGCAGTTCCGCACGAAGGTTTTCCTTATGTCTTGCAGATGGACAAGGGAGATAAAATCGTCGACGGCGGAGAGCCGGAGAGCAATGTGAAAATCGGCAACCGCTATAGTGTTTATTACAGCCTGATTAAACCCAAACAGGAGGATGAAGTTCGTGAAGCAGAAATTGCCAGGATGATTCCTGTTACCACTATCCCCCTGACTTACCCTGATTCTTTAAGAACAAGCTCTGCCCAGGGCGACCCCATAGAAATCAGTAAAGCGTTTTGGTTGGGCGGCGACTTTATAAACGTGGAATTCAACTTTAAAATCTCCGACAGCCAGATCAAACACACGCTTAAACTTCTCTTTACTTCTTTTGACGAAGAGGATAAAGAGTTGAAACTCGATTTTATCCATCTGGCCAACGGCGACCTGCCGGTGGAGGATCTGCCTGCTATCGTATCGTTTCCGCTCAAATCCATTTACGAGTTTAACCAGGCCGACACCATTCTGATTCGTGTCATGCAGAAAAACCGCCAGGGCGAAAACCACTACAGTTATTACGGCCTAAAGGGAGGCTGTGCCGAAGACCAGAGATAGTATGCCCAGGGCCGGGGCAAAGAATCAGCTCCTTATCTGATTCTTTTAAAATCCTTCTGTTAATTTGTGCGAACAAACCCTTGCATATCAATATCAAGAGCACTGGAATGAAGAAAGAGTCGGGACCTGTCTACATTTTTGCATTATTTATATATTAATGCTTTGCTTTAAGGATTGTAATGGATTTTCGCTCTAAATGTAACAACTATTTTTCCCCATTTTCACCTATAGTAAGACTTGAAAGACATTTCATACCAAGCTTCAACTCCCGTATAAGCACCGAATTAACATAGTTTTAGTTGATAAAGATTTAAAATTTTGCAGAGCTGTCGGATTATATAGTATTTTGGTGCAAAATTTTTATCTAAATCGTTACAAGTATGACAATCATTCATCGTATCCTCACAAGCAGCCTGCTTGTGTTAGCACTTTTTTGTTCAAGTCCTGCCCTTTATGCACAGACCGAAGGGCAACCCGAACAAGGTCAGATTCCCCCGCATCCACCCAGATTACCCGAAGGCGTTATTCCGGCCTTCCCCGGTGCCTGGGGTGGCGGTATGTTTACCAGCGGTGGCCGCGGCGGCAAAGTGATAGCCGTTACCAATCTCAACGACAACGGCGAAGGCAGCCTGCGGGCAGCTCTCGAAGCCGAAGGACCTCGTATTGTAGTATTCCGCGTTGCCGGCACCATCAAAATTGACAGTGACCTCAACATCAATCATCCCGACATTACCGTAGCCGGACAAACGGCTCCCGGTGACGGTATTTGCATTGCCGGTACCTTCAACATCAACACCCATAATGTCATCGTACGCCACATCCGGGTACGCCGCGGTGTGCCTGTAGGCGGGCAAGGTGACGACAACATCGGAGGCAATCCCAATCATCACATCATTATTGACCATTGTTCCACCAGCTGGGGTATGGACGAAAACATTTCGCTTTATCGCCACATGAGGCCTTCGCTTGACGGAACTACTCAGATCAAAGATCCCGCTCAAAACATCACCATTCAATGGACCATCACCAGTGAAGCACTCGATGCCCGAGGCCACGCTTTCGGCGGTACCTGGGGTGGCAATCCCTCTACTTTCCATCATAACCTCTTTGCCTGTAACACGGGACGAAATCCTTCCATAGGGATGTCAGGCCCCTTTGATTTTCGCAACAACGTCATTTTCAACTGGCGACACCGCACCACGGACGGAGGTGATGAAACCTCTCTGATCAATATGATCAACAATTACTATAAACCCGGTCCCGCTACCAACGAAAACATGCGCGCAGTCTTTGCCCGCATCGAACAACGCAGCATGTATTCACCCGGCAGTGCCTGGGCCGAAGGCGGCTGGTATCCCAAAGCTCAGAACCGTCCCGGAAAATGGTATGTTGCCGGCAACGTGATGCACGACAATCCGGAGATCACCAACAACAACTGGGCAGGCATGCGCGGCCCCGAAAACCTGGCCCGTGTAAACACCGCTTTCGAAGGTTGGCCTGTTGCACCGCATCAAACAGCCCTGGAAGCCTACGAGTCTGTATTGGCTAACGCAGGAGCCACCCTACCCAAACGTGACGCCGTTGACCAACGCGTTACCGAAATGGTTCGCAGCGGTAAACCCATGACCGAAACCGGTATCATCAAAGACATCTCCGAAGTGGGCGGCTATCCCGAACTGACTTTCGATCCCAAAAAAGTGGCTGTTGATACCGATGGCGACGGTATGCCCGACGAATGGGAAAAGAAAAACAATCTGAATCCCAAGGATGCTTCGGACGGAGCAAAAGATGCCGACAAAGACGGATACACCAATGTAGAGGAATTCCTCAACGGCACCAATCCCAACGAATACCTCAACTATCGGAATTTAGGCAACAACATTGATATGATCAGCTTCAAGTAAAAGTTGATTTAAGTTCTTGCAATAAAAAAGAGGGCACTCTGTATTGAGAGGCCCTCTTTTATTTTATATCTAATAAATATCCTTCGAAGATTACAATACTGACAAGTGCCCTGAGGTTAATTGAAGAATCCTTCAATAAGCTTCATAATCGCTATTAATATAATCTATTCCTTTCACTGGTATTTCATTCAACTTTCCTGTGTCGGAATCTATTCTCCAGGCTTGGTAAATCTTGCGGAAAATTTTCTTTTTATTGCTCTCAATTTTAAACAGCGCTACGATACGATCGTCCACTTTACGATTCAGGCGACAATCGCCGCCGTAGCCCAGGTATTTTTCCTGATCCATTCCTTCCACTTCGATAAGATCGGCAACATGTATCACAGTACCGGTATTGTCGGGTACATATCTCATAAGTATCAGCAAACCGGTGTTTTCCTTGCGAAAAACAAAAAGCCGGTGAAATGTTTCCCTATCACTGCTAAAGATATTTTCTTTTTCGACCAGAATATTACCAATATTCCTAAAATCATCCAGCACGGGAAAATCTTTCAGGCCGGTATATCGCCGGCCTATAAGCTGCTGCAGGCGTGGATCTGCGGCCTCTGTTACAGGCAAATGCAACAGAACAACTATCATCAGGATTAAATGCTTTATGTTTTTCACACTTTTCGGCTATCGCTTGATGATCAACTTATGAATATCTGTCCTTTCTTTTGAGGTGCATTCCAGCAAATACAAACCTTCGTTTAAACCTCCAACGTTAATTTGATTTTGCGTGGGCTTTATTGTTTCGCTTTTGACCAAAGCTCCGGCTAAAGAATAGATATTCAAGATTAAATTCTCCTGATTGCTGTGTTCCAGCACAATTATATCCGATGCAGGATGGTAGAAAAACAGAACTTGCCCTGATTGACGACCGGGAGCTTTCAGCTCGTTTACAAAACCTGTAAAACTAAGATTGTCAATGTACAACATCGACTCTGAATGTTGCACATAAGCTCCTGTTACAAAATATATGGTCGCCGAATCGGGAAGCACTTCGGTTTCGTAACTAAGCGGGATTTCCAGGGCTGTCCATTCGGAAATGGAATCGCTGGTAACATAGTAGGAATTAGCTATTATTTCCCCCTGCTTATAAAAATAAATTTGCATTACCAGACTGTCACCGCCAAAAGGCAGGTATTTGTAATATAAATCAAGGCTGCTGGCTTGTAATCGATGGCAAAAGAAGGCTTGGGCAACCAGTTCACCATAGCGTCGGCCCGGTCGTTGCTAAAAATCACTCCTCTTACCCCTTGTTCGTTATCGGGTTTAATTCTGACGGAAAACTGTCCGGTTCCCGGAGGGTAACTCTCGTTGTTTTTCTCCAGAGAAAAGCTGCGTACTTCCCCCTTGGGCAATGCCCCCACCCAGCCGTCGGGTTTTTCGTAAACATAGGCAGTCCAGTCATCCACATAATCTTCCCAAAGCTCGAATCCCGGATTGGGGATTTGAGCCACAGCTCCCATTGACAGGGCAATGAAAAGTGCAAGTATAAAAGAATTTTTCATGGCTTTTGGTTTACAAATAGTCGGTAAATGTATACATAAAATCGAATCTGCAAACATTTTACACACTAGCCTGAAAAATATTTTATACTGATCTTTAAATGTATATGTTCGGTTCCATAATTCTTAAACCACCTTGCTTTCTCGCCCTGCCCAAAGCATCGGCGGCCAGCATGGCGGCCAGCACTTTTTCGGGAGTAATGCAGATGGCTTCGTGATGTATGCCTTCCTGAGGAGCACAGGCTTTTTGAGCTGCCACCATCAAGCGTTCCCGGCTCGGGTCGCTGATGCCCAAATCGTCAAAAGTTGTGGGCAGACCTAACTCTTCGCAAAAATTATAAATCACTTCCATTTCTTCGGGACAGGCATCGTTAAGATGCAGGCCGGCAAGCACCCCAAAGGCGACCTTTTCGCCATGATACAAAGCATGCGTCTCTTCCAGAGCCGTTAAACCATTGTGCACCGAATGGGCTGTGGCCAGGCCGGAACTTTCAAAGCCAATTCCGCTCAACAGGATATTTGCTTCAATGACGCGTTCCAAAGCCGGTGTGATAATCCTGTTTTCGTTGGCCAATTTGGCTGTGCGGCCATAACGCATGATGGTTTCAAAACACAGTCTGGCCAGCCTCATTCCGGCCAGGGTGCTGTGCCCTCCGCATTCGTTGACCGAAAAGGTCCGTTCACAGGACTCGGCCTCAAAACGGGTAGCCAGCGCATCGCCCATGCCTGCAACCAAAAAACGCACAGGTGCCGAAGCAATGATACCGGTGTCTACCAGCACTACCTGAGGATTGCTTTTTTGATAATAGATCGATTCGAAAGCCCCCTCTGCAGTATAGATCACTGCACAACCGCTGCAGGGGGCATCCGTTGAAGCGATGGTGGGAACAATGATCACCGGAATATCGGCCTTGTCGGCCACGATCTTGGCGGTATCCAGAGTTTTACCCCCTCCCATCCCCACCAGCAATCCGATTCGCTTTTGGCGGACTACAGCCAGCAGGCGCTCGATTTCCTGCAGACAACATTCTCCCCTGAATGTTTCCACATGAAAGCGACTCAGGTCTTCTGTACTAAGATGTTGGGGCAGCACTTTGCCAACAATCGTGGGAGAAGCCAACAACAAAGCCCGCTCCGCCAACCGGCTGCTAAGTTCGGGCAATCCGGTCAAAGCCTGTTCTCCCTGAATGTATTTGCCCGGGAAGGCAGCCACATAATTTAATAATGCATTTTTCATTTAAACCTTGTATTTGATATAATTCGATTTAAGCTTTTTCCTTTAACGATCGGCATTCATCACCTTGACCCAGGCTTGAACAAAATCTTTTACAAACTTTTCTTTGTTGTCGTCCTGAGCATAGACTTCGGCGTATGAGCGCAGAATGGAATTTGAACCAAAGACCAGGTCGACCCGGGTAGCAGTCCATTTAAGGGCTCCGCTTTTTCTGTCAACAATATGATATACGTTTTCTGCCACCGGTTTCCAGGTATAATGCATATCGCAGAGGTTCACAAAAAAGTCGTTGCTGAGCACTCCCGGTTTGTCGGTAAAGACGCCGTGTTTACTACCACCGTAATTGGTTCCCAATACCCTCATACCTCCTATCAATACGGTCATTTCGGGCGCTGTCAGCCCCATGAGCTGAGTACGGTCGAGTAGCAGTTCTTCGGGTTTTACCGCGTAGTCTTTTTTGAGCCAGTTGCGGTAGCCGTCGTGTATGGGTTCCAATACGGCAAAAGATTCCGGGTCGGTCATTTCGGCTGTGGCATCGCCACGTCCGGGGCTGAAAGGCACACAGATATCAAGACCGGCATCGCGGGCGGCCTTTTCGACAGCGGCACTTCCTCCCAGCGCTATGAGGTCGGCAATGCTCACTTTCTTTGGCAAGCCGGCCTGAATTTTTTCGAGTGTTGCCAGCACTTTTTCCAGGCGTTGGGGCTCATTGCCTTCCCAGCTTCTTTGTGGTTCAAGCCTGATTCTGGCTCCGTTGGCTCCTCCCCTGAAATCGGATCCCCGGAAAGTGCGGGCACTGTCCCAGGCTGTATTAATCAATTCTACCGGGCTCAATCCACTATTCAGCAGTTTTGCTTTTAAGTCTTTGATTTCGCTTTCACTCAAAGTATAGTCAACAGCGGGAACCGGATCTTGCCAAATAAGATCTTCGGCGGGAACTTCCGGCCCGAGATAACGGCTCCTGGGGCCCAAATCACGGTGGGTCAGCTTGAACCAGGCACGGGCAAAAGCACGGGCAAAACATTCGGGATCCTGGTAAAAGCGCTCGGATATTTTGCGGTATTCGGGATCCATTTTCATGGCCATATCCGCATCGGTCATCATAGGATTTCTGCGCACTCCGGGTTTATGGGCGTCGAAGGGTTTGTCTTCTTCTTTGATATTGACGGGTTCCCATTGCCAGGCTCCTGCGGGGCTCTTGGTGAGTTCCCAGTCGTAGTCGAGCAATAAATGGAAATACGTATGGTTCCATTTGTCGGGATGCGTGGTCCAGGCACCCTCCAGACCGCTGGTAACAGTATGCTCCGCATTACCTTGGCCTTTGGGATTGTGCCAGCCCAGTCCTTGCTCCTGAAGCTCTGCTCCTTCGGGGGCCGGGCCCAGTTTGGCAGCATCGCCGTTTCCGTGCGCTTTGCCCACGGTGTGTCCTCCGGCAGTCAGGGCTACGGTTTCTTCGTCGTTCATTCCCATGCGCTTAAAGGTGAGGCGAACATCTTTGGCTGTTCTCAGAGGATCGGGTTTGCCGTCCACGCCTTCGGGGTTCACATAAATCAAGCCCATCTGAACGGCTGCCAGTGGATTTTCGAGCGATTCGCGATTTTCGTCATCGCTGTAACGGTTTTTGGTAGCTGCCAGCCATTCTTTTTCGGCTCCCCAATAAATGTCTTTTTCGGGATGCCAGATATCCTCGCGGCCGCCCCCAAAACCAAAGGTCTTAAAACCCATCGACTCATAGGCCGCGTTGCCTGCCAGGATAAATAAATCTGCCCAGGAAAGTTTGTTCCCGTATTTTTTCTTGATGGGCCAAAGCAAGCGGCGGGCTTTGTCCAGGTTGACGTTGTCGGGCCAGCTGTTGAGCGGGGCAAAACGCTGGTTTCCTGTGTTACTTCCTCCGCGGCCGTCGGTGGTGCGGTAGGTACCGGCGCTGTGCCAGGCCATGCGAATCATCAGGCCGCCGTAATGCCCCCAATCGGCAGGCCACCAGTCCTGGCTATCGGTCATCAGTTTTTTCAGGTCTTCTTTCAAAGCCTTATAATCGAGCTTCTTAAATTCTTCTCTGTAATTATAGTCTTGCCCCATAGGATTGGTCTTGCTGTCGTGTTGATGCAAAATATCGAGATTCAGGGCATTAGGCCACCAACTCATTACTGTATCGCTGGTTTCGGTGTTTGCGCCGTGCATCACAGGGCATTTTCCTTTTTTAGATGTTTCCATTGTTTTCTGTTTTTAATTCGTACTTATTTATGATTTTTCCAATTACTCTGCATTACATCCGGTCTTTAAAAGCCTGGAAATGAGTTTGAAATCCTTTAATTCAAGGTATTATTTAAGCTATTCAGTCGATAAAAATAATAAAATTCCAGCAAGAATATTTATTTCGAAGCGTTTGTTTGGAGATTTAATTCAGAGGATTAGTCAGATTTTGTACAGAGCCATCAAGAGTAAAGGAAGCATGCCAAGCAGATTAGATGTCATGTGCACTACAATGGCGTAGGCATTGTTGTTGTATTTTTCCTGGTAATAGCCGGCAATTAAACCTATGCTGCTGGTAAAAACAATGGTACGAATCAAAAAATAGGCGCTACAACCGTAAGAAATCAGGCTCAAATGAGCTAAACCAAAGAGCAGGGCGCTAATCATCACCGATAAACTTATTTTTCTGTTTAGAATCCTGATTCCTTTCTGTTTAAAGGGAGCGAGCAAATTAAGGAAAAAACCCCGGAACAAGATTTCTTCGGCAATGCTGGCAGCCAAAACTATAAAACAGAGGAATTGCAGGGGATGCAGGCGGATCGCGGGATGAACTTCTCCTTGCGGTGCTCCGGATAATTTAGCAATAAAACTCAACAACAGCGACAGCCCCACATAGCTCATCAGGGTTATAACTACAGGTCTGAGCATCAACTTAAACTTCGGCATTGAGATGCTGTACCTTAGGTGTTTTTTCATTAACAAAATAGCAAGCGCCGATAGGCTAAATAGTATGACATATGTGATGAAAGATTTGGTAATAAACGCATTATTAATCTTGATGAGCGGGCTCAATAATACGGCTACAAAATAAATGGCTGCAGTAAGAGCGATTCCGTAAACCAATCTTTCGCTGTTCTTCATGGTATTTGATTAATAACTGTTCCAACTGCTGATTTCTTCGGGATTTTTTCTGGTTTTGTTCCTTGTTTTCGAAATCGGATACCCCAGGCTTATGAGCAAGGGAACTCGTTTTTTTTCGGGTACGTTCAGCAGTTTCTTGAGCTTCTTTTCGTTGAACCAGCCTATGATGCAGGTGCCCAAACCCAGATCGGCGGCCTGCAAACAGAATTGATTCACGGCGATGCCCAAATCAATCAGGGAATATTCTTTGTTTTGCAGTACGGAAGCCAGGTTTGACAGGGTGTTCATCTTTTCAAGAACCACAGCCACCAGTATCGGTGCCTGATGGGCAAATTGATTCATGCCCATGCCTGAGGCCGAAGCTGCCACTTGCTCTTTGAGCTCGGGCTGATCGACCACAATAAATTTCCAGGGCTGGGAATTATTGGCCGAAGGTGCAAGGCGAGCCGACTCCAGACATTGAATAATCTTTTCTTTTTCTACCCTCGTTTCCGAGTATTTCCGGTCGCTTTGCCGCTGCTTCACTAATGCTGAGAATTCCATATCGACTGTGTTTTGATTGAATTGAATTGAATTGAATTGAATTGAATTATAAGAGGACAAACATACAAAAAATACCAGCTCTTAGCGATTAGCATCAGAGTTTAAAAAAATTGACAACCTTTTGCAGTTTTTCCTATTATTTCAACTAACTATGCAAAAGAATTTGCCAAAAAAATATGGACGAGGAAAAAATAATCAACAAAACAATGGATTTGGAAGACCTTAAATCGGGGAGGGCTTTACAATTAATCGATGAACTAAACGACTTAATCAACAAGTTGAGGTCAGAAAATTTAAAAATCAGTTCCTGGTACGGAAGTTTCAACCTGAGCGGCGACCCCCTTTCCAACGAAAGAATTAATCGGGGGTACGGCTATCAAAGCATCGGGGGCGCAGCCGATGATAAAAATTTTCCCTGGTTTTTGTATTGGGAGATCGTCTGGGTAGTTTTGAATAATGACTTTAAACAAGGTCAGGAGGTGTTGGATTTGGGTGGAAGTTCCTCCTTATTTTCCTATTACCTGGCTTCCAAAGGAATCAAGGTTACCACTATCGACCTTCAAAAAGAATTGGTTGACAATGCAAACCATGTGGCAAAGCAAATGAATTGGAATCTAAAGAATCAGGTCATGGACATGAGAGAATTAGAATTCCATTCAAAATTCAATCACATCACTTCTATTTGTGTATTTGAACATATACCCATGTACGACAGGGTAATCATCAATGAAAAAATCAGGGATTTGTTAATGGAAGATGGAAAATTCAGTATCACCTTCGATTACAGGAATCCATCAAAATTTGCACAAATCAACTCTCCCCAGGATGTTTATAAACAATTTGTACAAGCTTCGGGCCTGAGAATAAGAGGAAACAAGGAATTTGCCGATAACGGCAAGAATTACTTATTGCACCCCTTTTATTACAAAAAGAGATTGTGGAATTACAAAAGAATTGCTATTCAAAAAGGGCATTTTAAGCCCTGGGACTTTTTCAAGACAAAAAACACCAACGATTATAGTTTTGGGGCCTTGTTCCTTGAACGTTAAGGAGTACAAAGCCCGAAAGCGAACCGCTGTGAAAGTGAACTGCCCGAAGGCGGACCACTGCGAAAGAAAGGCCTTACGACAATATTTCCGCCGTATCCATTGCAATCATGAGCTCCTCGTTGGTAGGAACCACCATCACCCGGACTTTGGACTTCGGAGCAGAAATAATGGCTTCTTCCCCATGGATCAGTTTGTTTTTTTCAGAATCAAGCAACAAGCCCATGTATTCCATATTTTCACAAATAACCTGGCGGGATTCATCCTGATTCTCACCAACTCCGCCTGTAAAAACAAGTACATCCACACCGCCTAAGACTGCCGTATATGCACCCACATATTTCTTAATCATATAATTATACATATCCAGAGCCAGCTGAGCCCTCTCGTTTCCCGATTTTGCCGCGGCACTGAGTTCTCTCATGTCCGAAGAAACCCCCGAAACCCCGAGAATACCGCTTTTCTTGTTGAGAATATTATTCAGGGCACGGGGCCCGATGTTTTCTTTTTCCATCAAATATGTCAGCGCACCACCGTCTATATCGCCGGTACGAGTACCCATCAGCAAACCTTCGAGCGGAGTCAGCCCCATGGAATTTTCCACCGATTTTCCGTCGCGTATAGCTGTCACTGAACCGCCGTTACCTATATGCGCCGTTATAATACGCTGAGAGGCATAATCTACCCCAAGAATGTCGCAGGCCCTGCGCGATACATAGCGATGGCTGGTGCCATGAAAACCGTAACGGCGAATGGCGTATTTCTCGTAATATTCGTAAGGCAGGCCATACATATAAGCTTTAGCAGGCATAGTCTGGTGAAAAGCAGTATCAAAAACAGCCACCTGAGGCAAATCCGGCATTATTCTGGTTACGGCCTCTATTCCTTTGAGATTGGGCGGATTGTGCAAAGGAGCCAGGTCGATGCATTCGTTCACCTTGCGCAACACTTCGTCGTTGATACGCACACTCTTGCTGAACTTTTCACCTCCGTGCACTACCCGGTGCCCGACCGCGTCTATTTCTTTCAGTGATTTTATACAGGCGTATTTACTTTCGGTCAGCACCTTGAAAATGAATTGTATGCTTTTGGTGTACTCGGGAAAATCTTCTTCGATCATCACCTTTTCGCCGCTGCAGGTTTGCAATTTTAAATAAGAACCGCTCAGGCCGATCTTTTCCACAGAGCCCTGTCCCAGAACCCTGAGGCTGTCCATATCAAATAATTTATATTTCACGGAAGAACTTCCGCAATTCAAAACCAGTATTTTCATAATAGTACATCAATTAGCCTTAATCCCCAACGATTGGTTACAGGTAATAACAATCATCTTATAAATATCATCCACGGAACATCCTCTCGAAAGATCGTTGATTGGTGCAGCCATTCCCTGCAAAATAGGCCCTACAGCCTCGGCCGCAGCCAGACGCTGTACCAGTTTATAAGCAATATTGCCGGCCTCAAGGCTGGGAAAAACCAGTACATTGGCCTGTCCGGCAATAGGACTTCCCGGCGCCTTACTTTTTCCTACGGCAGGCACTATGGCGGCATCGGCTTGCAAATCGCCGTCAATTTCGAGTTTGGGACACATTTCTTTGGCAATGCGTACCGCTTCAGTTACTTTGTCGACCATTTCGTGTTTGGCGCTGCCTTTGGTGGAAAAACTCAACATAGCCACACGTGGCTCAAAACCGGCAATGCTGCGTGCCGTCCCTGCAGTCGAAACGGCAATCTGTGCCAATTCCTGAGCGTTAGGATTAGGCATTACAGCGCAATCGGCAAAAACCAGTAAACCATCTTCGCCGTATTGCTTGTCGGGTACAAACATCAAAAAAGCTCCCGAT
>Ga0116161_1004416_pt1 | contig 11862 bp, 9 predicted proteins | sample AD_JPNAS3_MetaG_FD_89877 | JGI IMG/M metagenome (GOLD analysis project Ga0116161, IMG submission 89877) | Active sludge microbial communities of municipal wastewater-treating anaerobic digesters from Japan - AD_JPNAS3_MetaG | ecosystem: Engineered > Bioreactor > Anaerobic > Digestate | place... | reverse complement strand
TTAAGATCTATAACTTCATTTGATTTATCATAAATATGTGTGGGTGTAGTTGTTATTGATAATACCTTGGGATGTATCATCCCAGATGCATTTAAAATCGATCTGAGATCTTCCTCGAAAAAGGTTTCTGATGAATCTTCTTCTTTTACATTGCCGTAATCATATTTGGATACAACTGATAATGAACGTATATCTTTATATTCAGCTCCACCATAACGAGTCAAACCAAACTTGTAATCTGGATTTTCGTTAAGTAAAGGTAAAGCTTTAACTAGAGCATCATGCTCTATGAATATATGGAAATTAACACCTGATAAAATATCCAAATTAGGATATTTGTCATAATCATAATTAGCCATAATATGAATATCCTCACAATTAACTTTTACATATTTTGGTGAATACTTTTTCTTAACATTAATAGATTGACCATCCGAATCTGATTTAGGTACAAATAAAATTTCTACAACATCAGACTTGAAACTACTGTATACAATCTTTTTAATCAAGTCTTTCTGAATATTTATAATGCTAGGAATATCCATTGTAGTAACATCATACTCTGCTGATTCTACATCATCATCGACTATATCGACTCCGTACCATACTCCATTTTTGTATAAATCAATACCAATATGCATAATTGTTGTATAATTACAGATATCTACATATGTGAATACATCCTTATCTATTTGACTAAGATCTCCATTAACCGTATTAACCTTTTCGATGAGCTCACAAAACTCTGGAAACACTTCAGTTTTAAAATTCAGATACAGATCATCTGCATAGGTAATAGTATCAGTAACATAACGATTTTCTGTATCGACTCCGCTTACAGTTACTCTGTAATAATTTTGTGGTAACAAATTAATATGCTCTAACATTTTCATAATTTTCTCCTAGTTTAAAGTCATAGAGACTATATAGTATAGATATAATTTATATCTATCCACTTATATTATATACAACTAAAAAAAAGATTACCCTACCGTATTTGGTAGGGTTATCTATTTATGTTGCCGTTTTATTGGTATCATCTTCTACGTCTGATACTGTACCTAGGTAAGTATTTACGTGAGCTCTTATTACTTGCAAATATTCTTTTTGCATTGAAGATAAACCATTTAACATTGCTGCAAATGCAGTAGTTCTTGCATTAGAATATGCATTAATGTACTTAACTGCTAAGTTAGAGAATTCCCCTAACCATTCTGCAGCTGTAGAACTATCGACATTATCAGCAAGTTTGCCTCCCCATATAGAATTTGCTTTATACGCAGCATTCGCTGCGTTTTTATCTGTTGAGGATTTTATATCTGAGGCTTTAGCATCAGCTGTTTTAGTAGTATCCTTTGTATCTGCTGATGCCTTTGATGTATTAGTTTGATTACCACCACCTCTGATAATATTATCAGACTTGGCTGCCCCGCCAGATGTAGATTGATATGTATTTATCTCAGCTTCTAAAAATGCATTAAGTACTGAGTTCGTAGACTCACTGAACTTTTCAGCTTCCCCTTTAACCTTATCACGCTCTGCTTGCAAAGCAGCATCTCTATCTTGAACCGATTTATTGATTTTATTTTTATCACCCTTTGCGTTAGCTTGCTCGGCTCCTGCCGTTTTGTGGATACTCTCTATTCTTTGTAGAGCATTTTTATATGACTGTTCAACTTTATCCATTGACTTCATATACGCTTCTTTAATTTTCTTTAATCCATCAAAAGCAGCTCTATATTCATATAATGAATTATACATTACACTCATTTTTTCATCTAATTGAGAATTAGAGAAATCTTCCATCTCAGAGCTACCATTGAAATAATGAGTAAACTCTGTAGATATATTATCTTCCTCTTTCAGGGTTTGAGATAATCCAATAATCTTAGCAACTTCAGAATTGTGAGTAGATTTGTAAGAATTTTCATTTTTAAGCTTATCAGCTTCGGTAGAATTTGAAGTCATATTACCTGCTCTAGATTCTATATTATCAATAATTGTACTATTCAAATTATTAAAGAAGTTATCGTCTAAAGGTTTTGTTAACTCATCAACCTTGCTATTAAACACATTCTTAATTCTGGCATACCCAGTAAAGTGATCAAACATCTTAACTGAAGAGAATTTAACTTTCTTGCCAATGATTATATCCTTATATTTCTCTAAGTATTTCTTTATATTATTGCTATTAGCCCAAGCTTCTAATTTCTCAATAAACTTTTGCCATATTCTTATAAAGAAAGATTTTAGTTTGATAAAAAATCCCTTAACTTTATCACCTACAGTACCTTCAGTTAACACACTCTCTTTAGGAGTATATAGACCTCTTATAAATTGAGAATGGGACATGGCCTCAAATTCTAAAAGATTCCTGTAGTAGAAAGTTTCTATGTCATACAAATAATCATTCATCTATTTGTCCTTCCTTCCCTTTATTCTAACTAAAGCTTTGGTTAAGATTATCTTATTTTGTATAAAGTTATCCTTAACTGCTTGTATTTTAGCAGTAAAAGCCAAAGAATGAATGCTGGAGTATTTATTAACTTGTGTTGCTTTAGCTTTTATAAATTGTGATAATTTATCATTTATCATTTTGCGATTCTTAGCAGAATTGGCCTTTGCTGTATCATTACCAGTATCTATATTATATTTGGATAATGCAGCATCACCATAATCTTGACCGTCTTCAAACGAAGCTAACTGACCACCAGAATAATCCGAGATATCATCAGCTCTATTATATGATAATTTACCATCTTTAACAGAAATTAATCTGTTGAGATCTTTTTCTAATCTGGTATAATCTCTTATTATTTCATCTCTAGTTTTTTCTATTGCTTTTAAATGGTTTTTATATCCAATAAATTGAGTTAAACTCTCAGACACTTCAGTCTCAGTTATTTCAATCTCTGATGTAGTTTTACTATCATCTCTGAATATAGTAAACAGTTCATCATCAAATTGACTAGCTGTAAGGTATTCGCCATTCATATTCAGCACTTCGGCTCTGAAAGCCTCATAGTTTTCTTCTAATCCATCCATAAATGAATCATAACTAGATGTTATCTTTTTAATATTTTTATCAGATATAAAATCTTTTAATTTTAAACTTTTCTCATCAAAAAATGAATTGTATGCATTAGATAATGGGATATCATCCATCAGTTTGGTAAACTTATATCCTTGAATTTTGAAATCCATATCAGATGTAAATTTATGTAGTTCATTTTTATTCTTTTCAATATATTTTTCAGATCTGAATAAAGCACTCATCTGTGCTATAAATTTATCAAAAATTCTTTTAATAAATTTAAGAAACTTACTAACTATCTCTCTTATTTTACCAGTAAAGGTATCGAAAGATTCAGTTAATAAAACACTTTCAGTCAAGATATTAGATCTGCTATTTATTGAAGAATAGAATTGCTCTAAACATTTATTCATATCTTTAGCTTGTTGTAATACGAACTCGTAACCTTCTAAATGAAAATTATAATTCTCAGAATCTACAACACCAACATCTACTAATTTAGTAGTTTCTTGTAGTATATTTAACATGTATGTACCTCCTCTATATTTACTATAGAATTTAGGAATACTCATAGAGTATCCCCAAATTCCAAATAACTTAAACTATTTTAAAATCGAACAATCCTGATGATGTTCCTTCGTAACTAGTACTTTCTTGCTGTGTAGATTTGCCTCCAGCAATTACTTTAGCCATAATAGCTTTAGCTTGACGATTTTGATCGATAAATGCTTGAGTCCATGCAGCAAACACTGTAACTAAATTCTCTCTAAGAGCCTTAAGATTACGGAATACATATGTTATTGCATAGACAGAATCAGATTCAACAGAAACTTTCCCACCATCAAATGGTTTTTCTTTTAAAGATTTAAACTTCAAAAGCTGAGTCTGTAGTTTCTCTATAACTGTTATAGCTTTGTTTACTCCACTCAACATTTTATCTGAATAACTTTTTATTTTACCTTTTATTTTACTAGAATCTTTTAATTGAGCATACATTTTTGTGATAAACTTATCAATATCAGTTTTTTCAAGATCTACTTTTGAAGACTCATCATTTCTAAATACTTTGAATAAATTTTCACGAAATTCCTTTTCTGTCATCTCATTTTCAGGACTGATAGTTAGCGTAGTCAAATCCTTTACAACTGAAAACGCCTCAGCTCTAATACCATCTGCCTCCTCAGTACTATCCTTGTCTTGTATCTTAGTCTTAAGGGTAGTCAAATCTGCTTGCTCTGGTATATCTCCATCAAGTATTTTTCCAACTGTACTTCGGGTTTCAGGATCAGTTTTAATATCTCCTAATATAGCATTCACTACCTCCTGTTTTGTAAATTCATCATAAGGTGCATTTGGATTTAATGTGAATTCGTATCCTTTAAATTTAAATCCACTTTTAACCTCAGCCCATTTTGCTACGAATTTCTTACCGTAATTGGAAATGAATTTTTCATCATTACCAAAACTAGCTAGTTTAGCCATAATAGCACCAACCAACTTCTTTATTTTCTCACCCAATGCTATAAACATAGCCTTGATTTTACCTAATACTTCAGAAACTCCTTCAGATAAAACTTCTGGGTCAGCAGATTCTAACATACCCAAAGCATCTGCCATGTATAATGATTTTAGAAAGTTATGTTCATTTAATTGTGACTCTTGTACCAACTGACAACCGTAAACAAACACATTATCTACATCAGTTTCATATTTGCTATAGTCAACATTATTAACTCTAGCATTTTCAAGAAATATACTCATTATTTAATCCTCCTTATATTATATATTATACAGCTTCAGATGCAAAATAGTCATTGTTTTCTTGCAATGCTATTTCTCCCATTAAGCTATATAATTCTTGATTTTCTTTTCTTAAAGATGCAAACGCTGCAGCTGATGTCCAAATTCTCTTAATTTGATTAGCAAAGAATTTAACATCTGCTAAGAAACAAGTGTTGAATGCAGTAACTACCCTTTGTTCACAGTTTACAAATTTTTGTAGTATACCAACATTTTTAAGAGTATCATTTGATTCAATAAAATCTTTATCAAGATAAAATCTTGGCATTGACTTTGTAACCGTTTTATACTTATTATTATCTGCATATTGTGTTTTCGAAAATATTGAATCGGTAGTCTTGTTGGATGAATCTCTAGATACAGCAACGTCTATTACCTTTGATTGCATTTTACCCAATTCTGAGATTCTTTTCTTGATATTAGTTTCTAAACTTGTATTTAATTTTACTACTTTATCAATAAATTTTTTCAAATTAGGCATATCTTCACACATTTTTATTATATCAGAACCTGAAATGTTATCAGAATCCCCATCAATCAATTCTTCTGTATCAAAAAATAACTCATGCATTTCCTTTTTTAGATCCTTTATCATACCCACATCTTTAAGTTTAGATGGTAATAATGTTTTTAATACTTTTTCTTCAACTTCATCATCATCGGGGATCTCATTATTTGATGATGCGTATGCAGGTGGAATATATCCACTATTAAAGATAGTAGGAAAGGTTAGTGTCATATCCACAAATCCATTATCAGTTAGAGGTTGATGCTTAATTTTGAACTTCTTCCAATCTGAATGACCAGCAATTACTTTTTTGTATTTGTCAAATAAAGCCTTATAATCAGAACTTAACCCACTTAATTTTGCAACAAATGCAGAAATGATAGCTTTGATTTTTGCTAAAAGTTTTAATAACATTTCTTTTAATTTATTAAGAACCCCTTTTGCAGTTTCAAAAGACTCAGTTAAAACTTCTTCCTCAGAAACCCCTTCCTGTATCATTTGACTTTCTCTTACGTCTGAGATAAGAGCTGATTTAAATATAGCTAAATCATTAGCCATGGTTTCATGCTGAATTTGCAAAGCTGCAAGTTCGTGACATCCATTATATCCTTCAACTTCAGGTACTTGGATAGCTCCATAGCCTGTGCTCTCACCTAGTACTCCGTTTAAAAATACGCCCATATGTATATCCTCCTTATTATTTTTAAAATTTTATAATTTATAATAAAATCCTCTGGATTTATTATTATGTTAGTTAAAACAGGCTACCAGAGCCACTAGAAGCTGAATCTGGCATAGTCTCTAATACTTCACTGGCAGTATACTTCTTCTCATTAGCTTTTATTTCCTTATAAGTATTATATTCTGCCTCTCTAGTCTTAACTTGAATCTTATTAGCAAAAGCTTTAAACTTTTCTGCTATAGCTTTTTGTTTTTGTGTTATTTTCTTTTTCTTTTCTTTATCAATATCTTTTCTAGCATCTATATTTAATAAATTCATCTCAATCATATTGGCATGAATACTAAAGAAATCAGCCACAGATACTCTTATATAGAAGAAGAAGAATATTAATTCTCTTAATATAGGAATTATATTAATTACTATAATAGATAAAGCGATAATACCAGCTCCAACACCAACCTCCCCAACAAAGTTTTTCTTACTAGCTTCTAAAACGTAATTCATAGCTTTAGCAACTTGACCTTTACTATAAGCACTATTGAACGATCTAATATTTTCAAACAATAAACCATTCTTAGTTTTATTATATGCTATTTTATCAAAACTTGCTTGGAATGTATCTGATGATGGACTCTTTATAAAATCTATAGTATTTACTACAAGAACAGCTGTAGCTTCGATACAAGCTAAAGTCATAGTTCTGTACATTGTCTGACCTAATGGATTATGAACGTTATAACTCTTAACCCACAAATCTCTACTAGATTCTATATTATCAATACAGGTTAACACATCATCAACTAAACTAGTTTCTTGTTTATATTCTTTGATTATATCTATAATATCAATCAAACATTGAACCATTCTTTTATAGTTAGATAGCTTAGTTATATCACCTCTAGTAATATCTATCTCTCCAAAATCTATATCGTCAACTTTGGTTATAATATAGTCATAGAATTTATTAGTTAATGACAATAGTACAGCACTTTGATCTGCTTCATTAATATTTGTTAAAGCATTAGTTTCTTCATCAGTACCGAATATATCAAAGTGTTCTTTGATAACATCTTCATACTCTTTATATCTATAATAGTGTTCTTTTTTTGGTGTGGCTTTTTTATTTAATATATTTCTTGGTGCATTTATAATATTTACAGCCATATTATCCATAAATTTTGATTCTGCCTCAAGTTCGTCTTCATAAGCTTTTTGTATCGTTTTCATTTTATCCTTTTTATAATTCGGATCTTTCTTTGCCTTAGCAACAGCTGTACCATAGGCATTACCCGCAATCATACCACCAGGACCAAGAACTCCACCTATTGCTCCACCAATGAGACTACCTAAATCGTCATCATTGATAAGTTTATCTTTTTCTGATAATATTTCATCATCATAAACTATATCATAACTCTCTTTTTTTGGTGATATCTTTTTCCCAAATCTTCCTACTGTATCATCAAATCCTTTTCTAGTAGATTTTACTAATCCTCCACCTACAGTACCACCGTCTTTATGACCAGCGACTCCTCCAAGAATAGTACCAGCAACCCCACCAACAGCAGATCCTGCAATTGCACCACCGGCTCCACCAACAGTTGCTCCTGCAATTGCACCAACTGTAGAACCTAATTTCTTACCAAGGAATTCAATAGGATGATCTTTGTAGTAATCCATATCCGATTGTGCTATATATTGATACTTCTTAGTGCCGATAACAATATCATCAACTACAGTAGAACCTTTTGTCTTAGCAAGCTTCTTTTCTACATATTTCTTACCGTCTTTTTCATATATAGGAAATTTAGATTTTGCTTCCATCAACAAATCTAAAGATTTTTCATCATATATCATAGTATACCTCCTTTCTATCTTCCTGATTTAGTTAGTAAGTTTATAATCTGTTTATAATTACTATCTGCAGATTCTTTCTCTAATCCTGAGAATGTTATTTTTTCATAACTATCATCCCCAGTATCAAATAAGAAGTAAGCTATCTCAAGAGCCTCATTCATTATTACTATCGCAATGAAGTTATATGCATCTAGTAACTTTCTTGCTATAGACACATTCATAATATCTATAGAATAGTTTTCCTTCATATAGCTTACATCATTTTCAGATAATACCAAAGATGTTATTGCTGTAGCATCGTTTGACATCTTCAATCCTCTTCTGAATTTAGATTTTATAGCTCTTCTCTCAAGAACTTTCCACATTTTATTAGAAGCTCCTTGAACCCCATATGATATGGCATCGATCTTAGCTTTATCTATAGCAAATATAAAATCTCTAAAGAAAGCTATATCAGAAGTAGTGGCTCTTATAAGATTAAAGAACACTGATCTATCAGATACTTTACTAGATAACCTATTATAAATATCTTGAGAATCTACTGGAACTAACTTACATTTAACTCCGATAATAGCAGTATTAACAAATGAAGACCCATCCGAATTTTCTTTTGAGAAATTTACTATTAACATAGTAGGCATTAGCTCATTAGCTTTTTTATATTCTACATTTAAGAATGCTTTATTATGAGCTTCATGTTTATTTTTAACTATTGTGCTCAGATCAGCAAGAGTCTTCGCAGTATCCGGAGCTTCAGTTATAACTTTTTTGCCTCCATAAGTTCCTGTAATAAAAGTTGCATTATCTACAGACGGACCATCCTTAACATCTTCAGGTAGATACCCAGCTAAGCTTTCTTTAAGAGACCTTAATACTACATCCATCACATCAAGATCTACCATACCAGATATTTTATAACTTTCATTCATAGAGTCTGCTATTCTATCTAAAGATTCAGCATAATCCTCAGCTGTACCATTGAATGAATTCATATTTGAATGAAACTTCTTTACGAAGTCATATACGTCTTCATTATTATTTACACATATAGCAGTGAATAGCATATGTAACATTGAAGCAAACTTCTTTTCCATACTCTTTGCTGCAGACATTGCTACATTTGGAGATACATTATCACTTACCATACAAGGAAATGTTAATATTAAATCTTTAGATGCAGTTGAGATAGATCTAAATGATCTTTTAGAACCTATATTTTCAGAATTCTGTAGAAACTTTACTTCATCAAAATCTTTCAGTGAAGTAAGAACGTCTACAACATCCTTAACTACTGATTCATGATAACATTTGTAATTTACATCACTCATTATATATCCTCCTTTTATTTTAATATTAATTATATGTTTCCATATATAACGTAAAACAAATAAAAAATAAAATGGAGTAATGAAAATACACTATCTATTGTTAATAATCAACTTGTTTAACAAGGTATTAAATTGAGAATCGGTCATATAAATTTTATTTTCATTACTTTTATTATCATTAGAATGAACGAGATTTATGGTGAGATGTTTATCTTTGATTTTAGATTCGATATTGTTTAGTCGATTATTCAAATTATCAATTTGCATTGAATTTTGTTTAACCGATAAACTAACACGTTCTATATCTCCAGTACCGCTTCTCCTCATATCTGCTTCTATCATACTAATTGCACTATTGTAAAAATCTGTTGAATTCATAATAATTTCCTCTTTCTTATTTAAAATATTTTTGTAACAAATCTTTGAGGAAGGGAATTTAATGAATTCATTACTCCATCACGGATATAATATACAATTGAAATTTAGGTTACCCAGAACATTTAATTAATCTAAGTATACTATTATAAAGGAGGAAATCGAATGAACGGTTCTGATATAAATATAATTCAGAATAGAATGAATAATGGGCAAGAAACATTAGGTAAACAATTTGAATTCTCAAATCTAGAGAACATAAATTCGGAGTTCATAATATCAGAATATCAAGCTAAACTAATGTCTCAAGCGGCAAATTTATATGATCCACAATTCTATAATAGGAATAGATTTAATAAGTTTGCAAGATATGGAATGCTAGATATTACGAATAATCATCAGGGTTCAAGAGAATACTTATTCTTCTCAAAACCAGATTTACATATATTTGATGTAAATAATGATAGCTATTCTTTATACAATCCGTTATCTGAATTAGAGTTTTTTAAGAACTCAGCAAGCCAATATCCTGAGAGTCTGTTATCTCTCCAGCAGACATACTATAATATAAACAATAAAACATACCCTAATTCCCATAATCTAAGAAATAAGTTCATGCCTATACTAAGCAACCATGTGAGCAGCTCATTAGACTTACCTGGTATAACAGCAACAGAGATACAGAACAATACCAATCTATATCAAGTTACAACTTCATATAGAGAAGGATCAGAAGTTTCAGATATTAAATACGAGTTTTCTTTAGAATTCAACGATACTAAATATCTTGATGTGTATATGTTATATAAAGCATATGATGAATATATGAGGGAAACATATAAGAGAACTATACTGCCAACAAAGATATCATATATTGATAATATGATTAACTATAAGCAATTCTCTATATGGAAGATAATAGTTGATCATACCAATAATATTATATTCCATGGTAAAGTAACAGGAGTGCATCCTCTCACTGTACCAAGAGATGCTATGAGTAATTTTGAAGGAGGTATAAAACTTACAGTACAATTCTCTGGTACATTTGTTAGAGATATGAGACCAGAAAAACTGTTAGAGATAAATCATCTTACAGAATTATCTATGGGAGTTGATAGAAATTATATAAGTAATAATTTAAATAGTCTGATGTTACCTCTATATGATGCTAATGCCGGTGGAGCAAATACCGAATGGGGAGGTTATCCTTATATATTAAAGACAGGTAATAATAAACACGGAATACCAACATCTGGAGCAGCATTCCAATTAGTTTGGTTGAGAGGAGAAGAAAGATGAGTTCTATAAACAATAAAGATAGCAATATAAACAAAATACTCAATACAGATGTATATCAACTTACTAATTTTGTAAGAGATGTAAAAAATCAAAATATTGAGGGAGTAGATGATAAGGAAGCTTTGGTAGTTGGTATATATGGTTATATAGATTATCAAATGGTATCCTTATTGCAGAATAGTATAATGACAGCTTCAGAATTAGCAAATGAAGCTATACCAACAAGAGCAAAGTTTGATAGAAATGTTATCACTCATGCTTTATCTTTAGGATTAAAGATAAATGCAATACCAGCTACAATGAAAGTAATACTTATGATACCAGAAAGAGCATTGTTAAATAATATGATAAATGATAAATTTATCTTTACATCAAAAACTCCTATATCAATAGGTGGATTTGAATATCATGTGCCGTATGATATTACTGTATATAAAAATAATCTTGCAGATACTATGCATGGTATAAACAAATACGTATATACGGCACAATATGATTTAACCCATAAAAATCCAATATCAGATATAAAGAATAACTATCTACCTCCAGTTAGTATATATAATGATGTAGATGATAATATGGTTATGATAATAACAACTCTTCATCAAGTAGAGCATTATAGTATTGAAGAGAAAATTATAGGTAACGATAATCTAACAAATCGTACTTTAAGTTTTTCTTTTGATAAACAGTTATCTCACTTTAAAGTTACTGTAATTGAAAGCTCAGGTAACATCATAGAACTGACTCCAATATACGATGGATTATCTACTGATGGGGTAACAGACTATTGTTATTATCAATATGTAAACAATAACTCTATAAGAATAAAATTTGATCCAAATAATTCATATCTGTTCTTAATAATTCCAATGAATAATTACCTTTCACTGGTATTTTTGATTCTAACTCTATGATACTATAATAACTAAAACGATTAAAATACAAAAAAAAATTCTCTTTATCTTTACTACTA
>Ga0116161_1004408_pt1 | contig 11878 bp, 10 predicted proteins | sample AD_JPNAS3_MetaG_FD_89877 | JGI IMG/M metagenome (GOLD analysis project Ga0116161, IMG submission 89877) | Active sludge microbial communities of municipal wastewater-treating anaerobic digesters from Japan - AD_JPNAS3_MetaG | ecosystem: Engineered > Bioreactor > Anaerobic > Digestate | place... | reverse complement strand
GTCACGTTGCGGGGCAGGACGCGCCGGCCGGAGAAGTACTTCTGCCGCTGCGGCAGGGCCTTCTTCTTCATCCACTCGGGCATCTCCGACAGGTCCTTGCGGTAGCGGACGTGGGCGGTCTTCTTCTTCGTCATGGCTGCAGATGCTCCCCGTCTTGCCGGCGCGCGTCCCGGCGGCCCCGCGCGCGCCGCCGCCGCACAGGGCGGCCTCGAACCGCCGCGCACGCGCCGGTCGGTCCCTGCATTATAGGTCCGCCCGGGCGGCGGCCGGACGCCGCCTCGTGCTACGCTCGCACGGGTGGCGCCACGCGCCGGTTGCGGCGCGGCCGGGCGCACGCGGCCCGACATGAGCTTCGAGCACGTCGATTTCGCCGAGTTGTACCGAAGGGACCCGGGCGTCATCAGCCGGGCCGAGCACCCGCCCGAGTTCTGGGACGGCCGCGCGGCGGGCTTCGGCGAGCGCGCCGCCCGGTCGGAATACGGGCGCCAGTTCGTCGAGCGCATGGATCTCGACGGGTGCTCGACGCTGCTCGATGTCGGGTGCGGCCCCGGCACGATCGCTCTCGCCGTCGCGGGGCGCCTCGAGCGCGTGTACGGGCTCGATTACAGCCCGCGCATGCTGGACGCCTTCTCCGAGCGCGCGAAGGCGGCCGGGCACTCGAACGCCACCCCAATCCTCCGCGCGTGGGCGGACGACTGGTCGGACGTGCCGGTGTGCGACGTCGTGGTCGCCTCGCGCGCGACGGCCGTGCGCGACTTCGAGGCGGCCGCCAGGAAGCTCGACGCCGTGGCGGCGCGCCGCGTGTACCTGACGTATCCCGCCTTCGGGACGTTCGCCGGCGACGGCATCCGGCGGGCGCTCGGCCGGCCGCACCACCCGCTGCCCGACTACCTCCACATCGTCGGCATCCTGCATCACCTCGGCATGCACCCGCGGCTCGACTACATCACCGAGAAGGGCCGGTTCGACGGCTGCGAGGGGTTCGAGGCGTTCGTCGGGAAGGTCCGCGGGCTGACCGGCGACCTGAGCGGCGCCGAGGCCGACGTCGTGCGCCAGTACTACGAGACCCACCGGGGCGAGCTCGCCGCCGAGAGGATGCGGTGGGCGTTCATCTCCTGGGACGCCGCGCCGCGCCGCTGAGCGGCGGCGGGCCCGGCGCTACTTCGCGGCTTTCTTCTCCGCCGCGCTCTTCTTTCTCAGATCCGCCGCGTGCGCGCGCTTGTAGGTCTGGATGTCCTTGAAGCGGCCCTTGCTGTCGCGGACGGCGTACAGCTTCGTTCCCGACACGCTGCGGTGGGTCGTGCGCTTCGTCGCCATCAGACACCGCCTCCCGGCCGAGTGACGTCGGCCTCCCCGACGGACCGCGCCCATTATCGTGCCGCCGCCCGGACGCGGCAACACCCCGCCTGCGCGCCCGGTGCGCGCTCTCTCAGCGCCGCTCGCCGCCGAGCACCACGGCCGCCTGCGCCGACCCGGGCTCGCGGAACGGCCGGAGCATGTCGTCCGGATCGTCCATCCGGGGAGACCCGGCGAGGCGCTGCCAGTTGAACCGCCGATCGAACGGCTTGAAGGCCTCGTCGGGATTGAAAATGCGCGCGTCCGGCGGGCGCGCGGTGTAGGGCGAGGCGTCCGAGCGCCCGACGGCGAACAGGTCCAGCGGCAGCGGCGCCACGGCGTCGAACTGGTTCAGCGGCGGCAGGCCGAGCACCGTGAAGATCAGCCGCATGATCGAGCCGAAGTCGGCCAGCGTGTGCGAGACGTACCCGCGCCTCACGTGGGGCCCGATGAGCATCAGGATCGACCGGTGCGCCTCCACGTGGTCGCGGCCGCCCTGGGGATCGTCCTCCGTGACGATCACCAGCATGTTCTCCCACCACGGTGTGCGCGACAGCGTGTGGATGAGCCGTCCCAGCGCCAGGTCGTTGTCGGCCATGTAGGACTCGACAAACGGGTACCCGTCGGCGGGGTGCTCCTCGGTGAGGTGATCGTTCGGCAGCACGAGGGTCACGAGCCGAGGGAACGCCTCCTTCCCGCTCAGCCAGCGGTCGCGCAGCTCCTCCTCGAACATGTCCATCCGGTACTGGTCGGGAATGGCCATGTTGAAGGTGGCGTACTTCCGGGACGTGCGGTCGAAGAGCGGCTTGGGCAGCGGGAAGCTGACCGCCATGCGGATGCCGGTCTCCTTGAACGCCTGCTGGGCGATGCTGGCGGGCATCTCCGTGCCGAAGCCGAAGTTGAAGAACGGCACGCCGTGCCGGTCGAGGTGCTCCCAGAGCGCGCCGGCCTCGTTGTAGTCCTCGGGGTTGACGACCGCGCTGCTCCCGGACACGTAGCGGCGGCCCGGCGCCGGGCTGAACAGCCGCTCCTCGATGCGGGACCGGGCGTTCACCTCGACCCACTCGTTCGGGTAGACGCCGGCGACCCAGCGGTGGCCGGTGTTCGACTGGTCCGCGTCGCAGTAGAAGTTGTCGCTGATGGCGTACGCGTCCGCCAGCGCCTGGTGGTTGGGCGACACGTTCGCCCCGTCCACCGCGAGGGTGCCGTCCTTGCGCTTCACCGGCATGCCGAAGCCGAGCGTCGTCAGCGAGGGATCGCCGTCCACGCCCCTGCGCTGCCCGAAGACCTGGTCGAACGTGCGGTTCTCCTTCACGACGAACACGACGTGGCGTATCGGGCCATCCGCCGCGCGCCCGGCGAGCGCGGCATACAGGGGGTGGCCTGGCGGGACGACGGCCTCGCGGCGCGCGAGGGTGTTGTCGAGAACCTGCCGGGTCAGCGGCTCGAGGCTGCCTGGGGCCGGAACCGGGACGATCTGCAGCGTGCCCTGCATGATCTCGGCCGGATGCAGCCCGCGCGCCGGGGCCACGAAGCCCCGCCCGCCGTTCGGCCCGGAGCCCAGGCCCTTGGCGCTCGACACGTAGAGCGTCCGGCCGTCGGGCGAGACCGCGACATCCGACGTGAACCACCCGGCCGGGATGTAGCCCTCGAGGGCCTGCGCCTCCGTGTCCACGACGGCCACGGCGTTCAGGCCCGCGCACGCGACGTACAGCCGCCGCTCGTCCGGGCCCAGGGCGAGGCCGAAGGGAATGACGCCGCGGAGGCGCTCGAGCCCGGGCACGTCGAGGGCGATCTGGCCGGCCACCGCGCCGCTCGCCGCGTCGACGACGGTGATGGTGTCGTTCGTGGCGTTCGACACGTAGACGCGCCGGCGGCCGGCCACGACCCCTCCGGGGCTGGAGCCGCCGATGGTCCGAAGGCCGTCGCGCTCGGCGCCGACGAGGTACCCCGTTTTCACGCGCGCGGTCACGGCCCCCGTTTCGAGATCCACCCGCACGAGCGACATCGCGTCGGGATGGTTCGGGCTCCCCAGGCCCGGCACGCCCAGGCCTTCGGCGACGGTGCCGTCCTCGGCCTCCTTCGACGGCACCCCGTAGGCGGGAAAGGTCAGCCCCGCCGTCGCCCGGTTGGCCTCGGTGACGCCCGGCAGCAGCGGGTACTCGAACATGCCGACGTTGGTCACCCACGCGTGCCGCCCGTCGGGCGACAGCGAGACCGAGAACGGGTTGCGGCCGACACGCACGGACCTCACGACGGCCCGCCGCTTCACGTCCACGATCGCCAGCCGGTAGTTGAACTGATCCAGGGCGTAGAGCCGCTGGCCGTCGGCGCCGAGGGCGAAGTCGCCCGCGAAACTGTCACGGTACCCGCCGCCGTCCAGGGACACCGTCCACACGATCCTGGACGAGGCGACGTCCATCGCCTTGATCTCGCCGGCGTTGGCGCTGCCGAAGTACAGCAGCCGGTTGTCCGGCGAGAACGCCACGCCCATGTAGGTGCCCTCGCCGAACTCCTTCGCGGGCTTCTCGCCGTACGGCGGGAGCCGCACGCTCGGTGCGTCCGGCGCCAGGCCCACGATCTCGATGGCCGACGGCCGGATGAGCGCGACGCGCGACTGGTCGGGCGCGACGGCCATGCCCCAGTTGTAGGACTGCGTGCGGATCGTCCGGCCGGCCGGCGTCACCCGCCGGCCGCTGATGAGCGTGGCGGCGTCGGCGCCGATGGCCGGCACCTCGCCCCGTCCCGGGGCTTCCAGCAGGGCGACGGTGATCGCGCGCGGCGCCCGTCCCCACGACCAGACGGCCGCGGCGGTCACCGCGAGAACGAGAAGCCCGGGTAGGACGAGCCGCGACGTGATGGGTTTCATGGCCGCTCCCGAACTGATTGACGGCGTGCGCGGCCGGCGCGGCCCTGCCCGGCCGTTACCGCAGCCGGATGCGGGCCGTCACCGGGAAGTGGTCCGACGGATAGCGCCCAGCGCGCGACGAGCGCACGATGGCCGCCTCGAGCACCTCGGTGCCCGGCTCGACGAACACGAAATCGATCTTGTCGCCGCCGGTCCGGCCCGGCGCGAAGCCGGAGAACGTCCCGACTTCGGCGGCTTCGGCGTGCAGCACGCGGAAGCTGTCGCGGAACGACGCGCGCATGGCCGCCGTGGCGGCGTTGTCCTCGCCGGCGTTGAAATCCCCGGTCACGACGGCCGGCGCCCTCGGGTCGCGGGCGCCAACGACCTTCAATAGCAGCTCGACGCTGCGCTCGCGCGACGGCTGCGACTGGTGGTCCAGGTGCAGGTTGTAGAGGTAGAACGGCGGGCCCTCGCGGTCCTCGAAGTACGCCCACGTGCAGATCCGCTCGATCCGGTTGCCCCACGACACCGACCGCACCACGCCCGGCGTGTCCGAGAACCAGAACGTGTCGGTGCGCCGCGGCGTCAGCCTGTCGGTCCGGTACAGGATGGCGGCGTACTCGCCGTCCTGCCGGCCGTCGGCCCTGCCCACGCCCACGAACGCGTACCCCGGCACGGAGGCGACGATCTCGTCGAGCTGGAACCGCAGCGCCTCCTGGAGGCCGACGGCATCCGCCCGCTGCTCGCGGAGCAGCGCGAAGAGCTGCTCGCGCCGGTGCCTCCAGTGGTTCTCGCCGTCTTCGGCGGTCCCGTAGCGGACGTTGAACGTCATGATCGTCAGCGGCGCGCCGGCCGCCGGACGGGCCGCCGCCTGGGTCGGCGGCGGTCCGCTCGCGGCGCCCGCTGCCGGCGGCGCCTGGGCGGCCAACGACGCAGTGAGGGACAGGAGCAGGGACAGGCGCAGCATCGCACGTCCTCGGAGAGGGCAGGCCGGTCGCCATCATACACCGATCTCCCGCAGACAGGAGGCGCGCCGAGCCGAGCCGGAGGCCTGGCGCGGCGCGATTGGGCGCGGCTAGAAGCCCGCCTCCGCGGTCCAGTCGAGCCACTGCGCGCGGAGGAGCATCCGCGCCTGGCCCGCGTCGACGCGGTAGGTGCGCCGGTAGAACTCCTCGGCCCACGCATGGACGGCCACGTCGGCGAAGCGGCGGGGGAACGCGCCTTTCGCCATCACCAGCAGGTCCAGGGGGTACTCGAGGCGGCGCGCGCAGTTCATGGGAGTCCAGGGCAGCGGATACACGCGGCGGTCTCGCACCGCGCGCAGCCGCCTCAGCTCGCGAAAGCGCGGCGCCTCGGCCAGCTCCCACGGCGGATGGTACCCGCCGGACGTGGGCAGGAAGATGACGTCGGGATCCAGCGCCAGGATCTGCTCAGCGTTCAGCACGACGCGCGCGCCCGGCCCCCGATACGCGTTCCGCGCGCCGATCACCTCCTCGATCATCCACGACTCGACGCTCCCGGGGCCCCAGGCGAACGCGGCGCCCCCCGACGAGGACGCGCCGGCCGAAAGCCCCAGGTAGAGCACCCGCGGCCGTTCGAGCGCCGGGACACCGCCCACGCGCGCCCGGATCATCGCCTCGGACTCGCCCAGCTCGTCGGCGAGCGCGGCGGCCTCGCGCTCCTCTCCGAAGACCCGGCCGAGGACTTCGATCTCGGCGCGGAGCGTCTCGAGGCCCCGCCCGCGGTAGTCGGCCGGCGAGCGCAGGACGACGGCCGGAATGCCCATCGCGCCGAACACCTCCAGCAGGCGCGACACGGCTTCGCCCGACGGCCCGACGGTGCAGTCCCCGACCCGCACGATCACGATCTCCGGCCTCGCCGAGGCGATGGTCTCGTAGTTCACGGCGTCGCCGCTCGTGTAGCTCGCGCACGGAAGCCCGGCGAGCCAGGGGTGGAGGGCCCGCATGGTGCCCATCCCGTCCGCCACCGAGAAGGTCCGCCCGTCGTCGGCCGCGTACGTGTAGGCCCAGACCCGCTGCTGGCTGGACGATCCCACGGCCACGAGCGTCCGGATCGTGCCGAGCCGCGACATGACCGACTCGACGAAGCCGTCGTTGATCGTGGCCACGCGCGTCAGCCGCGCCGGCACCCTCACCGCGGCGCCCCGCATGTCGATCACCGTGCGGATCGCCGGGCGGGCGGCCCCCTCCGCCGCGCCCCCGTGCGCAGCCTCGCGCCCCGGGGCGCGGCAGCCGGCGGCCGCTATGGCGCCGGAGGCGGCGAGCGCGACCAGGACATCGCGCGGGCGGGTCACGGCCCCGGGCTCCCTCGCCGGCTCGTGACGGCCTTCGGCAGGATGACCGGCGTGCCGCCGGCGACGCCCGGCGCGCACACGCCCGGATACAGGAGCTCCAACGTCCGCGCGCTCAGCGCCTCGCCGGGCGGGCCCTGGGCGGCGATGGCGCCGGCCTGCATCACGAGGACGCGGTCGCAGAACCAGGCGACGTGGTTCGGGTCGTGGGTGCAGCACAGCACGGCGGCGCCCGAGGCGGCCAGGCTCCGCAGCACGCCCCAGATGCGCACCTGGTTGTGGAAGTCGAGGCCCGACGCCGGCTCGTCGAGCAGGATCACCGGCGTGCGCTGCGCCACGGCCCGCGCGATCAGGACCAGCTGGCGCTGGCCGCCGGACAACCGGTCGTACGGGCGCCCGGCCAGGTCGCCAAGCCCGATCCAGTCGATCGTCTCCCCGACGATCCGGCGGTCGGCGTCACTCGCCCGGCCGAGCAGGCCGAGGTAGGGCGTGCGCCCGAGCATGACGACGTCGCGCACGAGCAGCGGGAACGGCGGCTTGTGCTCCTGCGGAACGTAGGCCATCAGCCGCGCCCGGCCGGCCGGCGGCAGGCGGTCGACGCGGTTCCCGCCGACGGCGAGCACGTCGGCAGCGCCGCGGAGCAGGCCCAGGCAGCACCTGAACAGCGTGGTCTTTCCGCACCCGTTCGGGCCGAACAGGCCGCACACCCGTCCCGCCGCGGCGTCGAACGACACGCCGCGCAGCACGGGTGCCGCGCCGTACGAGAAGCGGAGGTTGCGGACCGACAGCACCGCGCTACCCGAACAGCCCGGCGGTCCGCTGCCGGACGAGAACGGCGAGGAACGGCCCGCCGGCGAGCGCCGTGATGATGCCGACGGGAATCTCGGACTGCGTGATCGAGCGCGCCGCGGTGTCGCAGGCGAGGAGGATGACGGCCCCGAGCAGGGCCGACCCGGGCACGACCAGCCGGTTGTCGGGCCCGATCAGCAGGCGGATGGCGTGAGGCGTCATCAGGCCGATCCAGGGCACGATGCCGGCAACGGACACCGAAACCGCCGTCGCGAGAGTTGCCGCCCCGAGCAGGACGGGCCTCGCGCGCCGCGGGTCCACGCCGAGCGTGGCCGCCTCGTGGTCGCCCATCGACAGGACGTTGAGCCTCCAGCCGCCGGCGATCATGACGGCCGCCGACGCCGCGACGATGGGGCCGGCCACCGTCACGTCGCCCCAGCTCGCGAAGTAGAAGCCGCCCATGAGCCAGAACACCAGCTGCCGCAGCGCCGCATCGTCAGAGAGGTACTTGACCATCGAGACGCCCGCCGCGAACATCGCGCCGACGATGACGCCGGACAGGACCAGCGTGACGATGGGAGCGTCGCCGCGGGAGCGGGCGAGCAGGTGGACGAGCCCGACGGCGGCCAGCGCGCCGAGAAACGCGGCGGCCTGCACCGAGAGGGGGAAGCGCGGCAGCAGCAGCCCGAGCGCCGCGCCGAAGGCGGCCCCGGAGGACACGCCGAGAATGTAGGGCTCGACGAGGGGATTGCGGAACGACGCCTGGAAGACGGCCCCTGACGAAGCCAGCGCCGCGCCGACGAGGATCGCCAGGAGGATCCGCGGCAGCCTGAGGTTCCAGATCACCGCCCAGGCGACGGGCGCGTCCGCGCCGCCCGCGCCGGAGCCCGGCAGCAGGAGGGCGAGGACGTCGGACGGGGCCAGGCGGTAGGCGCCGGTGAGGAGGGCGAACCCCGCTGCCGCCGCGAGCATCGCGCCGAGCCCGCCGAGCCACCAGGCGCCGGCGGACGCGCCGGGCGCGCGCGCGGGCGGCCGAGGCGGCGCGGGGCCATCCGTGGACACCGGGGAAGCGTACCACGAATCTCCCAATCGTGTTACGCTCGCCAGCCATGAGCACCCTGGCGCGCATCGGCGTCGCCATCGACGGCGGCCTCCTCCGCCAGTTCGATGCGCTCGCGGCGAGGAAGAAGTACGGCAGCCGCTCCGAGGCCTTCCGCGACCTCATCCGCGACGCGCTCGTCCAGGAGCAGTGGGCCGCCGGGGCGGGCCCCGTCGTCGGCACCATCACGCTCGTCTACGACCACCGCGTCCGGCTGCTCGGCGAGCGGCTGACCGGCGTCCAGCACGACGCGCACCGCGACATCCTCTCGACGCTCCACGTGCACCTGGATCACGACCACTGCCTGGAGGTCATCGTCGTCCGCGGCAGGGCGGCGCGCGTCCGGGAGGTGGCCGACCAGCTGATCAGCATGAAGGGCGTGAAGCACGGGCGGCTGACGATCGCGTCGGCCGGCGCCGGCCGCGCCCGATGAGGCGAGCGGCGCGAAGCTGCCGCCCGGACGTCCGCGGTCGAGGCGGAGCAGGTCAGCGCGCGGCGAGCAGATAGAGGCCGAGGCTGCCGCGTCGTGCGGCTTTCGCGGCGTCGATGCGCAACCCCGCGGCGGCCGCCAGCGGAGGCAGGCCGCCGCCCGTCATGTACCGGCGGTAGTTCGCGAAGTGCTCGCCGCCCGCCATCCGCTCGACGGCATGGACGCCCGCCCGAACGGCGCGATCCCGCAGCGATCCGCCAGGCCCGGCATGGTAATCGAGCACGAGGATGCGCCCGTTCCCCTTGAGCACGCGGGCCGCCTCCGCCAGGACTGTGCCGCCCAGGGCGGGCGGCAGGGCGTGCAGCGCCATCGAGAGCAGGACGAGATCGACGCAGCCGCCGCGGTACGGCATCCGGGACGCGTCGCCGACCTGTATCGAGGCCGCGCTCCCCAGCTTCCGGGCGGCCGCGCGCGCCATGGCCGGCGACAGATCGATGCCGGCGAGTCTGCGCCCGCGATCCCGGTAGAGCCGCAGGTGGCTGCCGGTGCCGCATCCCGCATCGACCACGAGCGCGCCCGGCGGCGGCTCATGGAGCCGCAGGCCCTCGCGTCGCGCGGGCCCCAGGAACGGCTCGAACACGACGTCGTACAGCCCGACGACCCACCGCTCGAGTCGTGATCCCATCCACTCATGCTACGCGAGGGGCCCCCTCGCGTGGCGCGCGACGGCGGGCTAGGGCGCCGGCGCCTTGATCGACTGGAGGACGGCGAGCGCGCGTTCGGCCGCGGCCTGCTGGAAGGCCGCGAGCTGGGCCGGCGTCGGGTTCTTCGCGAGCAGCGCCGCTGCCTCTGCCATGATCGCCTGCTCGGTGGCGACCAGCGCTGGCAGCCATCCCGTGCCTGCCGCGTTGTCCAGCTTCGCGAGGTCGGCGTACTCCTGGCGCTCCCGGGCCCGGAGCGGCCGCAGCAGGTCCTTCAGCCTCCGGCTCTCCGCCGCGAGGGGTGCGTGTTCGCCGTCGCGCAAGGGCGCGGGCGGCAGGCCCGCGGCCACCCACACCGGCACCGCAATCGCGCACACCGGCTCGCCGAGCGCGACCCACACCGTCGTGTGCCGCACGGGCTCGCCCGGCTTCACGCCGTGCACGACCACCGCGCTCGCCGTGCTGGCCCGGTCGATCGTGTGGTTCGTGTGCACCCACGTCGGCCGATCGGCAGGCAGCTTCTTCCACGCGCTGCGGGCGGGATGCGCGAGCAGCGCGTGGCCCAGGTCGCGCGCCGCCACTTCCAGCACCCACGCGGGAGTGAAGCTCCGCGGCTCGGCCGCTTCGAGCAGCGCCGTCTCGCGGTCGAAGCGCAGGTAGCCCGCGCCCTGGTCCGCCACCCCGGTCCTCGCGAAGTTCGTGTTGGCCAGGTACCGCGCCGGGCTCGCCCCGGCATCGAGCCGCCTGAAGCCGTGGTTGTGCGTCTCGAAGATCGCCGCGCCGCCCTTCGCGTCCATCGCGAGGAAGTTCGCCTGCGCGCCGAGGTCGGGGCCGGTGCGCCGCGCCAGGTACCGCTCGAACTCGCCGACGGTCTCGCACGTGCGCAGCGCGTCGGCCATGATGATCCCCTCGAGATCGGCTTCCTCGCCCGACTCGTGCGGCAGGTTGTACGCGACGGAGTTGGCCACGGCGAACCCCGCGGCGTTCGCGCCCGCCCACACCATCCGGCCGTCGGCGTGATCGGCATTGACGAGCCCCAGGTAGCTGTACGGCTTGTCGTCGACGAGCACCACCTTGTTGGACAGCCGGTCCGTGTCCCGGTTCTTCCAGAGCATGGGCCGCCCGTCGGCCGTCGCCCCGGCTGCGAAGATGGCCGTGGTGCACTCCTGGCGGTCCTGGCGGGCGGAGAGAACCGGCGCGGCAGCGGCCAGGCACGCGCAAAGCAGGACGGCAGGAAGGTTCGGGCGTCTCATGGCGACGGATTGTGTTCCACCCCGGGCATGCCTGGCAACCGGGCCGCCCGGCGAATCGTCGGGCTGGGCGCGCGGACGACCCCGGGGAGCGGGGGTCCTCGGCGGCGGCGATCTTGACCCCGGGCGACGGCCGGAGCGTATCATCAGGCCGCAGGAGAATCCGCTGTCCACAGGCGTTCAGCAGACGGACCGGCACGCCGGCGCTCACGCGGGCCCCGTGCGCCGCCGGCGGGGGAACCGATGCACCGATTCACGATACTAGCCGCCGCTCTCCTCTTCGCCGGCCCGCAGCTGGCCGGCGCTCAGGCCATGACGCCGCGCCGACCGCCCTCGAGTCCCGCGCGGGCGCCGAATCCCGGCACGGCCTCGTCGGATGGCCTCGTGACGCGGGGCCCCGGCGTCTATCCCGGCGATCCGCGCGAGGACTTCGCGCCCGATCTGCGCATCGACGGCACGACGTACCGGAACCTGGCGCGCCTCCGCCCCGCGTATCACTCCAGCTCCTACGACTACAACCTGACGGCGCAGCTCGTCACCGACGGCATTGTCGAGACGGTCCTGCCCCGCACCGTCGTGGTCGCCACGTGGCAGCAGGGCCTGCTCGGCGCCGGGTCGCCGAGCCTGCCCGGCCAGCTCGGGCAGGGGCCGCTCGGCGGCTTCTCACGGCAGCAGATGGTCTGGCCCAGGCACAAGCGCGAGTGGGCCCTCGACGAGAACTGGGTCACTTCCTACACGCTCCGCGGCCCGCGCGTGTGGATCCAGCTCGAGCTGCGGGGCGGCGCCGAGCCGCTCGCCTTCGACGAGGTCCGCGCGCAGGCCACGGTGGCTGCGCTGAGTCCGGGCCCGGAGAACTGGACCTGCTCGGTGCTCGGCTCCGACGACGGCCTGGCGTGGGTTCCCCTGGGAGAGCGCTCCGGCCTGACGGCGGCCGGCGGCGACATCTTCGCGGCTGTCGGCCTGCGGTCGCTGTCCCGCCACCGGTTCGTCCGCGTCGTGTTCGACGATCCGCGCGCGGTGTCGTGGGAGATCCGCGATGTCGGCTTCCGCCGCGGCGGCGTCGCCGTGCGCCCCGGCGGGCCGCACCAGTTCTCCAGCGCGTGGATGAGCGCGGG
>Ga0116161_1004405_pt1 | contig 11882 bp, 11 predicted proteins | sample AD_JPNAS3_MetaG_FD_89877 | JGI IMG/M metagenome (GOLD analysis project Ga0116161, IMG submission 89877) | Active sludge microbial communities of municipal wastewater-treating anaerobic digesters from Japan - AD_JPNAS3_MetaG | ecosystem: Engineered > Bioreactor > Anaerobic > Digestate | place... | reverse complement strand
TTTTCTTTAGCTTTTTCTCAGCTGCCATGATAATTCTCCTTAAGAAGAAAACTGATATCATCCTGCGTAAGCTTTTTCATCATCTGAGTGTCTGACGCAATAACAGAGGTGCATAAATCAACCTTCTTTTGTTGAAGCTCCAATATTTTTTCTTCGATAGTGCCGCGTGCTATAAGCCTGTAACAGAAAACACTTTTGTCCTGACCAATACGGTGAGTGCGGTCTATGGCCTGCTGCTCAGCACTTCTATTCCACCATGGATCAATTAAGTACACATAGTCGGCGGCTGTCAAATTAAGCCCTACTCCGCCGGTTTTAAGCGTCATGAGAAAGACTGTATACTTTTTATCAGTTTGAAATTTACGAACCAATTCTGCCCTGTTAGAAGTTGCACCAGTCATCACAAGGTGCTCTATGCCTTCTTTATGCAGCCGTAAAGAGACCGCATCGAGGGAAGCAAGAAAGTTTGAAAACACAAGACAGCGGTGACCGCTTTGGGCAAGTTCCAAAATATTGTCGACGAGAATATCCCACTTTGCAGATACCACTTCTCCATCAGTTTTAGTTTCGGGAACGGTTGCAATCTGACGAAGTTCAAGAAGAGCCTGTAAAATAGAAAAAGAACTTTTCTCAAATCCATTTACAGCAATTTCATTAGATATAACTTCCTGATAAAACTTCCTTTGCCGTTCATACAGCCTTGCCTGTTCTTCATTCATATCTACAAAACAGACCTGTTCAGTTCTCGCAGGAAGTTCCTTTGCGACATCCTGTTTAAGACGCCTTAATATAAAGGGACTGATTTTCCGGGACAAATCCTGTGCGGCCTGCGTGTCTCCGTTTTTTTGAATAGGAGTAAGAAACTCACGGTTAAACTCTGCTTCGCTTCCAAACATTGACGGATTTAAAAAACGGAAAAGAGAATATAGTTCACCTACATTGTTCTCCATGGGAGTACCGCTTAATGCAAAGCGATGTTTTCCATTAAGCAGCACCGCAGATTTTGACGACTGCGAACTTGTATTTTTTATAGCCTGTACTTCATCAAGTATAAGATATTCAAACTGCTGTTTTTGAAGCTCTTCAATATCGTTACGAACAAGGGCATAGGTTGTTAACACAATATGATGGTTCATAGCTTCTTTTAGATTTCTGTCGGAACCATAATATACATAGACATCGAGATCCGGCGCAAATCGCTTAAGCTCATCCTGCCAGTTAGCAATAAGACTTTTGGGCATAACAATAAGAGAGGGTAAGGTAGTATCAGAAAAAGAGCCCTATGCTGATGCAAGCAAGGATATTGTCTGAATTGTTTTTCCAAGCCCCATGTCATCGGCAAGGCAGCCGCCCAAATTATGTTCTGCAAGGTATGAAAGCCATTTTGCCCCGTATTTTTGATAGCTGCGCAAAGTATCTGTTAATGCAGAAGCTGGAAGGGTACGATTCTGTATACTGTTAAAACCTTCATATATTTCACGACAGTGAACAATCTCGTCACCTTCAATTTTTGCATCAATAAGTGATTCAATAAGAGGTAAATCGAAAAAGGAAAGCTTGTAATTACCGTTTTTTGACTGACGTCCAAGAAGCCTTTTTAAACGCTTAAAATAAAGAGGATCAATGATTGCACGGCTGCCGTCCGAAAGGGGAATATAATGCTGCTTTTCAAAATGATCATAGGCTTCAGATAATGAAAAAAGATCACCGTCAATATCGATGGTGCAGGCTGTGTCAAAAAAATCGATTCCGCTTGAAAACCTGAAAGAAGTTTTTGGGGAAACCGTTTTAAGTTTATATTTTTTTAAGGCCTCGGTTCCAAACAGCCGGAATGATTTTGCAAGCATTCCCAGGTTTTCACTAAGAAAATATAGAGCTAACTTGGCAGAAATATAAACATTATTTTCCTCAATTAAATATAAAGACTCACCTTCGTCACATTCCTGTGCATGGCTTTTACGACAATTTCTTAATACATTCTCAAGGATTTCAACACCAATTACATCAAGACTATAGAGAAGATCGTATTTCTCAATCTTTTTTTTATCATGATCTACCCGGACGAGAAAAGAAGGTTTATTCTCAGAAATAAATGAAACATCAAAGGGTTCATGATACCAGCGTAACGAAAGACTCAAGTTTCCTTCTTCATCAAGACCTTTAAAATACAAAGCCCGCTCTGCATGCTGCGGAGATAATTCTATAGACTGATATTCTTCCATCAGTATTGAAATTGAGGGGAAAAACGAGGAGAACAAAGATAGGCAAATTTCCAGATCATCACTGGAAATTTCACCAGCAAAGGATAAAAACCTGTTATAGAATTTGCCCAAATTCTGACAAATGTACACAGAAGAATCGGCTAAAACATAATTAGGGCAGAGTACCGCAAGGCGCTTTAATAGAGAGTTATCAGTTTGAAGGACGGGAGCAAGCGTAAAATATTTTTGATCTGCAGTACTTTGAGAAGAAGGAGAAACCTGCAATAGAAGGGTTCCATTGAGAGGCATTTGTTGAATACTTAAAGGAATAGTATCTTTCTTTTTTGCAAGAAAAATTGGAACCCCGGAAGTAAACAAAGAAGCAGTTAAAGAGCTATTCTCGTCTAGGTAAAAAACATCGTTTTTACTAGAAATCCATGAAACAGTAGAGATATGAAATAAACAGGCAGATTCCAGCTCGCAATAAAACCTGTAAAAGGAAGAATCTATAGATGGGGACAGAGCTCTATAATCTGATAAAAACAATTTATACGAAATTCGAGTCTGTACTGTATTTGTGATATAAAAATAAAACCGGTTTTCACTGTCGCAATCAAGTATAAAAAGAAGTTTTTTTAAAAGCAGATGTACATCAACAGCGCTGTTGTGCACACTATACTTTTGCCATGATGAACTAAGATCCGAGGTATTTACTAAGGATTTCATATAGAACAGTATAAATAACTCAGACGATTATATCAATAAAAAAAGGCTGCATTTTATCACACAGCCTCTTTTTCGCTCTCAAAATCAACTATTCATTGACATTCACTCTTTTTGTATTATAGTATTGTATAGAAATGGTGGAGTTAGCCATTCAAGGGAGATACCATGCCGTCAAAATATTATTTTCTTTCTATTTTAGCTGTTGTAATTATTGTATGTACTTCATGTGCTTCAAACGATAAACCTCAAAGCAACGATCAGGTCATTGAAAGCCCCCAACCCCTTGAAACTGCTTTGGAACCCGGTGATGATATAAGCTTTCTAAACGGAACCATTTGGGAATATGAGACACAAATAGGAGACTTTACAGCATGGAGATGTATTTCTATTGATGACAACCGAGCCACCTATTACATGAGGATGGGGAATGCTATTGATGCTGATCCAAATACAGCAGCGGTGTACTTAAAAGGAAACATAATTGTGTTCACTCAAGATAACGGAAGTTCACATACCGGAGAAATAATAGGCGACACTATCTTACTGGACGGAGCAGAAATATATACTAAACTGCCGTAGAGAAAAACACTGATAATGCTTATTTCATAAACCTTCTGTCGCCACGTGGAGACAATGCTGCACTGTAGTGTTTCCTCCCGCACGTTTTTACGTGGGAGTCAAACAGATTTCAATAATCTGCAACCATAAACGATTTTATTCTTAGTTGATGAATATGGCTTAAAACCATGATGCATACCCTCAATCTCAGAAATATATATACAGATTTACCCGAAAAAAGTTTTTTGGTACCTTTGCATGGCGTATCAGCATTCACCCCATCAAGATAAGATATACTTTCATATTCACTAACCGAAAGAAAACTTTGTATCATTTTTTAAAGCGATGCACTAATTTTTCCTATATCATGACAAACTGCTATAAGATCGGCTGAAGAAGGAATCAATTCGTCTCATACTCTGTAGGATATAATCGCAGCAAAGCTTGTATAACATAAACAGTAATCTTACAGTGAGTTTTAACATCTACACCTTGTATTTTAGTACCATTTTCATCAACAGCGACATATACAGTTCCTGTTTATAATTTTTTTATCCTTTTTCCCATATTTATCTTACTTTTTATACTTTATACTTGTCTTTTTGCAATATAAACATTACAATTTTATTATGAAAGAGAAAAAAACCGGGAATATCAGGCTTAAGATGGCGCGAATTGCACTTGGACTGAGTCAGGAAGACCTTGCACTAATGGTCGGTGTAACAAGACAGACCATCGGGCTCATAGAAAGTGATGACTATAATCCGACATTAAAACTCTGCACAGCAATTTGCAAGGCAACCGGAAAAACACTCAATGATTTATTTTGGACGGAGGAAGAGACATGAATATGGAAGAAAAATACTATGACGAAAGACAAATTGCAGAACGGGGAAAAGCATTCAGGTTTTCCTTGTTTACAATACTGTCAATATTGATCCTTTGCCACTTTATTAGTACGGTTTTTGAATTCAAGGAAATACTCTCAGAGCATTTATTTCTCAGCTTTGTTTGGGCAGGAATTTCAGTTTTTTCAATTACATCTATACTAAAGGATGCTTACGAAAACCTCATTAATGGAAAGTTCTCCATCTTCTTCATGACCGGATTCTTATTCCTTGGTTTATTAATCTGTATCACAACGCCTATTGATATACTGAAAGGTGGAGGGATACTTATAAAGGATGGAGTTCTAATTGAAGAATGTTTTGAGTTTTTTAACGGACTGTGTCAGCTGTCCATCGGCAGCACCTATTTTATTCACCGAATCAAAACTAAACGCTAAGAAATTTTTTTCTGCTCATATCTTTTTTTGCTGTTTGTTTTTAGAAAACTGATAATTCTCTCTCTATAAAATATACCGAATATTCCAATGAGAACTGTTACCGCAAAAATGATAATAGATGATTTCCAGTCGGCCTTCATCATCGAGGCACCAAGAAAAGTTGATGTAACAATCGAAGGTATACGTGCAAGACTTGTGAGCAGTAAAAATTGATGCAGTTTTATGGAAGTAGTACCTGCAACATAGGTGAGCATGTCTTTTGGAGTACCAGGAATTAAAAAAACAACAAAAATCGCGGCTTCTAATTTTCGTGCGTCATGTAAAAAGGAAAATTTTTCAATCCGTTCTTTGCCAAATATTTTTTGTAATAAAGATCCGCCGAATTTTTTTGAAAGATGAAAAACTAGCGATGATGCAAGCACACAGCCCAACAAGCAGGTTCCAAGCCCTCCCCAGGTTCCAAATAAGGCTCCGGCTAAAATTTCAAAAGGATCCCCTGGAATAAAAGCTATGACAACCTGAATCATCTGAACTGATAATAACATGAGCCACGCTTTGAAGCTGTGAGCACTCACATAGTCTCTGCATGCTGACACAAATTCTTCATCTGATATTTTACTACTATACGGAAGCGTTATAATAGTTAGAAAAATTAACAGTACAAAGAAAAGGATAATTCCTATCAGTTGAGCAATACCTGTATTTTTATTACACTTCATAAGCAGTAACTCCAATGCCACTTTATTCAATGATAAATAGTTCCATCGGATGCTCTTTTCCTCGAAGCTCTATGTTACCTACACTTTTAAAACTTCGATTTTCCACACCGGCAATATCATTGCAGAAAGATTACGTAGTAATGTCGCTAAGGTTCATTTTTGCACGGATGCAAAACCCCGGCATGGATGCCGGTTAGAATACAGCGAGATTACGTAGTAATGTCGCTAAGGTTATTTTTTGCAAGGATGCAAAAAATAACCTTACCATCCCCCCGACGCTCCGCCGCCGCCGAAACCTCCGCCGCCGCCTTTGAACCCTCCTCCGAAACTGCCGCCTCCAAATCCGCCTGACGAACCGCCTCCACCGCGGCCGCCTCTTCCGCGGCCGCCTCTTCCGCCGCCGAAAAGAAGACTGAGCCAAAAAAGAGTTCCCAGATTTCCGCTGCAGCCGCCTCTACCACGCCTGCCTAGACCGCCAGTCATTATAGAAAATAATATAAGAACAAAGATTGTACCGAAGATACCGCTGCCGACTTCGCTAACTTCATTAGATGAAGACTGCATTTTCTCGGATACGATTTGAGTGTTATCAGTTGCAATACCTGCAATTGTTTTTACGGCCTCGGTGATGCCTTGTCCATAACGTCCGCTTTGGAACGATGGCGCTATAATATTGCGTATAATTAGACCGCTTTTCGCATCGGTTAGTTTTCCTTCCAAACCGTACCCGACTTCTATCCGTATCTTTCTATCTTCCAAAGCTATAAGAAGCAGAACGCCATTATCAGTATCTTTTTGACCGAGTTTCCAGGAATCAACAACACGAATAGAATAATCTTCGAGACTTTCTCCTTCTAAAGAGGGAATAGTAAGAACTGCAATCTGAACAGATGTCTGATTATTTACCGAATTTAAAAATGCTGCAAGTTCAGTCTCTTCTGATGAGCGTAAAATTCCAGCCTTATCGTTTACCGGTCCATTCATCGAGGGGACTGATAAAGCACTCACCAAAACAGCACAAGATAATAATAACAGAACTAATACGATTTTTCTTTGGTTGTTCGTGATTATACCTCTCATTCGCCTGCCTCCAGAACAACAAGCCCGTCGACAAGTTCATTTGGATTTTCTTTCTTTGCAGGAAAATTATCAGCTAGAATTTTTCCGCACTGCTCAACTGCATATAAAACGCCTTCGGCAGCATAATTTTCTTTAAATGCTTTTGAAAGCTCGGACGCAATGGTATCCCATCGTAATTGATCAATTTTCGCTCCAATACCTGAATCTGCGATTATCCGTACTTCTCTTTCCATCACAGATATAAATATAAGAATACCGGAATTTTCGTTCGTCGAATAAACACCGCTTTCAATAAAATGCCGCAGAGCCCTGTTATAGACAGCCTTATGCCGGATAACATAGGGAACTATAAATCTGTCGATCGCAGGAATATTTGCAAGTGCAAAAAAGAGTGCAATAAATAAAAAAGACAATAAGCCGCAAAACGCCGGTACATGCCAGGGAAGCACATGCCAGAACACTGTCTCTAAGAGAGAATTTATATAAGGTGTTAAAGGAAGAAGAAATGCAAAAACAAAAACTCCGCAAATTACTGCGAAAAATAATTCCCAAAAAGAATACGAATCGCTTTCGGCTGTCAGAGCAAGTGCAATCTCCCCAGTTGTGTATTTTTCCTGCTCCGCAACCGCCTGCTTTATATGATCAAAATCCTGTTTTGATAAAGACAGTTTTTTAATCATCTTTTTTGTTTTTTTTGATAATAATTCCATTATGCCTGCCTAAAACTGCACTGCAGGAGCTGCCTGTGCGTCTGTATTTGCAGCAAAGTATTCCTTAGCTGTAAAACCGCTCATATTTGCAATGATAGAACGAGGAAACTGTTTAATAAAAACATTATAATCCTGGACAACATCATTAAATCTTTTCCTCTCTGTTGCTATTCTATTCTCTGTACCTTCAAGCTGATCCTGTAAGGCAAGGAAATTTTGATCTGCTTTTAATTGCGGATAATTCTCAGTAACAACAAGCAGTCTTTGCAGAGCGCTTCCTAAATCATTTTGGGCCTGTTGAAAACGTGCAAAAGATTCGGGGTTATTTAATACTTCGTCTGATATCTGCATTACGCCGCCTGCCTTGGAACGGGCATCTGCAATGTTGGTAAAGACTTCGCTCTCATGACTTGCATACCCTTTTACGGTAGCAACAAGATTGGGAATTAAGTCATAGCGTCTTTGGTACTGGTTTTGCACCTGCGCCCACTGACCCGACACACCTTCTCCCTTAACAACCATGGAGTTGTAATTTCCTGCCCAGAAGCGGTAAAAACCGAAGCCCAGAATGAGAATAACTGCTAGTACTGCTAATAAAACCTTTGTTCCAGTTTTCATAGACAATGATGTCTCCTTACAAAAAATAATCTTTCATGCCGATTAATACAACACAAAACGTGCAGCATTATGTTTCTATTATACTACTTATTTTTTTCCCTGTCGTCAATTAAAGATAGCTCTGCCCCAGCTGTATACATTTTTACTCAGCAGCTTTTCATAGTACCCAGTATTATTTACATTTATATGCAAAAGTACTATACTCTTTGTTATAAATATACGAAAAACAACAATAAAAGGCTGTCAGGAGGAAGTATGGCTTTTAATTTAGAGATGTATCCTATTGTGTATCTTGCGCAATATAATCCCGAAACAAAGGGTTGGGATGAAAAATGGATAGAAAGCGACCGCATAACATTCGACGAACTAAAAAAAATGAATGAAACCGCTCGCAATGAAGTTCTTATAAAAAGAAATGATCTTGGACTTCCCGGAGTCAGTTATACCAGTCAATACGGATACGGATGTTTTGAAGGAATGAAAGCTTTTCCAACAAAAAGCGGATCTATGGCAATTTTCAGACCTGACAGAAACGCTGCCCGTTTTGCAAATTCCATGAAAGGCTTAAAAACACCGGCATTTCCGGAAGATATGTATGTTAAGGCTTGCCTGGAGTTTGTACGCAAAAATGCAGAACTTGGCTATGTCCCGTCATATAATAATGAATGGGAAGAAAATAATTATGCATCTGCCAGTGCCGTGTATATTAGACCTTTCATGAACTCCGAGGGAGCGATAGGAGTTGGAATAGCAAAGGCGCCTTATGTAATTATCTGCGGTACAACCGTCTCTTCATATTTTAAAGGCGGAAATACAAAAGCGATTACGACAAAACGAATACGCGCAACTAAACATGGTACCGGATGGATAAAATGCGCATCGAATTATGTAATATCGGCCTTGGCAAAAAAAGAAGCTGAAGAAGCAGGCTTTATGGAAGTTGTGTTTCTTGATGCAGATGACCATACATATGTACAGGAAGGATCATCGTGCAATATCTTTTTTGTTCTAAAAAATGGAAAGCTCGTTACACCGGATTTAGGCGACACTATTCTTCCAGGTATTACACGCGAAAGCACTATTGAATTAGCTCGCGACCTTGGTATGACTGTAGAAGAAAGACAAATATCAATAGACGAAGTTATGACGGATGTTAAAGAATGTTTTGTAACAGGAACTGCTGCAGGCTTAACACCAATAGAAAGTGTAACACATAACGGTAAAGAAGCTGTTTTCAATAACAGACAGCCTGGAGAAACAGCTGTAAAGATCCAGAAAACATTAAAGGGAATGCAGTACGGCGCCATTAACGACACAAAAAATTGGAATTACTATGTTTGAAATTGAACTAAAAGCAAAATTAACCGACAGAAAAACTGTTGAAGAAAAAATATCTGCGTTCGCTACATTCATAGGACTAACCGAAAAAAGCGATGTGTATTGGACACAAAACCGTTTAGGACACCCTGAAAAACTCCGCTTAAGAGAGGAAACAGGAAAACCCTTAACTGCAAACTACAAGAAAAAAGAAGTCCGTCATAATCAGATAGAAGTAAATGATGAAATTGAGTTTACCATCGGTGGTACGTCTGATAAAGAGCAATCTTTTAAAGAAAAAGCTTCTTTTGAGATTTTTCTTAATGCAGCCGGTTTTTCACCGACCATGCATAAACATAAAGAAACAAAAAGCTGGAAATTTGAAGATTCCCTTATCGAAATTTCCTATGTTGATAAGCTGGGGGATTACATTGAAATTGAAATTTTATCTGAAACTGATAATGCAGAGGCAACACAAAAAGCACACGATAAATTATTATCAGTCTTGAAAAAATGCGGTGTACCGGAAGAAGATATTGAAACACGCTACTACAGTGAAATGCTTGAAGGGAAATAGCTGTATTCCATAATGTATACTAAAACACGCCCTTAAGTAAAACACCCCTGAAGAAGTCCATCACAGGATTAACTTTAGGGGTGTTTTTATCAGCTTGCTGCATCAAATATACAGATTTATTACTAATCTACTTATTGCGCACTCCGCGTTTAAAAGATGGTACCCTGGCGCTTGCAGTGGTTGTCCAGGGACTGGTTTCTCCCCTATTTAAATACTGATACGCAATACCTGCTATCATCGCGCCATTGTCGGTGCAGAGTTTTAAAGGAGGGAAAATACAGTTTAAGTCTTTATGTTCTGCAAGCATTGATCGGAGCCTTGAATTTGCAGCAACCCCGCCGCCTGCGACAATGGTTTTTAAACCTGTGTCTTCGACTGCCCTGAATAATCGGGTTAGAAGGATTTTTACAGCAGTCTCCTGAAAAGAAGCCGCAATATTTTCTGGAGTTTTATCGTACCCTTCATTCCAAAATTGATCCAGCTGATTAATTGCCGCTGTTTTCAATCCGGAATACGATACATCATAACGGTGTTCACCCTTTTCTCCCTTATTAATCATGGGAATGGGAAAGTTTGCAGCCTTGGGATCGCCGTTTTTTGCAAGTTTGTCGATTGCAACACCTCCGGGGTATCCTAAGTTGTAAAATTTTGCAACTTTGTCAAAGGCTTCCCCTACCGCATCATCTATAGTTGTTCCCAAAACTTCAATATCATCAAAGCCTGAAACCTTGCAGATAATGCTGTGTCCCCCGGAAACAAGCAGTCCAAGATAGGGGTAGGATATATCCTGCGAAAGATGAGCAGCATACAGATGACCAAGCATATGATTAACAGCAATAAAAGGCTTTCCGGTTGACCAGGCAAGTGTTTTTGCAAAGGTTAACCCTACGAGTAAAGAGCCCATAAGACCAGGCCTGTTTGTAGAGGAAACAGCGTCAATGTCATCAATTGTTAAGGATGCTTCATTAAGAGCCCTTTGTACAACAGGCAGAATCCACTCAGCATGCTTACGGCTGGCGATTTCCGGTACTACACCGTTATACTGTTCATGGAAAGGAATCTGAGTTGCAACAACACTGCTTATTATTGTTCTGCCGTCTTCTACTATAGCGGCTGCAGTTTCATCACATGAAGACTCAATACCTAAAATTTTCATACTATAACCTCAAGAAATATTATTGACCGGTCTTTACAAGGGTATTGATTGTCGTAAATTCATACCCTTTACTAATAGAGGAATCATATAATTCATTAAGAATCGATGCTAGATTATTACCAGACCAAATATGACCGATCATTATTACCATACCATTTTTGTCGGCAAATTTTAAGCCCTTGTTGTACATCTCAATAATATCATCTCTATTTTGGGTATTATCCAGAAAAATATTACGCTCCCAAACCTTAGTGTTAAGTTCCAGCGCTGCAAGAGAAGCCTTTGTTTCACTGTTAGTACGTGAATCCAAAAAATATAAAGACTTTTCTTTACAGAAAGAAAGTATTGTATTCATCGCATTAATATCAGCAGTAATTAAAGATCCCTCATGGTTATTCATTCCGGCAACAGGACCAACTTCCCTGATATTTTCGGTTAACAGCGCACGAATTTGAGATGAAGACATATCAGGCTGAATAGATTTTGGACCGGGATTCGTTGAAAGATTGACAGCCTGCATGGGCTGATGCAGGATGACTTCTTTGCCCGCATTTCTTGCCTGCTCAGCCGACTGTGCAGAATACGCTAAACCGGGAAGAACAGCTATTGTCAGATTGTGAGGCAAAGAAAGAAAGGGGGTAAGCTGAGAAAGATTGTGACCGGCATCATCAAGAACGATTATGACGAAGGCTTTTGGGGTACTGGGGACAGAGCTCGCACTGGGGACAGAGCTCGTATTGGGGACAGAGCTCGTATTGGGGACAGAGCTCGCACTGGGGACAGAGCTCGTATTGGGGACAGAGCTCGCATTGGGGACAGAGCTCGCATTGGGGACAGAGCTCGTACTGGGGACAGAGCTCGCATTGGGGACAGAGCTCGCATTGGGGACAGAGCTCGCATTGGGGACAGAGCTCGCATTGGGGACAGAGCTCGCA
>Ga0116161_1004394_pt1 | contig 11912 bp, 11 predicted proteins | sample AD_JPNAS3_MetaG_FD_89877 | JGI IMG/M metagenome (GOLD analysis project Ga0116161, IMG submission 89877) | Active sludge microbial communities of municipal wastewater-treating anaerobic digesters from Japan - AD_JPNAS3_MetaG | ecosystem: Engineered > Bioreactor > Anaerobic > Digestate | place... | reverse complement strand
TGGGCGAAATGGGGCTCTTCTTAGATCTTAGAGGTGCATTCTCTTAACTAAGAGCATGTCTCAGGAGTTCTCAGGGGAAGCCTTCTTCTCTTTATCCCTGGTCAGCAACATACTTAACTCTAATCCCTCTTTCCTCAATGCTAACATTTTATTTCTCAGTGCGGAAGCCTCCTCTTCCGATATTTCTTCCTTAGTCTTGTTATCCATCTGCTCCAGAACCTGTTCCATTATCTCTTTTAATTCGTTAGTCTCTTCCTCCAATTTCCGTTGCTCTTTTTTGATTTCGGTATGGACATCTTTAATTGATACTGCCTTGGTAACACCTTTTATGATGAAATTGTCTCCCATTTGCGGAATAATGGTATCTAAATTCAATTTTTGCTGGATTAAGCCTGATAAAATATTTAAAGAATCCTGCTCACCATGCACCAAAAAAACTTTTTTCGGTTTATTGCTAAAACTCCCCAGCCATTGAATAATTTCTTCTTGATCGGCATGCCCTGAAAAACCTTCCAGAACATGTATTTCAGCCTTTGAACTAATTTCTTCACCAAAAATATTAACTTTTTTAGCACCATCCTGAATTCTCCGTCCCAGGGTCCCCTCGGCCTGATAGCCAATAAAGACAATACTTGATTCCTTTCTCCAAAGATTATGTTTCAGGTGATGCTTGATCCTGCCGGCTGTACACATCCCGCTGGCTGAGATAATGACCTTGCTTTCTGGGGAGATATTCAAGTCTCTCGATTCCTGAGTAGTTCTGGAAAAGTACAGATTATGAAAATCTAAAGGGTTGTCCCCTTTTCTAATCAAGTCCAGGGCGTCAGGACTGAAACAATCGGGATTTCTTTTAAATATTTCGGTAGCTGAAATAGTAAGCGGGCTATCGATATAGACTGGTATATCCAGAAAATCATCATTACTGACCGCAATAAAACGGTCGTAATATTTATTCAATTCATAGATAATATCCTGCGCCCGTTGTATGGCAAATGATGGTATGATTATGTTGCCACCCCTTTTGCTGGTCTCAGTGATGATGGGGATTAATCTGGCAGCATCCTGATCCAATGGTGGATGAATTCTGTTCCCATAGGTAGAATCCAATATGAGATAATCTGCCTCTTCGATAATTGCCGGGTCTCTGATAATAGGCTTATTTTTTCTACCTAAATCCCCACTAAATACTATTTTGATATGTTCGTTTTTTTCTGAAACCCATAATTCCACAATAGCTGAACCAAGAATATGACCGGCATCCTGAAAACTAAAGGTCAGGCTATCATCTATGGTAATTTTTTGCTGGTATAGTACTGGAGAGAAGTAGTGCAATGAATTCAAGGCTTCTTCTACTGTATATAACGGTTTGCGTAAAGATAAGCCGGCCCGCCCTCTTTTACGATTATCCCATTCTGTTTCCATCTCTTGAATATGTCCGCTATCGGGAAGCATAATGGAGCAAAGGTCATATGTCGCTTTGGTACAATAGATCCTTCCCTTAAAGCCTGCCTTGATTAAGCTGGGGATGCGTCCGCTATGGTCGATATGGGCATGTGTCAAGATCAAAAAGTCTATCTCTTCCGGATTATAGGGATATGGCTGGAAGTTGAGCCTGTTGATTTGCCTGCCACCCTGAAACATCCCGCAATCAATTAATAACTTTTTGCCTCCTATTTCCAGCAAATAGTTTGAACCGGTTACTATCCCCGCAGCTCCCCAAAAATGAATTTTCATAATAATAGAAGCCTCCTTTGCTGCTGCAATCGGCAGACGGTCTTATAGCCAGTCAGAATCCTCAGTAAAGCAATTGCCTGATCAAAAATAAGTACTCTTATTTTTAATTATTGTATATCTTATGGGAATTTTTTAGTTATAAAAATGGTTTTTAATGATTTTTTAATGATTATGATACTATTTTTTATGATTTAATAATTAAAGTCCCTTTTCAATGAGAGTTTTTTCTTTTCTGCACAGGGCATCAGCCTTGCGAATTATTGGGTAAAAATAAAAATATAAACAGAACTGATTATTATCAGTATCAGCACATTGGGCAACAGCTTTTTATATAATTTTGTTAAATCAACCTGTAAATACTCTACCGTTAGAGAAAAACAGAGATGCATTGGTGAAAGCATCATTCCTGAAAAGCCCGCCAAATAGGCAAACATAGCCATAGACATATTTAAGGAACCGTTTTTCATCATCAATGGTAGTATAATAGGAAAACTGACTCCCACAAAACCAGCAGTCATACCGGTCAATGACCCCATTAATGAGGGGATAAGAAACAGAATCACCCAGATATTAATACCAATCTCAGACAAAAATCGAGAAATGGGTTCTAAAGAATTAGTCGTATCTAATATCTGTTTAAAGAGCATTATTCCTACTATCATAGCCACCACTTTAACCGGAATATCGTGTCTTACAATTTCCAAAAACATAGTACCCGATACTCTATGTACCACCATCAGCAGAACTATACTTATGAGTAAAGCAATTAATAAATGAACTTTGAAAAACATTACTAATAATATTATCAGCAAAATAGACCAGGCACTCTTTAGAAAGGCCCATAACTGTAATCGGAAATTACTGTGCTCTATTTTGTTGTTTTTGTTGTTATTCCTCTTTTTTATATGTAAATACATCCAAGCAAATCCCACCAATAGGGCGAAGATACTGAAAGGAAATTGCTTGACCATTAGTTCTCGCGAACTAATACCGATCATAGAGGTATAAAGCACGACACCAGGAACCAGGGGCCAGATAAACTCCCAGACATGCCGAAACCAGTAGTTGGATAACATAATCTCTTCAGGACTCATCTGATTACTTTCTCCAATTTCCTTTGCCAATGGAGCTGAAAACATTGCTCCAGAGGCCATAGGAATTAACCCTAAAAAAGAGGCAATGAAAAACAATATCAGTCGATAGTCATTCACCATATACTGTAAAGATCCGACAATCTCCTTCATACTCCTGGTTCTTTTCAAGATACCACTTAGGATATAGACAAACACTACAGTTCCAATTAAGAGCAGGGTAATGGGGTCAATGATAGTAAGATAGATGTTGTAAAATACTGTTTTCAAGCCTATCCGAAACAGAAGGCTCAGTGTAAGGGAAGCTATAAACATGGTTAAACCAAGATCAACTCTAAACCTTAGTAAAACAACTATAAGAACAATAACAGAAAATAATTTAATACTCTCAGCCAAAATACTCACCCTTCATTCGTAACTAAAAGTGAAAAATATTTCCCTGAAATTTTTCAAGTTTCAGGGAAATATTTAAATACGACTATAGCACCTGATAATTTTTTGAATATATTACTCCTTTTTAAGAGTATCTGTTTTTTCTTTAACCTCAGCCGGGGGTTCTTTTTGAACCTCTTCTACTTTTTTCTCTTTTTCCAGGTCCTCTTTAAATCTAACATCCAAAACATTTACATCTACTTTGGAAACCGTCAAACCAGCCATGGTTTCAACAGCTTTTTCCACATTTTTTTGTGTTTCCTTGGCTGTCTGATACAGACCAACACTATAATCTGCTACCAGCGAGACGGTAAGAGCCACCTCTTTCTGATTCTGGGTCATCACTACATCAACGCCTTTAGTCAGATTATTCTTATCTAAGATTGGTGCGGCAAGACCCTTTCTGCCTGCTGTTAATCCTACAACTCCTTTTACTTTGATAGCTTCCATTGCCACAATGATAGCTACCACATCTTTTGAGACCGAAATCTTCCCTAACTCTAGGTCCATCTTCTCTTCTGCTGACTTATTTTCCTTATTTTTATCTTCCTGAGTAGTCATGGTTTAAAAACCTCCTTATTTTTAGATTTCTCAACTACTAACTACTAAAAATCAATCTTAACTACATTTATTTTTATTTCTCCCACATTAATTCCACTGATTTTGGGCAGTTCTTCTTTTAGCTTTTGCTGAATAAAGTTGGCAATATCCGGTATATTGCAATCTTTAGCAATAACCAGTTCTAAAACTGTTTTAATATCTCCGCCTTTCTGGATTTGAATTTCAGGTTTTATTTTATTTACCCCATCTATCTCGCTGAGTATATTTAAGATTATCTGTTCCAGAGAATAGATAGAAATCTTTATTTCTCCGAAATCAGTACCAACCTTAACATAAGCCAGCTGTTGCAACATCTTTTGTTTAACCCAGATCAAGTAAAGTGCAAGTAAAAATAATGCCAACCCAATAGCAATAAGGATAATCCGGGGAACTGATTCAGTATAAATTAAATGTAGGTTATACCTAATCAGACTAAGTAGATACTCCTCTTCCATAATACGAAAACAGACTAAAAAACATTTTAAAGAAAATATTAATAGTAGAGCAATAAACACAACAAAGATTATATTATTAAAAACCTTTTCTTTCATAATAAACCTGTAACCTCTCTAACACTATAAATAATAGTATGGCATATTAACTAATGCCACTAATTTCCTGTGAAATTTTGTAATTTACCCTATTCCAAGATAAAGCCGGAAATCCTGTTTAGATCATCATCATTGTAGAATTCAATAGTTATCTTGCCCTTTTTCCCGCTAAATTTAACATTTACTTTGGTACCTAACTTTGCTCTGAGTTTTTTCTCTATCTCTGGATAAAACTGGGCTTTACCTTTCTCGTAAGAAAATGTTTTCTCTTTTCTCTTCAGCCAGCGCTCCACCAATTTCTCAACATCTCTTACTGAGAGTTCCTGTTCTATTATCCTCTGCCCAAACTCCTGTTGAATTTGCCTGTCTTCCAAGCTTAATAAAACCTTGGCATGACCGGCACTGATTTTTCCGAATGCTACCCTTTCCCTGATCCATTCATCTAAATTAAGCAGCCGCAAGGTATTGGTAACAAAGGCTCTGCTCTTGCCGGTGATAGCAGCTAACTCCTGGTGAGTAAGGTGGAATTCCTCTACTAACCTTTTAAAGCCGAACGCCTGTTCTATGGGATTGAGGTCTTCTCTCTGCAGGTTTTCCACTAAGGCAATTTCCAGGGTCTTTAGATTATTAAATTGCCGTATAATAACCGGAATTGTTTTCAGGCCCAGTTCCTGGGCTGCTCTTAACCTTCTTTCCCCTGCCACTATTTCATAGCCCTGGGCAGCTTCCCGCACAATAATAGGTTGAATAATGCCATGCGCCTTGATGGATTCCTTCAGTTCATCCATTTTCTCCTGATCAAAGGCCTGTCTGGGCTGATACAGATTGGGTGTTAACTGCTCAATTTCTACTTCCATCACATAAGACCGGTCCTGGATATTAGAAATTGGTATTATTGATTCCAATCCTTTCCCCAAACCTTTCTTAGCCATTAGCAATTACCTCCCTTGCCAATTTTTGATAAGCCAGTGCACCTCTGGACTTTGCCTCATAAAGGACAATCGGCTGACCAAAACTTGGCGCCTCACTCAAACGTACATTGCGTGGAATAATCGTCTGAAAAACGCTGCCATGGAAATGTTTTTCAATTTCATCGGCTACTTCTTTAGAAAGATTATTCCTGGCATCATACATAGTTAATAAAATTCCTTCAATGGATAAATTGGGATTCAGATTTTCCTTTACTAAAGTTATAGTATTGAGTAGCTGCCCTATACCTTCTAAGGCATAGTATTCACATTGTACCGGAATAATAACCGAATTAGACGCATTGAGGGTATTGAGGGTAAGTAAACCCAGAGATGGTGGCGTGTCAATAATAATATAGTTATAATCCTCTTTGATGGGACGAAGAAGCTGTTTTAAGCGATTTTCCCGGGAAATGTAATTTACCAATTCAATTTCGGCGCCGGCTAATTGCAGTGTAGAGGGCAAAACATCTAAATTTTCAATTTGACTGGAAACCAGTACTTCCTGCACCGGTGTTTGGTTAATAAGACTATCATAGATGTTTTTTTCGATTTTAGAGCGCTCTATACCGATACCACTGCTGGCATTACCCTGGGGATCAATATCCACTAATAATACTTTCTTTCCTTCCAGGGCTAAAAAGGTGCTCAAATTAATGGCAGTGGTAGTCTTTCCTACTCCGCCTTTCTGATTGCTGATGGCTATAATTTTACCCATTATTGACCAGTCCCCTTATTTATAGAATTAATGTTCCACGTGGAACATTATAAAACGAGAAGAGCCTGTATCAAAAGATAACTGGACTTTCCTCAACAATTTATCCTCAGACCATCATATATCCTGTATTAGTTTTATAAAATATTGAAACACTGATCTAATAATAAGTTATACTATTTTGAAAAACAATTAAAGTATCAATTATTTATCTGTTTCTCTTAAAATGAAGTAACCTAATATTACCAAAAAAAAATAAAAAACACAAAGGTCTTTTAAAATATTTATCTTTTTCATTAAATATATCTTAATCCACAGGTTTTCCACATATCGTTTTTGCACTTATCGCTCATTGAAAAAATAAGGTCCAGGGTATTATGCCAGGGCTTCTCAGATCATAAACTGTTTAAATAAAGGCTTTTTAGTAGAAAAACATCCCTTATTAACCTGAAACAATTATAGCACTATCCTGTTTTTAATATCTGCCTGTTTAAAAAAATTCCATTATTTTCGACTTTTCCACAAGTTATTCACAAATACATTTTTAAGTCAGATTTAATCATTTTTGTCTTAATCCTGATTAGCAAAATCTATTTTTTATTTTTCTGTGGTTGCCTAAATTACAGGAAAATCTTCTTCCGGATTGAATGTCTGTCAGTCAGGTTATTTTCTTACCGGTAAAAGAGAGACAGCTATTAATAATCAATGGTAATAATCAAAGCTATAGATTATACTCGAAATCTGCCCATTTATGGTAAATCTATTTTGAAAGATTATTTAGAAATATAGAGGAGGGCGGATATAGCATTAATTTTTTAGCTGCTTAGGAATATTTAAGAAAAAGAAGGCGAACTGTATCCTCGTTTTGATACCATTGCAATGTTATTAAAATTAAAATTTGTAGAAAAGGGCAGGCGATGTTCCACGTGGAACATCTATCCTTTTACGCTATAATATTACCCTAAGGTCTTTAGATATTAGCCGTGTTTGTTCTTTTTCTTGCTTAATCTGATTTAATACTTTTTTCATTTTCAGTTAAGTTTCATTAGAATAGATTTTGTTAATTTTTGATAGACTCTACTTTTTAATACTCTTTTAAATAAATAATGAAGACACTTTTTAGAGTATGGTTTATTATCAGTCTATCCTGGGGAAGAGTTTCTAAAATTTAGCGATAAAGGAGGAAATTGATTATACCGAAAATAATTTACCTGTAAATATCTTATTTCCCAATACAAAACTGAGAAAAAATATGGTTAAGCATCTCCTCATCATATGACTCACCGGTTATCTTTCCCAGTTGATTGATAATGTATTTCAAATCAAGTGATACCAGATCAATGGGCACACTTTTCTCTAAACCGGTGATTAGATTAACCAGGCAATTTTTTATGTTAAGCAGAGATTCTTGATGCCTCTTATTACTTATAACCAGTCCCTCTTCAGGTATGTACAGATCAGAAAGTACTTTACTGCTCATCTTTTCAGTTAAGGTATCGATTCCCGTCTTTTTCTTGATGGAGATTTTAATAAATTCCTTTTCTCCGATTCTTTGTTGCAGTTCTACCTCATCCAATCTGGCAGGTAGGTCAGTTTTATTTAAAATAATGATTTTAAAGTTATTACGATTATGGAATGATCTCACTTTCTCAATGAGCTTAATATCGTTAGCATCAAGAGGTTCGCTAATATCAAACATTACCAGGAATAAGCGGGCATATTCCATTTGCTGATCTACTCTCTCTAAGCTTATCTTTTCAATTATATTTTCCGGACTTTTCATACCGGCAGTATCAATCAGGTTAAAGGTCAAACCTTTGATATTTATAAAACCTTCAATCAAATCCCTGGTGGTCCCTGGTAGAGGGGTAACTATTGATTTATTTTGCTTTAATAATATGTTAAAAAGGCTGGATTTCCCAACATTAGTCTTACCTAAAATGATAGCATTGATTCCCTCTTTAATGAGCTGCCCATATTTTACGGTATTTAATAATTCATTTATCTCGTTGAGCGCCTTCTTTAGGGTGCTGGTGATTTCTTTATGGCCAATTTCAAGCAAGCCCTGGTCTGGAAAATCAAGCACGGCCTCAATCCTGGCGTTTATATCGATGATACGGTTCTTCAGATTATTTATTTCAGTCCTCAAGTCGCCAGAAAGATGACGAAGAGAGGAATGCCAGCTTTTCTCATTACTCGCCTTAATAATATCAATGACCGCCTCAGCCTGGCTCAGGTCTATACGGCCATTTAAAAATGCTAACTTAGTAAATTCCCCCGGCTCTGCTATCCGGGCTCCCATGTTCTGGACAATTTCCAAAACTTTATTTATAGCTAAATAACCACCATGACAATTGATTTCTACTACATCCTCTCTGGTATAACTCTCTGGTTTACGCATCACTGTTAAAAGAACCTCATCAGCCATAGTATCCTTGCCGGGTGCAACAATGGTCCCATAATAAATACGGTGACTGTGAAATTCTTCAAGATTCTTCCTTTTATTTCCTTTATAACGAAATATTTTACTGGCAATCTCAATGGAACGAGGGCCACTAAGACGCACAATCCCGATACCTCCTATGCCTGGTGGTGTAGAGATAGCAACAATGGTATCACCATCTTTATCTGTATACTGGAATTGCTGGTTTTTCATTGTCCATCCTGATAATCTATTCAATAATCCTTATTTTTGCCTGAATTCTTTTTATCTTTTTTTACTTCTTTTACACAGATACCCACGAGTGTGCCCGTGGGTATCGTTATTCCCTTATTTTATAGTGCTTCTCAAAGGGTTATATTTTCTTTTCAAACTGTATAGAATTTTGCAAGGCATATCTGATTATGTCTTTAATAATTGTCTTGAGTCTGTTACTGTTCTTCTTTTTTATCCACGTTTATGAATGGTTTAATAATAATACGCCGATAGGGCTCCCGTCCTTCACTATGAGTGGTCACACCTGTATCATCCTTTAAAGCCATATGTACTAATTTTCTTTCTATACTATTCATAAAATAAAGAGGTATAGTGTATCCTCTTTTTTTAGCTAATTCCGCTTTTTCCAGAGCATATCTCTTTAAAGATTCTTCTCTTCTTTTTCGATATCCATTAATATCGATTATATAGTTTTTATAGACTCCCAGGCTTCTCTCCTGATTGGCAAGTAAATTCACCAGATACTGAATAGCATCCAGGGTGTGCCCATGTTTCCCAATCATGATACCTGGGTCTGTTTTTACAATTTCAAAAAGGGTTGAACCCTGTTCAACTGAGACCACATTTACTTCAGCATCGGCACTTATGCTTGCCACTATCTTTGAAAGAATTTGCCAGGCTTTTTTATCTTGTTCGTCTAAATTTATCTCTTCATTTTCCAAATCCAGCAAAAATACCTCTCTCTTTTCAACGATGTGTTTATCTTATTCTAAAAATAACAAAACAAGCCAATTATAAATAGTGTGGTTTTCTAATTTTTGGTTTTCCTGGTTGGTTTTTCATATCCTGGTATCCAGGAAATTTCTTCTTCTCTGACTTTTGGTTTGATTTCTATCTCTTTCTTCTGTTCTTGCCTCTGTTCTTGTTTCTTCTCTGTTACTGCCTTTCCCGTAGAACTATCGCTTTCCAGTTTTATTTCTGTTTCCTGGTCTTTTTTATTAATGATTAATTTTTGACCGATATCAAAGAGCGTGGAGGTAATCCAGTATAAGCTTAATCCGGAAGGCAGGCTAAAACTGATAAAGGCAATCATAAGGGGCATAACGGTACCCATAATTTTCTGTGTATCAGCGGCAGGATTGCCGGAACTCTCACTCTTACTGGTTACCGGCATGGGAGGCATAGTGAGCTTTTGTTGAACAAACATAGAGACACCAACCAGTATCGGTAAAATACCAATACTATAATTACCGATAACACCAAATAACTGGTCAGGACCGGCTAAATCCTTAATCCATAAGAAGGTGCTGTCTACTATTTCGGTATTAGGTATATAATATTTAAACTCCCTTAGGACCCTAAAAAAGAGAATCAGGATAGGCATTTGAATAAGCAGAGGTAAGCACCCGCCCATAGGATTAACCTTATGTTGTTTATATAAGCTCATTATTTCCTGATTCATTCTTTCTTTATCATGGCTGTACTTTTTCTGAATTTCCTGCATTAGTGGCTGGATCTTCTGGGTATCTCTCATAGCCACCATCTGTTTTTGCATCAGAGGATACATGATAGCCCTGATAATCAGGGTTAGAATAATTATGGCTAATCCATAATTATGGGTAACACCATATAAAAAACTGAGTAATTGTTCTACCCAACTTATTAATGTATTCCAGATTCCCAAATTATTACTCTCCTTTTTTTAAAGAATTGTCATATTCTCGTTTAATCATCTAATAATTATCTTCAGAAATATACCATTGAAAGTATAGTTACCTTTAGTGTAGAGCCGGAAACAGCTCCCGCAATTCATTAACGGTAAAGGGTTGCCTGCAAATCTTTTAAATTTTTGTTTTCTTCAACCTCTGGTACCGGGTCATAACCACCGGGGTGGTAGGGATGACATCGCGATATCCTTTTTAAAGCTAACCAGGTCCCCTTAATACAGCCATGTTTTTGAATTGCCTGTAAGGCATAATCTGAACAGGTAGGATAGAACCTGCAGGTGGCTGGTTTTAAGGGAGAGATATACTTTTGATAGAAAACAATAGCTGTAATGAATATTCTGTTCATCTTTTTATATTAAAAGAAAAATTAGGTTAGGCGGCTGCTTTCTGAGCAATACCTTTTGCTGTTATTTATCTGCAGCAATCCTATTAGTTCCTCCTTCAGCTCGGTAAAGGTAGCTTCTAAAATTCCCTGACGGGCTATAATAACCACATCGCTGCCGGTTAATAGTCTGGTACCTTCTAAGCGCCAGATCTCTCTTAATCTTCGTTTAATCTTATTACGGTGTACGGCTTTGCCAATACTCTTTTTTACAATGATTCCCACCCGGTTATTTTCCTGCAGAGCTGATAGGACATAAACTACTAAAAACTTACCAGCTTTTTTATTTCCATAGGAAAAAACTTTGCTAAATTCGTTGGTTTTTATAGAATTCTCCTTAACCAGGTTATTATCTAACCGGAAACAGTCAATCTTTTTCTTCCTTTTTGTCTTCTCCTTTTTAAGATTAGTCTTCCACCTTTGGTGCTCATTCGCTCGCGAAAGCCATGAACTTTCAATTTTTTTCTAGTATTAGGCTGATAAGTGCGCTTCATTTATTTTCATTCTCCTTTTGTAGAATCTCTAGTTCAAAAATATGGTCAATAAATTAATTTTTTAAGTTGTAATTTTAAATTATACCTATATTACCTTAAACATGTCAAATACTGCAATAGTTTACCTTATTTTTTCTGTTGTGACAAGTATTATCTGCTAACAAATTTTTTAACTTTAGATAAACCTAAAAGTTGTATCTTTAATGACAATCTTTTGCATGTTAATCATAGTTTTGCTGAATTTTACAATAGATACAATCGGAAAAGTCAGCAAAAGCAAGTCACCCTGCAATCACTGATTGCAGGGTGACTTTAAATGATGCTCATTTTGTGCAGCTACCGCTTAAAGCAGCTGCCTTTTTATTGCTTTCATACCAGACACAAAAAATTAATCGATATGTTTTCCTTATTTTTTATAATTTAACTTAGTTTAAGTCTTTTTAGCGTTTCTTTAGTTGCCAATCCGGTTTTGATATCCCAGCCCATACTCTTATAAAATTCATCCTTCATTATTTCCTCATTAGCTACTTGTCCTTTACCAAGACCATCAGGGGCAGGCTCT
>Ga0116161_1004393_pt1 | contig 11912 bp, 8 predicted proteins | sample AD_JPNAS3_MetaG_FD_89877 | JGI IMG/M metagenome (GOLD analysis project Ga0116161, IMG submission 89877) | Active sludge microbial communities of municipal wastewater-treating anaerobic digesters from Japan - AD_JPNAS3_MetaG | ecosystem: Engineered > Bioreactor > Anaerobic > Digestate | place... | reverse complement strand
TATTGTAGCTTTTACGATCGCCACGGTCCACGCCATGCCCAAGGCCCCGTACCGCGGCGCCACGTAAAGCCCGGCCACCGTCAACGCAACCAGCTTGACGCCCTCCAACATGGCAATCGCGCGCGCGCGCCCCAAGCCGTAAAGCGCCGCCCCCGACGGAGCCCCAATCAACGAGGCCAACGCCGCCGCCAACAAAACGGCAAACAGCGTCCCCGTCTCCGCGTACGCGGGCCCAAACGTCAGGCGCGCAACGGGGCCCGCCGCCGCGATTCCCGGCAACAACGCGACGCACGCCGCCGCGGCCGGCATCCGGAAACGCCGCAAAAACGCGCGCATGACCGCCGGCGCCGCAATAGCGCTCGCCGTCGGCAACAGCACGTTGAACAAGGACATCACCGCGAGGTCGCCGATCTGCGCCAGACTCGTCGCCGCGCCGTAATGACCGATCGTCTCCTTCGGAACGCGAAACGCCGCCAACAAAAAAAGGTCGACGCGCTGAGCAAGAGTCGTGAAACACGCCGCCGCAATCACCCATCGCGCAAACAAAAAGAAATCGCGTCCCATCGCAGCGCGCGGACGTTCCAAACGCACATAGTCGCGCGGCAAAAATGACCATGCGATCGCGCCCATGATCAGCGCCGAAGCCGCATACGCCCACAACAGCGAAACAATCCCCGCCCGCGCGGCAAACAACAACGCGACAATGATTCCCAACCGCAGAGCCGTGCCCGAAAACTCGAAGGCCGCATACGCCCCAAACCGCCGATGCGCCTGAAAATAGCTCTGCGCAAAGCACCAAAGCGTCAAAAACGAAGCGCCCAAAAACGCAACGAACACGCCATGCGGCGAATACGCCGCCCCGCCGTCGCGTCCCGAAAGCGCCCCCGCGATGGGACGCGCGCCCACAAAACCGATCGCGACGATAAGTGCCGCCGCCGCGATCTTGACCAGCAACAGGAACCTGAAATAGGGTGCGGCTCCGTCGTGCTCCGGCGTAAGGCGCCGCGCCGCAAACCGGACCAGACTCGCGTCGAGCGCAGGCCCCAGCAACCCCGCCGCCACGCCCGACACCGCCAACAACACAGCCAACTGCCCAAAATCGCCCGGCCCCAGCGCACGCGCCATCAACACCGTGCCCAAAAAACCCATCCCTGCCGTCGCGATCCGCGCCGCAAACACGCCGCCAAACGCCGCCAGCCACGCATGACCTCGCGCGGACGTGGCTCCCAGATTCTGCTGTGCTTGCGTCTCCACACAACTCCTGCCGCGTCGCGACGCCGCGAATCCCAGACCGACCTTGAAACGCCCGCCGTTTTCCGGAAGAAGGACGCCCCCCCGTTTCGGCGGCTCCCGCGCAAAATGCGCAAGGGGCGGACTCGCGCCGCGGTTCCGCCCCTAGCTAGAATGCGATTCCGGCGAATCGGCTAGATGCCGCCGGCGCCTGTGTTCAGTTTCTCGATCATATCGACCATCGGCACGAACAACGCCAGCGCCAACAGACCGACCAAAATACCGACGATCACGGTGATGATGGGCTGCAGCGACTCGCCCATGGCGGCAATGGCAATATCGACCTCCTGCTCGTGCGTGTCGGCAAGCCGCTCGGCTATCTCGTCCAGCGAACCGCTCTCCTCGCCCGTCACCAACATGTCCGTCACAATAGGCGGCATCACGTCTGGCGCATCCCGCAAAGGCGCTTCCATGCCTTGCCCCTGCTCCACGGAATCCCGCACGTTCTGAATGGTGTTCGCCATCGCGTGGTTGTGCACGGAACTTCGCACCAGGTCAAGCGTGACCATCATCGACAAACCGCTCCGCAACAACATCGCGAACGAACGCAGGAACTCGGCCACCGCATAGTTCCGCAACACCGGCCCCACGACCGGCAGTCGCAGCTTGAGACGGTCGGCCCGAAGACGCGCCAGCGGATTGCGCACCCACAGCTTATACAACACGATAATCCCTACGATAGCGGCCAGCATCAGCCACCACCACGCGCCAAAGAAATGGGCCGTGCCAATAAACGCCCGTGAAAAGGCCGGCAACTGCACCCCCAGCTTCGAAAAAAGATCCTCGAACTGCGGCACCACCACCTGGGTGATCAGGGTTATCACCGCGCAACACACCACGATCAACACGACCGGATAGATCATCGCCGCCTGGACGCGCTTGCGCAACAAGTCGCGCGCCTCGCGATAATCGACCAAGCGCCGCAGAACCGTCACCAAAGTGCCGCTCGCCTCGCTCGCCTTTATCAGGTTCACGAACACAGGCGTGAAATAGCGCGGGTGCCTCTCAAACGCTTGCCACAACGGATTGCCGCTCTCGACAAACTGGCAAATATCGCCCACCAGCCCCCGCACGCCGGCCGTTTGGCCGCGCTCGGCAAGGGTCTGCAACGATTTCAGCAGCGGCGTGCCAGCTTCAAGCATCATGATGAGTTGACGCAAAAACGCCGTGATGTCCCGGCTGCGAACGCCGCTCGGCGAAAACAGCCCCCCTTTGGAACGCAGCGCCGAGAACGAAGCCTGTCCCGCTTCATTCATGGCGCCTGCCGTTGTTTGCACGGCGCTCTTCTTGCTGGTGCGCCGGACTCGCTTAATCCTTCCGGTCGGCTCGTCGGCGTTGCTGGCCATGGTATCAATTCCTCCCTATGCGCTTATGCCACGAAAATACCCGCCCGGGGCAACCTACCGCCCGAACGTTCTCTATGCGCCGTCCTGCGACGTCTGCGCCGCGGACATCGCGGCTCCGCCTTCCTGCCAATAACAAATCTCCGGAACGCCGTTGTCATGAAACAACACCACGGCTTCGATCCGGCTCTTTCCTCCCGCCGCTTCTTTCCTGCCGCCGCTTTTGGCGCCCAACTCCGCCTCGGACACGATGCGATAACAACGCGACTGGAACGTGAACGCGGCGGGCAACTCCTCCGGCGTGGCCGGATCCGGCGCGATGTTGAATGTGGCGGGATCGGTCCCTGTCGCCGCCGCAACGTCCGCAAGCGTTCGGAAGGGACGCTTTGCCGCCACCGCCGCAGCAGCCGGCTTGCTAATGTTCAACACGGCGGACAAAACTTCGGGGCTCGCGGTGTTGAGGTTGATATACCGGGCCGGAGCCAGCGGATTGCTCACCGTATACACCGTCACCAAATTGCGGTCCACCTTCTCATATACGCTCTGATCTATCAGCTTACGCGCCACAAGATCATCCAGACTCGTCAACCACGCTCCCTGCGCATTGGGCTGATCCGATTCGCCCGGCATGCGCGGCAGCCCCGCGCGAATGGCGCGCGCCGCGCTTGCATTCACCCCCAACAACGCCTCCAATATCCGCGTCGGCGCATGGTTGAGATTGACTTTCGCGCACTCGTCCGTCACCGTCACGGCAACGCGGCTTTCCCGTCGATCATCCGCCACAACGCCTGCAGACGGGTCTTTGCCAGAAACATACGACGGCACGGCGACCGTAAACGCGTCCTGCGGCGACGTGTTGGCCTTGAGAGCCGCCGCCATCCGGCCCACGGCCGCATGAACGCCCGCCTGCGCCGCCATCCGGGCCCGCGCCTGCGCCAATTCCTTCACGGCCGCGTCCCGGTCCAGCATCGCATAGCGCAAATACGCCGTCCCCAACAAAGAGAACAAAAACAACAGCGCCAGCGCCAAAAACAACGCCACGCCCGCATTGGTACGCGTTATGTCCGGTTTTCGCGCCATGGCTCGCCCCTACCCGCTCACGGGAATGCGGAAGACCGCCTTGCGCGAGATCGACGCGCCCGGACGCGCGGGATCGGCTATCGCCACCGACACCCGAATCGCCGCCGGAAGCGTGGCCTGATTCCACTCCGCCATCCACTGGCCAGAACCCGTTCGCGCAAGATACTCCACCTTGAATTGCGTCACATTCTCGGCAACCATCGTCGGTCCGCCCACAGGCGCTTGCTGTCCTATCGGACCGCTATAACGCTTCAGCGCGCCGCCGGTCTCCGAGGCGCGCTCGACGGCATACCGCACCTCGGCCGTCGTCGCAGGCCCGTTTGGCCCCGTCAACAATTGCACCGGCAACATCACCTGATCATCGGCCAAGCGCCGTGAATTCCCCGCCACCGTAGCGCTCACGCCTCGAACCGAAACGCCCGACAACGCAGGAGACAGCACGCACCCCACATCCTGACGCACCTGGTCCATCACATACCGGGCGGTTGCGTCAATCTCCGCGTCTCGCACCGCGCCGCGCCACAAATCCGTCATTTTCGAGAACATCACCGCCCCCATCGTCGTCACCGCGCTCATCAGCCCGATGACGATGATAAGCTCCAGCAGCGTAAACCCCCTTGGACGGCGCTCGCACATCATAACCGCCCCTCCGCCGCAAAACGCGGAATGCCCGACGTCAACGTCACACAACGAGGCTTGCCCTCCTGCATCCACCGCACCGCCACCGTAACCTCAACGAGATCCGGCTCCTCGACCGTGGTGCGCGCAAAAGCCTCCCACGTGAACTTCTTGAAAAACGCCGCCTCGCGCACATCGGGAGGCAGTTGATCGTTCACCGTTCCCGGAATCTCCGCCGGCTGTGGCTGCCGCGGGTCCTTGGCCCCCTTCAACGACACAGGGGCCAACTCTCCCGCGGGAACTTTGAAGACGGAATCCCACACGAATGCAGACGGCGAGGAAACCAGCACGGCAAGCTGTTCTTCCGCGATGGCCGCCGCCGTGGAATCGCTGCGATTCGAACGGCACACGCCCACGCTTGCAAAATACAACGACACGCCTATCGTCACGGCCATCCCCAACACGGCCAACGCAACCAACAACTCGATAAGCGTAAATCCGGCGCGTTCCCTCCCCGGGAACCCATGAGGCCACTTCGGTGGTTGTAACACGCAGTCTCTCCCCTTCCACTGGTCAACTCGAGACACGGACGCCGCCGCCCACTGACCTGCTCGCGGCCACGTCGGAAGCGCGGCCCTTCTCTGCGCATCGACACTATCGTAATCCGAATCTTGCCCCTTTGTCAACTATTTTCTTTGCGACGCGCTCCCAGGGCATCGCTTCTCTTTCTCGCCGCGTTTTGCGCCAATTTCATGCGTCCGCGTAAGGCCAACGTCCATTGACACGTTCATTTCGCCAAGCGATAGTACAATCCCGCGACTTGCCCCGACGGCCCGACCGTGACTTGGAGGTCGCGTTTGCCGCGTTCGAACTCGCACGTGACGAACACCACGTCGAACCCCTGGATTTTCTCGTGTCGAATGCCCGCCTGCTTCTGAAACGCGCCGACTTCCTTGAGAAGCCCTTGCCACACTTCCGCCAACTTCGCCTCGGGCAACGCCGCTCGCATGCGTTCATCGAAACGGCCATATGCGGCGGCAAAATCATTCTGCGTCAGGGCCGTCGCCACCTCCTGGCCAATTGCGATCACATTCGCACCCACCGTCTCCGACATTGCAGACGGAGCCGGGCCCTGCTTCGCCGCGTACATGAGAAGCGGCGCGATGGCAATCACCGCAAGCACAACGACGATGGCTACAAGTTTCTTGTCCATGTTGTCTCCTTCCTCAGAACCCTCTCGCGTACGCAAACAACGCAACGATGAACGCTTTGCTGATGACCTCTCCGAGGAACAGCGCCGCAATGAACGTTCCAATCGCTCTGCCGCCGCCGACATTGCACGACACGGCAAATGCTCGGTACATCAGCAACACCATCCAGACCATTGCCAAGACGATGCCCAGCATGGCCACGGCAAACCCGGCCACGTCGCCTAAATGCAGAGAGTGGTCCATCGCCAGGAGACGATAGGTCTGTTCCTGAAATCCAGGCAGCATGACCAAAAGCGGCATCGCGAGCGCTGGCGTGCGCGCAAGGGCCTGCGTGCCGAAGACGTCAATGGCGCGAATGCGGCTCGAGGAAATGAGACGTCCCGCAACGTACAGCAACGCGCCCATCACGAACCAGTTCACGAGTCCCTCGGCCACATAAAACCAGATTGGCGTGGCCGCGCCCGCATGGAAATCGAGCACGCCGTCGAAATGCGACTGCGTCAGCGCCCCATTCAGACTCGCGACAAGGATAATGGGAAGACCCGCCCCCAGCGAGACGCCCCCCGCCACGTAACGAAAAGGATGGAACAGCCACGTTCCCCAAAAACGCGAAGAGGCCGCCGAGTTCGCCGTCATGGCCGTCCCCCATCACGCAAAACGCCCGATCCGCCCACGTCCAATTCGCGGATACGCGCGATAAGAGCGTCCAGCCGATTGCGCACGGTGGGATACGAAACGCCATACACCGCGGCAAGATCCTTCAGACTTCCGCTGCACGTGACCAGATGCTGCACAAAAAGCTGATCCTCCTCACTCAAACGCGCCAACGCAGAAAGCCCAAACTCCCCCTCGACCGCCGTCATGCAAGCATGACATCGCAGCCGCGTCACACAGAGTCCCTCTCCGCAACTCGGACACTCACTTGGCAAACGTTTACCCATATCCTACGCCCCTTTATCTATCCTCACACATTATTGATCATGAACACAAAAAAATCAATGTGTATATTTGATTTATTTATCTTACATTAAAATAAATAACTTTCCACTTTTCGGAAAAATCCCCGGGCACATCCAAATTGCCTCTTTGTATCGGTTTTGTATGATCGAACACAATTGCCCAGAACACATCTGCTCAATTCCGACGCCTCGACGCCCGCCCACCCAATCCCCGCCAGGAACACCACACATTAACCCATTGCATCCAATAATCTTGCGCAAAATTTCCGCCAAACTTTCCATTCGGCATCAGAATTGCTTTCGATTAGGCGGTTTGTTCTGTCTGGACAGGCAATCCGCTTTCTGGCGCTATGCGCCCCAGGAAACCCCGCGCCCAAGCCGCGTGTTCGTGAAACATCCTCCATGCATCGGGAGAACGGCGTCAGCGCGTATTGTCCAAACGCCGCATGTCCTGCACGCTGCGTTTTGGCATGGCAGGCGGCGCACCGGCGCACGATTGTACAGGTGGCATTCGGGGCCGTGGTTGGTGTACGATAGGAGCCACGTATGTTTTCAAGCATCCTGACAGCCGGAGGCTTGATGGCGGCGCTCGGCGCGTTGCTGTCGAGTCTACTGGCCTTCGCCAACAAAAAACTCTACGTCTACGAGGACCCGCGCATCGACGCAGTGGAGGAACTCTTGCCGCGCGCCAATTGCGGCGCCTGCGGACTGGCCGGTTGCCGCGCCTTTGCAGAGGCGGCCGTACAAGGGAAAATCTCCCCGGGAAAATGCACGGTAAGTTCTCACGAGGCGGTGGAAGAGATCGGCGCGCTGTTGGGCGTGATGGCCAATCGCGAAGAAAAGAAAACGGCCCGTCTGGCATGCGCCGGCGGGAGGCACGTCGCGAAATTCCGGGCCCGTTACCAAGGCATTCCGTCGTGTCGGGCGGCGACGGTCGTGTCGGGCGGTGGCAAGGGCTGCGTATGGGGTTGCCTCGGACTGGGCGATTGCAAGGACGTTTGCGATTTCGGCGCGATCGAGATGGACCGCCACGGCTTGCCGGTTGTCGACCCGGCCAAATGCGTGGCGTGCGGCGCCTGCGTGGACGCTTGCCCGAAAAAGCTGTTTTCGATTCATCCGATCAGCCACCGACTGTGGGTGGCGTGCAAAAGCCGCGCGCGCGGCGACGAGGCCGAATCGCAATGCGAAGTGGCCTGCACGGCGTGCGGGCGTTGCGCGATGGACGCCCCGGCGGGTTTGGTCGCAATCAAGGACAATTTAGCGGCGGTCGATTACGAGAAAAACGCGCTGGCAACGCCGGCGGTGATTCAGCGATGCCCGACGGGGGCCATCGTGTGGTTGGACGACAAGGGCGCGGTAAAAGGGGCGGCGGCCAAAAAGATACTCCGCAAAGAGCCGCTGCCCGTTGGACGATAGTGTTTCCGCAGGCAAACCCATGTGACGCGGCAACGAAGTTGTAACGGCAACCGTTTTAGAGGATGGGCCATGAAAGAAGAGCAAAAGCAAGTCAAGTATCCAGGGATACGCGAAGCGATGGACGGCAATACCGCCGTAATCTATTGCGAGCGTGAGTCGAGCGACGCGGCCGGTGCGTATCCGATCACGCCCTCGACGCAGATGGGCGAGTATTGGGCCGAGCAGGCGGCAGCCGGTCACATCAACATTTCCGGACGTCCGCTGATCTTCATCGAGCCGGAAGGCGAACACGCGGCGGCGGCGGTGACGGCGGGCCTGTCGATGACGGGTCTCCGCTCGACGAACTTCTCCTCGGGCCAGGGCATCGTGTACATGCACGAATCGCTGTATGGCGCGGTGGGCAAACGCCTGACGTACGTGTTGAACATGGGATGCCGCGCGATCACCAAGGCGACCTTGAACGTGCACGCCGGACACGACGACTACCACGCGGTGGACGACGCCGGTTTCTTTCAGGTCATGGCCAAAAACGTGCAAGAAGCGTGCGACCTCAACATCATTTCCCACCGCATCGCCGAGTTGGCGTTGAATCCCGGCATCGTCGGCCAGGATGGCTTTCTGACCACCCACCTCATCGAATCGCTGATGCTGCCCGAGCGCGACCTCATCGAAGAGTACCTGGGCCGCCCCGACGACATCATCGACACGCCGACGCCCGCGCAAAAAATCATCTACGGCGAAACCCGCCGACGCATCCCCGAATTGTGGACCGTCGACGACCCCGTGATGGCAGGCATCGTGCAGAATCAAGACGCCTACATGCAGAGCGTGGCGGCGCAACGCCCGTTCTTCTTCGACCACATCGCCGCATTGGCCGATCAAGCCATGGAAGAATTCTACGCGCTCACCGGGCGCCGCTACCGCCGCGTTTCGACGTACAAAATGGAAGACGCCGAATACGTGATCCTGGGCCAGGGAAGCATGATTCCAAACGCGGAAGCCGTCGCGGATTACCTGCGCGAAACGCGCAAGCTCAAGGTCGGCGTGGTCAACATGACCATGTTCCGCCCATTCCCGGGCGAGGCGCTTGGCGCGATGCTGAAAGGCAAAAAGGGCGTGGCCGTGCTCGAACGCACCGACCAGCCCTTGGCCGAAGACCAGCCGTTGATCCGCGAAGTGCGCGCCGCCCTGCTGCGCTGCATCGAAAACGGCCTCGGCAAGACCAAGGCATACCCCGAGTACGACGTCTACAAGGCCGAGGACATGCCGCCGTTGTATTCCGGTTGTTACGGCATGGGCAGCCGCGACCTTCAGCCCGAAGCGTTGATCGGCGCCATCGAGAACATGCTGCCGGACGGCAAACAGAAGAAAACCTTCTACTTGTCGATCGACTTCATCCGCGACAAGGCCTATTCGCCGAAACAGGAAATCTACCAGCAAGAAATTCTGGCGGGCTATCCGAACATCAAAAACCTGAGCGTCCGCGGATCCGAAAACCCGAACCTGATGCCCAAGGACAGCGTCACGGTGCGCTTCCACTCGGTCGGCGGTTGGGGCGCCATCACGACCGGTAAAAATTTGGCGATGACGCTTTTCGATCTGTTGGGCTACCACATCAAGGCGAACCCGAAATACGGCTCCGAAAAGAAAGGGCAGCCGACGACCTACTACTTGTCCGCCGCGCCGGAGCCCATCCGCGTGAACAGCGAATATTTCTACGTGGACGTCGTGCTTTCGCCCGATCCGAACGTGTTCGGCCATTCGAACCCGCTGGCCGGCCTGAAAAAGGGCGGCGTGTTCGTGATTCAGTCCGACCTCGAAACACCGGAAGCCGTGTGGAACAGCATCCCGCGTGCGTTCCAGCAGATCATCATCGACAACCAAATCAAGGTGTTTTACCTGGACGCCTTCAAGATCGCCCGCGACGAGGCCTCCGATCCCGAACTGCAGTTCCGCATGCAAGGCATCGCGTTCCAAGGCGCGTTCTTTGCCGCATCCCCGGTCATGCAACAAGCCAAATTGTCCGATCAAAAGCTGTTCGACGCGATCGAATCGCAGTTGAAACACAAATTCGGAGCCAAAGGCGCGCGCGTCGTCGAGGACAACCTGCGCGTCGTGCGCCGAGGCTTCACGGAACTCACGGAAATCGCCAACAAGACCGTGAGCGCCCAGACGGCCGTCGAGGTCAAAAAAGAAGTCGCGTTGCCCATAATGTTGAAGGAAATGCCGGTCAGCGAGTCCCGTTCGACGGATATCCACCGGTTCTGGGAACAGACCGGAAACTTCTACCTGACGGGACGCGGCGGCGACAACCTCACCGATCCGTTCATCGGCCTTAGCCTTATCCCGGTCGCGAGCGGCGTTTTCCGCGACATGACCTCGATCCGCTTCAATCACCCGACCTGGGACCCCGCCAAATGCACCGCGTGCGGCGCCTGCTGGACGGTCTGCCCGGACTCGGCAATTCCCGGCTTGGTCAACTCGATCAGCGATGTGTTCGAGACCGCCATCAAGCGCGTCGAAGCGACGGGCGAGAAGCCAAAGTACCTGCGCCGCTCCGTGCGCACGACCGAAACCAAGCTGCGCGCCCTACTCGACGAAGCCGGCGAAAAGTCCGATGTCTCGACGCTGTTGGTCGCCGCCATCAAGCAAACGCTGGCCGAGAGCGCGCTCGCGGACGCCGAACGCGCCGACATGGAAAAGGAATTCCAGCTTTTCTACGACCAGCTTAAGGACTTCAAATTCGGCGTTTCGCGGCCGTACTACCTTTCCAAAGAACAAGAAGCGAAGGGCAGCGGCGGCCTGCTGTCCATCACCATCGACCCATACACCTGCAAAGGCTGCATGGAATGCGTGCGCGTGTGCGACGACAACGCCTTGATCCCAATCGTGCAAACGGCGGAAACAGTCGCCACATTGCGCAAAAACTGGGGTCTTTGGCTCGACCTGCCGAACACCAAGCCCGAATACGTCCGCATCGACAGCCTCGAAGAAGGCATCGGCGCGCTCGAAACCTTGCTGCTCGACAAGGAAGCCTATAAGAGCATGGTCGGCGGCGACGGCGCCTGCGTGGGATGCGGCGAAAAAACGGCCATGCACCTGTTCACCGCCACGGTGACCGCGCTGATGGCCCCGCGCGTCAAGCAACACGTTGCCAAGCTGGACGAACTGATCACGCGTCTGGAAAAACACATCCGCCTGAAGCTGGCCGAGTCGATGGACGTCAGCGACACGGCCGCCATGGCGCAAGCCGTGAACTCGCTCAAGGACAAGGAACTGACCCTGTCCAACCTGAGCGCAGCTCTCGACGCCGCCAAGATATCGACGCCGATCGACGCGGACTGGCTCAAGCGCGTCACCCAATTGCTGGCCAAGCTGAAGCACCTGCGCTGGCAATATCTCCAAGGCAAGACCGGCAAAGGCCGCGCCAACATGGGCATGATCAACAGCACCGGCTGCACCTCGGTGTGGGCTTCGACCTATCCCTTCAACCCGTATCCCTTCCCCTGGGCCAATCACCTGTTCCAGGACAGTTCCTCGATGGCGATGGGCGTGTTCGAAGGCCACATGGCCAAAATGGCCGATGGCTTCAAGGCAATCCGCATGACGGAGCTCGAACTCGACGGAAAATACAAGCCTGAAAAGCACGACAACGCCTTCCGCTACTTCGACTGGCGCCAGTTCACGGACGAAGAGTTCCTGTTGTGCCCGCCGGTCGTGGCGGTCGGCGGCGACGGCGCCATGTACGACATCGGTTTCCAGAACGTCTCGCGCGTGCTGATGAGCGGCAAGCCCGTCAAAATCTTCGTCGTCGACACGCAAGTCTACTCAAACACCGGCGGCCAAGCCTGCACCTCCGGCTTCTTCGGCCAAGTCTCCGACATGGCCCAATTCGGCAAGGCGCAAAAAGGCAAGGAAGAAACCCGAAAAGAAATCGCCCTCATCGGCATGGCCCACCGCACCACCTACGTCATGCAGGCCTCGATGTCCAACAC
>Ga0116161_1004382_pt1 | contig 11938 bp, 8 predicted proteins | sample AD_JPNAS3_MetaG_FD_89877 | JGI IMG/M metagenome (GOLD analysis project Ga0116161, IMG submission 89877) | Active sludge microbial communities of municipal wastewater-treating anaerobic digesters from Japan - AD_JPNAS3_MetaG | ecosystem: Engineered > Bioreactor > Anaerobic > Digestate | place... | reverse complement strand
CTCTCAGCAATTGAACGTCCCGTGATGCTCAACAGATCCTCATCCTGATCATAGGTGATCCGTGGAATATTGTTCGATCCTGCCAGAATTACTTCAACACTCATTTTTCAAAATCCTGCATCATTTAAGTTCGGTTCATCAACCAGGTTTTATATCACTCATAGCGAAGCGCCTCAATCGGGTCAACTGCCGATGCCTTTACGGCGGGGATGTATCCCGAAGCAATCCCTACCAGGAAACAGGCCATCACACCTCCGATGACCCACACCCATGGCACGGTGAAACTTGAACCCATCCCGAAAGAAACCAGGTTACCGATAAAAATGCCCGCTATAATGCCAAAAAAGCCTCCTAACTGCCCGATAATGACAGATTCATAAAGAAACTGTTGCCTGATCACTGACTTGCGTGCCCCGAGCGCCTTTCGGACTCCAATCTCCCTGGTGCGCTCCGTAACGGATACCAGCATTATATTCATCAGCCCCACAGCTGCTCCGAAGAGAGTTATAAAGCCAATAATCGTGGCAGCCAGCGTCACAAACCTGATGTTCTCCAACAGCATCGCAATCAGGGAGTCACTCTTCTGTATATTGAAATCAGACTCATCCCGGGGATCGAGGTTACGCACTATCCTGAAGATACCCTCGGCTTCGCTTGCCATCATGTCAAGACTAACCGATTTATGCGGCATCACGCCTATATTGTATGAAATGTTGGGTCTTGAGAAGTACTGTCTGGCGGTAGTAATCGGGATAATGGTCATCTGGTCAGTACCCATCATGCTTGCACCTGAACTCTTGATCACCCCGATAACCGTAAGCTTCAGGCCGGGAAGGCTTATCTCCTTTCCGAGCGGGTCAACGCCGGGAAAGAGGAAGCGGACTATATCCTTCCCGATAATGACTACGTGCCTGCTGCCAGACAGGTCATCCTGTGAGAAGTTGCGCCCTGATTCAAGCTCCTGTCCGGCAAAGGTCAGATAGTTTTCATCCGAACCCAGGATTGAAATGTTGGGATTGGTTTTATTGTTGCCGAAGCGATATTCGGCCATACCCGATGCACTGAATGATATTGATACCCAGGCCGGTTCCTGGAACCTCTCCTTGAAGGCCATGGCCTCCTTAAAGGTGATATGGGAATGGTTCCTGGTGCGTAGATGCTGATTACCAACGGTAACCCTCATTGAGCGTGAGGTGATTGAGAAGGAGTTTGCCCCCATCAGGGTGAATTGATCGGTAAGAGTGCTCTTCAACCCGTCAATGGCGGTAAGTATCCCCACAAGGGCCATGATCCCGAAGGCAATTATAGCCATTGTCAGTGCAGCCCTGACCCTGTTTGACCTGATTGCCTTGAATGCAACCCTGACATTCTCCCAGAATAAAGTCAATCCCTTCAATTACTTCTTGCAGATAAAGATGCAACTAAGATACATCTTTTCTGAATTTCTTTATCTTTAAACATTCACTTCATTTTTTACCTTTGCCCGGGTGAAGAACGACCATCTGTCAGTTGAACGTGGCATTGAAGCCTTTGCAGAGCTTGGAAGAGCGATGCGCGAAGGAGCGGCCGGCACCGGTACGGGATCAGGAAAACTCTTTCATGAACTTTCCGGGAGACTCTGTCTCTCCAATCCGTGGTTCACACCCGGGAATGTCAGGCGTGCACTCCATGCCACCGGGGCCGCCCTGACCAAAGAAAAACTGACCCGGTGGCTCTCAGCCTACCCGGAGCTGAATGATAAACGTGATCCGGTAACCGTGGGGGTGGTTATGGCCGGCAACATCCCTATGGTAGGATTCCATGACCTGCTCTGCGTGCTGATATCAGGAAACCGCCTGCTGGCCAGAGTGAGCACCAAAGATGAAATACTGATGAAGGCCGTGGCCTCCACACTGGCTGAAATTGAACCGGCGTTCGGAAATGTTACTGAGATCACAACCGGCCAGCTGAAGGGATTCGGGAAAGTGATTGCAACAGGAAGCAACAATACCTCAAGATACTTCGAGTACTATTTCAGAAATGTTCCCTCCATCATCAGAAAGAACAGGAACAGTATAGCCATTCTTGACGGGACAGAGAGTGACAGCGAACTGGAGCTGCTTGGCGATGATATCTTTTCATACTTCGGACTGGGTTGCAGGAATGTATCAAAACTGTACCTCCCCCGCGGATATGACCCGGCATCCCTCCTGCCCCGCTGGGATCGCCATGAATCACTGCTGTCGCATTACAGGTATATGATAAACTATGACCATCACAGGGCAGTGATGATAGTTAACAGGGAAAGTTTCACTGACGGCCGCTTTATTCTGCTTAAAGAGTCGTCATCACTCACTCCCCCGATGGCTGTGATTCATTATGAGTTCTACGACAGCTCAACAGGCCCCGCCATAACCCCGGAAATGAGTGAAGAAATGCTGCAATGCATAGTCGGGCACGATCATCTGCCTTTCGGGAAAACCCAGGAACCGGAAGTGTGGGATTACGCTGACAATATTGACACAATCAGTTTCCTGCTTAAAAAATAAGTCAGAGTGAATCTATTATAAAAAATATTAAATTGCACCAGTTGAAAAAGTTAGTGTTATGGTTTACAGGTTCGTGGTATTATCTGATGAGGATGAGACATTTGTAATGGAGTTTGAATTCCTTGACAGTCAAAATCTGCTTGATTTTCACAATATCCTGCAGGATGAGCTGGAGTTTGACCGTTCCCAGATGGCTTCTTTTTTTATGGCTACAGAGAGCTGGGAGAAGGAGGAAGAGTTTACACTGTTTGATATAGGCGGAGGCTCATCAACAATGGAGAACGCTGTGCTTGAAGAGATCATCTTCCGCAAAAACCAGAAACTGCTCTATGTTTTTGACTTTTTCAATGACAGGGCACTCTACATCGAATACGTGGGTGAGTTCGAGGAAGAGGATGACAAAGAGTATCCGGTATGCACCACCTCCAAGGGCATGCCCCCCAAGCAGGTGACTTTTGGCAGCGTTTTGCGCAAAAAATATAACAACCTGGTTGTCACCGATGATGACGATGATGACGATGTGGTTGATGAGGAGGTTGTGGATGACGATATCTTCTTCAGTGGTGACGATGAAGATGATCTGTCTGATTTCGACAACATTGGACACGGTGACGAGGATGATGAAGAGGATTAGTTGCCCCTTCACCCCTACTCCATGAAAAATACACTGATTGTTCTTCCCGGTCCCACCGGCGTTGGCAAAACGGCATTTGCCACCGGGCTGGCCGAAAGGCTGGGCTGTGATATTATTTCATGTGACTCAAGGCAGTTCTACCGCGAGATGAAGATCGGAACGGCTGCCCCCGGCGAGGAGGAACTTGCGCGGGCAAAACACCACTTCGTGGGATTCCTGTCTGTCACCGATTATTACAGCATCAGCCTGTTCGAGAGGGATGTGCTGGCCCTTCTGCCATCATTGTTCCCGTCGAACCCGGTGGTAATCATGACGGGAGGGTCAATGCTCTATATGGATGCGGTATGCAGGGGCATGGATGACATCCCTGATACTGATCCTGCCGTCAGGCAGAAGTATCTTGAAATGTACCATAATGAAGGCATTGAGGGCCTGCGCATTGCACTTAAATTACTTGATCCGGTATCCTATTCAAGGATCGACCTTCACAATCCACGCCGGATACTCCGTGCCCTGGAGATAACCGAAAGCTCCGGCAGACCATACTCTTCGTTCCTCACGGCACCGGTGAGGCAGCGCGATTTCAGGATCATCAAAGCCGGACTGACACGGGAGAGAAGCGAACTGTACCGCAGGATTGACATGAGGGTTGACCGCATGATGGAAGAGGGGCTTGAGCAGGAAGCTGCCTCACTGATACGGTACAGGGGGCTGAATGCCCTTAACACCGTCGGCTACCGCGAAATGTTCAGATGGTTTGACGGAGAGGTCTCACGTGAAGAGGCAGTGATGCTCATCAGGAGAAACACAAGGCGCTATGCGCGAAAACAGCTTACCTGGTGGAACAGGGACAGCCAGATAAACTGGTTCGATGCGTCGGAGAGTGAGAAGATCATCTCATGGATTGAAAAGAGCCTGGATGAGTAACCAGGCCCGGTGGCCCTCCTTAATAATAACGTGGCGGTTGAGCTTGCGGGATCAGACCGGCTCCCTGAGCCTTCTGATTGTCTCAGCAGGGTCTGATGAAGAGAATACTGTACTGCCTGCAACAAGCACATCCACACCGGCATGCACAAGCATGGGGGCATTATGCAGATCCACACCGCCGTCTACCTCTATCAAAACCTCGTAGCCTCCCTCATCAATCATGCTTCTGAGTTCCCCTATCTTGTTGAAGCTGCCCGGAATGAAGGTCTGCCCGCCGTAGCCGGGGTTGACCGTCATCAGCAGAACCATATCAATATATGGAAGAATATCCTTTATGAGAATCACCGGTGAATGAGGATTCAGTGCCACCCCTGCCTTCATCCCGAGCCTGCGTATCTCGGTAACGGTCCGGTGAAGGTGGTTGCATGCCTCGAATTGTACAGTCAGGTATGAGGCGCCGGCATCCCTGAACCTTTCAAGATACCGGTCAGGATCAACTATCATCAGGTGTACGTCAAGCGGCTTTGATGCCAGGTCGCTAACCGCTTCCACTACCGGAAAACCAAATGAAATGTTGGGAACAAACAGACCGTCCATTATGTCAAGATGAATCCAGTCGGCTTCGCTGTCATTAATCATTTCAACCTCCGATGCAAGGTTGGCAAAGTCAGCGGCAAGTAGTGACGGTGCAACAAGGTGGCTCATAAGTCTAAGAATATCAGTTTTGTGATCAGCCCAGGTATGACTTGAGTATCCGGCTGCGGGTGGTGAACTGAATGCGCTTTATTGCCTTTTCCTTTATCTGCCTTACCCGCTCACGGGTGAGCTTCAGTTCTTCACCTATCTCTTCAAGGGTGAATGGGTGTTTCATCCCGATGCCGAAATAAAGCTTCAGCACCCTCGCCTCACGGGGCGACAGAGTGCTGAGGGCTTTTTCTATTTCATAGGATAACGATTCATTGATAAGGTTGCGGTCAGGGCTGGGCGTCTCCTCATTCTGCATCATGTCATACATGTTGTTGTCATCCTCAGCACTTAACGGGGCATCCATGCTCAGTGTGCGTCCGTTGGTCCGTATGGTCTCCTTGACATCCTCCGGAGCTATCTCAAGCAGCTCGGCAATCTCCTGTGCTGAAGGCTCCCGTTCAAATTCCTGTTCAAGCTTGGAGTAGGCCTTGTTGATGCGGTTGATGGAGCCTATCTTGTTGACCGGCAGCCTTACAATCCTGGACTGTTCGGCAAGTGACTGAAGGATGGCCTGCCTGATCCACCAGACAGCGTATGAAATGAATTTGAAGCCCCTGGTCTCGTCAAAACGCTGGGCAGCCTTGATGAGGCCGAGGTTTCCTTCGTTAATGAGGTCAGGAAGAGTCATACCATGGTTCTGGTACTGTTTTGCAACGGAAACAACAAACCGCAGGTTGGCTTTCACAAGCCTTGCCAGGGCGTCATGGTCACCTGCACGTATGGCACGCGCCAGCATCACCTCCTCATCGGGTGAGATCAACTCAACCTTCCCTATCTCATGCAGGTACTTATCAAGAGAAGGGGTATCACGATTGGTAACCTGTTTGGTTATCTTTAACTGACGCATTTACAAGTAATTTGCGAACTTACTACCGTTTCTTTCTCCCTGAAGCTTACAATTTTACTAAAGTATTCTCAGATAAACAAGAGTTGTGTAGATTTTAATAATAATGTCCCCTGTAAAGGTATTTTTTCAACCATTCACCATTGGTCGTTGGAAAAGATAAAAGATCAGGAAGAACCGTGTTTCACTTTTTGTGCTGCAATTTGTATATTAAGTAATTATTACTTATAATTGCACCGAAATAATGACTCAGATCATTTACTCATTCAAAGGGAATCTTTCAAATTCCCCGCTTCATCAAAAACAATCAATATAATTCTTCTACATATTATCACATTATGCATGATATTCTTGAACTGAGCGAGATGCTGGTTCCCGAATTGAGGGAGATTGCCAGGCAGCTCAAAATTAAGAGGGTGGAACTACTTAAGAAGCAGGACCTTATCTACAAAATTCTTGATCAGCAGGCCATTGATGCTGCTGAGACACGCAAGACCGGCAGAGCTGAAAAACAGCCTTCTGACAAAAAACAGGATCAATCCGGTCAGCAAAAGAAGCAAAGAAAACCTGACAAAACCACGAAGAGTGCTGATCAGCGCCGCCAGCAGGGTCAGAAGGAGCAGCAGCAGGGGCAGCAACAACAACAGCAGCAACAACAGCAGCAGCAACAGCAGCAACAACAGCAGCAGCAACAGCAGCAGCCAGGGCAGCAGCCAGGGCAGCAAGACCAGGAACAGCCTCCCAAATCGCAGCATGAACAGCAGCAAATGAAGTCCCATGACCAGAAAGAGCAGGCTCAGAAGGAGCAGGATAAGCAACAGCAGCAACAACAGCAGAGCAGGCAGCAGCAGTGGCAGCAGAATCGCGACAAGCGTCCACGCACCTTCAGGAATGACCAGCAGGGACAGCACAGGCATGACCAGAACCGCCAGCAGCAGAAGGCCCGGCATGACGAAGTGGCACAGACACCATCCCGGCAGCCACAGCAACAGAACCGTGAACAAAGCTACCAGAATGAACATGGAGTACCACCTGCCGACAAGCTTCTACTTACCCGGGAAACAGGCACTGACAACGATCATTATCTCCTGAGGCTCCCTGAATCTGAAGGTGAAAGCCGGATCATCGGGGAGGCAGCAGCGCCTGATGGCGTTGTGGTCATTCCACCGGCTACAGCCGAAGCCACTCTGTCACAGCCCGAGGTGCATGAGCCGGTCAAAGAGGAAAAGAAAGAAAAAATCTATGACTTCGAAGGAATAGTATCAAATACGGGTGTGCTTGAGATAATGCCCGACGGTTACGGGTTCCTCCGCTCTCCTGACTACAACTATCTCAGTTCACCTGATGACATATACGTATCACAGTCGCAGATAAAGCTCTTCGGCCTGAAGACCGGTGACACCATCAGGGGAACCATCCGTCCGCCACGCGAGGGCGAAAAATACTTCCCTCTCATCAAGGTTGAAGAGATCAATGGCCGTTCACCGGATTTCATCCGTGACAGGGTACCCTTTGATTTCCTTACTCCGCTCTTCCCCAATGAAAAATTTACGCTCTGCAGGCCGGGCGAAGGAAACCTGTCAGTACGCATCGTGGACATGTTCTGCCCCATAGGGAAGGGACAGCGCGGTCTTATCGTGGCGCAGCCAAAGACCGGCAAGACCATACTCCTGCAGGATATTGCCAATGCCATTGCCAAATTCCACCCGGAGGTCTATCTCATGATCCTTCTGATAGACGAGCGTCCCGAGGAGGTCACCGAGATGGCCCGCAATGTGAATGCAGAGGTTATTGCATCCACCTTCGATGAGCCGGCAGAGAGGCATGTGCGCATAGCAACCATCGTTCAGGAGAAGGCCAAGAGGCTGGTGGAGTGCGGTCATGACGTGGTCATTCTGCTTGACTCCATCACCCGTCTGGCAAGGGCATTCAACACCATCGCCCCGGCATCGGGCAAGGTGCTCTCAGGCGGTGTTGACTCCAACGCCCTCCACAAACCGAAACGCTTCTTCGGCGCAGCCCGTAACATTGAAAACGGCGGCTCACTGACCATCATCGCCACGGCACTCACTGACACAGGATCGAAGATGGACGATGTCATCTTTGAAGAGTTCAAGGGAACAGGCAACATGGAGCTCCAGCTTGACCGCAAGCTCTCCAACAGGAGGATATTCCCGTCAATTGACATACCGGCTTCAAGTACCAGACGTGAGGACCTTCTTCTGGACAAGAACATGCTTAACAAAATATGGATACTCCGCAACTACCTCACTGACATGAACTCAGTGGAAGCCATGGAGTTCCTGCGTGACCGCATCTCGCAGACACGCTCAAACGAAGAGTTCCTCATTTCAATGAACAGCGAGTAAGATTCTCGTAAAAAATGAGTACATTTGCACTTTATTTTTCGAAAGGTTAATTGATCAATTATTACTTATAATCAGAAATGGCAAAGAAAAAATTTATCACTTGTGACGGCAACCAGGCCGCATCGCACATAGCCTATATGTTCAGCGAGGTAGCCTGCATCTATCCTATTACTCCCTCCTCCACCATGGCAGAATACATAGATGAGTGGGCAGCACACGGACTGAAGAACATGTTCGGTGAAGAGGTAAAGGTTGTTGAGATGCAGAGCGAAGCCGGTGCCGCAGGAGCAGTACACGGTTCGCTTCAGTCAGGAGCACTGACATCTACCTTCACCGCATCACAGGGGCTTCTCCTCATGATTCCCAACATGTATAAAATGTCAGGCGAACTCCTTCCGGCAGTGTTTCATGTCAGCGCACGTACGGTTGCTGCACATGCACTCTCAATCTTCGGTGACCATAGTGACATCTATGCCACCCGCCAGACAGGTTTCGCAATGCTGGCTACCGGCAGCATTCAGGAGATAATGGACCTTGCAGGTGTCGCACACCTTGCAGCCATCAGGGCAAGAGTTCCCTTCCTCCATTTCTTCGACGGATTCCGTTCATCACACGAGATCCAGAAGATTGAGGAGATAAGCATTGAGGATATGAAAAAGCTTGTTGACAAGGATGCTCTCGCAGCATTCCGTCAGAGAGCCCTCAATCCCTGCAAACCGGTTATCAGGGGAACAGCTCAGAACCCTGACATCTTCTTCCAGGCTAAGGAGGCATCAAACCGCTTCTACACCAACCTTGACGATACAGTCAATGAGTACATGCAGAAGATCACCCAGATCACCGGGCGTACCTACAAGCCGTTTACCTATTACGGTGCACCTGATGCAGAAAACATTATCATTGCCATGGGGTCTGTCACGGAGACTATCAAGGAAGTCATTGATTATCTTGCAGAAACAAAGGGCGAGAAACTCGGGCTTATCAGTGTCCACCTCTACAGGCCCTTCTCAGCAAAATACCTCTTCAATGTCCTGCCGGAGAGTGTCAGGCGCATTACTGTTCTTGACCGTACGAAGGAGCCCGGAGCCAACGGTGATCCGCTCTATCTCGACGTCAAGGATGTATTCTACGGCAAGAAGAATCAGCCGGAAATCATCGGCGGACGCTACGGTCTCAGCTCGAAGGATACCACTCCTGCACAGATGATCTCGGTTTTTGAGAACATGAAGAAGGAGAAGCCCATGAACCAGTTCACTGTGGGAATCGTTGACGACGTGACCTTCAGGTCGCTGCCGCAGCTTCCCGAGATCAACGTGAGCCACAAGGGTACCTATTCGGCCAAGTTCTACGGTATTGGCTCTGACGGTACAGTGGGCGCCAACAAGAACTCTATCAAGATCATAGGTGACACAACCGATAAGTATTGCCAGGCTTACTTCGCATATGACTCAAAGAAATCGGGCGGTGTGACAACATCACATCTCCGTTTCGGTGATCATCCCATCCGTTCGCCCTATCTTGTCAACACTCCCGATTTCGTGGCGTGCCACGTACCGGTTTACCTTGACAAGTATGACATGCTTAAGGGTCTCAAGAAGGGAGGCACCTTCCTCCTGAACTCCATCTGGGATGTTGAAGAGACAAAGAGCAAGCTGCCTGATCACATGAAGAAGTATCTCGCAGAAAACAATATCAATTTCTACATCATCAATGCAACCAGAATTGCTGAAGAACTGGGCCTGGGCACAAGGACAAACACCATCATGCAGAGCGCCTTCTTCAAGGTATCGGAAGTAATTCCCTACAAACTTGCTGTTGACGAGATGAAGAATGCCGTCATTACTGCTTATGGCAGAAAGGGCGAGAACGTTGTGAAGATGAACAATGACGCCATCGATCGCGGTGGTGACGTTACCAGGGTTGAAATACCTGCAGAGTGGGCCGGCATAAAGGTGGCTGAAGTGAAGGAAGAGACCGGCAAGCCTGCATTCATACGTGATGTTGTTGATGTCATCAACGGCCAGAGGGGTGATGATCTCCCGGTCAGCGCGTTTGTCGGACGAGAAGATGGCACATTCCCCTCAGGAACAGCAGCATATGAAAAGCGCGGAATTGCTGTCAACGTGCCTGAGTGGCAGGTAGACAACTGTATACAGTGCAACCAGTGCTCCTATGTCTGTCCGCACGCTGCAATACGTCCCTTCCTCCTGACTGACGAGGAGCTTGCAGCAGCGCCTGAAGGTACGGTCGCAAAACAGGGTATTGGCAACACCAAGGGCTATAAGTTCAAAATACAGGTAAGTGTCTATGACTGTACCGGCTGCGGCAACTGTGCCGATGTATGCCCCTCAAAGGAAAAGGCACTTATCATGAAGCCTCTGGAAACACAGCTTGCAGAAGCTGACAGGTGGACCTACATGCATGAAAAGGTCGGTTATAAAGATACCGTGGTTGACAAGTACGCCAATGTCAAGAACTCTCAGTTTGCACAGCCGCTCTTCGAGTTCTCCGGAGCATGTGCCGGATGCGGTGAGACACCTTATATCAAGGCTATCACCCAGCTTTTCGGTGACCGCATGGTCATCGCCAACGCCACAGGTTGTTCATCAATTTATGGCGGTTCAGTTCCTTCAATGCCTTATACCGTGAATAAGAACGGTCACGGTCCGGCATGGGCCAATTCACTGTTCGAAGACAACGCTGAGTATGGCCTTGGCATCAGGCTGGGAGCAACGAAGATCAGAGACCGGATTGAGCGCCTGATGAAGGAGAGCCTCGGTAACGGACTTGCACCGGAGACCGTGGCAGCATTCAATGAGTGGATTGCCGAAAAGGATAACACAAAGGCCACCAGGGCTGTTTCGGAAAAGGTTATCGCAGCTTGCGAAAAGGATAAGGCTCCTGTTTGCAGGGAGATCCTGGGACTGAAGAGCTACCTGGTCAAGAAGTCGTTCTGGGTGTTCGGCGGTGACGGATGGGCTTATGACATAGGCTATGGCGGCCTTGACCACGTACTCGCCTCAGGCGAAAACATCAACGTTCTCGTGCTTGACACTGAAGTCTACTCCAATACCGGAGGCCAGGCTTCGAAGTCGACACCTGCAGGCGCTGTTGCCAAGTTTGCCGCCTCCGGCAAGAAGATCCGCAAGAAGGACCTCGGGCATATGGCCATGACCTATGGATATGTATATGTGGCACAGGTTGCAATGGGCTCGAGTCAGAGCCAGTACCTCAAGGCTATACGTGAAGCTGAGGAGTATCCCGGTCCGTCACTCATAATCGCCTACTCACCCTGTATCAACCACGGCCTCCGCAAAGGCATGGGCAAGACACAGCAGCAGGCCAGGGACGCAGTTGAAGCAGGATACTGGCACCTTTACAGGTTCGATCCGCGCCTTGAAGCTGAGGGCAAGAACCCGTTCCAGCTCGACTCAAAGGAGCCCGACTGGAGCAAATTCCAGGAGTTCCTCAAGTCAGAGGTGCGCTACACATCGCTTATCAAGGACTTCCCCGGCGAGGCAAAGGTGCTGTTCAGGCAGGCAGAGGAGAACGCAAAATGGAGATACAACAACTACAAGCGCCTCTCTCTGCTGGAGTATGGCAACACATCCGCAGAAACTGAAACCAAAACAGAATAAAGCTGTTATATAACGAAGAGAGAGCCGGCCAGTGCCGGCTCTCTCCTGTTTATAAAGGAAAACCGGTATCTTTGCACCCGGCATAATACCGGCTGAACAGAGCGGCATAAAGCCGGAACAGAATGGGCAAAATGGGCAGAGCGCTGGCAATAGACTACGGAAGGAAGAGATGCGGAGTGGCAGTCACTGATCCGGCAAGGATCATAGCCTCTCCCCTGCTGACCGTTCCGTCAGGAGAGCTGGAGGCTTTT
>Ga0116161_1004377_pt1 | contig 11957 bp, 5 predicted proteins | sample AD_JPNAS3_MetaG_FD_89877 | JGI IMG/M metagenome (GOLD analysis project Ga0116161, IMG submission 89877) | Active sludge microbial communities of municipal wastewater-treating anaerobic digesters from Japan - AD_JPNAS3_MetaG | ecosystem: Engineered > Bioreactor > Anaerobic > Digestate | place... | reverse complement strand
TGTCTTGCACCGTATAAAACAATCGTTTTATTTTGAAACAAATGCTCCAGTAATACTATTTCGAGATATCATTCAACTATATATTAATCCCAAACAAACATTATTTTTTCCGGTTGTAATCGAAATTAATTATGTTTTTGTCCTGAAGCCACCCTCAGGATAACTTGATAATCTCATCAAACCATCTTGTCACTGACTCCCGGTGTGTCACGAAAACAATCGTCACCCGCTCCTTCAGCCGTGCCAGCACCTCCATCACGGTAGCCTCGTTCTCTGCATCAAGTGAAGATGTTGCCTCATCCAGCAGCAGCACCGACGGTTTCCGGAGCAGCACCCTCGCCAGCGCCAGCCTCTGGCACTCTCCCCCCGAAAACGATGTGTGCCAGTTCACCACGAAAGCATCGAGTCCCTTCCTGAACCGCTTCACCAGGTGCGCAGCGTTGACCTGCTCCAGCGCTGCCATTATCTCCTCGTCACTTATCCCGGTGCCGGCGTCGTCACCGCTCACTCTGTTCCGGGCTCCGTCGTCTGCGCTGTTACTCCTTGTACCTCTTTTGCCCGGCAGCCCGCTTCCCCCGGCTGCAGGAGCGCTGTCCCATACCAGGTTCTCCCTCATCGTCCCGTCAATGAAGAAAGGATCCTGTGGCAGGTATCCCAGCCCTGCCTTCCACCGGGGCAACAAATCCTCATCGAGCGCCACGCCGTCAATCAGTACCCGCCCAGCATCAGGCTTCTGCAAGCCCGCCACCAGGTCTATCAGTGTTGTTTTACCCCGACCGCTCTGCCCCACAATCCCCGTAATGGTATTGGCCCTTATCTCTGCATTGAAATCATCAAAGAGCCTCTCTCCGTCCGGATAAGAAAAAGTTATCCCCTCCAGCCTTATCCCCTCCGTCAGCTCAACTCCCCTCTCCGGGCTCCTCTCTCTACGCTCCGCGCTTTTCGCTCTCCGCTCTCCCTTCTCTCTGCTCACCCCTCTGCGCTCTCCGCTTATCCCTGCATCCGGCAGATCAGCATCCAGTTGCATGACCAGCTTTACCGACGGCACGTTTGCAATTATCATGCTGAGATCAGTGTTCATCGCTATCATCTGCGGGAAGATCCGCGAAAAGAGCAGTATCAGTATCACAAACGAGGCCATCGGAACGGCACCCGACCTGTACCCGAACCACACCACGCCCACAAGCACCAGCAACCCGGCAATCTTCTGTATCAGCTGTGGCAGCGACCAGTTCCTCTGCATTCTGAACTCCATGTCAAGCAGTGAGGTGCTGGCCTCGTTGAAGCGGTTGTAGTAATAGTCCTCTGAGCTGTGTACCTTGGCTATCTTCACCGTCTGCCAGAAGTCGTCAATGTACTTGAGCAACCTGTTATAGGAGTCAACGTATCCCTGTCCGAGGCGGAATGAGCGTGAGAGGAACCTGCGCAGCAGGAAGAACAGCACCGCGCCCACGCCTATGATCACAAGTGTGAACCGGAGGGAGATGAACAGTGCATAGAGAGTATATGCTCCGGTCATTATGACCGTGGTGAAAAGGCGCAGGTAGTAGAAGTAATAGTTGGCCAGGTTGGGGACCTCGTTTGTAAGAACCTGCAAATGATTGGTTTTACTGCGATTGTTCAGAAGCTGCCAGTCGGCCATGATAATCTTGCGGAACAGTCGGCGGCGCAGCGTATAGATGAATGTCTGCTGGTATCGTGCATCCAGGATCGCCTTCCAATACTGTATCAGCGCACTGAATGTCAGCAGCACCATATACACCATCAGGATGCTGCCGATGGTTATCTCTATCCCTGCGCCTTCGGCGAAGTTGCGGATGGTCAGGGCGATGCCGTCAGGCTCCCCGCCTCCTATGCTCAGCAGTTGCAGCAGCGGTATGAGCAATACGATGGAGAATCCCGATGTCACCCCCTGTACCAGTGTGAGCACGAATATGAGCACCAGCTTCCAGGGCTGGTGCTCTTTCAGCAATCCAAAAGTCTTAACAATGAACCGATAATGTTTCATCTGCCGGTTACAGGAATCCTTCCTCTTAGAAGGAGATTAGAAGTAACTATTAAAAAGCTACCACTCCCTGTGCAGCTTTCGGTTTTTACAGGGAGGGGTCCCGTCTGTCATTTGACAGTCAGAATTTAGCAATTTCTGCTGGTTCTTTTCTCTAAATAACAGCTATTTTACGTGTTGTGATCTTGATTCCGTCTGTAACCCTGACCATAACAACCCCCTTCAAACCTGCCGGAAGGTCAATAGTATTCATTCCTGTGTCAGTCAGTTTCTTCTCAAGCATCTTCTTTCCGTTCAGATCATAAAGCTCACATACAGCCTGTTCCGTGACTTCCCCCTCGATGATCACCTTGCCATTTGAAGTCCAGATGCGTATTCCTGAATCATCCGTCCCCGGTCTCTCAATTCCTGTCGGAGTGTTGGTCGAGGCTATTATGAAGAATCTGCCGGTACCGTATGTCTTCTCCGGGAGGTTTACGGTATAGGTATTCGTGCCTAAATCCGTATAAATACCTGTTTTACGATCTTCAAGCCAGAACCTGAGATTCTTCAATGGCTCAACATCAGCCGAAAAAACCACGTTGCCTCCCCTGGGGAAATCAATTCCTACCGGAATTACATCTTTGGCATTCACATTCTCTGGCAAAGCCTGCCGTGTCAGATTCACTGCTATGCCTTTTTCAATCATCTTTGAATAGATCTCAATATCAGTTCCTGAGCTCATCAGTCCTATATCATAACCTGCATCCAGTCCGGTCGACATCTCCTGATTAAACACCAATAATGTTGAACTGCTGACATCTCCGCACGCCACATTAAGTTTCAATCCCGGCCACCTGTTGCCAGTTTTTGATGACTTCAGTAATACAGCATCGGAACTGTGTGCCTGCATAGCCCTGGTGAAAGTAAACTGAGTGTTGTCTTTCTCGGCAAGAACAAAAAATCCCTGCCCCGCCTGGATATTCTGGGACAATTGATTCGGGTCATTGAGATCCCAGCCTTCTACTGCATTGCCTATGTAATTATAACTGTCCCCATTATACAGGTAAACCGCTTTATAAAATGGATCAAATACTTCATCGTTCTGAGCTATGAAAGCGGTTGCACTAATTGATGAAGTATAAGGATTTCCCAGCAGGTTAAATCCGCCTCCGCCATAATTGGTGCGTGTCCAACGGCTGGCATACTCTTCTTCTGTTCCCGTAACCACATCAGTTGTATATGGAGAGGTAACATCGACAACAACATCTGTATTGACCACCATCCCGGTAAATGATATTGATCCGCCGCCAATAACTGTATAGCCTGTGCCGCTTTCTATGGTTGTGGTAGCACTACCCCAGTCGCCTGAGGGTTCATCATAAGGATAAAAATCTTTATCAGACTCTATGCTGACAGGAGCAACAGGCGAAGCTATATAATGCCATAATTGGATTTCTCCATCATCTGGTATTGTACGTTCATAAGTTACATTGCCTGTGCTGGTGCCGTTGACGATCAATGATCCGCTTGAGGTTGGTCCGGATTCTATTGTAAGCGATGCACCTGTGGCTATTGTTAGATTTAAACAATTGGCATTGGTTGTACTGGAAATAACCGGATAATAATTAGTCGAACCAGGTATTATTACATCAGTTCCTGCCCCGGGTACTGCGTTCCCATGCCAGTTGGCCCCGTTGTCCCATTCTGATGAGATTGCGTTTGCCCGCCATGATCCGGGAGGCATTCCGGTACCTACATTTATGATGCCACTTGACGATGCAAAATAAACAGGATCAATATTTTGAGCACCAGACCCCATGCCGCCGTAGGACTGACCTGATGCTGCAACAGTTCCCCCTAAAGTCAGTGAGCTTGTTGTATGTGTTAAACCTGTTCCCAGGTTAGCTTTCGAATTGGTTGTGATTGAAAAATTGTTGGTAATAGTACGTGCAGAGTTGAATGTTACATCTCCCACGGTATTATCAAAGGTAAGGTTACCAACAGTAGCTGGTAGTCCGTTACCTGTATTCTGTGCAACAGTACCATTGTAGATATAGTTTGCCCCTGTATCAAAAGTGCGTGTTCCTGTTACCTGTATATTGCCAACAGTGCCTGATGCTGTAATGCCGTCTGGTGAGGTTATTCCCAGTGTAGCGCCGCCTGCAAGTGTGAACGTACCTCCACCAGTGATAACTGTATTGTTTGCTGCCATCTGCAGGTAAGCACCGCTGCTGACATTGAAGTTCACAGTGTTTGAAACCGTTCCACCTGAAGTATATATCTGCTGTCCGGTTCCAATAAAATCAATCATGTTGTTCCCATCCTGAACCTGACATCCTTCAATAATTGTTGTGCCTGCCTGGTGTGTAAAATCACCCTTGATCCTCAGGATTCCGAGATCTTCATCTCTCGGGGCCCGGCCATTTTCTACAAAATTCAGTGTTCCGCCATTTGTTATTGTAAAATCTCCATCTACAGTTGCGGTTCCGATACGGCCTCCTGACTGCCCGCCGTTATCACTGGAATTCATTACTAATGTACCCCCGTTAATATTAACGTTTCCCAGAACGTTCAAAGTTGCGGAATAATTATAGCACACTCTATACATACCGCCGGTGAGAATATTTAAATCCCCTCCAACAGTAAAATCATTAAGTGCCGGGTCAGTGTTATTACTAAAACCGATATCCTTACTCCCTGTACCTTCAATTGTAAGGTCACCAAGAATCTTCATACTTGTTTGCTGAAAGCCGTTCCCCCAAAGGTTGCTACCTGCTCTGTAATTCCATGTGAAATGCCAAAATGTCTGATCAACACCACCAGGATAGGCAGTTGCATCTGTTTCCGAATCGACATGACATGTAGAACCTGAATTCCAGGTAGCTAATGGTATGGTACCAATGATACGTCTGTGATAATAATGGCTTTCATCGTTGAAAACAAGATTTCCTTCAGTAGCAATGATGCCGGAAGTACCTGTCAGTTCCAGTGTACCATTCACAACAAAATCATCTCCCTCTTCATCAGCAATTGTCATTGTGACATTGTTTACTGTTACCTTACCCCCTGATTCCACAATCACCTGGTCAACTGTGACAGCAGCAGTTACAGTAACAGTATGTCCGTTCCGGACAGTAATAATATTGTTACCTGACGCAGGCCCGGATGAGGGAGTTGTCCATGCAGACCCCGTATAGTATTCCCAGGTGGTAGCTGTAGCCCAGTTGCCGTCCTGAACTGACCGATAATCACCAATTGAAGGCTCATAAGGTGTCGTGGAAATTGTTGTCCCGGTACTCCAGCTGGTTCCTGAACGAGTAAAGAATGTGAAGAAATATGTTGTTCCGTTAGTCAGTGCAGTTATTGTCTGAGGGGAGGTAACTCCTTTATACACAACATATCCTCCGCCGAATTCACTTCCTGAGCCAAAGACGGGATTTGGGTTATATGACGTGCCATCGCCTGAAGGTGCAACAGTTACGCGATTCCCGGCCTTTCCAACAATCATTATTTCATCGTAACAGGCAGGAGGATTGGTCCAGGTAAGGGTTGCTTCCCCATTGCCTGGAGATGCTGCAACTGATGTGACACTTCCAACTCCATTGACTACAACTATTGCTGAACTTTCGCTTCCGGTTATTTCAGGATCGTCGCAATCAATCCTTATTTTATACCCTGTGCCGGTGGCTGTTCCGGCAGGTATGGCAATATTGATATTTCCTGATGGATTTAACCCACTAATTCCTGATAAAGAACCAATTTGGGTTGCACTTTCGAAGTTGCCCTCTGCGTCTGAAAGATAAGCTGTAAATCTTGCATCTGAAAAGTTTCCGGTGGAAGTATAAGCTACTGTTCCGTTGAGAGGTGTAGACCCATCCAGGCAGAAAGGTGAAGGGGCAACTGCTCCGGTAGTTATCGAAAGTGGCAAAGCACCTACCTCCACTAAGATTGTGACCCAGTTGCTTGAAGAGCTAACCTGTGACCAGTTTGTTGCATTGAATGTTGTCACTCCGGTGAGGGAATGCATGCCAAGGGTATTGACTGTTATGGCAGATTGAGTAGTCATAGGTGAAGCTAGTGCGGTATTAACGTCGTTAGCATTACGGTGGCCACCAAAGCCCATGATCCAACTCGATGAAAGCGTTGATTCAGCTAGAGCTGAATACCGTAAAACATTACTAGAGCTTGTGGCTCCATTAGTGGAGTTCTGTATTATAGGACTGGCTGCTAGTGTACCCCTGAGCACAATTACCTCAACTGCTGCTGCGTTTGCAAAATTATAGGAACCATCTCCGGACTGAAGATACCTGTAGGAGAGGCGGGCAGACGCTGTATAAGGCCAAAACCAACTGGTGTAGGAGCTGCTTTCGGTTGTTATACTGGAAAATCCTGTAGGGTTTGATGGGGCGGTTGTTGAACCGCTTCTGAATGCGAAAACCAGTGCAAGATCTCCCGGTTGCCAGCCAGGAATTGAACTAAAATTAAGCGCAGTACCATTCGCAGCTGCACGTGCCACAAAACTGATCTGCGCCTTCCCGGGTATCGAGGAAAGCATGAATAGCAGAAGAACTAATCCGAACAACAACCTCACTTTCAGTGATTTCGAAAACCTCATGTTATTATTTCTGTTTTGAATTGAGATAACTTTCTTTAAGGCTCCTGACATGAATGAGTGTATTCCTTCCATTTTCCTTATTTTTAAATCATAAATATTATGATCTGCACTTGTTTTAGCAAATTTAGTAAAATATTATCCGAAACTATGGTTCTCAGGCATAAAAACCTAATGTTTTATTTAAAATCATGTCTGCCTTCCCGCCGAATTTACGATATCATCCCGCTAATACAATAATTCTGTCAAAATAAGCCTGGCTCCATTAGAATGACTTCATTAAAAGAAGATTCATGTAATATATCAACCAACTGGTCAAAATAAGGTCCTGAAGAAACTCAAATTATAATAACTGCACTAATTTTAAACATTTGAAAAGGAATTGTTTCGTTTACATATTGTCTTCCGGAGATCATTCTGAGAATCCCGGAATTGATCAACTGGCTTGAAAAATGAAAAAGATTGTAAGAATATCATGGCGCAAAGTGATGTTTTTTATCACTGGCCTGGGCGCACTCCTGTGGTTCCTGATACGTGTAATTCCTAAACCCAGCCGTGCCGCATATCCTTGCATGCGGGCAGCCGCACCGGTGGCATCAGCTTTCGTTCTGTATGTGCTTGGACTGTTTGCCACTGCTGCATTCTTCAAAAAGTCAAAGAGACTCTTCTCACAATCCAGACATGCCCTGGCATCAATCTTTCTTTTAGCAGGAATCTTTTCTGCTATGCTGACGACATTTACTTCAGACAAGCCTTTATATGCAGGTATTCAGGATTTTACACAAGATGTGAATAATCCTGTTGGCACAGCCAGGGGTATTTACCCGGGAAGAGTTGTTATGATCCATGATCCAAATGCCACTGACGAGACCTGCAATAATTCATCATTGTCTGACGGCTATTTCCAATCCGTTAACAATAACCAGGCTGTGGTTGACCAGATGGTTTCAGCAGCCATCCGGTTGCTTACCGGTACAACAACTGATGCCAATGCCTGGAATGCCATATTCCGGCACTATAATCAAAACCACGAGAAAGGCAATGTTGGTTATTCATCCTCCGAAAAAATATTCATTAAAATAAATGCAACCAGTGGCTGGGATGGAAATTTCAACACCAGCACCCTGGAACCAAACCGTTATAATGGCTATTACATTTCCGAGACTTCCCCTCAGATAGTGCTTTCAGTTTTGCGTCAGTTGATTGATACCCTTGGGGTACCCGAGGGAAATATCTATATCGGCGATCCCATGAAGCATATATATCAACATAGCTATAATCTGTGGCATGCCGAATTTCCTGATGTGCACTATCTTGATAATGACGCTACCTATAACAACCGGGGCAGAGAACAGGCAGTAAAAAGCACTACTGCCCTTGTTTATTATTCCGACAGGGGCTCTATATTGAAAACAGGATCGTGGAATAATGCCAACTCAGGCAGCCCTGTAACACAAGATTATCTTTATCAGATCTATGAACAGGCAGATTACATAATCAATATCCCTGCACTTAAAGGCCATGCAAGGGCTGGTATCACACTTTTTGCAAAGAACCATCTTGGATCCAACATCAGGGATGATGCGAAGCACCTTCACATGGGACTTGTGAATCCGGACAATTATCCAAGTACATTAAACCCCCGATACAACATGGGAATGTACCGCGTCCAGGTAGATCTGATGGGTCATGCTTTGCTCGGAGGCAAGGAATTATTCTACCTGCTTGACGGCCTCTGGGGAGGATCTGAGTCAATTGATCCTCCAAGAAAGTTTTCAAGCACCCCGTTCAATACCGAGTTTTCCTCAGATTGGTCCTCTTGTATTATTGTGTCGCAGGATCCGGTTGCAATAGAATCAGTTGGGTTTGATCTTCTCAGGAATGAGTTCGTCACCAGTTTTCCATTTCCTCAAATGGGTGGAGTTGATGATTATCTGCACCAGGCGGCCGATAATACCTGCTGGCCTGCCGGGATAACATATGATCCAAATCACCCAACAGGTACAACTCAACTGCACAGCATGGGTGTTCATGAACACTGGAACAATGCAGCCAGTAAACAATATACCAGGAATCTCGGAACAGGTGATGGAATTGAATTGATAATTGCCAGAACATGGCAGGGTAAAAACACTGACTGGAGTCTTTCCACAAACTGGTCCGGTGGTGGTGTTCCGGGTGAAAATGATTATGCTTATATCTATGCACCAATCGCTGACGCAAACCCCAAGCCAGCTTATCCCTTCCAACCGGTCATTTCTGCCTCAACAACAGCCACCTGCAGAAACTTGTCCGTCATGCCCGGGGCCTCTCTTGTTATCAACCCGGGGCAAGCTCTGACTGTAAACGGGGATCTGTTCAACACCGGTACATTGACAATCGAATCAGATGCAGTCAATAATAGCGGTTCTCTTATTGTTAAAGGATCCAGTACAGGTATCATCACCTACAACCGTGTAATGCCTGACTCTCTTTATCATTATCTTTCATCACCGGTGAGCTGCACCGGCAATACCCTTCCGGGCGATTATGGCTCGTTCTATCTATGGGATGAAGTACAAGGCGACTGGGCAATAACAACCGACTATGTTCCCGGCAAGGGCTATACAACCGGCACACCATCGACAGGCAACACACTGTCTTTTACCGGCACTGTCATAACAGATGATATTATTACCATCGAGGCATCATCTCCCTATTCTGACGTCATGGAAGAAGGTGATTCATATGCATCCCGTCAATTCGTAACAGGCAGATCGGGATCAGGATGGGGAGGAGGAGGTTGGAACCTGCTGGGAAACCCATATACATCTGCACTTAACGTATCAGCTTTTATTGATGAGAATTATAGCGAGACCGCGGCTGATAACCAGTTTGATCCCAACTATGTTGCCCTTTATCTTTATAACGGCAGCACTTATTCTTATATAGGTTATTCAACAGGGTGGGATGTTGATAATCCCACCGAATTATCACAAACACATATCCAGGCAGGACAGGGGTTTTTTGTTCTTGCAAACAATAATAATTCGTCGTTCACCTTTAGGAGAAGCACCATGCAGGGCCATGCGAATGTTACCTTGCATAAATCTGCCAAAGCAAAAGACCCATGGCCCGGATTAGAGTTGAAAGTCAATTGTAACGGAAAGAAATCTTCTGCAATGATAGTCTACAATGACCAGATGACTGTGGGTCTTGACCCCGGATATGATGTCGGCCTTTATGACTCCGGGGCAGACATTGATGTCTTCACAACCCTTGCAGCAGGTAACAACACTGTGAATTACGCCCGACAGGCTCTGCCGGCATGGGGTGCAGACACGATAACCGTCCCTTTAGGTATTAATTCAAAAAAGGGAGGAACAGTGACATTCTCTGCCAGGACTGTGCCTCTCGATAATTACAGGTTCTGGCTCGAAGATCGCCTGACCGGATCAGTCATTGAACTGGGCGTCAACTCTTACAGCGCTGTCATCCCCGCAGAGACTTACGGCACGGGAAGATTCTTCCTGAAAGCAGGTACAACGATAACAAGCATCGTACCCGTGATTGCTATACCCGACGAACTGGATGTCAGAATATGGGTTTCTTCGTGGAATACGCTAAGCATTGAAGGTGAGATAAGCGACAGGGCTACCTGTACTATATATGATATATCCGGCCATATAATACTTGAAGCTCAGCTTACTGATACAAATCTTAACACTGTTTCACTTCCGGTAGTGGCAAATGGCATTTATGTGATTAAAATCACCGATGGGAATAAAGTCGCTACAAAGAAGGTATTCCTGTAACAGGTCATAAACCGGTTAGCTCTGCCGTATAATCAGCCCCAGGCTGATCATCTGATCCAGGTGCTCTTCCACATCACTCCTGCACTGATAAGTATCAACCTCATATTCTTCCATGAGGGCTAAACATAATTCATCCAATGCCAGTGGACTCTCCAGTAAATCCCAGATCCGTGTGGCCACAGGGTTCAGTGAAAAATACTTCCCCTGCTCAATATCCATCATCACCATCTCGTCATGGAGACGACCGGAGATGGTTTTGCTGTTTCTGACATATTTTGTCTTACACTCCTGCGAGCTTGGGGTTTTGCGGTCTTTGAAAATATCATTCATATAGTGTCACTTTAATCTTTTTACCTTCGCCTTTGAATTTTTGTTTTTCCCCTTCTTTTGCCTTTACACTTTTATCTTTCATCTTATTTCATTACATACTTCTCAAACTCCTCCGCCGGCATGAAAGCCTTGATCAACAGCGCCTCCAGGATATTGCACCTGATCAGAAGCATCTCAAAGTCACCGGCCGGAACACCATTCAACGGAACCTCGGCAGCGGGACCACCCGCCAATGAAACACCATCTGTCGCAGCCCCGGCTGCAGAATCATCACCCGCCGCACCGGACCCCTTCAACTCCTTCATCACCGCCCCCAGGTCAACCAGCATCATCCTGAACCCGGCAACGGCATCCCTCCCAGTCACCCGACGATACTCAGCAATAACCTCATCCCGCATTGCCACCGCCTCCCTGACGGTCCGCAGAGCATCCTCCTGGCTGATCCCACCCCCGGCAAAAAGCTTCAGCAAACTGCACCGGTACGTAGAACATACATCGGCACGCGGCAGCTCATAAATAGTACAGGAACCTGAAAAATAACCACAGGGCAGCAGGAAATAATCACCATCCTCCCCGGTGCGGCCAGCCTCCTCTATCTTATCCGGCAGATGCCCTCTCTCTCCCGGCTGCAGCGTGGCATGCATGTAGAGGGTGCCGTCACAGCATAAACCGCATGTAATACAGATAGCCTGTTCCTCTTCCGGTGCGGTATTATTTCCCATGATACTCTACGGTAAAATCGTGGACGGCCTTTAAATAGACAAGGGCCCTGGAAAGTACTTTAATATCAACCGAATCAGGATGCCCCCTGTACCTGGAAATATCATTGGCTAGTAGGTCGAAATCAACAAAATGCAGATCAGTATTGTCCCTCCATATATCAGTCTCTTCCATGAATGAAACAGCGGCTTCCCTGAAAAGGTCTTCCATGAATGACCAGTAGACAGGATCATTCTTTGAATAGTTTCTGAGAACTTCTGAAGGCAGTATTCCTTCGCCAAGCTCACGTATAACAGGACGAAAATGATCGGTCTTGCAGAGAAGCTCAGACGGTACGCTTAGCATGTATTCAATTATACGCTTATCAAGAAGGGGATAGCGGTATTCAATGCCATTACGGTAACCCATTATAAACCAGCTTTCGCACCTCTCCTGAAGATGATAAAATCTCAACATCGCCAGATGAAACTTACGCCTTGAGGTATTGAAATGAAAATCCCTTATAGCACTTCTC
>Ga0116161_1004357_pt1 | contig 11987 bp, 10 predicted proteins | sample AD_JPNAS3_MetaG_FD_89877 | JGI IMG/M metagenome (GOLD analysis project Ga0116161, IMG submission 89877) | Active sludge microbial communities of municipal wastewater-treating anaerobic digesters from Japan - AD_JPNAS3_MetaG | ecosystem: Engineered > Bioreactor > Anaerobic > Digestate | place... | reverse complement strand
ACTTCTTCACGATCGGCCCCCACTGGGCGATCTCGCCTTCGATCGTGCGGCCCAGCTCTTCCTGCGTGCTGCCCCACGGCTCCACGTTGCGGTCGGTTAAGAACTTGCTGACCTCGGGGCGGCGCACCGCGGCGGCGATGGTGCTGGAAAGCTTCTGTGCGACGGGGTCGGGCACGCCAGCCGGGGCCAGCACGCCGAACCACCCCACGGCCTGGAATCCGGGCACGGCCTCGGCGATGGCAGGCAGGTCCGGCAGCACTGGCGTCCGCTTGGGCGACGCCACCGCCAGGTAGCGGATCTTGCCGGCCTGCACCATGGCAGCGCCATCCAGCCCCGTCACGAACGCCATCTGCACCTGGCCCCCGGCGAAAGCGGTCAGCAGCGGCGGGGCGCCGGTATAAGGGATGTGCTGGAAGCGGGTGCCGGCCAGCTCGTTGAAGTACTCGCTGTAGAGGTGGGAACCGCCGCCGACGCCGGTGGAGCCGTAATTCACCTTGTCGCCCCGCGACCGCGCCCACGCGACGAATTCGGCCACGGACTTGTGGGGCGAATCGGCGGGCACGGCGAGGATCATCGGGACCCGCATCACGCCGGAGATCGGCCGGAAGTCCTTCTGGGGGTCGTAGGGCAGCTTGCGCATCAGGCCGGCGGTGGCGCTCGGGCCGCTGTTGCCGAACACCAGCGTGTAGCCGTCCGCGGGCTGCTTGGCGACGTAGTCGGTACCGATGGTGCCGCCGGCTCCAGGCTTGTTTTCGACGATCACGGTCTGGCCCAGCACCTCGCGCATCGGTTGGGCGATCGCCCGTGCGAGCTGGTCGGTGGTACCGCCGGCCGGGTACGGCACGACGATGCGGATCACCCGGGAGGGAAACGCCTCCCCCTGCTGGCTGAAGGCGGGAAGCCCCACGGAAGCGGCGGCGCCGCCGGCGGCCAGCATCCTGAGTGCGCTGCGACGGGTGTGCAGGGTCATGGTTGTCTCCTGGTTGTGAATGCGCGCCGCTGCTGCCGGTCGCGCGGGGTTGAAATCAAGATGCGGGCACCGGGTCGCGGTCCATCGGGCCCGGCACGGCTGCGGCTGCGGCTGCGGCTGCAGGACCGAAGGCACCGGCGCGCTCCAGTTCGGCGATCTGCCGTTCGTCCAGGCCAAGAGCGTCCCGCAGGACCTCCTGCGTATGCTGCCCCACCGCCGGGGCCGCCACCGGATCGGCCATGGGCGTGGCGGCGTAGCGGATCGGCAAGCGCACGTTCGGAACCCAGCCGAGCACCGGATGGGGGATGCGGGTGACGAGTTCGTGGTCGCGCGCCTCGGGCGAGCGGATCGCCTCGCCCACCGTGCGCACCAATCCGTAGGGCACGCCGGCGGCGCGCATGCGAGCCTGCCAGTGCGCCCAGTCGTGCCGCGCGAACGCTTCGTCGAGGAAGGCGAACAGGCGCTCCCGATGCCGGATGCGCAGGGGACCCGTGGCGTAATCCGCATCGGCGGCCACGTCCGGACGTTCCAGCACCTGCCCCATGAGCCGCTGGAAGATTCTGTCGTTGCCGCTGTTGATGTAGAAGGTGCGGTCGCTGGCGCGGAAGGCGCCCGAGGGGCAGGTGTCGGGGGCGGTGTTGCCGCTGCGTTGCGGCTCCTTGCCGGTGAACAGCGACTGCATGGTCGCATAGCCCGTCATCAGGACGGCCGTGTCGAACAGGGACACCTCCACCCGCTGGCCGCGGCCCAGGCGCTCCCGGGCCAGCAACGCGCCGAGCACGGCGTTGCCCACCATCATGGCGGTGCTGATGTCCATCACCGGCGAGAGCGCCCGCACGCCTTCGCGGTCGGGATAACCGTTCATGGAAACGAAGCCGCTTTCGGCCTGCGCGATGGGATCGAAGCCGAAGCGGTCGGCGAAGGCGCCTTCGCGGCTGTAGGCGGCCACCGAGCAGTAGACCAGGCGCGGGTTCAGGGCAAGGCAGGTCTCGTGGTCCAGCCCCAGGCGACGCATCACGCCCGAGGAGAAGTTCTCGACCAGCACGTCGGCGCGGCAGACGAGGTCGCGCGCCAGCGCCAGCCCCTGCGGGGACTTCAGGTCCAGCGCGATGCTCTTCTTGTTGCGGTTGCTCCAGACGAAGGGTGCGCCCTGGTCCAGTTGCGGGTGCATGGGCGGATAGCGGCGCGCGTCGTCGCCGCGGACCGGCGCCTCGACCTTGATCACCTCGGCGCCCATGTCGGCCAGGATCATGGTCGCCAGCGGCCCCGCGATGAAGTGCGAGAAGTCCACCACCCGGATGCCGTCCAGCGCATGGGGTGCGCCGGAGGCCCGTCGCTTGTGCTCCGGAAAGTCGGCTTCGAGGTTCTCCAACATGTCCTGGCCGCCTGCCTGCATCGGAGAACCGCTCACGGCGTGTACCCGAAGCCCTTGCCGAGCTCCGCCTTCATGTAGTCGCGTCCCAGTTCCATCCAGTCGGAACCGGCGGGGATGGTGACGGAGATGGCCCGCATCATGAAGGAAGACGGCTTCGCGGCGGAGACCGGCTCGGCGCCCTCCGCCAGCTTCTTCGCGCTCTCCAGGAGCAGCCGGCGCACGCGCACGATGCCTGCATCGGTGGAGCCCAGGTGCTCCTGCGAACGGTCGCAGATGGTCGCCACGCCCGACTGGCACGCGGCATCCTCCAGCCACAGGCCGGGCATGCCGGTCTGGTAGTCGTAGTTGTAGGCGTTGCCCCGGTTGAACCGGCTCCAGTACCGGTGATAAGGCACCGTCACCGGCCTGGCCTCATAGGCGCCATGCGAATGGTGGCCGGTCTCGCGGCCCTTGTAGCCGTCCTTGAACAGCTTGCGCGACTTCTCGTAGAAGGGCTGGTCCGGCGTGTACGAGAACGTGAATGCCAGGGTGTGGTGGTCGTCGATGGGCACCCAGGCATGGCCGCTCAGCTCGGGGTACTGCATCTGCGGCGGCACCAAGGTCCAGAACGGCATCAGGAACTGGTTGACCCGCACGTAGTTGTGCTCGGTGCCGTCCTTGCGCCGCGCCGCGATGCTGATGCCGGCATCGTGCGGCTGGACCTCGAACTTGGGCGACAGGTCCTGGCCCTGCCGCCACTGCGCGATCGTGCTGCCGTTGCGGCGGCCATGCAGGATGGCGGCATGCGCGGAGTCGATTTCACCTTCCAGTGCCTGCAGCCAGTTGCACTCCTGCACCCGGACGGTGACGACGGAGTGCGACTCGGGCACCATGTTCCATTCGAGCTCAGGCAGCGGCGGCGGCGTCTCGCGCTTCGGGCCCATGTAGGTCCACAGCACGCCGTTGCGCTCGCGCACGGGATAGGACTTGATGGTCATGCGGCTGGTCATGGCACTGCCCGGGGGTTCCGCCGGGGTCTCCTGGCACTGCCCCGTCACGTCGAACTTCCAGCCGTGGTAGATGCAGCGGATGCCGCCCTCCTCGTTGCGGGCGAACACCATGGGCGCGCCGCGGTGCGGGCAGGCCTGGTCCACCAGGCCGACCTGGCCCTCGCTGTCGCGGAACGCGACCAGGTCCTCGCCCAGCAGGCGCACCCGATGCGGCTGGCCGTCGCGCTCGACATCGGCGGACGCGAGGAAGGGGATCCAGTACAGCCGCATGAGCTGGCCCATCGCGGTACCGGGGCCGACGCGAACGAGCGTCTCGTTGTCTTGGGAATTCAGCATGGCCTTTTAGGGTGAGTGGTTGAACCGAACATCGATTCGCCCGATTCTAGGCAGTGCCGGCCGGCGCGTGATTCGAAAGGCCGCCGCGGTATTGAGAAACCGGAATTGAGCTGGCCCCACAGTGGTGGCAGCGGCCTTCAGGTCCAGTAGGGCTCGATGAGCGACTGCCGGCTCGCGTCGGCGCCAATGCCGGCGGAAGCCACCGTCAGCAGTTCGAGGAACCGCTGCTGGGCCCGCGTGAGGCGCCAGCTCTTGCGCATCGTGGCGCCGACCGTCGGCCTGCTTCCCGCCAGCGGTGCGCCGATGCAGCTGAGCAGGCCGGTGCGCACCTGCAGCGCCACCTGGTCCGGCATGGCGAGCGTCAGCAGGTCGCTGGCGGTCAGCAGGCGGCCGATGATCATGATCGAGCCGCACTCCACCGGCGCCTCGGGGCGGCGATCGGCGAAGAGGCGCTCCCATTCGGCACGCAGCGGCGAGTTCTCCGGCGCGATGATCCAGGGGTAGGAAGCCAGCATCTGCGGCGTGCAACTGCGCCGCGTCGCGAGCGGATGCTGCCGCCCCGCCACCACCACCGGGGCTTCCTCGTAAAGCGGGTGCGTGGCCAGGTCCGGCGCTGCGTCGTCGGGGATCTCGCCGACGATGATGTCGATCACACCGTCCCTGAGCGCCTCCACCAGTTCGCCCCAGCTGCCTTCGTGCACGCGGAACCCCGCGGGAAACCGTTCCGCCACCATCAGCGCCATGGCCTCGGGCACGAGGAAGCCACGTGCCAGGGGGGTCGTGCCGAGAGCGATGGTGGGGTTGTGCGGGTCGCGCCCGAGCTCGGAGAACGCCGCCTGGAGTTCGGCCAGCGCGAGCCTGCAACTGCGGGCAAAACGCCGACCGGCAAAGTTGACGTGCACTCCGCGGCCGCGGCGCTCCACCAGCTTGCGTCCCAGCGCCTCCTCGAGTTCGCGCACGGCCCGGTGCACTGCCGGCTGAGACAGCCCAAGGTCTGCGGCTGCAGCGGAGATGCTGCCGGCCCGCACCAGCGCCACGAAGGCGCGCAGTTGCGTCATGCTGAGCCGGCGATCCGGTTCGAACGCCGTGCCGCCCACCTGGCGGGTGCCCGTTGCCAGGTGGGCCAGGCAGGCCCGCGCCCGGTCCACCACCAGTTCCCCGGCCGCCGTGGGCACGATCCCGTCCGGGCGCCGCTCGAACAGCACCTCTCCCATCAGCTTCTCCAGCTTCAGGATGCCCTGCGTCAGCGCCGGCTGGCTGAGCCCCACCGCGCCAGCGGCCGCACTGATGCTGCCGTGCTCGTGCACGGCCGTCAGGCCGCGCAAGTGGCGCAGGTTCAGCTGGAAGGCCGCCTGTGCCGCGCCGGGCTGCGCGTCCGGCGGAGACTGCGCGTGGTTCATGGTCGCCAAGGAAGAGGAAGCTGGCCAGGCACCACTATAAAGCGCACCCTCGTCGGGGCTTCCGCTTGTTGAATTGACCGCCGGTGCCGCCACCCTTGGCGCTGAGGCGCCGGTACTTACTTTCCGCGGGTCAGCAGACGCATTTGCGCGTAATTTCCGGGCTGCGTTTCGAGGTGCCTAGAACGTGCTTGCGGGGACGCCGAGCAGCGCGAGCACTTTGCGCTGCAGGTCGGTGAGTGTGAGGTTGAATGCCTGAACGGTGCGGCCGTGTTGACGCAGTTGATGGCGCTCGGCCAGGCTGAACAGGCGCAGCACCTGCTCGGTGGTGGGATGCGCGCACTGGCGCTGCTCGGGGTAGATGGGCAGTTCCTCGATGGCTTCGTGCGCCATGGCCTGGCGCAGCTCGCGCTCGATGAGGGCCTGCACCAGCAGTGCGATCGCGTACAGGGTGAACAGTGCCTCGATGCGACCCTCGTCCTTGAGGAACACCGGGGCGATCTGGTGTACGGTCTTGATCTGCTCGAAGCGCTTCTCGATCATGGGCTGGCCTTTGTGGGCCTGCAGGACCTGTGCGGCGCTGAGCTTGCGGTCGTTCGTCATCAACGGGTACATGCCGTCGCTTCGCCGGTCGTAGGCGATGGCCTGCTCGTCGGTGCTCCATTGCACGTCGAAGCGTCGCTTGGTGATCTTGCGGTAGGCCGTGTCGGGGCCCGGGCGGCCACGGCGGGTTTGCTTGAAGACGTGCTCTTCGCGAACGACGCGGCGAACCTTGAGGTAGCGACCCACATGGTGCCTGTCCACGATGAGCTTGATCTGCAGGTCGATCTCGGGGGCGCCGCGCAGCCGGGTCTTGGCGGAGGCCAGGCGCTGGCGCAACCGCTCGAACTCTTCGATGGCAGCGGCGATGTTGCGTAGCCGCCGGGCATGCTGGCGCAGCGTCAGCAGCGTGCTCCAGACCCACACGATGGACCAGGCTTCCATGGAGGGTAGCGGCGCCCGATGGACGTACCAGCAGTCGCGCGGCCCGTCGCTGTAGCGCGGGTTGGGCCGATCCCACACCAGGGACCACTCGGGCGTGTGGGTTTGCAGCCATTCGCGAAACTGCGCATCCTCAAGCCGGCTGCGTGGCATCACGGTGACGAAGCGGCCCCCTGCGCGGTCGATGTGATCCATGTTCTCGCGCGAACACAGTTTGCTGTCGGCCACGTACAGGAAGTCGCTCCTGCCGGCCACCGCCCTGAGCGTCTCCCAGGTCTGCACGTGGGTGACCGAGTCGCTGGTGTTGCCGTCGGTGCAGCGAAACGCCACCGGCACGTTGCCGTCGGCGCTCATGGTCAGAATGAACAGCAGTTGCTTGAGGTCCGGCCTGTGCGCCTTCGAATGCCCGAAGGTGATCGCGGGCGCGGTGCGAGCGCGAATCTGGCGGCCTCGGGCGCGGCGGTAGCCGCCGCAGAAGCTGATCGATGTGGAGTCGTTGTGGAACTCCTCGAAACGCACCCCGAAGCGCTGCCCAACGGCCAACACGAGCTCAGTCAGCAACGCCGTGCGATCGGCATCGAACAGCCGGTCCAAGGCGCGCCCGAGGCGGTCGTCGCTCAGGTGCTCCATCTCCTGGGCACTGATGCCGAACATGCCATCGGCGAAGCCGTGCACGGTCTCGTGCTGGCGGTAGATCGGTTCGCGCTCCACGATGATCGATCGCAGCAGCACGCCCAGCGCGCTGGCATGGGTGATGCTGCAGCGAGCGTCCGAGGGGATGTGGCGCGACAGGGTGTCGTGCAGGCCGATGCGCTCGATGAAGTGGTTGATCAGGGGCAGCGGGCCCAGGCGCTCGGTGTGAAGAGTGAAGCCTGCCGCCTCCTTGGTGGAAGTCGGGGCTTGCGAGCTTGGCATTCTGGCGCTACTATTAACGACAGAATCGCAAAAGTCAAGCACTCATGCCGCGTTCACTCGCACAAAACATCAAGCAGGTCCGAGACAAGATCGGCGGCGTCCGGGCGGCCCTGGCCGACATCGAGTACCTGTGCTCGGGCACGTTGCACATGCGCATGAAGGTGTGCGGCAAGCCCGGGTGCCGTTGCGCCCAGGATCCGCAGGCCCGTCATGGCCCGTACTACGAATGGGGGCACATGATCGGCGGCAAGCTCGTGCATCGCATGGTCACGCCAGCGCAGGCCGAGCTTCTACAACACGCGATCGACAACCACCGCCGTGCCAAGCAGCTTATGCGTGAGTGGGAGGAGCAGACCGAGCGTCTCATCGACTTGGAAGTACCGCGCCAACCTTGACCTTCCCGCGACCGGGAAATTACGCGCAAATGCGTCTGGCGACCTGCGGAAAGTAAGCCGGTATGCCGATCCTTCCGGTTATTGAATGTCGCCGGCGCGCTTCGAATCACGCGGCGCCGCGTCTGCTCCTACGATCAGTGCACTGGCCCGGAAGTCTCCGGGCCCCTCACCATCCATCGCGGCATGCACCGCGGCAAGGGCATTCATGAAAGCGCAAGACAGCACCGACCTGACGCGGGTGGGTCCCGGAACCGTCATGGGAGAGTTCATGCGGCAGTACTGGATACCCGCGGCGCTCTCCTCCGAGTTGCAGGCGGACGGCGATCCCATGCGGCTGATGCTGCTGGGCGAGAAGCTCGTCGCCTTTCGCGACTCGCAGGGATGCGTCGGCATCTTCGACCACCGCTGCCCGCATCGCTGCGCCTCGCTCTACCTGGGCCGCAACGAGGAAAGCGGCATCCGCTGCGTCTACCACGGCTGGAAGTTCGACGTGCGAGGGAACTGCGTGGACATGCCCAACGTGCCGGCGCGCCAGGAATTCAAGGACAAGGTGCATGCCAAGGCCTATCGCACGACCGAACGCAACGGCCTGGTGTGGGTGTACATGGGCCGGCAGCAGGAATCGCCCCCGCCCTTGCCCAACATCGAGGCCAACCTGATCCCCGGCAACGAGATCTGGTGCCTGCAGCGGGAGTGCAACTGGCTGCAGGCGCTGGAGGGCGACATCGACACCTCTCACGTGGGTTTCCTGCACGTGGGGATGCTCAAGCCCGAGGACCTCGACGACGACCATCCGATGCGCCCCACCGTCATCAACCGCGCTCCCGAGTATGAGGTGCGCAACACCGACTGGGGCACGATGTACGGGGGATTCCGCACGAACGACGACGGCCAGATGTCCTGGCGCGTCGCCCACTTCATGTTCCCGTTCTGGACGCAGACGCCCAACGCACGCTTCTCCAGCCGCGCCATCGCGCGCGCCTGGGTGCCGATGGACGACCACCACAGCATGCTGTTCGACATCTCGGGCGGGGTCGACGAAGGTAACCCTGCCTACGTGTCCAAGCGCAGGAACGGGCAGCCGCTGTACGAGAAGTTCGAGTACGAGCCGAACACCAACGACTGGCATGGCCGCTGGCGCTGCCGTGACCGGGCGCACAACGACTGGGGCCTGGATCGCCAGTCGCAGCGCGACGGGACGCAATACACCGGCATCGGCAACATCACCATCCAGGACCAGGCGGTGACCGAGAGCATGGGGCCCATCACGGACCATGACTGGGAACATCTCGCGCCGACCGACCAGATGATCGCCCGCACCCGCCGTCGCCTGCTGCTCGCGGCCCGTGCTTATCGCGACAGCGGCGAACTGCCGCCGGGCGCCAGCGACCCGGACACCTTCATGGGCGCACGCGCCGGCTCCTTCCTGTTCGCCCCCGACGCGCCGCTGGAACAGGCTTACCAGGCGCAACTGGAAAAGGCGGTGCGCTGGACGGCGCAGCCCGAGGAGCGGGCATGAAGGCGAGGGTTCGATCGGTCCGCTGGGAGGCACAGGACATCCTGGGCTTCCGGCTGGAGCCACTGCCCGGGGCGCACCTGGCACCCTTCACCGCCGGTGCCCACGTCGACGTGGCGCTGCGTCCTGGCCTCACCCGCAGCTATTCCCTGCTGAACGACCCCAGGGAGCACGGCGCCTACGAGATCGCCGTGCAACTGGACCCCGCCACCCGCGGCGGCTCGCGCCACATCCACGAGGAATGGCGTGCCGGGCAGCTGGTGGAAGTCTCGGAACCGCGCAACAACTTTCCGCTGGAGGAGAACTCAGCTCACACTGTGCTGGTCGCCGGCGGCATCGGCATCACGCCCATGCTGTCGATGATCGCGAGACTGCAACGCCTGGGATCTTCCTGGGAGCTGCATTACGCCGTGCGCACGCGGGCCCGTGCAGCTTTCCTCGACCAGCTGGCGGCATTCGCGCAGGTACATGTGACCATCGACGATGAGCCGAGCACGCCGCGGCTCGACCTGCAGCGCCTGCTCGGCTCGCTGGCGCCGCAGGCGCATGCCTACTGTTGCGGGCCCGCCGGCATGCTGGCCGCGTACCGCGAGCATGGCGCCCACCTGGGCAAGCGCCTGCACTTCGAGTATTTCTCGGCGGACACGCAGCCTGCATGCCAGGGCGGCTACCGGCTGGAACTCCAGCGCAGCGGCAAGACCCTCGAGGTCAAGGCCGGCGAGACCATGCTGGACGCGTTGCTCAACGCCGGTGTCGACGTGGGCTTCGCCTGCACCGAAGGCGTCTGCGGCAGCTGCCGCGTGCCTGTGCTCCATGGCGTGCCGGACCACCGCGACGTCTTCCTCACCCAGGACGAACGCGATGCGAACGACGCCGTGATGGTGTGCTGTTCCGGGGCACGCACCCCGTCCCTTACCCTGGACCTCTAGATGGACATGCCGACCGGCAACAAGAGCACCGTGAATTTCGACTTCCACGGCCGCACGGCACTGGTCACCGGCGCCGGCCGCGGCGTGGGCGAGGAGATCGCCCGCCTGTTCCACGCCTCCGGCGCGCGCGTCGCGGTGAGCGACATCGACGGGCAAGCCGCGCGGCAGCTGGCGGATCGCCTGGACGATTCCGGCGTCTCTGCGATGGCCCTGACACTCGACGTGCGCAGCAAACGGGCGTTCGAGGATGCGCGGGACCGCATCGCCAGCGCCTGGGGCCGTACCGACATCGTGGTCAACAATGCCGGTTACGCCAAGCGCACGCCGGTGCAGGACATCACGACCGAGGAGTTCGACGACATCGTGGCAATCAACATGCGCAGCGTCTTCCTCAGCTGCCAGGTCTTTGCCGATCACATGCGCTCCAACGGCTGGGGCCGCATCGTCAACATCACTTCGCTGGCCGGGCAGAACGGCGGCACGGTCGCGTCGGCGCACTACGCGGCAGCCAAGGCGGGGGCGACCATGCTGTCGAAGTACTTCGCACAGCAGCTCGCGGGCACCGGCGTCACCGTCAACGCCATCGCGCCGGGCCCGATCTCCACGGCCAAGGGGCGGCTGTCGCAGGAACAGATCGAGCGCATCGAGAAGCTGGTGCCGATCGGCCGATTCGGAGAAGCCTCCGAGTTCGCCGCCGCGGTGGCGCTACTGGCGTCCGACCAGGGCGGGTTCTTCGTCGGGGCGACTCTGGACATGAACGGCGGGCTCTTCATGCGCTGAGAAAAGCCGGCTATCGTTCCCGCCTTACTCCCGATTCCTGAATTGCAGCTCGACGCCGCCCAGCCATGACAGAAGCACCCGCTCTCGGAGATCCCACACTCGATGCTGACCACGCGAAGCTGGCCGACCTCGTCGACCGCCTCGCCGCTGCCAAAGGCGCAGACGTGCTCGCCAGCCTCGACGCGCTTCAGGCGCACGCCAGCGAACACTTCGCGCTGGAGGACCAGGAATTGCGGCAGATGCGTGACGGCAACGCCAGCTGCCACCTGGACGAGCACGCGGCCGTGCTCAAGTCGATGGACGAGGTGCGCGGCATCGTCGCGGCCGGTCCGGACTCGACCGAGTCCGCCCATCTGGTGGCGCGGCTGACGGCCGAGCTGCGCCGCTGGCTGCCCGAGCACGTGACGGCCATGGATGCAGGCGTCGCGCATACCCGCACCCGCAGTCGCCTGGGTGGGGCGCCGGTGGTGCTCACTCGCCGGTCTTCGCCTCCGGGCTGATCGGCGCCACCTCACCACGCATACCTAGGACCGCAGGGAAAACTCTCTCCGGTCGCCGCCCGGCCCGGATCACAGTGTGGACGTGTCCACACCGTCCCGCCGGCCCCGCTCCGCCGAGTCCTGCCCCTGGCAGGCCGACGGTCGCTTCGCTGCCGACCTGCCGCTGGAGGACTATCCCAGCACCATGCTGCTGCGGCTCGCCCAGGCGATCCAGCAGCAGGTCAGCGCCACCTACGCACGTGCGCACGGCCTGTCGGTGGCCGAGTGGCGCATGCTGGCACGGCTGAATTCGGAAGGCTCCGTGCAACTGGCCACGCTGTGCCGCGCGCTGGCGATGGACAAGGCGTACGCGGGGCGGCTGCTGCGCTCCCTCGGCGCACAGTCGCTGGTCACGGTCGAAGCCGATCCGGCCCACGGCCGCCGGCTGATCGTGGCGATCACCCCCGCCGGCCGCGCGCTGGCGCGCCGCATCCTGCCGCAGGCGCGCGCAAGCCAGGAGCAGTTGCTGCAGGTGCTGGATCCGCAGGAGCGCGCCGCGCTGTACGCATCGCTGAAGAAGCTGCAGGCCGCGCTGGACGATACCGCGCCCCAGCCCGCCAGCCACGCGACCGAGCAGCCCGCCCAGCAGCTTGCGGCCCGCCTGTTCGAGGTACTGCGAGGTCAACCCCACGCCCACGGTGGCGAGGAAATCCTTGACGTGCCCGGAGTCGAGTTCGTAGCCGTAGGCCTGGCCGATGCGGTAGACCAGCCGCATCTGCAGCGGGATGATCGCCATGGTCGACAGCGTCTCCGGCAGGGGGTCTCCTCGTTTTCAGTGCAATAAGTGACGGTACGCAAAGCTAGCACTGGCGCGGGGGTGGTCTGGGTAGACCGTTGATTTCATTGACTTTCCTGTTCGCTTTGT
>Ga0116161_1004356_pt1 | contig 11990 bp, 9 predicted proteins | sample AD_JPNAS3_MetaG_FD_89877 | JGI IMG/M metagenome (GOLD analysis project Ga0116161, IMG submission 89877) | Active sludge microbial communities of municipal wastewater-treating anaerobic digesters from Japan - AD_JPNAS3_MetaG | ecosystem: Engineered > Bioreactor > Anaerobic > Digestate | place... | reverse complement strand
GGCGGCAAAAAAGCGACTTTAGAAGCTCTTTTTGCCGCCTTGCGTCCCCACGGCTTGTGCCCGCGGACTTGGAACCGAAGACCGACCCCGAGCGTAGCGAGGGGGCACGCCCTGATAAAAATTAAAAATTAAAAAATTAAATTGAGAATTTAAAAACAGATTTTCTTACTAATTTTTATTTTTTTATTGTATATATAATATTATTGTATGTCGCTTAAATATCGTTATAAAGCGGTGAAGTATCGGCAACTTTTGTACGATGTTTTTGTGTTTCTAAAAAGGAAGTGATAAATTCTACACTTTTGCTATTTCGGAAAACCCACGGATTGTGAGAGTAAAATCTCTTGTGTGGAGGGCAATTGCAACAGTTTATGAAGTGCTTCTTTGTCGAAAGCGCCTCTTGCAACCGTAGCTAATCCTTCGGAGGCACAGTAGAGATAGATATTTTGGGATATGTAGCCACAGTTCGTGTAGGAATATTGCAAACTTGCCGCTTTATTCAAATCACTAACAATCAGAATATTAAGCGGGGCATCGGCTACATAATCTTGCAAGCCCGTATTTTTTCTATAGTCTCCTTTTTTTATTAGCGAGAGTTGATATTCCTTAGCATTATAGAAATAGATGCCCTCTTTTAGAACGACATAAAGCTCTAGTTCTTGGCAATTTCGGGCGGTAGGCGCCGTGCGTTTATCCTCTCTATTGAAGCCGTTTGCCGCCCACAGAAGATTGGAAAGTTGTTGCAACGACAACTCTTTGTCCGAAAATTCTCGAGAGCTTTTGCGTTCGTTTAGCGCTTGCATTAACGGTTTCCCAATATTTTTTTCGGGTTCCGGAAGTTTAATATCTTGTGCTGAGATAAAGGTTGAGATAGCCATAATTGTAATCAGTGTTAATAAAAGTTTTTTCATAAATTTATACTATATAATAATGATATTAAAGTACAAAGATACATTTTTATTTTAGGATAAACAAATTGGGGGGAGTGGAGTTTTTTTTCTATCTTTGTCCTACGTAAAACTTCATATTTAAAATTCGATGAGATGAAAAAAGTTATAGATACTGAAAGAGTACCCATAAAACTGTGGCTTGACGATGTTGATGAGAACACTCTTTATCAGGCACGAAATTTAGCTAATTTACCTTTTGTTTTCAAACATGTTTGTCTTATGCCGGACGCACACACAGGGTACGGAATGCCTATCGGAGGGGTGATGGCGACCGATGGTGTGATTGTGCCCAATGCCGTGGGAGTGGACATCGGTTGCGGAATGTGTGCCGTGAAGACCGATTTGAAGTTTACGCCGTCATTTCAAAAAAAGCTAAAGAATATTTTGGGCAATATTAGAGTGCGAATACCGGTAGGATTTGACCACCACGATAAGGCTCAAGATGAAGCGTTAATGCCTCAAAACTACGATTTTGAATATATGCCGGTTGTGGAAAAGGAGTATAAATCGGCGTTAAAGCAACTCGGGACATTGGGTGGAGGAAATCACTTTATTGAGATTCAAAAAGATAAAGAGAATATGATTTGGGTCATGATACACTCGGGCAGTAGGAATATAGGCAAGCAGGTTGCAGACCATTATAACAAGATAGCAAAAAATCTAAACAATCTTTGGTATTCAGCGGTAAATCCTAAGGCGGACCTTGCTTTTTTACCTTTTAAGACCAGAGAGGCATACAGCTATTATAATGAAATGAAATATTGTATCGATTTTGCTCTTGCCAACCGTAAATTGATGTTGACAAGAGTACAAGAGGTACTTGTAGATTTTTATCCAAAGATAGATTTTGGGGAAATTATAAACATTGCGCACAACTACGCCAAATGGGAAAATCACTTCGGCAAGGATGTGGTGGTGCATCGTAAGGGGGCAACCTCAGCACATAAGGGTGAGCTTGGGATAATCCCCGGCTCACAAGGGACAAAGTCGTATATTGTGGAGGGCTTGGGGAATCCTGAGAGTTTCTCAAGCTGTTCGCATGGGGCGGGGCGTAAAATGGGACGTAACGAGGCAATTCGGAGCTTAAGCCTTGAAGATGAAATAAATAGGCTCGACAAAAAAGGGATTTTACACTCTATCAGAGGTAAAAGAGACTTGGACGAAGCTCCTTCTGCCTATAAAAATATTGCGCAAGTGATGTTGAATCAAGAGGATTTGGTAAAGATAAAAGTAGAACTCTCGCCGCTTGCTGTGGTTAAGGGGTAGAGGAAAATGGCACAAAAGGAGCGGCATTCGGCTGGAATGGATAAAAGGTGCGGGACATAATTCGAATACCGACAAGCCTGAGGTGGTGAATCGGTTGATAGAAGAATTTGCAGGAAATTTTCCTGCGTGAGGGCACAAATAGAAAGCCCGTCTCAAAATCGAGACGAGCTTTCATCAATTGTGGAAAGAAACACGTTGAGTATTGTGAGAAATGTGAGTTTAATCTATTTTATTGTTTTATAATTTTGTCATAGTAGTAGCTACCGTCTGTTGTGGTTATTCTAATGAAATAGACGGCATTAGAGAGATTATTCAGTTCAAGTTCCGTTTCTGCTTTCCCAACATTCAGATATTGTTTAATCACACGTCCTGTCATATCGATAATTTGCACATCTTTAATTGAAGTTGTTGATAATGAGATTGTAAGGACGTTATTAAACGGATTAGGATAGATAGAGACGAGGGATCCTTCCAGCTCATTAATACCGGTTTGTAAAAGTTTTGCGGTAGCGGAATTGGAGGCTTGCGAGGTGCCACTCGGGCAAACCGCTTTGACCGTGTACGTATAAGTAACATTAACGGCTGCGTTGTTATCGGTATAATTTGTCGCTGTGATATTAGAAGCAATTTGTGTTCCATTTCTAAAGACGAGATAGCTTGTAGCCCCTGATACGCCATTCCAGCTTAAATAAATCTTACGAGTATTATGGTTTGGGGTAGCGGTTAAATTTGTAGGGGCGTTACAAGTTTGCGTTCCTCCTTCCGGGCACATATAGGCGCCAATAAAAAAGGAGCCTATTAGAGGGGTTTGTGGGTTTCCGGCAACAAAAAGGTCTGCAATTCTCCTCCATTCATTATTGTAATAAGCGTAAGCTGTAGCGTCTGCGTCCGTACGTCCTTCTGAAGAGGTAAGTACTAATCTAACGGTGTCTGTTGTGGGTGTTTGATTAAGCTCAACCACTACAAAGAAAGTGCCGTTAATATTAAGAGAGGGTGAAAATGGAATGTAATTCCACCCATTATTCTGAAGCTGGTTATACGGTATAGCTTTAGTGGCTAAAACAGTACCCGGGACAAGTCCATTTGCACTACAAATTTTCACATTAATAGTGGATGAAGATGTAACCGGATGAACCTTATAGGTATAGACAGCCACAGAGTCTAATTGCACGGTTGATGCATTAGTAAAGATTTCCGCATATTTATAGATAGAATTGGTATGGTCTTGGTCAAATAAAAAGCCGGCTTCATCACTTTCCAAAAGGTTTGTGTGCCAGTCGCACTCTCCTACTGGAGGAGTATCGCCACCACCTGCAAGGTCGAGGGCACATTGTACGGCAGCACGTGCATTGACATATCCGTTGCCGTCAATTTGGTTTGACCCTGACGCCAAGGGGCTTGCCGTAGATTGTAGGCAAGAGAGTGCTTGTGCAGGAGTAATATTAGGATAAGCGGAAGCTAAGAGACCGCACAAGCCTGCTACGATTGGACAAGCCATCGACGTACCTTGCATGCCATCATAATATTGTCCGTTTAAACTGGAGTACCCGGCCAGTCTCAAATATTGCGAAGTGCAAAAAGTAGTACTTACAATATTTAGATTTTGCGAACTATAACCGCCGGGAGCCGCGATATTGGCTCTTCCCGCTCCATATTGAGAGAAGTCTGACAATTTCCCATTTTGATCGATAGAGGCTACACTGATAACTGTAGAGTAACCGGCAGGATAGTTAATATAGTTTCCTTGGTCTCCTTCGTTACCGGCGGCAGCTACTAGGATAATTCCGGCATTATAACAGGCTTGCATAAGGTTTCGCTCGGTAGCATCTTCCTGGAACGAGCCGTAGGACATACTTATCACTTTTGCTCCATTTTGTGCCGCCCACTGTACACCATAATTGCCATAATACATGTCACCATTGTCATCGGCGATACGAACACCCATCAAAGTAACACCCCCGCCAATAGACGCAACCCCTACGCTATTGTTATTCATTGCCCCGGCTAAACCGGCACAATGCGTACCGTGCGACCAATCGTAAGCAGCGCAACTTGTATAAAATGTACTTTGGCTACAAGTCATATTTTGATTTACAGAACTTGGCGGACTAGCGCTCCCAACAGTAGGCGTTGGATTATAAGAACCTCCTATTTTGCAGAGATTACTTGAACTTATTTGCAAATCGGGATGCGAACCCCAAACGGCATTATCAACAATTGCCACTTTAATATTTGCCGTTCCCTGCTGTAAATCCCAAGCTGTTGACGCATTAATTTTATCTAAATGCCATTTTAAATTTGCCCCGCCTACAGTTCCATAATATGGGTCATTTGGCGTATAGAGCGGTCTTTTAATAGATATTTTTTCGGCGTACTCAATTTCAGGAATAGCCGAAAGCTCTTTAATAAATTCATTTACTTGTGTGATAGCGGAAAACCCGACTGACAGCGTTCTTAATAATTTGGGGTCATCAAAAAGATAGAGAGTTTGCGCCGCCCCGTAAACTTCGTATTTTTCAAATACTTTTTGTAAAAATGGAATTTGGTCTAAATCAACACTTCTATCCTCATTCACCTGAAAATCAAGAGGAAATTCATCGACGAATTTAAGATAGATGACTCCATCAACAAAGTTAGTCTCAACGGTTTGTGCTTGTAGATTAAAAATCGTTAAAACTAAGGCAATAAATAAAAGTTGGATTTTTTTCATTTTTTTGAGTTTTTATATAAATAGATTATTGTTTAATAAATTTCTTAATGATAATTTCATTATTGGAACAGGTAAATTTAAGTAGATAAAGTCCGCTCGTCAAATTTGAAATTGGGAGTATAGTTTCACTTTTCGGCATTTGCTCCGTAGCCACGCATCTACCGGCAACGTCCAGTATTTCAATCTTTTTCACCTCCCCTTCTTCACTCACGACATATAATATATCTTGAGCCGGGTTAGGATATACGGAAATTTGATTCGTTAGTGTCAGTTTATCGCAAATTCCCACATTTCCGGCTAACTCTTGTGCACAAAGCACAGCAGAATAGGCATTGATAATACCATTGCCGCCTATCTGATTGGAGCCTGGTGCAAGTGGTTGTGCGGTAGACTGTAAACATTCTTTAGCCTGTGTGGGCGTAATATCCGGATATGCCGAAGCCAAGAGCCCGCACAAGCCTGCTACAATCGGACAAGCCATTGATGTGCCGTGCATGGCATCGTAATAGACATCGGAAAAGTTAAAGCCGATTAATCTTAAAAGTTGGGTTTTGCAATAGGTTGTGCTTAAAATAGTGGGTAACCATTCTCTATTATTAATTACCGTAAATCCGCCGGGAGCGGCAATATCGGCTCTATCGGCTCCATATTGGGAAAATGATGATAATTTTCTGTTATTATTAACCGAAGCAACACCAATGACAAAGGGATAACCTGCCGGATAGATAATCTGATTCGGCTCAAACCCTTCGTGCTGAGACTCTTTAGCTCCATTTCCGGCCGCTGCAACTAAAATAATTCCGTGCTCATAGGCGGTTTGTAGCACTTGCCGCCCTGTTTGCTCTGGTACGGGTGAGCAGTAGGACATACTAATAACTTTTGCTCCGTTATCTGCCGCCCATTGCACGCCTTCGTTGTCATATATCAATATCCCGTCATCTCTTGCCATTCTCACACCCATAAGCGATACTCCACTTCCGATAGAGGCAATCCCCTTACCGTTGTTGGTAATCGCTCCCGCTAAGCCGGCACAATGGGTGCCATGCGACCAATAATAAGCATCACAATATGTATTAAATTCATTTATGCTACAAATTATATTTTGATTTACCGAACTTGGCGGGCTAGCACTGCCTATTATTGCCGTAGGAACCCCTCCAAGCTCTTTAAAATAACATAAGTTATCGGAGGAGATTTGCAAATCCTCGTGCTCGCCCCAAACGGCATTATCGACAATAGCCACTTTAATATCCGGGCTACCCCGCTGCAAATCCCAAGCATAAGAGGCTTTAATCATATCCAAATGCCAATTCATATTTATGTTATCAATTGAGACGCAATAGGGATCATCAGGGTTAAACAATTGTTTTTTAATCGTTGGCTTTTCAGCATATTCAATCTCCTTGTGCAATAATAGCTCGGCAATAAATTCATCTGCTTTTTCCACTTCGGAGAACCAAATCGTCAACGTGCGTAAAAGTTTCTCATCATCAAAAAGATAAAATTCTTGCGCTATTAAAGTTACTCCATATTTTGCGAATAGCTCTTGCAAAAACGGAAACTCCGATTCATTAATGGTACGACCATTGTCAACATCGACTTTAAACGTCAGCGGATAATCGTCCGTTAATTTAACGTATAACGTACCGTCAACATAATGAGGCGAAACATTTTGCGCTTCTATTCCACAGATAGAAATAAGGAATAAAAGAGATAAAAGGATAAATTTTCTCATTGCTAAAACGTAAATTTATATATCATCATTACTCGTTTTAAAGAACTCTTTTTTCGGTTCGCAAAGATATATAAAAAATCATAAAATTACTATTTTAATTTACGTTTTATTGGTATTTTTTCTGCATATTCTATTTCAGGAATAGCGTTTAACGCATCTATTAACGCGTCTATATTTTTTTCTTTTTTAAACGCAATTTTAAAAGTTCTAAGCAATTTGGGGTCGTCAAAAAGGTCAAACGGTCTTGTTATTTGAACAATTTCAAACTTTTTAATCTCTTTTCTCAAAAATTTAAACTCCTTTAAGTCTACGTTTTTATCTTCTTTCACAGAAAAATTCAGAGGATAATCATCTTTTAATTTAAACATCACAACGCCCGCTTGATACTCACCCGAAGTCGAAGGTGTTACATTTTGTTCGGTTGTCTTACAACTTACAAAAACAACCGCTGTAATAATAAGTAATAACGTGTATTTTTTCACTGTTTTCATAGATTAAAATTTATAATTTTCCTTTCAGCGCCAACAGTTCATATTTCGCTTTAAGAAGTTGAAAGTGATGAACTTCTTGACTGATTAACGACTGCACTTCATTATTTTTATATTTAATAAAATCGTAGGCGGTAATGGTTCCGTTAAGCAATTGCGTAGAAACTGTTTGTGTAATATCTTTATATTTCTGTGTAATTTTCTCATCGAGAAGGAGTAGATTTTCAATTTTCTTAATCTCATTCAACTTTTCTTGAATCGCTATTTTATTTGATTTTTCAAAATCCGCTTCTTGGCTTGCGACAATTGATTTTTGCAAATTGATAATATTGCCGATTCCCGTTGTTTTCGCCCAATCTATCAACGGAATTTTAAGTTTTACTCCCGTTAAGTAGAACCAATCAAACTTATTACTAAAAATATCATACGTAGGGCGCCCGTACCCGGCAGTAACAAAAACGGAAAGTTTAGGTAAACTCTGCGAAAAGTGCAATTTTTTCTGATAATCTAACGATTTTTTCTTATTTTCAAAAATTTTAAACTCGTAACGAGACGAATTGGTATTTTCTTCAATAGTCGGAAAAACAGGCACTGCAAAAACCACATTAGATAAGTCCTTGCCCGTTAATATTGATAATGAGGATATTAGAGACTCCCTCGTGGCTTGTAGCTCACCTTTTTGTTGTTCGATTTTTAAAACTTCCACTTCCAATTGGTCAACTGCATTCGCATAGACAACTCCCTCTTTCAACATAATTTTCAAACGATTAACTTGTTCATTCAAATTTTCTTCTGCATTGGAGAGGATAACAAGTTGTTTTTCAATAATAAAGAGATTCAAATAGATAGAGATTACTTTCTCTTTTAATTGATTAATAGAGATATCCAGTTTAAAAATCTCGGCTTCATTAAGCAGTTTTTCGTACTTACGCCCGTAGAAAAATTTCGCTCCGTCAAAGACCGTTTGAGAAAAATCCAAGGCAATAAAAGAGTGAAGTTTAGATAAGGAATCGACACCGAAAGTGCTCACCGGAAGTTGAGGAACGTGCGACTGATAGGTAAGTCCGCCATTAATTTCCAATCGTGGGTACAGGTGCGAAGAGGCATCATTGAGCTTCACTTTCAATAGTTGCGTATTTAACTCTTTTTGGACGTTGGCGGAAGAGTGCGAAATCGCCCAATCTTGGCACTCCTCAATCGTAACCGTAGTTTGACCGAAAAGCGGAGCAAAAAGAAAAAAAAGAACTAAAAAATTAAAAAACTGTCTCATATAATACAAAAGGTATAGAAAAATCCCTATAAATTATTTTCAATAAAAAGAAGCAAAAATAAGGAAACTTATTGAAATAAATTGAAAGAAATTCTATTCTTACGGATTATTTGAATCGGAACTTGCTACTTATCAAAATTTTCAATAAGATAAATTTTAATTTTAATTAGGGCGCCGACCCCTCGCTTCGCTCGGGGTCGGCGCCCGGTTCCAAGTCCGCGGGCACAAGCCGTGGGGACGCAAGGCGGCAAAAAGAGCTTACAAGCTCGCTTTTTTGCCGCCGCGTCCCCTGCGGCTTCCGCCCTTGCGGGCTTTCCACCTAAGCGCCTCACGCAACCAAGTTGCTTGTGCAGAAGTATTAAACTTTGAGTTTTACACACTTTTTAGAATAGTATCTTTCTCATCTCCCCAACCTGCTAAAACGCCTGTAGGAAAAGGGTTAAAGAAAAAAACCAACAAACAACACAAAACCCACACACCACAATAGACAGAGAAGGAAAAACAAATTGTTGATAAGTTTTTGAGAAGAACAGTTGTTAACAGTAAATTCTATGCTTTTTATTCGTCATTCATTTTTCCCTTTGTAGTATTTATAATATGATAGCAGAGCAAAAATTATAATAAAAACTCTATCAATAACTTTAATTGATGTATATACAAATTTATAACTTGGAGTATTTATATCTTGAAGTACTCCAGGAAGTGCAAGTCCTAATGCAATATCAAGTACTAATAAAATTATTATTATGTATGGTTTTATTAAAAGAAAGCGAACATTTTTCTTTATTATAAAATAATATAAAACGAAAGCGTAAAACAAAATTAATAAAAACGTAATTGCATATGGCGTTATCTCACTATAATACACCCCAATATAAGAGGTCCCCAATAAAATATTTCTGAGACAGTATATTATAAAGCAAAGTACAATGCAATAATATAATTTGAATTTAGTTGTCATTTTTTATATATGTTTACATTACAGACCGACAAAATTTTTCCAAAAAATAAATAAAGGGGGGAACCGAAATCTCGCCCCCTTGTTGTAATTTTGTATCTCCTAAAACACCACTACAACTATGAGCAAAAATACAACAAAAAATTTAGTCGGTCAGTAGTAATTGTTTTTCTTTCTTTGGTCTCATTTCGTTTATGAAATTGTCCCACTGTGAAAGGTTAATTTTTAAACTATATTTCTCATTTAAGAAAATTATTTGCTCGTCAATTTCAGTTCGGGAAATCAGATTGGCAACACGTAATAAATCCAAACGCATTAAAATATCTTTGGTAAATACCCTTTTAGCATCGGAAAAGGTGATTGATTTTAAAAATGCTTTTGTCGTTTCTGAATTTAGTAAAATAGTAGCATATACAGCATACTCTATTTTATCAAATCCAATAAAATAGCAAGTGTCATCAAGCATTAGAGGTTTATTATTTTGCGGTAAAATCAATGCAAAGTTACACGTTTTATATAATCCGGAAATTGCGACTTTGTAAGGTTTAAAGGAGTAATCTCCTATTCCAAAAATTGAGAATAACGGCTTCCCTTTATAGATATTCGATTTCCTTGCTTGAAAATGTGAAATATTTGATTTTAAGTAGTTGTATGTTTTGGGGTACAAATCTTGAATGAATGAAGTGTCTTGTCCAACTTTTGTTTGGGTTACAATAACTTGTTTTCTACTGTTTTTTATTACTCTATCTTTTAAATCGGAACTTTTTAGCAATCCGTAGATTAAGCCTTCTTCAAGTTCAACCTTTTCCGAAAGTTTATTTATAAAATGTTCGTTTACCCTTTCAAGTTCCATTACACTTGAGCAATCATGTTTTATTCCTTGTCTCCATTCAAAAGGAGAAACACCGTCAATCTCTTGTTTTTCAATATAATCAGCTAAATTAGAGACAAACTTAGCATTAAGCCAGCCAAAACTTGTTTTTTTCTCCAAACTATACATATCATATTCGTTACACTCAACGCTTGGATTTGTATTGAGTCGGCAACAAAGCAAAGAGGCTTCGACCGATACATTAAACTCCTTTTTACTATCAATACAATACTTTTCTATTTTACCGATTTTATATTTCTTCTCTTTTTGGTCAAATACGATATTTTTTATAACCGAATTTTTTATTAACAGTGCTAAATATCCGTCGTGAGTGTGGAAGGCATCTAAAAGCATTAAAGTAATATATTCGGCAATATCAAAATTTCCTTTGCCTGTCATTGCGTCTAAGCCGGATTGATTTTTAAAATTGGATTTTTCAGGAAGATTAGATGAGTTGAGTCTCCCTAATTTTGCATTTGTTACCCAAGGAGGATTTCCAATTATCAATATTTTTTCATTTGGAAATTGTTTAGAAATATTTTTAAAATCGAAATCGAAGATATTGCAATGTTTGATTGCAATTTCCAGCTTATTATTGACGGGGTTTGCGAGGAGAAAATTGAGAATATTAAATTTAGTTTCCCATACGTAAGGTTTATAAATCTCAACACCAACGACTTTTTTAATCGTTTTAAAATTCGATAATGCTGCAATTATAAAATTGCCTTTTCCACAAGTCGGTTCAATAATGATATCCGGCGATATATTCTCTTTTACCAAATATTTTGCAACCCTGTTTGTCAACTCTTTATTTGTTTGGAAATCTCCATATTCTGCCCGGTCAGGTTCTGCAACCGTACTTATGGTAACCATTGACACCCTGTTTTTCAACTCTCGAAAATCGTCTCTGTTTTCAAAAAAAGAGATAAGTCCATATTTGCCAAATATTTTTTCATTTGCTATTTCAAAAGAGGAGATATTGTTTAAAAACTCTTTTAAAAACACACAAACTTGCAATGAAATATTTGCTTCAAATACTCTCATTGCTTATCAGTTTTATCATAAACAAAAACAAGTAAATTGTAGCCTAGTCCAAATATCTTTTGTTTGGCATCTTTAAAGGGGCAAGATGATTGCGGTTGCTTGATTGATGTAACCTTAATATCTGTTAAAATATCCTCTGAAGGTAAATCAATTCCACTTGCTGAAGAACCTACTGTTATTTTATATTTTGAAGTTAATTGTTCTCGAAATTTATGTTCAATATATGTACCTACTGCTTTACCATCGGTTACTCCAAAAAGTGATTTATTCTGAATTTTAGATTCTGTGATGCAAAAAGCCTTAGCTTCAGCTTTTAAATTATCTATTGTAAGTTTTTTTTTCATTCTAGTGCTTAACATTTTAGTTTACAAATCTAATCAATTTTCTTATTAAAAAAGGATATTGCAATTTTTTGATGTGTTCAATAACGTCAGTTTATCTAATAACTTTTAATATTATAAAAACTTTTGCAAATTTAGTAAATATATTTTGGAATCTAAACTCTTATAAAATTCTTTTATTTTAGCCCTCTAATTCATTGGGCAGGGTTATAACTCTTACCTTTCCACTTGGCGTGCGTGAGGCGCTTAGGTGGAAAGCCCGCAAGGGCGGAAGCCGCTGGGGACGCGGCGGCAAAAAAGCGAGCTTGTAAGCTCTTTTTGCCGCCTTGCGACCCCACGGCTTGTGCCCGCGGACTT
>Ga0116161_1004347_pt1 | contig 12008 bp, 10 predicted proteins | sample AD_JPNAS3_MetaG_FD_89877 | JGI IMG/M metagenome (GOLD analysis project Ga0116161, IMG submission 89877) | Active sludge microbial communities of municipal wastewater-treating anaerobic digesters from Japan - AD_JPNAS3_MetaG | ecosystem: Engineered > Bioreactor > Anaerobic > Digestate | place... | reverse complement strand
TCCTTTTCGGTCTCAACGGACCAGTAAACATGACGAACTCCAGCCTTCCTCTGTCGGCACACTTCCAACAGGATAATCCAATTTACCTACTCCCGGTTGACTCTTTTTATCATTCCTCCTTTAAATCTATTTGTATCACATTTTAAAGATTCAAAAGCGCAAGTAAAAAACTTATATTTTCCATTTTGTTTTGCGTGATTAGCATCATATTTACCTGTCTGTATTTCACAAACATCTGGTAAACTTGCTTCCACCCAATCTTCTTTCATCACGCTGCTAATACCTCGTTCAGTTCATCAATGATTTTGTTCATCTCGTTGCCGAAAAGTTGGTGCATTCGGCCTCGGCCGCCGCGGGCGTCGAAGGGGGTGTAATCCAGATCGTCAATGGCAATATGATAACTGCTGACCACGTGATCCTTGATCATCCGCAGCCATTCCATCTGCTCCGCGGTAAAGCGGTTGTGCTGCCCGGCGTTCTGCCTGAAAATCCAGTTCTGGAAATTCTCATTTATCGTTTTATCAAAAGGTTTCAATTCCTTGTCGATGCCGCAGACCCGGCGGATCAGGGAAACCAGTGCCGTTAACTCGTCCCTGGGCTGACCGCTCCTAACATTCTCTACAGACGCGTAGGCGTTCCACACATAATCCGGAGCCAGCAATGGTTTTTCCAGCCTGATCTTGTCCATCACCTCCTTGATCATGGTAAAGGTAATGCTTCGGCGGTTGTACGGCTGATCATAGAAAATGCTTAACGCCTGAATCTCGTCCTTATGCCGGGCCAGGTACTCGGAAAAATCCCTGATGGTTTCTTTTGCCTTCTCGGTGGTAAAACTGTCCCATTCAGATTTGGTAACCCGGTCGATATTGATATGGTCGATAATCTGCTCGTGAACCTTCCGAACGTTTTCCAGATACTCGTTCAGCTCACCGTTAAAGGTGACGGAGGCTTGCCGGATCAACTGTTGTTGTGCCTCCTCTTTTGCTGCTTCGATTTTTTCAGGAGTTCGGTACTCTTTGGGAAAGGATTCCAGAATCTTTTGGGCACCCTGCTCAATGGTATCAGGATCAAAAGCACCGATCAATTCCTTGGTAACCTGTTTCAGATCCTTGCCACCGGAATACTCCAGCAGCTTCTCTTTCTCCTTGTCGCTTAACTGCTTATCCAGCCGGATGAGACGATTCGCCAGAGACAGGAAGAGATCCTCCTCCTCCACGCCCATGGTGACGGCTCCCAGAAGATCCTTGAGCGGAACCGTGGGCTTCCGTTCCAGGGGACGGCTGTCGGTCTTTTTGGACTTGGTCGCGCCAACGGCATCCACAATGACGAAGTGGGTTTTACTGTTGGCGGTCCGGCTTACCTGCATAAGGGAATCTCTTTCGATGGTCCGGGTTCCCCGTCCTTTCATCTGCTCAAAGTAGTTGACGCTTTTAACATCGCGCATAAACAACAGGACTTCCAGCGGTTTCACATCGGTCCCCGTGGCAATCATGTCTACGGTAACCGCGATACGGGGATAATAGGAGTTCCGGAAACGGTTCAGCACCGATTTGGGATCTTCCTCAATTTTGTAGGTTACCTTTTTGCAAAAGTCGTTGCTCTCATCGAACTCTTCCCGGACGATTTTTATGATGTCATCGGCATGGCTGTCGGTTTTGGCAAAGATGAGGGTCTTGGGAACTTCGTACTCGCCCTTTTCGTCTACCCGGTTGGGAAAAATCTCGGTCTGCAAGGCCCGTTTGTATTCCCGGATGATATGACGAATCTGGCTGGGATTGACCACCGTCCTGTCCAGATCGTTCCGGTGATACTCGGTATCCTCATCTTCCTGCTGCCACCGTTTTTTCCGCGTCAGCTTGTCCCGTCGGTCAACGTACCATCCGGCTTTTATGACCTCTCCCTTTTGGGAGATATCGGTCTCGATGGTGTAGACATCGTAGGGCACATTGACACCATCGGTCACCGACTCTTCGTAGGTGTACTGGCTCACCACATTTTCGTTGAAGAACCCGAAGGTCCGTTTATCGGGCGTGGCGGTTAAACCGATCAGGAAGGCATCGAAATAATCCAGCACCTGTTTCCAGAGGTTGTAAATGGACCGGTGGCATTCGTCAATCACGATAAAATCGAAGTGCTCTATGGGAACCCGCTCCGTGTACTCTACGGGGATGGCGTTCTTTTTTTTGGTCTGCTGTTTCAGCCAGCTGTTCTCTTCCGGATTTTCCAGCTCCGCACTGTCATCCAGTTCCTCACCCTGCAATATGGAATACAGGCGCTGGATGGTGGAAATGCACACCTGGCTGTCATTGGCAATGTAGCTGGATGAGAGCCGCTGCACATTGTAGAGTTCGGTAAACTTCCGGTTGTCGTCTGTAGGCTGAAAGGTCATGAATTCCTGTTCCGCCTGCTCTCCCAGGTTCCTGGTATCGACCAAAAACAAAACGCGTTTGGCGTTGGCATGTTTCAGTAAACGATAGATAAACGTCGCCGCGGTAAAGGTCTTTCCCGATCCGGTCGCCATCTGGATCAAGGCTTTGGGACGGTCCTTTTTAAAAGAGGCTTCAAGATTCTCAATGGCCACAATCTGGGCGGGACGCAAACCGGCAGGATCCAGAGGCGGAATATCCTGAAGCCGGTCCCGGAGGCTCCTGCCCTGTTTTATCCATTGTTCAATGGTTCCCGGCCGATGAAAACTGAAAACCCTTCTACTTCGGGGTTTCGGATCCCGTTTATCGGTGAACCGCGTGAGCGTTCCCGTGCTATCGTAGATAAAGGGAAGAGGCTCATTTTTCAGATATTTAAGTTTCGCACCGGCATATTCATTGGATTGTTCTTCTACACTGGTTAAGTGAAACCCTTCATCTTCCCGTTTTACTTCAATAATACCGACCGGCTTTCTCTCAATAAAAAGAACATAATCAGCAGGCCCCACATCAGTTTGATATTCCCGGACCGCCACCCCTTTGTTGGCTGATAAATCTATTTTGCCTTTTGATTGAACAACCCATCCGGTATCTATGAGCATTTTATCGATTTTGTCTCTGGCAATCTGTTCAGGATTCTGATTATACACGCTTCATCCTCTTGTACCGGTATTGTATCATGTTTTTGAACGGTTAGTGGGGTGTTGATTATTATGTATCAGAAATAAGCGAAGGTGGCGTCGGGAGCTTGCGAGCACAATTTGTATTCCCGTTGGCGTGGTACGTTTAAAAGATCCAAATATTGACCTGTCTATGGTTTTGTTGTACTATGTATATGGAGGGTCATAATGGTTAATTTAGCAACAGATATTAAGCCAATTTCGTATATAAAGGCGCATACAGCTGAAATGATTCGTCAGGTTGGAGATAACAAGAACCCGATAATTATTACACAAAATGGAGAGGCAAAAGCAGTAATTCTTGATGTTGATTCCTATCAAAATCTTGTTAATGCAATAAATCTCATGAAAATAATTTCTATTGGTGATCGTGATATCAAAAATGGAAAGACTGTTGCGCATGAAGATTTGAAAAAAAGAGTATCAAAAATACTGGATTAAACTATGAAGAAGAAAATAGTTTGGTCGCAAGATGCAAGTGATGATTTGATTGATATAGTTACTTATATTAAAGAAAAATCAGGTAAAAATATCGCAAATGAGATTTATAAAAGATTACTATCTCATGTAGAGAAAATAGATATATTTCCTGAATGTGGACGGGTTGTTCCTGAGCTCATATCAATCGGTGTCCTTGATATAAGAGAAATAATAGAAAATCCATGGCGCATATTTTACCGAATAACTTCAAACAAAATTCAAATAATCAGTGTAATCGATGGAAGAAGGAATATTGAAGAAATACTTTATAAAAAAGTAATTGATGAAAAAATATAAACGAAATTGCCTATAACGTTCTCGGGGTATATGACGTTTGCCCGTAGGGCAAATGTGCCGCAGGCCAAGGAGCGAAGCGACGCTGCATATACCCCGTGTTATGTTCGGTGCCCGGCGCTCCTGGTACAAATTTTCCAAAAGTCCATGGACGGACTTTTGGAACACATGTTGTTTTCATGATCACAGCATACTGAGTTCGAGCTTGTGTTTTATCTTTTCCCAGCCCGGGATGACTGAGTCGAGGAGCTTATAAAACTCTGGGCTATGATCATGGAATTTCAGGTGACACAGCTCATGCGTAACAACATAGTCAATGCATTCTTTAGGCGCTCTTATCAGGTCTGTATTGAGGGTCACTGTGCCTTTATCTGAAAGGCTACCCCATCTTTTTTGCATTCGCTTGATGGAGAGTTTTGGCTGGTCAATACCGAGGCCATTGAATTTCTGCCAGCAGCGATCCATGCTTTCTGCAAATTGAAGTTGTGCCTTTTCCGAATACCATTGGTTCAATAGCTTCTTGGTAGCACATGGAGTCGGTTCGTTCCGGCAAGTGATATGAAAAAAGCCACGAGACAACTTCACTGAATTTTCCGTGCCTTCAGCTAATTTCAAGCGGTATTGCTTTCCAAGGTACAAGTGGGTCTCGCCATTCACGTAGCAACGATCAGGCGTCTTTGGATTAAACTGCTTGAAATAATTCAGCTGCCTGAGAATCCAACGAGCCCGTTTTATTATTTTCTTTTCGATCAATGTGATGTCGGACTGCGCGGATGCCTTGACGATAACCGTGCTGTCAGGATGCACAGCAATTTCCATCGTTTTTCTGTCACAGTACAACAGACTGAAATCGATGGTCTTCCGGCCGTAAACAACCGAGTGTTTATTGCTATGAATTAAAGCCTCCATCAATTATAGCTCCTATGCTTTGCCACTTGCAGGACCTTCTCGATGATGTCATCCATCTGATCAAGCGACAGTTCGATCCCTCTTTCCGTCTTGAGCTCATCATAGAGGTAATCGTCAATCTCATTAACCGCCTGTTTCTGAGCGTCTTCATCATCCCAGAAGTGAACCTTCTTGTGTTTTTCCAATATGCCATGAATAGCAATTGCCGTATCAGCCGCAGCTGATTCAAGGTCTTCTTCACCTAATTCGTGTATTTCAAGGAAAGGCTTAAGCACCCCGAAATAGGCCATGGCATCTTCATTCCCGGAAAGATTATCCGGTATATCATCATGTACCTTGCCGACAACCTTGTTGCGGATATCAACGACTTTGTTCAGATAATCCAGATCGGATATTCTCTTAGCCCTGAAATCTTCAATCGCCTGTTGGATCAGTTTTGAGAACTTCTCATAAAACGCAGGGTCTTCATCCATCTTTTCAGTGATGACTTTCTTTGTGGCATGTGCAATCGTATCAGCCTTTGACGCTGTTGTTTTTTTGCTGCCATAGACCGCTTGTTCTTCTTTTACCTCCATAAATGCTTCATCGTCAAAGATATTGACCGGCTCATTCAGCTGAACAACTTCATTGGCCTGAATGTGTGTATCCAGCAGTTTTTTGATTTTGGGCTCATAATCCCGGTAATCAATTGCCTCTGCGTACCGGAGCTTGACAGACGCCTTGAGTGACTGGAACTTCCGCAGATCGGCCTTGTATCTGGACAAGGTTTTCTCATCGGTTTCGGTCAGGAATTTCTCGGAAGAGAGTGCAATACCAAGGGTTTTCCCGAACTCCGAAAGGCGGCCGTAAAACTCTTCCCTGAGTTCATCATCGGCAAGCAACACTTCATAGGCTTCTTCATCGTAGGAATGCTTAACCGTTTTGAACAGATCCCAAAGATCGGAATACCGGGTGGGCAGTTTTTCGATTTCGCTATTAATTGATGTCAGGGTACCTACCAGATCAGATTCATCGAACCCTTCAAATGCACTGTACATGGTAAGCGCTTTGTCCAGCTCACCGAGGACACTTGCATAGTCAACAATAAATCCGAACTCCTTACCCTCATGAAGACGGTTGACCCGGGCAATTGCCTGAAGCAGCGTATGCTCCCTGAGCACCCGGCACAGATAAAGAACCGCATTTCGCGGAGCGTCAAAACCCGTGAGCAGCTTATCAACGACGATAAGGATTTCAGGTTCGCTACCGTGTTTGAACTGGTTGATGAGCTGCTTGGTGTATTCTTCTTCACTGCCATAGCGCTTCATCATCTTTTGCCAGAATTTTACGACCTCATCCGTTGTTTCATCATCGGTCTCTTCATAGCCTTCGCGCATATCCGGCGGCGAGATAACAACCTCGGAACTGACAATGCTAATTTCATTCAGGTACGCATTGTACTTGAGCGCAGATGCTTTATTCGGGGCCACCAGCTGAGCCTTGAATCCTGTTCCCTGCCAGTTGGAGCGGAAGTGCTCGCTGATGTCAAAGGCTCTCATATAGATGACCTGATCGGCTTTGTTCAGCATTTCTGCCCGAGCATATTTCCGTTTCAGGTCCGCCTGCTGCTCCTTGGTCAACCCCTGAGTGTGGCGCTCAAACCAAAGATCAACAGCGGACTGGTTTTGTGTCATCTCTACATGCCGCCCCTCATACAGAAGCGGAACCACCGCGCCATCTTCAACGGCCTGTGTAATGGAATAATGGGGCTCCACCAGTTCACCGAATTTGGTGAAGTTGTTCTTTTCCTTCTTTAAAAGCGGCGTCCCGGTAAAACCTAAGTAACAGGCATGGGGAAACATCTGTCTCATCCGGGCTGAAAAGGAACCGAACTGGGTACGGTGGCTCTCATCCACCAGAATGAAAATATCGGGCGATTCATCCTGATATTTCTTTACCGCGTAAGCCTTATCGAACTTGTGAATGAGGGTTGTGATAATTCCTGACTTCTTTTCAGCGACCAATTCCAGCAGGTTTCTGCCTGATGTAGCCCGGTTTGCTTCAAGGCCACAGGCGGCAAAGGTATTCCCAAGCTGCTTGTCGAGGTCGTCACGGTCTGTCACAAGAACAATTCGTGGATTCAAAATTTCAGGATCTAAGGCCAGGTTACGGGCCAGCATCACCATGGTCAGTGACTTCCCTGATCCCTGAGTGTGCCAGATAACACCGCCTTTACGCGAACCTCCGCTATCAAAGTGCTTAACCCGGTTCAGGGTAGACTTGATAACGAAATACTGCTGATAGCGGGCAACCTTTTTGATTCCCCCGTCAAAGACCGTAAACTTCCACGCCAATTCCAGGAGCCTTTCCGGACGGCAAAGGGAAAACAGAGATTTATCCTGCTCGGTCACCAGTCTGTTGCCGGTAAGCGCTTCCGGCTTAACATCAAAGGTAGATGAAATTCTGGCAACAACATCCTCGGTAAGTGGTTCGTTGACGACTGCTGCCAGCTTTTCAAACTCGCGCTCGCCGTTATCCATCTGTGGCTCTTTCCATACACCCCAGAATTTTGCAGCGGTTCCCGTTGTTGCGTACATGGCGCTGTTTTTATTCAGAGCCAGCACCATCTGGCTGTAGATGAAGAGTTTCGGGATATAGTCATCATTCTGATTTCTAATTGACTGCGAAACGGCCTGTTCCACTTCAATCTGCGGCGCTTTACACTCAATCACGCAAAACGGAATACCATTAACGAAAAGAACGATATCCGGCCGAGCGGTTTCGGTACTTCTGGAACGTTCAACACTGTATTCGACCGCCACATGAAACTTGTTGCGACCGGGATTACGCCAGTCGATATAGTTCATGTTGAAGCTTTTCGAATCACCTTCAATGGTCTGCTCCATGGCCGTCCCCAGGGTAATCAGATCATAAATGGCCTCGTTGGTCTTCAGCAGTCCGTCGTACTTAATGTTTTTCAGTTTCTGGATAGCCGACTGCACATTCTCTTCGCTAAAGAGATACTCACTGCCTTTGTATCGAATGCGGTTTATCTCTTTGAGCTGGTTGCGCAGAATGCTTTCCAGTAAAACATTGGATGTGCGATTCTGCCTTTCTCGTAGGGCTTCAGCCGGTGTCAAAAATTCAAATCCCAAGCCAATCAAAAGCTGCAAAGCCGGGATTTGAGAGGTTAGTTTTTCATTTGTAGCAAATTCACTCATAATTATTCTTTTACCTCCCAATAGCCACCAAGCTTCGGACCTCTTCTTATGATGAAGCCAGCCTTTTTCAATTTGGCTATGTAGTTTTCAATTGTTCTTGGTGTTTTAACTAACTGTTCAGCTATCTGCTCGGCTGTGAATTCCGGGTGCTGACGGATAATTTCAAAGGCTTTGGCAGGTTCGCTTCCGAATTCTTTCCGAATTCTTTCCGAAATCGTCCCGAAATCAGCCCCATTGTTTTCCGAAGTAGTTTTTTCGGAAGCCGATGCTTTCACGAGCTCAACCACCACACCACCCGAGTTTTCCTCAATGACAGGTTCAGGTAATCCAGCCGCTTTACAGGCATCAGTAATCTTTTCAATCCCGCGCCCCCATGAATCGATGTAACCTCCTCTGTAGCAGACTTCAGCAATAAGAGGATTCCGTGGTATTGATTTATGTGTTTGAAAGAGCTTTTCGACACTTAGCTCCAGAGGTAACAATCCGGCATTCCAAAGAGAGATTCGGTCATCCATCACTCTTAGCTGGATCATGCTACCCATATAATTACGATGAACCAGCGCATTGAGTAGCATCTCACGTAGTGCCGGAACAGGGTATTCCAACTCTTCAATGCGGCGCAGCCCTTCAAAGCGTATCGGCCTAATCAAAAACTTCACCTCCAGCTGTTCCATCACTCCACGAAGTAGTTGAAACAAATTTCCTTCGCAAACCTCCTGGAAGCGAATATCCACCATGTTTAAGCCAAATCGCCCAATTTTAACGAACGTGTTAGGATAAAACTTCCCAGGGTCTTTACCAAACAAAACCAAGGCCGCATTAGTCAGACCTTTCTCAGTGAATAGATGAAGCTTTTTTAGTAGTTCCTGAGCAGATAGCCCGGAAATATCCGGCAGGCGGCCAGCCGTTGCCGCTTCTTTTTTGAACAGAGCAATTGTTGCGTCGTCAATGTCATCTAGCGTCGCTCTTTCTTGAATAACCTGATCCCAGGTCATACCCATCTTTTTGAGCAGAAAGTCGGTCAGCGCGTGGCCTTTCAGCTCCTGTTTCATTGAGCCGGAACGCCAGTAGTAAGAGCCGCGTAGAGAAATGGGAACGGTAGATGGCTCAATAATGATTTCAAGATAGGCTTTGCCATCTTCTTCGCGCAAATTAATTAGCGGCATAAGCCCCAACTGATCACGGATCTTGTTCGGCAGATCTTCCAGCAGCTTCTTGGCATTCTTCAATCCAGTAACCTTGCCCGAATCATCCTTGCCAATGAAAATCCGCCCGCCCTGCGCATTGGCAAAGCCGCAGATCCACTTCAGGCAGTCGTCGTGCCAGGATTGTTTCCATTCGATGTTTTGGGATTCGGAGTTCATTGCGAAAGTCCAGCAACGATTTTATCGCACTCGGCAACAACATATTCTGGAATAGTGTCGAATTTAGCGGGATCAAGCTGACAGATGAATTCGTTTTCAATGTGATATGTCTGTTTGATAAACTTTTCGATGACAGCGTCATTTTCTTCATGATCAATAAGTCGACATACTTGGAGTTTTTCATACCCATTTGTGCATGCCGCATAAACATTCCTCATCTCAGTGACATTGCAAACGCGGCCTAAAAGTTCACCATAAGAAAACCCCGCAAGATGACTGGATATTTCAGTACAACCACCATCAAACTTAGTCTGATCCATTTCAGGATAATTGCCTTGAACGTCTTTTGGCTCTCGGTTATCAATTCCGCGAATTCTATCGTTCCCTTTGTGTAACAGGTTCGAAAGCACCTGATAGGCATCCCCTTTGTCATCAGTGATCTCAAAACTATTGCTGAGCAATTCTTCCGGCTTGAACACAAATTGACTGACATAATCTTCGTTAAAGCACATAACTTGCTGTATGCTATTCAGTCCGTTAACTTCTGGTTGCTTGTTTTCGGGGTTATCTTTTCGCAGCTTGAACGGCATGAGTTCACCCAAATCTGAATTCTCAGATATGCCAAGGGTAATAGCCCTTGCTATTGTACTTTTACCAGTACCGTTAGGCGCAAACTTGATATTCAACTTGCCTTCAGCGATAGAAATTGATGCGGCGTCAATGTTCTTACAGTTCTTAATTTCGATATTCATCAATTCCTCCCCTTATTTTTTATCCTTGGGAGGGCACGGGTCATTTCCGTAGCTGTTGCCAGCCCGGATCTTCCCGTTCTCGCCATGAATCTTGGTGTCCGACTTTTGATTTCGAGCAATGTTCTCCGCCTTTTCAATGGCCTGGGCCTGGGTGCGGGTGACCTTGGTCGCCTTGCTGTTGCCTTCGCCTTTAACCGCCCAGCCATCGGGATGTTTTACAACGTGCTGATTTTTACCTTTAGCCATGATTACGCCTCCCTGTATTGGTTAACGATTTCCGGTTTTACCCGCCATTCGCCGGTGAGCATCTTCTGCATCAGACCGCGCTTCTGGGTTTTGTATTTATCTGCGAGCTGTTTCAGCAGATCGATTTCGTGTTGTGATGCGGTCAGCGCTTCAGCAATGGCTTTTTGCTCATCTGGTGATGGGCAGGGAACCATTATCTTGAAGAAGTCCTTTTTGTTCAGATTGAGAAGCCCATCCGATCGGGCACCGCTTGTGATGTATCGCTTCAGTTCACGGGCGTGATAATCGGCAATGAAATAGTGTTCGAAGAACTCAGGAACAACATTCTTTGCTTTCGGCTTAAAGCTGATAAATACGTTGGGAACGCAGATTTCCCCATTTTTAAGCAGATAAACGCACCCTTGTTGGTAACGCTTTGAATTTCCCTTGTTATAGGAAAACTCACCAGCTTTAAGGTGTGTGTAATTCTTGTGCTGAGAACCGGAGATATCTTTGCCCCATTTTTCGCGCTGAGACACAAAACCAATTCCGGCAGAGATGCTGTAAGGCGTTAGTTCTTTTTCTCCAACCTTGCGTGTTACTTCGGAAAATAGCTCCCCCAAATGGACCATTGACCAGCCATTTACCTCAATCGCCTCTTTCCCCATTATTCTTTGAATCTGACCCTTTAAGTTGGCTTCCTTCGCCTGAATCAGCCGTTCGGTTTTTTCGATGGCTTCATCCCAGGTGGATAGCAGTGCGGCAATGGCTTGTCGCTCACTGGTTGACTTTGGAATGGAAAATTTTAAGTTAGCTACATCGGAACTATTGACAGCTGGATAATTTGACCCGACTACCAATGCATATATCTGTCTTTTGATGTCGTAAGAATACAAATACTGATATATGAAATCGGTATCTGTAATTTTCTTTGGAGATAGAACAGCAAAGCCTGTAGATGCTATAAGATTGTTTACTTGTCCGTTAATTCTGGCGTAACCTTCTAAATTCGGCCTTACGGTAGAAAACAGAACATCGCCTTTTTTTACTTTTCGCCTTGCTCGGGAAGGGGCATCCGAAAATTTAATCAGAGGCAAATCTCTATTGATCACACCAGAATTGACGTCTGATAGAGACGCATACAAAAACTCATAATCTGGTGGTGTTTTTGCACCTAAAGACTCTTTATCGATAGCCACTAATTTGCGCAACTTTACTCTATCCCAATCAGTTGGCAGCTTTTCTTGTCTACTCATCGCTGGATCTCCTTGAGCTTCTCGGCCATCTTCACCCGAACCGCTGCCAGCTCTTTTTCCAGATCATCTATTTCCACCTGCACCGCATCGATGTCGATCTCATCTTCCTCTTCAAAAGTGTCCACATAGCGGGGGATATTGAGGTTGAAGTCGTTTTCCTTGATCTCGGCGAACTCGGCCACATGGGCGTATTTTTCTTCTTCGGCACGGGCGGTGTAGGTCGCCATGATCTTGTCGATATGTGCTTCCGAGAGGGTGTTCATGTTTTTGCCCGACACAAACTCCCGGCTGGCATCAACGAAGAAGACGTTTTTGCATTCTTCACGAGCTCCACCTTTTTCACGGGAGCGGTCAAAGACCAGAATCGCCACCGGAATATTGGTGGTCGGGAACAGGTTGCCAGGCAAGCCGATGACGGCATCCAG
>Ga0116161_1004336_pt1 | contig 12030 bp, 10 predicted proteins | sample AD_JPNAS3_MetaG_FD_89877 | JGI IMG/M metagenome (GOLD analysis project Ga0116161, IMG submission 89877) | Active sludge microbial communities of municipal wastewater-treating anaerobic digesters from Japan - AD_JPNAS3_MetaG | ecosystem: Engineered > Bioreactor > Anaerobic > Digestate | place... | reverse complement strand
ACAAATCATGATGTTAAAGGCTTATTTTTATTTGCCCCCGCTTTTGCTATCAATTCAAGCGTAGCATGGTTAGCACCTATTGTAAGCACATTTAAAGATTGGACTGACATCGATGATGATGTTGACTATACCAAGTATCAGTCGTTGACTTTAAATGGAGCAGCACAAACATACAAGCTCATAAAAAAGGTTGATAGCTATTTTGAGGAAGGTAAAACAATTTCGGTGCCGGTATTTGTTGTTCAGAGTATTGATGATGAAACGGTAAAAGCAGAGCGCACCTTATATGTTATGAAGAATTATGTTACTGGCAAAAAAATGTTTGTTTTATATACTACACAGCCTGAGAAAGATTATGATGGTGAAGGCAATTTTGTTGTAACGGTTAACAGCTTTTTACCAAAAGAGAAAATTTTAAATTTTCCGCATATATGTGTTACCATACCGCCTGATGACCCCCATTATGGCAGAAATGGTGATTATAGAAATTGCTTGTATTACAAACAGGGCAGCCCTGAAAGGAATAAATGTTTAACCGATCCCAATATCTGGAAAGGAGAAACCACAGCAGAGAATATTGAAAAGTATAAGGTCATTGCACGGTTAACGTATAATCCCTATTTTGATGAAATGTGCCAGAAGATTGTTGAGTTTTTAAATATAATTAAAAAATAATGCTATTGAGCTTCTAAGGTAAGTTGTAGTATACATATGCGAAAGTATAAAATTATGCGGATATAGTTTTTTATGATTAGATAGCAATGCTTCTAATAGATTTTGATTCCGGGAGAGGTCCTGAATGACGGTATTAAAGTCATCCTGAACGTGATTCAGGATCTCAGTTGATTGCTGAGATTCCGGTTCAAGTCCGGAATGACAGTGAGTTGGTATATTTTCCTGAGCAATAGTGAAAGATTATGTTGTTTGGAACAGGAATTTTTCAGTTGCTTTGTTTCTGTAAAATGACAATGGTGCATAATTCTATCTCCAATGCTTCAGTATGAGGCTACCCATAGAGGTTCACCACTTACTTTTTTAAGCACGCCACAAAGCCCCGAAGATGTTGCGAAAGCAGTTGTAAAAGCTATTACAACAAAAAAGCCTGAAATAGTGGTTCCTGCTTCGCCAGGGTTTATAACGCGACTTATTATGGTGTTCCCATTTTATTGCTGTTCCCATTATGAAAAACATTTTTAGTGGTACCCACATAAATAGTCCAATTATACTTAATTTCTAAAAATATATGCTATAATTACTCTATATAGTTTTAACGGTATGGAGGGTGCTCATTGACTAATACGGTTAATGGCAATAAATCTTTTTTTATTTCAAAGCAATTATAACATCATGAACGAGGCAATTATGGATTATCTAAAACTTTACCGACGATTTTATCTGGATATGTTGATCCATGGCAATGCGCTATCTGCAATTATTGGTGCACCGCTTACGGTATTATTCTTTATTTTACAAACAGAAATAACACTTTCCAACCTTCATGTGGTGGTAGTGCCGGGTATTATTGTTTTTGTTGTTGTTACATTAATGACGTATGTCTGGTATCAGTATTTGTTTGCTCCCTTCAGGTGGTTTTTTACTGCAAAAGCTAAAGGAACTCAATTTTCAGAAAAGCATGCTCTTATGCTTAAGGAGCGTATGAGCAGTGTAGCAGTGCTGTTTTCTCTGGGATTGATAGGTCAATGGACAATTGGGCTTGCTGTATTTAGTATTACCAGCGCATTATTGTATGGGCTTACCTTTGATCAATTATTATACCTGTGGTTTGGCGGTATACTATCGGTTGGGATTTCCATTCCTTTTGGATCGTATTTTATTTCAAAAACAATAAAACGATTAACCGATGATGGATTGTTTGATGAAGTCAAGAATGTGATCAGTGTAAAACCTGTAACAACATTTGGCTCACTTATTCCTATACTGACAGGTTCTACAAGTATGGTCAATGTTTTGCTGGTTATCGTGCTGGTAACATTTGGCATAGTACTATCGCATGGCTACATGAAAACCATGTTCGCACAAAATATCAATAGCATATCCAATCAAGCGGCGCATAAGCTGGATGATATGATTGATGGAGTTATCATTGATTGTAAACTGGTATCGTTGTTACCCGATAGAAACATGATAAACCGTATTGTATCCTTGAAAAAATATTATGCTGATTATGCCATTATTGAAAATGGTAATGTTACAACATCCGGAACGGGACGATATGATGCAATTATTGAAAAGGGGATGCTATCAAGGAAATCATTGGGTCAGGATGGTGAATTTATTACAAAGCCAATTGTATATGAAAAGGATAAAAAGGCATACGTTGTTATTGGTGACACAATAAATGGAAGGATATATGCTGGTTTGATTGCGGTTGATGCTATTAAAGAGCAAATCTTTAAGGATGTTACCATTGGAAGAACTGGTTATATATTTGTTACCTATGAGGATGGGAGTGGTTTGGTACATCCACAGATTGATATAACCAGCGATGCGTTAACTCATTATGAATGGAGTAAAAAACTCATAAATAATCATAATACTTTAATAGCATATAAATTTAATAATGACGACAACTATGGATATTGCACAAAAAGTGGCAGGGGCTTTTTATTAATAGCAAATATCCCCAAATCTGAGCTCAATGAATATTCAAAGTTGCTGGCACTGCTATCATTAGGGGTTGGTTTATTCTGGTGTGTTGTTGCTACAGTTATATTATACAGAACTAACCGTGGCCATTTAGAGCCATTGAAGAATGCGCGTGAGGTCATTAGCAAGGTTGCACAGGGTGATCTTACACAAAATCTGGATATTATAAAGGGTGATGAGGTTGGCATATTATCATCTGCTGTAAATATATTGATTAAAGAATTGCGCGAGGCGATAGCTCATATTATCAGGATATCTGATGAATTGGCTTCATCATCAACACAGATGTCACAGTCAATTACATCCTTTGCCGATAATGTTCAGAATGAAGCATCAACGGTAGAGGAGATTTCTGCTACAGTAGAAGAGATATCTGCGGGGATGGAAAACGTTGCCCGCAGAGCTGATGGACAGAATCAGAGTTTATCATTGCTCATAAATTTATTGAATAATCTGTCAACAACGATACAGACAGTAGCGGATACTATGAATGCATCGGTAAAAGAAGTAGAGCTTATTGCCGATAGATCCCGCGAAGGGAGCCAATCGTTAAATCAGATGAACAGCACGATGCAGGTGTTATCAAAAAGCTCTGCAGATATGAAAAACATTGTGAAGATTATCAATGATATTTCGGAACAGATTAACCTGCTATCGTTAAATGCAGCTATTGAAGCGGCACGAGCCGGTGATTTTGGGCGTGGTTTTGCTGTAGTTGCGGATGAAATATCAAAGTTAGCAGAGCAGACAGCTCAGAGCATTAAGGAGATAGATAATTTAATTAAGCAAAACAGCACTGAAATGACAAAAGGAACGCAAAATATTACACAGGCTATTCAGAATATTGGATTCATCATCAATGGGGTCAAGGATATATCAACACATATAGAACATGTTGCATCTGAAATGAAAGAGCAATTAGCTATCAACACCAATGTACAAAATATGATAGCCGATGTCCAATCCGGTTCTGAAGAGATAAAAAATGCAACTGAAGAGCAACGTGTTGCTATACTTGAAATTTCCCGCTCTATTACTAATATAAATGATCTATCGCAGAGCAATGCAGGTGCTGCCGAAGAGATGTCGGCAAATGCTACCAATGTTGAAAGCATGGCAGTACAATTAAAGGAAGTAATGGCATTTTTTAAAATCTCGTAATTTTATTGGTTGCTCAAAAGTTGCTACTAGCCGCATTGATGTTGATCCAACGGGGTGGAACTATCTGGCGATAGTTTTCGCCGAACTCCGATTCAGGATATCAAGTTAATGATTGAGATTCCGGATCAGGTCCGGAATGACAGGGTGATAACATGTCATTCTGAGGCGAAGCCAAAGAATCTCGTCGATTGGAGAAAGAATAGATTCTTCGGTCGCTACCGCTCCCTCAGAATGACAATGGGGCAAAAGTTCCCTTCGTCTTGCGAAAGGGAGGGGTTATGGGTAATTCAATTTTCAATGGAGTGAAACACAATGAGCTTATCATTAGGGATTGCAGGGTATCAACAAAGCGGTAAAAAGACATTACTACAACTGTTAACAGGTAATTCGTTTGACATGAAAAAGGGGTTAGGCGTTGCAACCATTCATGACCAGCGATTTCGTACACTTGTTGATATATATAAACCCCGTAAGGTTGCTCCTGCAACTATTAATATTTCTCTGATTGGTGATATTGACGATGACATTATAAAAGAAGGGAGTATATTCAATACTATAGCAACAATGGATGCATTGTGTGTGGTCATACGTGCTTTTACCAGTGATAGTGTATATCACATCAAGGGTAGTGTAGATCCATTCAGAGACTATGATAAGCTTATCAGCGAGTTTGTGCTGCATGATATGATGTTTGCTGAAATGCGCATAAACCGGTTGCAACAGGATAAAAAGAAAACAGCACAGCAAAAAGAACATGAAATAGCATTGCTTAACAAATTTTTGCAGCATCTGGAAAGTGGTACACTACTGAATGGCTTGCAATTATCAAATGATGAAATTGCTATTATAAAAAGCTATCCCTTCATTACCTTAAAACAATTAATTATAGTTTTTAATACTAACGATAATGATTCAGGTATAATAAACAAATTCAAAGCAATGTTTCCAGAACATGCCGTGTATGCCATTGCCATACCTGTAAAGCTGGAAAATGAGATAAATGAATTAGCCAGTGAAAAGGAACGCATGGAATTTTATGCATCGTTAAACATAGATGCGCCTGCCATAAACCTGTTATGCAATGCAATGATACATGCTTTAGGCTTACAATCATTTTTTACAGTAGGGCAGGATGAGGTAAAACAGTGGCTTATACCTGAAGGGATAACTGCACCGGTTGCTGCAGGATATATTCATAGCGATATACAACGGGGATTTATACGGGCTGAGCTTATGCACTATGATGATTTTATTGTTGCAGGCTCTGAAGAGTTATTAAAAAAACAGGGGAAATTTCATTTAGCTGGTAAAGACTATATTATGAATGATGGTGATATTGTATCATTTCGCTTTAATGTATAGGCGGCGCCTGAATCATGAATGATATATTGAAGGAGCTTACTCATATACGGGAACTATATAGTGAAACAGGCGCGGTGGATACCATTATCACTAATGAATTTGTAACATGCATTTATAATTTTTTTGATAGTAACTATCGAAACCTTCCATGGCGCAATACCAGCAATGCGTATTATATATTGGTATCAGAGATAATGTTACAGCAAACTCAGGTTTCCCGTGTCATAGATAAATATAAAGAGTTTATCAAAATATTTCCAACAATTCATGCGCTTGCAGATGCAGACTTATATGATGTGCTTTCAGCATGGCAGGGATTGGGTTATAACCGCCGTGCAAAATATTTGTGGGAGTGCGCAAAAGCCATTATATTGCAGTATAATGGATTAATACCGCATGATATAATGGAATTGCAGAAACTGCCTGGTCTGGGGAAAGCAACAGCGGCTTCAGTTGCTATATTTGCGTATAACATACCAGCGATATATATAGAAACTAATGTACGGACGGTGTATATATATTCTTTTTTATATGATACAGCAAAGGTCAGTGATGCAGCAATTGCGTTGTTGCTACAACAAACAATGGATAGGCTCAATCCGCGTAAGTTTTATAATGCATTGATGGATTGTGGAACTTTTATAAAGCAGCATTATAATGCCTCACGCCATAGCGAACAGTATACAATACAATCACCTTTCAATAGTTCATTGCGTAAGGTTCGCGGCCAGATTATTCGCTACCTTGTTGATAAGAAAAAAGCGCGTAAAGAAGAACTTGTTATGTATTTAGATTGTGACCGCGATAAAATAGAAAAAGCGTTGCATTCTTTATGTAAGGAAAAGTTAGTTTGTGAAGATAACAACATATATACCATTTCTCGCTCATAGTAAACAAATATTATTGACATGCCATCGTAGATGTTGAATAACTACAAAATTAGATTATTTTAATTCTTTCATACTATATAAAGAGAGGTTGCCCATGCTAAAAAGATCTATATTCTTTGTTTTATTCTTTTTTATTATCTGTACTTCTGTTAATGTTTTTGCCGTTCCGGTAGCTTATCGTTCGTGGACGTATTTAGATTTAACAGCATTACTTTCGCCTGAATGGTCATGGACATTGTTATCAAGTCATAGCTATGAGTTTGATCGCAATAATGATCCAAAGGGCAATGTAGAAAAAAAGACTTTTTTTTATGAAGTTTTTACCGGTCCTACCTATACCATGAAGTTTGGTAATTTAACGGTTAAATTGCCATTATGGTATTATTATCAAGGATTCCCTATACGTTCTGCAGTTAATCCATCTGACCACGATAAATATTACTATTCACATAATATAGAATTTATGCCAACATTGGAATATAAAATTGGGAATTTCAAATTTTGGAACAGAGTCATTTTTCATAATAAGGTTTATTCGTCATTATATGATTCAAGTTCAAAGAACAAAGGATATTCGCTACTAATTCGTGAATATTTCAGAGTTGAATACAATGTTACCGATCAGTTTGCCGTTATGATAGGCGATGAAATTTTCCAGGGGATTATTGAGGATGATGATACCAAGGATATAACACCTTCGCCACTTTCTCCTGGTTTTGAATATGGTGGTTTTACACAAAACAGATTGTATATTGGATTCAGCTATAAATGTACACCAACCATTATTATTACTCCTATGTATATGTATCAAACACAGTACTTTGATGCTGGAAATGAGTTAACTGAAAAGGATCATTATCTGTTTACAACATTAACGTTCATTTTTAAAACATACTGATGCAATACAGCCCACGGGTTAAACCGTGGGCTGTATTGCTTTACGGTTGGTTGTACAGCGTCTATATCATTTTTATGCTTGCATTTTAAATCACAACAGTAGAGTTTGTTATACAGTAACTATCGCACAAAAAATAAAGGGAAGGACCCCATGTCATTTGATTCATTACAAAAGCTTTTTGAATTTGATGCTCTGTTGCATATGGTGATTGAACCCGCCAGCCGTTTTGAGCCTGTCAATAGCCGGCTTGTTGATTGTATCGAGGTTTATAAACCACGCGTAATAGTGAAGATTGGCCTGGGCAACCCTGCATATATTGAAAGCATAATGGAGCATTCAAAGGCATTAGTTGTTGTGGTTGAACCTTCTGTAACCGTGCTACAGTCGTTTTATAATGCATATGGGAATAAACAGTGGATGAACCGCCTGTATACTATAGCGGGGAATTTCAGCCAGTTCCCTGTTGATTATTATAAAGCAGATATGATTATATGCATTGATTGTCTGGATTTACTTGATACGGGCAGGGCAATTGATGAATTCAGACGTTCACTTCAATTTGAAGGGGTATTCTTTTATGCCGGGTTTGTACTTCCTAATGAAGATGCTGAAGGAATCTTTGATGAGATAGCTCATGTTATCAATCCGCTACATACGGATTATTACCTTGAAGATGATTTAAAAACATTTATGACACTCAATGAATTTGGTATTGTGAAGCTAAACACGCAGAAGATTAATATGAATATATTATTGCTTGCTGATTACCTGCAAACAAGAAGCAGTGAATTAGAAAAGCTCATTGAAGAACATAAAGACACACTTACTGCTCTTTATGATTTGCACAGCGATGGAACGGTAGTGTTACCTTACATGATCGCAGCTTTTATACGACAGAAACCTTCTCAAGAAGAAGCTCTATAGTATAATGGGTCATATCCTTCTTTGCCATTGTATTTTTCACTTTGTTGTTTCATATAGCCTAAATATGCCATTTCGTTAACTTCTAATCCACAGGTTTTGAGTGCTTTCACGACATCGTCAAAGTTGGGCGGACACCCTTTCACTTCCACCGATTCTTTGATGGTGGGATTATTCTTGTTGGCTTTTATGATGCAATTGCCCAACAACACTGTTTTATCATAACCAGGACGCGCCTGCATCTTTTTGCCATTTAAAATTTCTACTTTTGGAAGAGGCTGCCCTTTAAACGCAGACATCACCAGAATATTGCACATATTGGCAATTGGTGAGCAGCCCGAGCATAGCGTGTCATCGTATTTTGGCAACGCAACCCCTTGAATACCCATTTTAGCAAATGCGCCAGGGCCGGTGTTATCCGCTGTCCATGACCAATCCCACTTTAATGGCTGGATGTGATCTTCCAGTTTTTCTCCTTTCACTGCATAATCGCTCAGTACCAGCGATTTGTTATGTCGTGTCGCATAGGTTACAAAATGAGCTATATCAGATGGTTCATAGCCCATGACCTTTGCACCAATAATATCGGCAGCTAAAATATCAGTAGAAGCAATGATAATATCTTTTTTGTATGCGTTGCCAAAATGGAGGGCTCCTTTCTCCAGTGCATATATTCCATCAATAATGGTAAGTTCAGGTTTTACATAGTCAGCAACAAACGGGAAACAGTATTCTAAATTTAGCTGTGGGTGATGACAAAGTTTTTTTGATGATGCCTTAAGACATCCTTTCAAATTTTTCAGCCCCAGTGAAATTTTAGTTTGTCCATGAGTTTTTAATACAGGGAAGTTGATAAAAAAATCACACTCCAATGCTTCTTTTGCTATCATTAGATGAGTGGATGCATCGATGGAGCATTTTTCTGATTTTGATTCATTAAAATCAACAAGCTTTACTCCATAATGTGATGCTAAATCAGTATATCCCAATCCTGCAAAGGCTGCCATTGTTCCAACACCTTTTTTAACCTCAACCGAACCTTCGCCAATGGTAATATCGTTACATCCATATTCTTTTAAGATTATTATAAGGTCTTCAACCATCCTTGTTGTAGTAAATACACCATACGGAGCAGGAGGGAATAATTCATCCCATGCCACCAGGTTGGGTTTAATTAACACTTTATCACCGGGTTTTAACTTGCTAAAACCATCACATAATTCTATAGCCTGCTTTAAAGAATCAGTACTTTTGGAATATTTTACCAATGATACACTTTGCATGATAGCCTCCATTTGATTAAAAGAGCTACTTACTATAAGAAATAATCATGATAAATATGCAATACTTTTTTAAAAATCGCAAAAGTGAATATACAATTCCATAGCTTATAAAAATGCTTAACGATTTTAAGTTGATGGGCAGCAACTGCAGCAAATGAAGCACCAAATGCGTATGACCATACAATATCTACCTGTACCATAGTAAAAACCTCCTTATGGTAAAATATGTTGATTTGTTTTAGGTAAAGCACTTTGTTTTTGTTTACAAAATGCTTCTATTTGAGCTAAATATTTTGAGTTTTTACCCCTATCTATATATTCAGGCTTTTTTAGCATTTCTTCAAATTTGATGATGGTATAGTATGGATAGCTGTCGATTAAATGGTTTACGGCAAAAAGTGGAACGCCGGTAGGATCTGCATGAATAATATAAAAGCATTTTACCTTTTCCCTTTGCAATATGTGAGCTATCATATATGCTGAAACTTCATACATCCTGACAAATCCTTCAACTTGTGGGACATATTGTTCGCTTTCAGGTGGAAGTAACCCATAGCATAATACTTCAAATCTTCCATAGTCCCAATCTTTTGTAACCTGTGTCCGTACCACCCCATCCCTTGGCTTTAAAGGCCATGGCATGGCCGTGGCGTTGTGTATTATCATATCTTCATCATTGAATATTTTTATTGTTTCTGCTATGAAGCACTTATACATAAATTCTTTATAGGCAGGTACATCACGCACAAGCTGTTCAACTACCTCAGGCTTTACATACATGATTTTTTCTGCTTTTACCTGCACAATACCAGATGGCAACTTCCTTGTGTACAATAAAACATCATCTTTCTTTTTTAATAATTTCCAATCAGGGGCATATTCAATCCATTTGCTTTTTATATCATTACTGGCACATTCAGTCCAATCCTCATGTAGGCAGGTTATTTGATTTTGGCTGGATACAGCCGAATCATAGACGGGAATACATACAACTATTACAAAAAGTGGTATATACCATTTTAAGCATGTATGCATTGCAAACCCCCATAATACAAAATTGCTATTATAATACATGATAAGAAATCTCTTGTCATGTAAAAAGTAGAGGTTGCTAAATTTGTCCAATCATTAAAGTATATTATTTCCTATAGTTGCTTGGTTTTGATTGTGTAAATTTTTTAAATGTTCTGTTAAATGTCTTTAGATTTTCAAATCCCACTGCCATGGCAATACACTATACTCATCCGGGCAATCTATTTTTTGTACTGCACTTTCATCAATGTCATAGTTGTCGCAACCCGATAATGCAATGCTGCCGGCAGTAAGAGTTACAATAACTAAAATAACATACAGTGTTTTAAATGATGCGGTAATGCCGTTCATTTTCATGGTATGCAGCAGTACAGGTATTGATGAAAAGCAATATAGTATTATTTTATATAAGCTGTCAATTGCTATTATATCTTAATACTAAAAATACTGGTATAACAAAAGTAAATGCTTTCAATAGCAGTCGTCATCTCCCCATCCATTGGGGGGGATGATGGACCATCAAAAATTTCCACGGTAGTTATAATAACTATATCTTCTTTATTACAAAGTAATAATCTTTATTGACATTAATTATCAGTACTCTTACAATCATTGGCATATTGCTGGAGGATACACAATGAAAGCACGAATAAGCATCTCCCTTTTTCTTCTTGGTTTAGGCGGGCAGATAGCATGGGCTATTGAAAATCAATTTTTTAATACCTTTTTATATGACAGAATAATCCCTGACCCTAAGTATGTTTCCATCATGGTGGCGCTTTCTGCAGTCACAGCAACGGTTACTGCCATTATCATGGGGGCGTTCTCTGATTCAATTGGCAAACGCAAGCCATTTCTTCTGTATGGATATTTAGCATGGAGTGTCTCTATATGGGTAATACCAATGGCGGAATGGATCAAGCCGGTAATCGTCGCTGCATGGATGGTCATCATCCTTGATTCAGTTATGACATTTTTTGGTTCAACATCGTATGATGCAGTATACAATGCCTATTTAACCGATGTAACTACCGATGCCAACCGCGGGAAAGCTCAAGGGTTACTATCGCTTGCAACATGGATTGCGCTTTTACTTGTTTATGGCGCATCAGGGCAAATTGTAGAATCAATGGGATACTTTTTCTTCTTTGGTGCAGCCGGTGCGCTGGTATTACTATCAGGTGTTATAGGCGGCATTGCAGCAGTGGAGCCACAAAGGGCGATAGTTACCGATAGTAAGTCTATCGTAAAAAGAATAAGGGGAAGCTTAAATATGCAAGCACTGCGGCACAATAAAAATCTTTTGTATGTGTTGCTTGCTATAGGATTCTGGGGGATGGCATTCAATGTTTTTTTCCCATACCTATTGATTTACCTGAAACATTTTTTGAAAATTGATATTGCTACGTCATCGGTTATTATAGCAGTATCTATCTTTATTGGCGGAATAGCAGCTTCCATCCCTGCCGGCATTATTGCTGATAAAATAGGGCGTAAACCTGTTGCTATTTTTGCTGTGATATTAATTTCATTTTCGCTTATTGCATTTTCGTATGCTCGTTTACCGATAGCTATCGGCATATTAGCAACCTTATGGATAATTGCTCAGACAATATGGACAGTTGCTACAGGAGCATGGAGTAAAGATTTATTCCCTGAAGAGAGGCGAGGTGAGTTTGCAGGATATTTTACATTGTTCTATGTTGCATTTACAATGATACCTGGTCCGCTCATTGGGGCGATAGTTGCTGACAGATGGGGTATACGGGCAACCATTGATGGCAAACCAGGTATTATTCCAACACCTGAGATATTT
>Ga0116161_1004329_pt1 | contig 12039 bp, 11 predicted proteins | sample AD_JPNAS3_MetaG_FD_89877 | JGI IMG/M metagenome (GOLD analysis project Ga0116161, IMG submission 89877) | Active sludge microbial communities of municipal wastewater-treating anaerobic digesters from Japan - AD_JPNAS3_MetaG | ecosystem: Engineered > Bioreactor > Anaerobic > Digestate | place... | reverse complement strand
GGGACGCGGCGGCAAAAAAGCGAGCTTGTAAGCTCTTTTTGCCGCCTTGCGACCCCACGGCTTGTGCCCGCGGACTTGGAACCGGGCGCCGACCCCGAGCGTAGCGAGGGGACACGCCCTAATAAAAAATAATGTTATTTGTATTATTATTTTTTGTATCTTTGCATCGCAAAATTTGACAGTGCGGGGTAGAGCAGTGGCAGCTCGTCGGGCTCATAACCCGGAAGTCGGAGGTTCGAATCCTTCCCCCGCTACCAAGTAAGAGTTCTTAACGAACTCTTTTTTTATTTTTACCCCATTTTATTTCTAAAAATTGCTTATTATTGTAAAAAGAATTTTGGAAATTTGTAAAGTGAAAATTACTGAGATTCTCTTTGCTTTTTGTTTGTAACAGATTGATTTTAAAGTCTATATATTCTAAATTTTAGAAGCATGAAGGTTCATTTTATTGCCATTGGTGGAAGTGCTATGCATAATTTGGCTATTGCGTTGCACTTAAAAGGCTACCACGTTACAGGTTCAGATGATGAAATTTTTGACCCAGCGCGTTCAAAACTTGCCAAATATGGATTACTGCCCTCTGAAATTGGGTGGTTCCCACAAAAGATAGATTCTTCAATTGATGCTATTATCCTCGGTATGCATGCGCGTGCCGATAATCCGGAACTGCTTGAGGCTCAAGCTTTAAATTTAAAAATTTATTCGTATCCGGAATTTCTTTATGAACAAAGTAAAGACAAGATTAGAATTGTTGTCGGGGGAAGCCACGGGAAAACCTCTATTACAGCCATGATAATTCATGTTTTGCAAAAATTAAATGTTGCTTGTGATTATATGGTCGGTGCGCAATTGGCGGGCTTTGAGGTGATGGTTAAATTGAGCGACGAAGCCCCAATTATAGTTATTGAAGGTGATGAATATCTTACTTCTCCACTCGATTTAAGACCTAAATTTCATGTTTATCGCCCAACAATAGGTATTATTAGCGGTATTGCGTGGGACCATATCAATGTCTTTCCTACATTTCAAAAATATATTGAACAGTTTGAAATATTTGCGAAGATGATTCCCGATGATGGAAAACTTATCTACTGTGCCGAAGACCCTATCGTAAAGCAAGTGGCAAATAAAATAGACTCTTCTCTCACAATTCCCTATTCTCTTCCTGCCTATTTTATACAAAAGGGCGTTACCTTTTTACAGACGGAATTTGGGAATATTCCTTTGAAAATATTCGGTAAACATAATTTGTTAAACTTACAAGCGGCAAAATTAGCGTGTGAAGCAGTCAATGTTTCGGAAGAAGATTTTTATCGGGCAATTCAATCTTTCAAAGGAGCCTCTAAGCGATTGGAGCTTATTGCCGAAAATGAATGGAGTGTAGTCTATAAGGATTTTGCACATTCTCCTTCAAAATTGAAAGCCACGGTTGAAGCTGTAAAAGAGCAGTATTCCGATTTTGAAATTGTTGCATGTATGGAACTACATACTTTTAGTAGTTTAACCGAAGGATTTTTGGGACAGTATGAGGGATGTATGGACGCCGCAACGATTGGTATTATCTTTTTTGACCCCCATGCTATCAAACATAAAAAGTTGGCAGCTATTTCTGAAAGTATGATAATAAATGCCTTTAAAAATGAGGATTTATTTGTTTTTTCAAACTCAGAAGAGATGAAAAATAAGTTGCTATCCTTAAAAGGGAAAAATAGGCTCTTTTTATTAATGAGTTCCGGTAATTTTGGCGGTATTAATATTGATGAGTTTGCGAAACAGTTATTGTATTCTCTTGATAATTAATATATTGAAAACTTTCTTGAGGCTTCTATTTCCGTTATTGAATGAAAAACAGATTAAATAAGTACTATAAATATTTCTTGGTAATAATTTTAATTCTTTTTCCTCTTTTTGGAAAGTTAGATAAAATTCCCGTTCAATTGTGGGATGAGTCAAGATTGGCAATCAATGCCCTCGAGATGTTTGAAAACGGAAATCTGTTAGTTACCTATTATAAGGGAGAACCCGATTTTTGGAACACGAAGCCGCCACTTATGATATGGTTTCAATCGTTGAACTTCCACCTCTTTGGCGTTAACGAATTTTCATTACGACTACCTTCCGCTATAGCAGCACTACTTACTGCAATTTTTTTACTATTTTTTGCGCACTATTATCTGAGAAATTCCTTTTTTGGCATTGTCGCTGTTTTAGTTTTAATAACCTCCTCGGGTTATGTTAGTATTCACGGGACACGCACGGGAGATTACGATTCTCTTTTGACGTTGTTTACGACTGTAAGCTCACTCTCATTTTTTATTTTCTGCGAATGTGATGAAAAAAGGTGGTTATATCTCTTTTTCATTTCTACGGCATTGGCAGTATTAACTAAAAGTGTATCAGGATTGTTGTTTTTACCTGCAATATTCTTGTATGCTATTATTAGAAAAAAAGTAGTGCCACTTTTAAAAAATAGAGACTTTTATATTGGATTTGCTCTTTTTTTATTACTTACATCAGGTTATTATATCAGTCGCGAAATTGTTACGCCGGGCTATATTCAATGCGTTATTGATAATGAATGGGGCGGAAGATATTTACAATCGCTGGAAGGGCATCGACATCCATTTTGGTATTATTTCAAACAGTTTAGTTCTTATAGATTTATTCCTTGGCTTTTTATTTTACCGTTTGGGATTATATCCGGTTTTATTGTTAAAGATTCAAAAATCAGAAGGTTGACATTATTTTCACTCTTATTGTCCGTTTTCTACCTTTTAATTATTTCCTTTTCGCAAACTAAAATTTCTTGGTATGACCTCCCCGTTTATCCGTTTCTTGCGTTGCTCACCGCCCCGTTATTTATCTACATTTATCACTTATTACTCAAAATAAAGTGGAACAATAGAATCTTAATTGAAAAATTAATACCTTTCTTGTTAATTATACTTTTTTTTACTTTCCCCTATGTAAACAGTATTAAGAATAGCTTTACGCCTATGGCGTGGAGGTATAAAAAACATAGCAATGAATTGCCATATTATTTACAACAGGCTTATCGAGGGAAAAATGATGTTCATAATCAATTGCTATTGGAGGAAGGGTATTTCCCTAACGTTGATTTCTATCTTTATATGCTTAAAAATAAAGGAGTTAATATAGATAGGATAAGTAAAAATGAGTTAGAGGAGAATCAAAAAGTGATTGTAATAGATGAAAAATTGAAAAATTTCGTAGAGCGGAATTATCATTTTACCTTAATCAATCAGCACAATAACATTGTAATTTACCAAATTTCAGATTGGAAAGAGTAATGATTCTACTATTTTTTTACTCTTTTGATTTTTGTTTTTATTTTTACAAAAATTGAGAATAAAAGAAGTAAAGGCAAAGTAAATAAAGCGATTCGTGCTATGTAATCCCCGTTAAGGGTATAAAAAGTGAGCTTATCGTTCGGATAGACCAAGGCATGAATAGCGGTTCGTTCGTTATATGCGGTTTTTTGTAAAACATCGCCCCTTTCATTAATAATTCCTGAAAACCCGGTATTTGCGGAACGTAAAATTGTTCGGCGTGTTTCTATTGCTCGCAGCTTTGCGTAAAGAAAATGTTGTCGATGTCCCGGCGTATCGTCCCACCAAGCGTCGTTAGTGATAACTGCCATAAGCGAAGCCCCGTTAACTACAAAGTGGGAGAATAATTCGCCGTATACCGATTCGTAGCAGATAGGAACTCCTATGTTGCAACTACCATTGAGGAGGGGCATAGAGAAAACTCGTTGTAAAGTATCTTTTCCAAGCGAACAATTTGCACCACCGAAACGGAGAATAAAATTTTCTAAGAATCCGAAAATTTTAGGAAAGGGCATTAATTCAACGCCGGGAACCAATTTACTTTTGTGATAAACACCGACAACTCCTTCTCTATTATAGCAAACCGATGAGTTATAAAAAATCCAATAGCGTCCGTCCGGGCGTTGCTGTGCTACCGGACTGATTTTAGTATCGTGTATAGTTCCTGTAGACAATCCGGCAATAATATTTAGATTAGGATAATATGACAGTAACGTATCGAACAGAACAAAGCCGGCATAAGGGTTGTAAAGGTCGAAATTAGCAGGATAGTTGCGTTGTATTAATGAGTCAAGCAGTAAAGTATGAGGAATTGAAGACTCGGAAGTTACAATTAATTGTGTTTTCGGAGTGAGATAAGGGTAGACAACTTCCGTTATTCGCTCGGCATGTTGAAGGTTTGCCATGTGATATTGTTCGACCCAAGGATCTGTATTTTGTTGAACAATAATTACATCAATTGGGTCTTTATGTTTGGGTTTATAGGTGTAATATTGTATAAGAGAGATAGTTATAGGTATGATAAGCCAGCAAAGCGTGGTTACGGTAAAGACAGTTTTCCTTTTTTTATCTTTTTTGAAAGATTGAATCCAATAATAGAAAAGGAAGTTAGCTATTAAGACCCATAATGTGCCACCAAAAACGCCCGTAAATTCGTACCATTGTACGTATTGAGTGGTCGAAGCAAAGACGTTCCCGAGATTGAGCCAGGGCCACGATAAGTCCCAGTGTAAGTGTAGAAATTCAAAGGATATCCATGCTGTAATAAAAAAGAGGGGCGACAAAATTTCACTATTTCTATTTAGACGGCGGAACCATTGCCAAAATCCAAAAATAAAGGACATAAGCAATGCATTGAGAATAAAAGTAGCGACAGAACCCTGAGGTGTGCTGTTCCATATCCACCAAGTAGTTAAAACATTCCATACTAATAGTGCAGGGAAAGAGTAGTGCATTCCTTGTAAAAAGGGGAATCGCAGTTGTTCTTTTTCAATATTTTCACTTATAAAAAAGAGAGGAATAAAAGCGAAGAAAATGAGAAAAGGGAAATAGGAAGGCACCCAGGCAAGAAAGAGTAACAGACCGGATAAACAGCTTAACAGCAGGCGAACGTACAGTTTCATTATTTAGGTTTTTCGCACAATTCGGTCAATACACCTTGCGTTGACTTAGGGTGTAAAAAAGCGATGTTAAGCCCTTCGGCACCTTTTCGAGGTTTTTTGTCTATCAAGTTAATACCGGCAGCTTCCATTTTTTCCAATCCTTTCGTAACACTATTAACGCAAAAAGCAATATGATGTACGCCCTCGCCTCTTTTCTCAATAAATTTGGCAATCGGACTCTCACTGTCGGTTGCTTCTAAGAGTTCAATTTTAGTTTCTCCAACTTGGAAAAATGCCGTTTTCACCTTTTGGTCTTGAACCTCTTCGATAGCATAACATTTTAGTCCTAAAACATTTTCGTAGTAAGGAATGGCATGCTCCAAACTTTTAACGGCGATGCCAATATGTTCAATGTGTGAAATATTCATGTTGTAATATTTTTTAAAATTAATGGCAAAAATAATATTTAATTTTCAATTTTCAAAGTCGTATAAGTGGTGATTTTTTAATATTAAGTATGAGTAATGAATAAAAAAAGCCTGAACTTTCGGATTCAGGCTTTTTTTATTATCATCGAAGAATTATCTGCGAGGTTTGTTAGGGGTAGCAGGTTTTGCCGGCTCTTCTTTTGTTGCAGGAGGAGTTGCTTGTTGTAAAGATTCTTTAGCACTTTCTTTAACTTCTTCTGTTTTTGGTTTTTCAACATCTGTCTTAGGAGCTGCTGGAGCTGGAGCTGGGGTAACTTCTGCTGTAGGTTGTTCTTCCGGAGTATCAACTGTTGCTTCTATTGCAGTAGAATCAACTACTTCGTCTTTAACTTCTTCTTTTTTTGTTCCGCAAGCTGCGATTAAACCGGCTGCTAATAATACTAAAAATAATTTTTTCATAATTGTTTCCTTTTTTTAAGTGTTTATATAATTACCAATGCTATTTTATTTAGCATGTTTATAAGTTAATGTAAAGGAGTATGTACCTTTAGCAGGATTTGCGTCATCGTTGAATGTAAATTTAATTCTTAATTGCTCATCAGTAATATTAAGAATTTCGCACTCTTCGAGTTCAGCATCATACGTTGTGAAAGTTTCATCATAGAAAAATGGGATTTGGAATTTTAAATACTCTTTTCCATTTTTTTCCACAAGTGTCCACAATGCAGCTGTTTCTCCTTGATAACCGAAATCACATAATGTATTAGGAACGATAGTTTGAGCACCATTATCGGCGAATATAACAACATCATCCAATTCACACTCTTCCAAGTAACCATCGGTCATAAGATTCGTTGCAAAACTTCCATTTGCTAATTCATAAGCAGGAGAAGAGGTAGCTTCTGCAAGTACCCAGCCCTTTTTGTAGGTTAATAATTCAGTAGTAGTTTTCTCATCTTTCTTACAAGCTGAAAAAAGAATTCCAAATGATAACAGTACTGTTAATAAAATTAAGTTTCTTTTCATGTTTTAAAATTTTAAATTAAATATTTTAATTAATTACGTTGCAAAGATAGAAAAAAAAATAACATGCAATCTGTTTACTACAACAAATTATGAATTTTTAGGTTTTGTCGCTTTATATATGTTTTCTAGCTATTTCTTATTTTTTTATCTTTGAAAAAATCTCATTTTCAAAATAAGAAATTGTTTTTTGTAGTCCATCTTTAAGTTGTGTTGTCGGTTGCCAATGCAAAATTTCTTTTGCTTTATCAATTACGGGTTGTCGTTGCATTGGGTCATCTTCAACGGATGGTAAATGGATAATTTTAGATTTAGAGTTTGTAAGCTCAATAATTATTTCTGCTAATTGTTTAATGGTAAACTCATCAGGATTTCCGATATTGATAGGACCGATGATATCGTCCGTGGTGTTCATCATTGCTATCAAGCCGTCTATCATGTCATCTACATAACAAAAACTTCGCGTTTGTTCGCCGCTACCGTAAATGGTGATATCTTCTCCCTTGAGGGCTTGTACGATAAAATTGGATATTACTCGTCCGTCGTTGGGGTGCATACGTGGTCCGTAGGTGTTAAAAATACGAATCACCTTAATTCGCACGTTGTTTTGACGGTGATAGTCGAAACAGAGCGTTTCTGCACACCGCTTCCCTTCATCGTAGCAGGAGCGTATGCCAATAGGATTTACATTTCCCCAATACTCTTCACTTTGCGGGTGAACAACAGGGTCGCCGTACACTTCACTCGTAGAAGCTTGTAAAATTTTAGCCTTGATTCGCTTTGCTAACCCTAACATATTAATAACACCCATGACCGATGTTTTAATCGTTTTGATAGGATTATACTGATAATGAATGGGAGAAGCGGGGCAAGCCAGATTGTAAATCTCATCAACTTCAATAAAAAAAGGAGACGCGATATCGTGACGAATTAATTCAAAGTAGTGATTATCAACGAGATGTATAATATTACTCTTTCTTCCTGTAAAATAGTTATCCAAACAGATTACTTCATTTCCTTCATTCAGCAATTTTTCACACAAATGCGAACCTAAAAAACCGGCTCCGCCCGTTACTAAAATTTTCTTCATCTATTTATTATAATCGTTTTTTGAGAAAAAATAGCGGAAAATAATATAATGTTGAGGGAGAAAAGAACTTCTCTCCCTCAACAAATCATTTTTTTATTGATACTCGTAAAAGGTAGTGTGTTGATAATTGTATCCGTCATCATATCTTACGATTTTTTTAGCCTTCACCGGAAATTTACCATCGTATACATATTCATATTTTATTGTACTGTTGCTAGTAAAGATGTCTTTGGATGCTGAACCCTCATCTTGATCGGAATACAAGTTTCGAACTTCGATGGGATTGTTTTTAGAAGTAACTCCTAAGGCATAACCATTTTCATCGTTTCCAAGAATAAAACGATATTTAGGATTGGATTTTTTATCGTGGTTGATATAAGTGTAGTTGTCATTCCAAGATGTTCCGTCAGAATCTTCCCCTTCACTTTTCATCTCTTTTAAATTATCACCGTCATAGGTAAAAGTAGTAGTAGTTTCGGAGGTGTAAACAGCTTCATTTTTCATATTTGACTTTGTTTTCTTCAGACTTTGCGTAAATTCCGCAGGGAAAAAAGGTTCCATTATAGAGATAACATCGTTTTTCGATTTCTTCTCAAATCCCTCATCGTAATTATAAAATTTCATTTCCATTTTTGAAATTTTATTTTTGTCATGCGAAAACTTTATCGTTGAACGAGTTCGTCCGTCCGGATATAATTCTTCCAAAGAGTCATAATGTCTTCCGTCATATTTAATGTTGATAGTGTTTCCCCATGGGGTTTCAATTTTTACTAATCTTTTTTTCTCATAAGTGAAGTGTACAAATCCTTGCGAAGTGTTGTTGTGAAAGAGTTCAATTGCGGTTAACAGCTCTTTTTCCCATGTCCATTTTTGATCTAACTCCTTAGGTTCGTTTTCCCATTGAAGGTAAATTGTTTTGATTTTTTCTTTCGGATTATAGATGCCATCTTTATGGCAACCCAAAAAGAACAAAGATAAGACCATTGATAAAACAACAATTTTTTTCATAATTATATAATTTTAATAATGCCTCCACTTGCGGCTATCGGCTTCTCCGTTTTAACAAAAAACAAAGATACAAAAATTTTTTATTCTACAAATCTTTTTGTTTATTTAGTTGAAATATGGAAAATCCAACTTTTGATTTGACTCTTTAGTGTTATAAAAATATTTTTATTTTTTATCAGGGCGTGCCCCGTTCGCTGGCGCTCACGGGTCGGTCTCCGCCTCCAAGTCCGCGGTCGCAAGCCGTGGGGACGCAAGGCGGCAAAAAGAGCTTACAAGCTCGCTTTTTTGCCGCCGCGTCCCCAGCGGCTTCCGCCCTTGCGGGCTATACGGCTGCGCCCTCACGCCGCCCAAAACTCTTCTTTATTCATACTCGTAAAAAGTAGTGTATTGATAATTGGTTCCGTTACCATTTCTTACAGCTGTCTTAACCGCCGTTGGAAATTTGCCGTTGTACACATATTCGTACGTCGTTGTACCACTCTCAGTCTGTGTGTTTTGATTATCGTCTCCCCAACTTCTTCGATAAGTATGTTTAACTTCTAAGGGATTATTTTTAGAAGTAACCCCTATAGCATAACCATTCTCGTCGTTTCCAAAAATATAATGGTACTTGGGATTGGAGTTTTTATCATATTTGGTATAAGTGTATGTGTAACAACAAAATGAACCGTCAATATCAACCCCTTCACTTTTCATCTCTTTTAAATTTTTACCGTCATAGGTGAAAGAAGATGTTATCTTACGTGTAGTATAAGTTCCATTTTTTATATTCGACTTTATTTTGTCCATGCTTTCTTTAAATTCAGTTGGGAATAGAGGTTCTATTATAGAGATAATATCGTTCTTTGATTTCCAATTTGCCATATCATCATAATCATATAATGTTATTTCCGTTTTTGAAATTTTATTTTTGTCGTACGTAAACTTTATCTTTGAATGAATTCGTCCGTCTATGTCAGATTCTTCAATAAAGTCATACTCTCTTCCATAATAATTAAAGGTGATAATCGCCCCCCCACTTGTTACAATTGACATTAATCTTTTATCAAGATAAGAGAAGAGATTATAACCATTTGAATAGTTGTTCTTGAAATATTCAACTTTAGTTAAAAGCTCTTTCTCCCATGTCCACTCTTGCTTCAACTCCTTTGTTTTTCCCTGCTCTTGGGTGTAAATTCGTTTGATTTTTTCTTTCGGATTATAGACGCCATCTTTATGGCAACCCAAAAAGAACAAAGATAAGACCATTGATAGAAGAACAATTTTTCTCATAATTATGTAAATTTTATTAATGCCTCCACTTTCGGCTGTCGGCTTCTCCGTTTAAACAAAAACCAAAAATACAAAATTTTTTATTTTACAAAACTATTTTGTTATTTAGTTGAAGGGTATGGAAAAGTGGGTTTTTCCTGCGTGAGGGCGCAGGTGGAAAGCCCGCAAGGGCGGAAGCCGCTGGGGACGCGGCGGCAAAAAAGCGAGCTTGTAAGCTCTTTTTGCCGCCTTGCGACCCCACGGCTACCGCCCGCGGACTTGGAACCGAAGACCGACCCCGAGCGTAGCGAGGGGGCACGCCCTGATTAAAATTAAAATTATTGTTATCCTTTTAGTAAGAAATGTGTGGAATTATTCGTTGTATATCATTATGTAACTGAACAATATTAACAGCGTGACGGCGTTAGTTCATTGATTTATGAAGCGAAAATAAACATTTAGCCTCATAGTTTGTTTTATGAAAACGGGTGGAAATAACTAAATAAAATAGCCATGGGAGAAAATTATAGACAAAAATTAAAAAAGGTAACTACTTTTATTTTTGATTTTGACGGTGTCCTCTCGGACGGAAAAATTTATGTTCTTGCTGATGGAGAGCAAATTAGAGCGACCAACGTAAAAGATGGTTACGCTATACAATATGCGTTAAAAATGGGCTATCATGTGGCTGTGATTTCGGGCGGAATATCGGAAACTATGCGTCTTCGCTTTAAAAATTTTCCAAAAATGGATGTTTTTTTGCGTATAAGCGATAAATTGCCCGTTTTTGAAGAGTATTGCAAAAATAAAAATATTAAACCCGAAGAGGTGCTTTATATGGGGGACGATTTGCCTGACTTTGAGCTTATGCAACATGTGGGCGTGAAGACTTGTCCCGCCGATGCGTGTGAGGAGATTAAAGCGCTTGCGGAATATATTTCCTTTCAAAAAGGGGGGGAAGGTTGTGTGCGTGATGTGATTGAGCAAACCCTGAAAGCACAAGGGAAATGGGCAAATGAGCAGTTTGCTTATCTCTTTTAGTCCGTAAATGGATATTGGGCATAAATGAAGTTGTATAAAAGTTGACTTTTTGAAAGGAAAAAGTAATCAAAAATGTGTTATTTTTGCAAATCTTTAAAAATATAAGTAATCATGGAAAATTTAAGTTTAGAAGAGAAGGTAAAAGCTGTGATTCAGCAAATTCGTCCTTATTTACAACAAGATGGCGGTGATATTCAATATATTGGAATTACTGAAGATAATATTGTGGAGGTTAAATTACAAGGGGCTTGTGGTACTTGTCCGCATGCTAAAATAACTTTAAAAAGTGGTGTCGAAGCTACAATTAAAAAGCATATTCCTGAAATTAAAGGAGTTATGGATGTAGCGCTGGGCTTTTAAAAAATAGTTTTATGGGATTAAAATGTGGAATTATTGGTCTTACCAACTCGGGAAAGACAACCCTGTTCAATTGTATTTCTGATACTAAAGCGGCAATTACCGATTTTGCTTATAGTACCAATAAATCTAACGTGGGTTTTTGCTATGTTCCGGATGAGCGGTTGAGCAAGATTGATACGATGATAAAAGCAGAGAAGTTGGTCTTCGCAACATTGGATTTAGTTGATATTCCGGGACTTGCAAAAGGAGCAAGTCAGGGTGAAGGTATTGGCAATAGCTTTTTAGCAGACGTTAGGCAGTGCGATGCTTTAATTCATGTGCTTCGTTGTTTTGATAATCCGAATTTGCCTCATATAGAGGGTTCTATTGACCCGGTGAGAGATATAGAGATTGTGGAATTTGAATTGCAAGTTAAAGATTTAGAGCAGATTGAGAAAAAGATAACCAAAGTTGAAAAAGCGGCAAAAGTGGGTGAGAAAGAGGCTAAAAAGATGCTCGAAATCTTATTAAAATATAAAAATCATCTCGAAAATTTTCAGAATATTCGGACTCTTGATGTTACGCCCGAAGAAAAAGCGGCAGTTGCCGATATGATGTTGCTGACCGATAAACCGGTGATGTTTGTTTGTAATGTGAATGAAGCCGATGCCGTAAATGGCAATGCGTACGTAGAGCAGGTTAAAGCTGCGCTTGCGCAGACGGGTGATGAGATTTTATTTATTGCCGGAAAGATGGAAGCGGAAATTGCCGAGTTGCAAAGCGAAGAGGATAGAGCCGAATTTTTGGCAGATGCGGGATTAACCGTACCGGGAGTAAATAAAGTGATACAAACGGCATATAAAATGCTCAATTTTATCTCTTTTTTTACGGTCGGCGGAAAAGAGAAT
>Ga0116161_1004324_pt1 | contig 12043 bp, 8 predicted proteins | sample AD_JPNAS3_MetaG_FD_89877 | JGI IMG/M metagenome (GOLD analysis project Ga0116161, IMG submission 89877) | Active sludge microbial communities of municipal wastewater-treating anaerobic digesters from Japan - AD_JPNAS3_MetaG | ecosystem: Engineered > Bioreactor > Anaerobic > Digestate | place... | reverse complement strand
CTTTTCGAAATCTTCTACTCTTTCAGCTATGATTTTTCTTCCTGATTCTTTATTCATTGCTTATACCTTATCTGTTTTTTATCGCCCGCCACGGACGGCGGGCGTCTTGGGGGCGGGGTTAAGAAATTCTTTTATCATAACTCATTTTCTTTTCACTGTCTTGGCGCTCTGCCTTTCGCACAACTTAGTTATTATCGAACAAGTTCGGATATACCAATAAAATCGGGGTGATATCCGAAGTACTTCGGATATTCCGAATCTGGCCGAACTACCAGAAAACTCCCATAGGCTAACAATTTTTGTCATTTATTATTTCCTTCTTTGAGTCCCAATGTATCAAGTGGACTCTTTATCTTCCCAATACTTTTAATGCTCACATGAGTATAAATTTCGGTCGTTTTACTATCTTTATGTCCCAATAACTCTTGAATGTATCTTAAATCAGTTCCGCCCTCCAATAAATGAGTGGCAAAGCTGTGTCTCAAAGTATGGACTGAAACATCTTTTCTTATATTTGCCTTTTCACAGGCATGCTCCAAAATCTTTTCAACGGTTCTTATGGATAAATATCTGCCTGGCCTTGCCCCTTCAAAAAGCCACTTCCTGGGTTTATATTCCCTCCAATACTCCCTGAGAATTTCTAATGCAGTCTCCGATAGAATCGTATACCTATCTTTCCGTCCCTTTGACCCTTTAATGTGGATCAGCATTCTTTCGCTATCTATATCCTCGGGTTTCAGTTTGACCACTTCGCCCACCCTTAATCCAGCAGAATAAATAAGCATTAAGATTGCCTTATGCTTGATATTATCAACAGACGAGAGGATTTTTGTAATTTCTTCTTGGCTTAAAATAACAGGCAGTTTTTTATCTTTGCGCGGTCTTTTAATTTCATAAACAAACTTCCGCTTTAGCACCTCACCATAGTAAAACTTTAATGCGTTGATGGCTTGATTCAGGGTAGAAGTTGCAGATTGTTTATTTTCTGCAAGATGAAGAAGGTAATTCTTTATATCATCATCATTAATGTCAGGTAGTCTTTTACCTAAGAAGTTTAGAAAATCTTTATTGAAATAAATATAGGCTTTAATGGTTTTATAGCTGTATTTTCTTGAAACAAGTTCTCTTCTCAAATCCTCAAAGTTATAGAGAGATTGCTTGTCTGCTTCCGCAGGGGAAATTTTGTCCCTCACAATGATGGGAGAAGGATGCTGAGATTGGAGAGCAGGGTCTAAATTAATTTCTTCACTTTCAAAGACTTTAAAAATCTTCTCTAAAATTCCGTTAGTATTCGGAAAGGACCAATATTTTTCATCTGGATGCCATCTGCCTCCCTTAATGTTTTTTATCTTTTTCACAAGAATGGACTGATAACTACTAAATGAAACTCTAATTTCACCTGACTCGTCTTTTCTAATATTGATTTTTGGCAATCCTTTATTCATCATTGTAATATCAACATCAGTCTTTTCAAAAAAAGTCAATAGAAATTACCCATAAGAGCTCATCCCGCTTTTAGTGGAAATTCCATAGCAGTATAACATTCATATCCTCAACAAATCTTCCTGTCAATTTTAATTTTTTCTTCGCTCAATACTTTTTCTAATTCCCTATGGTATTAAATTTGTCAAGTCAATTTTAATTTTTTCTTCGCTCAATACTTTTTCACTACTTTTTATCAGAGGCTTAATACTCATAAATCCACTGAGTCGATGCATCCGCTCTTCACTCTGTAAAATTGCAGCATCAAGCCACCTCTTCTTCATGTCTCCTTTGGCCCATCTTTTAACCCCAGTTTAAAACCGTTCAAAAGAACTATTCAAGCATTCAAATGTTCAAAATAAAACCTGCCTAAAAACTTCTCGTCACTCAGACCAAATAATTCCTTCAATATCTCAAGCGATACATATATATTTACTGGCAGATTGGGACGTGATACCTTGTCTGAATACAATACTGAAAATAGTGTCTCGTCAATCCTGCAAAATACATCTTCGTAAAACCCTTTTGCCCAGCTTTTCTCATATCTCTTCTTTAAAGTATCAGGCATCATATTCTTCTCAGAAAATAGTTCTGGCATTTCATGTGTTCTGTTTTCTCTAAACACAACTATTTCTCCTTAAAAAATTTTGTGCCCCTATACTATATTGTTGACATCCTGTAAATTAATTTATATGATTTCATCCATAAAATTTTATTAGTAATACTCTTACCCTTTTTGCAGGGGGGTCATATATCAATTTCATTATTTTCAATTTATTCAGACACTACAAAAATATGTTGAAATATTATTCATAGTATTCATTATATGTGTAATTATAGATATATTTTTGGAGGTAAGTATGGCAGATTTCATTGATTTTGTTGCAAAAGAAGCTGGAAACCGTGAAATGGGGGAAAAATTTATTAAAGTACTTAAGCAAGGGGATGCCCAGGAATTAAAAAAATTCTTTGATTCCAATGATTACACCGGCGTATCAATTGATGACTGTAAAACCCTTATAAACAATAGGCAGACAATTATCAATTCAGTAGACACAAATCTTAAGGATTATTAATGCTGGAATGAATTTTATCAAATTGATTATATTCATCATATCATCGCTTTTACTATTCAGTACTGTAGCATTATCTTTAGATGGCAATAACAATTATGTCTTTTCACTTTCAGAAGAGATAATGTCATTACCTAAATATTGGTATTTTAGGGCCGAGGATCGGGAACAATACAAAGAAAAAAATTATGACCATTCATCATGGGATATTCATGCTATCAACCAACCCTGGCATACCCAAAAAGAATTCCGTAATTATACCGGAAATATTTGGTACAGGATTGTTTTTAACTGTGACCTTTGCAATAGCAATAACTATAAGGGTGACTTTGCTTTATTAGTTCCAATACACTATCGTGGAGCTCAGTTTTATTTAAATGGTGTATTGGTTAAAGAAACACGTCCCTTCATTAAGGGAATATCCATACCAAACCTTGGGAAGCCCGATATTATAATTTTCCCACATAATTTAGTGACAAAGGAAAATAATGTAATTGCAATACGGATAAGCTCATTTGATTATAATTCCGGTTTCGAGGGGATGATAAAAATTGGGACATTTCCAAAAATATCAAAAGTATTTGTTCAAAATAATTTATTCTACGGGCTTTTAATTGGGATTAATTTATTCCTATCGTTATATTTTATTCTTCTTTTTTATTACAGAAACAAAGAACGATTTTATCTTTACTTTGCCGGAATGGCTTTTTCATTTGCATTATGGACGACCGGTTATATTGGTATTATTTTCTGGATAATTGATAATAGAATAGCCTATCTTATATTAGCATATTGCGGTTCGGTAAGCATTGTTATCTTTGCAATCTTATTCATACATTCCTTTTTATCGTTACGACATAACATATTCTCGAAATTGCTTATTGCTGCATTGGTATTTTTCCTAATTTATTGTACCATAGAAATAATTCTTACCGGGCTGGTTGTAACGTACCGAATGTATCTATTCAGGATTTTTCTGCTGACATGTCTTATTTATATGCTCTATACAACAATATTATGCTTGTATGCGATTAAGATTAAAAGGCCTCATGCTCTTAAAATATTGGCAGGGATTATTGTAGCATATTTATTCATCTTTGCATCTGTTTTAACATGGCTTCATATAATTGATTTTACTCCTTCATCTATAGAACCATTTATGGCAATGATTTTTGTTTTTGCCTTCGTGCTTGCTTCACGGTATGCACAGGTATTTTCCGAACTTGAAAAAGCGCATTCAAAACTTCTTGTCCTTGATAAAATGAAAGATGACTTTCTTGCTACCACCAGCCACGAACTGAAAACTCCGCTTCATGGAATAATGGGAATTGTTGAAACAATTATGGATGGTTCATCCGGGCCAGTGACCGAAAAACAAATACAAAATCTGGCTCTGATACGGGATGAGGCATCACACCTCAACAAAATGGTAATTGACATCCTTGACTTCAGTAAGCTTCGTGCAGGAAAGGTGGATCTATTCCTTGAGCATATCTTGGTTGATCAGGTTGCAGCAACAATTGTATCACTTTTAACTCCTGAAGCTAATAAAAAGGGACTATCGCTTACATTAAAATCTTCTGGACCCTGTGCGATAGTTGCTGATCGTAACCGCCTTAGACAGATAATAATTAATCTTGTGGGAAATGCAATTAAATTTTCAGATAAAGGCACTATTACCGTAAATGTAGAATCATCTAAAGAGGATGTAACAATTACGGTGAGTGATGAAGGCCCGGGTATCGACGATAGCGATAGAGAAAGGATTTGGAATCCATTTATACAGGCAGAAAGCCCGGACAACCGTCATTACGGAGGTACAGGACTTGGACTTCCAATAACAAAATATTTAGTGGAACTTCATGATGGGTCCATTCATGTTGAAAGCGAAAAAGGTAAAGGGACATATTTTATTGTTAGACTCCCAAAACAGCCTAAAACCCGTGGTATAACGAAAACCAAGCAAATTGAAGTAAAAAATGATAGCCTTGTGCTTCCTTATGAAATTTCTCCTTCATCTGTTGAACAGGATGAAGAACTTGCAAAAATTCCATTTTATAAAAAAGCTAAAATCCTGGTTGTTGATGACGATGAGGTTAACCGCAAAGTAATTGAGGGTTTCTGTGCAATAGCAGGATATGAACTAATACTGGCCCAGGATGGACCAACAGCTCTTGAACTTATGGAAAAACACAACATTGATCTTGTACTTCTAGATCTAATGCTTCCAGAAATGAGCGGGTATGAGGTATGTCAGAAATTACGCCAGTCAGAAAAATTTGTAAACATCCCCATTATTATAGTTACTGCGCGTGACAGTGCATCAGATATGGTTAGGGGTTTTGTTACCGGTGCCAACGATTATATCACAAAACCATTTACCCGTAGTGAGTTACTCATCAGGATTGAGAATCAATTAGCAATTAAACAGATGCTGGAGCTTGAGCGTTCAATTATGCATGAATTAAATAAAGAGGTCGAATTTAACAGAGGTCTTTATCAAAGAAGTATTGAGTTAAAGCAGATGGCAACACAGATACTTGCATGGGAGCGAGTAATCAAAGAAGACATGGAAGTTGCCAAAGTTTTCCAGAAACGTCTCATGGCATGCCCTGCACATATACCAGGGCTCAATTTTCATTTTTTGTATCATCCATTAGCAGGACTCAGCGGTGATGTGTATGATATTATTCAACTCACTCCAGATATCATCAGGATATTTATAGCTGATGCCACAGGTCACGGGATTACTGCTTCACTCAATACTATAAAAATTCTTTCAGAGTATTCCTCTGTTAAGGAAACAATGCATGCATCTCAGGATTTGCTCAAGTTTTTAAACCAGCGATTCATTCAATTATTCAAGGATTACGGAATAGTTTTTACATGCCTTATTGCTGATATTCATCTGAATGAAGGCAAACTTTCATTAGTTTCAGCAGGTCATCCTCCTGCATGCGTTATCTCAGATGGTAAAGTTAACTTTATTAAACCCCATGGACCAATCATTGGGCTTTCTTCCAATTATCAATATCAGCCTACAACAATCCCTTTTAAAAAGAAAGATACAGTGCTTCTTTATACTGATGGGCTGCCTGAATTCATTTATGCTCAAAATAAAAACTTCCAAGATTCTTCAAAAAATGAGTATGATAAGCTAAAAGAAATAATTGAAGGTCATAATACTATCGAGTCATTAGAAAATCTGTGTACATCGCTTATGGAAGGAGTTTCTAATAGATCTAACACATTTATCAATGACGACATAACTATTATTGCTTTTCAAAAAGATTTAGGGCTCTGACCCGATTTTCTCCTTTTCCTCTGCATACTCCGCATTCTCTGCGTGATTATTTTTTTTAAAAATTACTATGCTCTGACCCCTTTTTTTTTCAATTTTTTTATCAAAAAGCACAAAATTTTTTCTAAATCTTTTTAATTTTTTAAACTTCACGCGTTGTATAGAGTAAAAGCGTAATGTAAATATTACTACATACACGGAGGAATACCTATGGCACGGAAATTGCGTGTACAGCTACCAGGTTTAACGTACCACATCACTTCCCGCTGTATTGAGTGGAAAAACCACCTGCAGGAAGACTACTTCAAAGCCTGTTTTGTGGAAATACTGAACAGAGCAAAACAAAAATATCATTTTAAGCTCATTGCCTTCTGTGTTATGGATAATCATATCCATTTAGTTATTCACACCCTTGAGGATGGTGCGCCCATTTCCCGTATTATGCAGTATATTAAGGCGCGGTTTGCTGAACTGTATAATAAAATAACCGGCAGAACCGGTCCTTTCTGGAATGAGCGGTATAAGGATAGCATCATACAGTTTGCAAAGGATGGGTTTCACTATTTGTTGTGGTTATTATGGTATCTGGCATATAATCCCATACGAAAGAGGTTATGCTCTGACCCTATAAAATACCACTACAGCAGCATTAAAGCATATTTACAGGAAGAAGCTGATGTAGGAGTACCCATAGACCATCATGAGTACTTTGTTAATCTTGGGGAAACGTTTACAGAGAGGGTGGCAAGATTCATGCAGTATGAGGAATATTACAGGAAGAAGTATTCCATGATACTTGAGTGGGTGTAAAAGGGGTCAGAGCTGTTATTAAGTTAGTAATTACCACGCTATTACTGACTTATACTTATTTGTTTTAACAACAATATCCCCAGTTGCTGGTGTATATTGCACTAAGTTACAATTAATAAGCTGCTTATACTGTTTGGGGATACGTGCTCGTATATAATAATTGTGCCCTGCTCCGCCAGGAGTGTATATTTCAATACTGTTACCCTTAACTTTAAAATTAACAGTAGAAGAATTATATACAACAAACTCATAGAAAGCATCTTTCACAGTCATCCATCGTATCCAGGGGTAGTTTTGCTTTAATGAACCAAATTCTTTTTCAAAGTTGCTTTTCAGCCAAAGCCACCCTTCATAAGATTTTGAACGCATTTCGTCAAAGACATCATCAGGATGGATAAAATGGCTGATTATTCCAAAATTTTGGAACGCATCGTACAAAGCAAATTTATCAAAATCCTGAAAATAATATCCTGATGTAATACGTGGTATCTGGTAAAACCTGTTATCAGGTGACCAGTCAAATTCTTGTTCTACTCCGCCACTTTTTACTACATATAGCGTCGACACAACTCGTATACTGGGGAAAACCTCTCCCAGCGCCTGCAATCCTGTTGCATCAATTATATTATGCGGTGCAACATAGCTAAAAGGGAGAGCACTTTCGCCATACAGTGCTATCCATTCATTTTTTGCTACAGTGAGAGCCTGAACCATTGTTTTTTTATCCGGCCACGGTACTGAGTCATACTCTTTTGCCTTTGTAAGAGTTAATGACATATGGTTGTACCCATGCAGGCCAAGTTCAAACCCATTTTCAAGAGCTGCTATTCCCATTTTAGTACTAAGTCCATTCTGCGATAAATAGAAATCTCGTACTGCAAAGCCTGTTTCATCTGCTTTTGTATCACGGTTATAATTAAAAATTAAAAAACTGGAATAAGCAAATCCAAACTGCTTTTGCCATGCCAGTATATCTTTAAACCATACATCAGAAATAAAAAGGGTGTCTGTTTCTTCAGGTAGTTTCTTTAATTTTTCTATGATTTCTTCCAGCTTCTTGCGGTTGAATTTATCCTTTTCGTTTTGTAACAAGTCACTGTAATATTTAATTCTGTATGGCTTATATGCAACATTCCACCATGGTGCAGGGAAATCGTCGATCATAATTAAACCAACATTTATCATCCCTGTTGCAAACACGTCTGCAATTTTATAAATGCTCTGAACAATCATCCCGCGGGTCAACTTAGATTTATCCAGCAAATTAGTATTCCAGTACAATATCTTACCTTTCTTAATTGTTCGTTCCCATACAACAGGATATTTATCTGCATCAAATAATGTATTAACCGTACCAATAACTTTGACATCACTTTCCAGAACTGCCCTGCGAACATTACAGTCTATATCATCACCGGGTACATTTACTCCATTTAAAAACAATGAGGGTTGTAACGTAAAACCCTGTTTAAAATATTCTTCTTTTTTTATATATTCTTTAATTCCTATAAACGTATTCAATTCATTATCTGGTTCAACATAATTTAAAAATATACATTTTCCACCATTTTCAACATAACCTTTCAATAACTTTAATGGAACAGCATCTGCAGTTTTAGTTGCCACCAGTAGCGCTTCATATTCAGTTAAATCATTAGCCACCAATCCTTTTATTTCTTCTTTTGTATACACATCACAGCGAATCTTTGCATATTTAAAGGCATAGAGTATATTATTGTTTACTACATTTGATCTGTCTATGTCACCAATTATCACACCCACATTAAGATAGCCATCATCATAAAAGAGTGCTTCATGTATAAACCGTGATGTATTGAGCATTACTTTGCTCCCACGAACCACGTAGTTTTCTAATGCAAATGCTCCCGTCTTTGATATAACAATAATACTTGATTTGCCATCCCCTGCTTGAGGCGGTGCATCGGTTCGTTGTAGCTGTAAATATGTCTTTACATCTTCACGCAATGGGATAATCTGCTGATAGTGCAATGATTTTGTTACATCCTGCTTTTCATCCTTTTCTACCATTGCACTGTCTTTATATATGATCTTTATATTGTTTGGATTGTTGGTCCAGAATCCCTGGAAGTAAATCCCTATCTTTGTAAAAAGAGGGCGTATATAGGGAAGTAAATCCCATTTTGTTTCGTTGCCATCCTTATAGCCATATGCACCGTAGGAATTGACAATGATAATTTTTATCCCTTTATTGGCTGCATCAATCATGAACTTTGCATAGTTTATACCTATGTCCTTACTTGCCACAACACCGCCATTATACCAGGTAACTATCGCCCGTATATCATCAAGATTACTTAACGATGAAAAGCCCTTATCAAAATCATAATATTTTACCTGCAAACCATTTGCGGTAATATCCTTTTCAAAAAACCATTTTAACGGGTTACTATCATCGGTATACCCTTCGGATGATTTATAGATACACAATACCGAAAGCCCTTTTGCTTTTGCAAAAGAACTCACTGTGCTAAATATAACAATACAGAAAGATACTGTTATTAAAGCGATAGTTTTAATAAAGCTCAATTTCATAACGTATATCCCATTTTGAAGGTTTATCTTTAAGGTACTGTACTTCTGCACCTGCACCAACAGTTTTTATTTCTGCAGCAAGATTTTTTAATCTTTCAGCTATTACTGCAGCCTGTTTTTGCGATAAAGCCATATTGGATTGCTTGCTTCCTACAGCATCAGTATAGGCAACAATATTAATCCTTGTAAAGCCACCCATCTTTGCCAGTTTACCTGCAAGCTGGTCAAGTATCAGCACCCCATGGGTTGTAAGCTCATCACTTCGTCCTTTAAATATTGTATCCTGATTGAACATATATACAATACGTTTGCCCTTCTCCTGCTTTATCAGAAATCCCACCATAAACGGTACTTTCTTTGATACTGCGGTATTGCCTGCATCATCTGTTATCTCCATCTGGGCTTCTAATTGCATATTATACACTGCAGGTTCACCTTTATCATCGGTCCCATCCCAGGAAATTACTTTAGGCGGCATGCCTGCACCATTAATTACTTTAACAACAGCACCATCATCGCGCATAAATCTAATCTGCCACTGCGCAACATCTCCATCAACTGATGGAGTAATACGCAATGGTGTTTGCAGCGGTGTAATTTCATTTGGCTCAACTTTTATGTCAACTGCTACTTTAGTAACGACAGTAACAGTAGCAGCTGGAGACTTAACGACAATCCCATCATCATATTTTATAGTAAGTGCAGCTACATATTCTCCATCAGGTACTGTTTTGAGATTATCATCTAATCCGTCCCATAATACATCATACGGGATAAAGTCATTTCCTCTAATTGTTTTTACAATTCTATTTTTATTGCTTATAGAAACAAACCAGCTGGCTATGTTTTTCTTGTCCGTTGCCTGAATAGTAAAACTTACTGTATCCTTAATTTTATCATCATTTGGGGAAAATTTGGGATATGAAGGGGTCAGAGCAATAGCACGTTTTGCCGCAGATAGTACAATCTCCTGCTTTTTAGAGTTGAATCGCTCACCTGCAGAATTTTGTATGGTAAGCTGAACATAGTATTTGCCTTCCGCAGCCAGCACATTGTTTCTTGCCGTACCATCCCATCTGAATGTTCCCGGCACCGCACCAGCAAGGCTATATTCCTGAATCTTCTGCTCTTTTTCATCATAAATTTCAATCCACCACTGCTGGATACCTTTTTCATCAAATGCAGTTAAACTCAACGTTGCAAAGTCATCCTTGCCATCGCCATCAGGTGTAATAAGCGTTGGATTGGCTGACACAAATAGTACTGGTTTACCACCGGCCCCTTTTGGGCTATATATGCTGAAGAATTTACCTGTTGCACCAAACTTCAGGTCATGTGAGATATATGTTTTATCAGCAGTGGATTTGGGCAGAGTAACATTTGAATACGTATACTCTGCAAACAGATTAAGTTTATCCCAGCTCTGTGAAAGTGAGATTCCTGGCATCATTATGCGCTGATCAAGTGAATCATATTGATACTGCAAAAATACAGAATACAACAACCGCCCGCCAAAAAGATTTTCAACCTGCTGCGTTATTTTAACCATTGGGCCATAATAAGAAACACCCTGCGGAGCCCAGTATGGAACAAGTAGTATATCTCCGGAAGAATACTGGTTAAATTTTGTATCCTCGTACGAATAAATACCTGCAATATCAAAGAACATATTCCATTGCGGTATACGATATACTCGTACTGTAAGCTGGTTAAAGCTAGACAATCGAGTATTGGTATCCGATAGCATGCGGTATTGAAGCGCATTATACCAGAAAAGCCGTTTACTCAATGGGAAATCATATTCAGAAAAATTTATATCAAGAATACCCTCAAACATATCATACGTAATGGCATCTCTAAACTTCATCTTTAACGACTGTGTTAGATCATTTTCATCATCATGACTATACGCTACTTTTACGGTAACTCCAGTACCTGGCGGCATCCACCAGAACCCAGCCCCATAGGACAATGACATATAACTTAGTGATGTATCATACAAAGGATTGCCGTAATCTACCGTACCCGAATACATGGTACCGCCCAGATGTGCAAAAAGCCGCATATACAAAAACCTGAAGGGAACTGCAATTTCAGCAAAAGCTTTGTGCATTGTCACATTCCCTTTAGATGGATAAAAGAGCTGCCCGGTTGTAGCAATGCCTCCAGAATCAGTTTGTTTATTCAATTCATAGCCCGCCTGTAATGCAAAATACTGGCTGGGCTCATATAGACCACTTAAGCCAATACCATAGCGTGTGCGTATATTGTCACTAAAATATATACTATTGCCAGTAATAGAAGGAGCATGTTGTTTTTGTAATTCATAATGAGCCTTACGTGCATATTCAAAATCCGGCTGTGCATTAATGCATATTTCATAGTTTCCCTTAGCATCCTTCCAGTATCCCAAAAATTCATTGATATTGCCCATAGCAAAATTTGCTTCCACGTTCAACGGCTGCACTTTTAAAATATTTGAATAATATTCTCGTGAGGCATTATAATTGCCGTTTTGCAAATAGAAGTTGGCTATTTCTTTATAAATACGCGCATTGTCTATCTCCAGGTCTAAGAACTGCTTTTCATACACATTGCGCATTGTGGCAAGGCCAAATGAAAGCTTTTGGTTAACATCATCATCAATAGATTCCAGTAATGAGTCTGTATTTGCCAGTAAAACTTCAATATCCTGAAGTGGTAACTACTCAGAAAGTAGAGGCACACTCAGGGGAAAATATAGATTGTTTGATTAAGCTTCTACTTAATAGTTCATGTAAAGGTGGAATAATATAAGTCTTTT
>Ga0116161_1004320_pt1 | contig 12066 bp, 20 predicted proteins | sample AD_JPNAS3_MetaG_FD_89877 | JGI IMG/M metagenome (GOLD analysis project Ga0116161, IMG submission 89877) | Active sludge microbial communities of municipal wastewater-treating anaerobic digesters from Japan - AD_JPNAS3_MetaG | ecosystem: Engineered > Bioreactor > Anaerobic > Digestate | place... | reverse complement strand
GGACGGCTCGCCGAAGCGGGCGTGGAGACCGCGGGGCGGCTCTTCCTCTCCAGCCGCGCGCACCTGCTCCTGCCCGCGCACGCCGCGCTCGACCGGGCTCGCGAGGCCGCCGCCGGGCGGGATCAGATCGGGACCACCGCGCGCGGGATCGGACCCGCCTACGAGGCGAAGACCTCCCGTGCCGGCCTGCGGCTCGGCGATCTCCGGGAGCCCTCCTTCGCCGACCGCCTGGCCTTCCAGCTCGCCCGGATCGACGCCGAGCTGCGCTCGCTCGGGGTGGAGGAGCGGCCGTCGTTCGCGGCGATCCACGCCCTCTGCGAGGAGTGGGCGGAGCGGCTCGCTCCGTTCGTCACCGACACCGGCAACCTCCTCCACGGCTGGCTCGATGCCGGGCGGCGACTCCTGTTCGAAGGGGCGCAGGGGGCGCTGCTCGACGTCGATCACGGCACCTACCCGTACGTCACGAGCTCGAACGCCACGGCCGGCGGCGCCGCCACCGGCAGCGGCGTGCCGCCCACCGCGCTCCACCACGTGCTCGGCGTGCTCAAGGCGTACACGACGCGGGTCGGGGGCGGCCCCTTCGTGGGCGAGCTCGACGGCGAGCCGGCCGACTACCTGCGCCGCCGCGGCAACGAGTTCGGCACCGTGACCGGGCGTCCCCGCCGCTGCGGCTGGTTCGACGCCGTCGCGGCGCGCTACTCCCGCCGTCTGAACGGCGTCGAGGGGATCGCGCTCACCAAGCTCGACGTGCTCGACCATTTCGCGGAGATCCCGATCTGCGTCGGCTACCGGTACCGGGGCGAGGTGCTCCGCGACTTCCCCGCGAGCCCCGCCATCCAGGCCGTCGCCGAGCCGGTCTACCGGACCGTGCGCGGCTGGCAGACCGAGACCGTGGGGCGGCACGCCTTCGAGGAGCTGCCGCCGGCGGCGCGCGACTACGTCGCGGTGCTCGAGGAGGAGGTCGGTGCCCCGGTCTGGCTGGTCTCGACCGGCCCGCGTCGCGAAGAGACGATCCTGCGCCGGGAGGCCGGCCTCGACCGGCTGCTCGGCGATCGCCGGCCGGTCGTCGAGGCGGGCCTGGCACCGTAGCCCTCCGCGCGCTCCCATTCGCTATACTCCGCGCGCTGGGGCCCTTAGCTCAGGTGGTAGAGCTGCTGGCTTTTAACCAGTAGGTCGGGGGTTCGAATCCCTCAGGGCCCACCAGCACGGAGTTGCCGCGCCCCCATCGTCTAGCCAGGCCTAGGACACTGCCCTTTCAAGGCAGCGACACGGGTTCGAATCCCGTTGGGGGTACCAAGCGGCACAACCTCGCCGAAATCGTCTGCAAGTGGTAGCCGTAGCAGGCATTTGCCAGGGTTCGAAAGTTTCGTTCCGTCCCATTCCAGGCCATCCGGGTAGATCGCCTGGGCGAAGGGAGGGCGGCGGTTGGCCGGCAGGGCTTCCCAGGTCTCTGCCGGGCGGATCAGGAGTTCGCGCCCGGCCCGCAGCACGTCGATGAGCGACAGCTCCTCTGCTCCCTCCAGGCTCGCGATCTCGGCCTCGGCGCGCTGGCGTTCGGCAGCCAGTCGCGTGCTCTGGCGCCGGTAGTCGTCCGGGTCGAGGACTCCATCGGTGAGCAGGTCGAGAAGGCGTTGGCGTGCGGCGCCGAGGCGTTCCAGGCGGTGTCGCGCTCGCGCAGCGTTCGCGGCACGTTCGCCAGCTCCTTCCTCGAATCGCGCGGCGATCGTCTCCTCGAGCAACGTCACGAGCTCGGGCGGGCAGGCTTCGCGTGCGAGCAGGGCCCGGAAGGCGCCATGCAGGCGATCGGCCGAGCCGCTCGCATGTCCGCCGTGCGGGCAGCGGTAGTAACCGCGGCTCTTCGCGCGATCGCCGGTGAGGGGGCGGCCACAGAAGCAGCGGACGATCCCCTTGAGGGGGTGAAGCTCGGTCCCGCCTGCGACGTAGCGGCGCTTGACCAGCCTGGCTGTCAGAGACTTCTGCGCGGCATGCCACGTCGCTGCATCCACGAGCGGTTCGTGTTCGCCCGCGACGTCGATGCCCCAGGCTGGCGAAACCACCCTGCCGAGATAGACGGCGCTCCGGAGGAGGGCGTACCAACGCGTACGGGAGACCTTCAGCCCCTCGCGCTCCGCTTCTGCTCGCGCCCCTTCGACCGTCCAGGCGCCGGAGGCGATCCGCTCGAAGCTCCGGCGCACGATCGGCGCAGTGTCCGGATCGAGCTCGAGCCCCCCGCCGGGCCCCCGGTGACGGTAACCGCGAGGCGCCACCCACACCCATCTCCCACGCTCGGCCGCAGCGCGCATCCCGGCCAGCACCCGGCGCGAGCGAGCGGCGTTGTCCCAGCGCGCGATGGCCGCGAGCATCGTCTCGAGGAGCTCGCCCTCGGGGGTCTCGTCAACTGGCTGCGTCGCGGCGCGCAGGACGATCCCGAGGTCGCGCAGCTGGCGGCGAATCAGGAGGTGGTCGAGGGTTTCGCGCGCCAGGCGAGAGAGGTCGTAGACGACGAGGGCGACCGGATGGAATCGCCGCCGCTCCAGATCATCCAGCAGACGCTGCAAAACGGGGCGCTGAGCCGTCTTGGCGCTCTCCCCTTCCTCCCGGTACACCCGGAGCACATCCCAGCCCTGGCGGGCCGCGTAGGCGCGGCAGGCGGCATCCTGGGTGTCGAGCGAGAGGTTCGCGACCTGTTCTTCGGTCGAGACGCGGATGTAGACGACACAGCCGGCCATGACGGGATCCTACGCTGCGGGGCGAAGGCGGGAGGCCGTGGCGATCTCCCGAGCGAGGTCGGCGAGGAGGAGGACGGTCGCGCGGAGCGCGAGAACCTGGTCGTCGTCGAGTGTCGCGCCTCGCGCCCCCAGGATCTCGCGGCACCGCGCGAGGGGGACTACGCCTCGATCGTCTGGAGCGTCATCCGCCGGTTGCTGATCCCCTTGGCCGCAGCCAGGGCCTTGCGCATCTCGCCGTAGGGCACCGGCTCGCCCCAGATGTGCCCGTCCGGGCGCCGGATCTCGACCCACCACTCGCCGTGCTCTCCGGGGCGTACGCGCACGCGCCAGGGCTTCGTCTGTTGCTGTTGCTGTCGCGGTCTCATCGTGTCTCTCCTCGCAGGAAGGGGGCCGGGGAGCGGTGCGGCGCTCCCCGGCATCCGGATCGGAATGGAGCGGCACGCCCGCTCCGGCGGGATCCGGCGTCTCAACGCGCAGCGTCTCTCGAGCTGCGCCCGCCGCACCGGGTTTCCTGGTCATGCGGCGCGGCGCCTCCGTCGCGCCCAGCGCGCTTCGATGTGTCGCAGCGTCTGCCCCGGGTCCGCTTCCGCGAAGTCGCAGAGCAGGGCGAAGTCCTCGCTCGCGAAGTAGGCGCGCCAGTAGCGCATGCCAACCTGGTCGGCCCCTCGCTGCATCCGCTCTTTGGCTGGAGGCGGCCTCCAGTTCGTCGGGAAGCGGACCGGCCAGAGCTCAGCGGCATCCTGCAGCGTGATGGCGAGCACCGCGCGCCAAAGCCTCTTCGCGTCGAGCCCCCGGTTCCGGAAGTCCTCGGAGAGCAGCGCTTCTATCCCGCTGGCGTCGAGCTCGTGGACAGGGGGCGTCACCATCCTGGCCATGCGTCCTCCCAAGCTCTGCTGGTGGGGTAGAGGGGCTGCGCCATGCGGCCGGAGTGGCGGTCCCGCCGTGGTTTTCCCTGTGCGATGAGGCCTGAGCTGACAAGCAGGCTCGCGCGGCGACCGATGATGTACCGGTCGATGCCGTGGGCGTGCGCGAGCTCGAGGCCGGTGAGCCCCGGGGTCCGGCAGATGGCCTCCCAGACCCTCCGAGCCTGCGAAATCTCGGAACCAGCGACGCGCACCTCGACCGCAGCCAGGTGGGACGTCACCGGATCGAGCCGCGCTGCGAGGGGGCGATCCGGCCGCGGCGCCGCTTTGCTCAGCAGGGACAGCTGCTCGCTCACGACGCACCGCTCCAGCGAGACAGGTCGCCGGTCTCGAAGCCATCGGCGAAGATCGAGGCGATCTCCGGGCAGAACGCCCCGGCATCGAGGGCATGAAACGGCATCCCGGCCCACTCGGGAGGGAGCGCTTGCCCGGGCCTCGGGATGGCAGCTCCCTGGTGATGGACGCGCCCGTCTCCGCACTGTTGCCAGACAGCGAGGAGGGCCGGGCCGGGAGCGTAGCCGTCCCACGGGATCTCGAACGCGATCTCGAGTGTCTGTCCCGCGCCGAACCAGACCGTCACCGGGACTCGCCAGGGAACCCAGCCATGTTCCGGATGCCCGCCGATGCGGCAGTAGAGGCCGGCCTCGACCGCGGACGCCTCCGTTGCCCGGAGCGACACGCGGAGGATGTCGAGCCGGAATGGGGCCCAGTCCGGGGGGACGATCGCCGGCGGAGGTGGCTCTGGCGAGATCTCCCAGACGTAGCCAACCGGATGGATCGGGGCGGCGAGGACCGCGGCGAGGAGGAGGGCGGTCACGGCGCCGCCCTCCCGTGCACGGCCTCTTGCGTGGGTGTCTTCACAGCTCGCCGTTCTCCTCGGCGATTTCCTCGGCGATTTCCTCGGCGAGCACCGGGTCGACGCCATCGAGTGGCAGCTCCTGCTCGTCGGGCCCGGATTTCTGCAGGGTGAAGAGATCCGCGGCTTCGGCGAGGCGGTCGAGCAGCGCGAGCCGAACGCGGACGGTGGCGAGCGCCGGGTCGATGCCGCGCTCCACGTTCTGGCGGGCAAAGACGAGGGACTCTGCGCACTCGGCCAGGATCTCGGCCGCGGCGGATCGCAGGGCCTGGTGGGGGGAGAGGTGCATGTCGTCGGTCATGGGGCAGTCCTCACGGTCACAGTCACGCCGCAGGGCTTGTCGCCGCCCTCGGCGTAGCGCTTGGTTGCGCGGATCTCGACGACCCGCGAGTCGTCGCGCCAGCAGATCCCGGTCAGGGCATCGAGCACGGCGCGGATGAGCTTGTCGAGGTCGGGACGACTCGCCGGCCACGCGGGGGCGGCTGGACGCAGCCAGCGTCTCCCGAAGTGGCCGGCCGGCCGGGGAAGGCGGAAGACGAGGCCGACCGCGATCGGGCCATCGAGCGGCTCGGCTCCCGCCTCGAGCGCCGCGGCGGCAACCACCGCCTCCCAGGGTTTGGTGCGCGGATTCGTGGCGGTCACGACGAGGCGCCCTCCCCGCGCGAACGCTCGGGTCGAGCCTTTCGTGGCCGGCATGCCGATCGCTGTGAAGTGCAGGCTCAAGCTGTTCTCCGGACCCGGAGGAGCCGCTCGGTGTTCGCCTCGCGCTCGTCGTCGGACAGGGCGCGATCACAGAGTCGCTGGTCGAAGGTGCCGTTCGCGATCGGGTCGTTCTCGTCGCGGCCGTGCCAGAGACGACGCAGCCAGAGCGGCAGTGGCGTGCGGCAGAGATCGACAGTCAGGACGGTCTTATTCATGCCGTGGACGCCTCGTCTTCGCCTCTCAGGCGCGAAGCCGCCCCGGGTTGTAGCGATCGGACCAGGACGCGGCCTGGCGGTCCGCCTGCCGGCGAGCCGCGACGGCCAGGTACACGGGGCAAGGCTCGACGGCGAGGGGGACTCCGACGGAGTTGGCGAGCTGCGGGATGCGCGCCGCGTCGTCCGCGGTCACCTTCCGCAGGTGCCAGCCGCAGAAGCCGTACCACCCCTCGGGCAGGTAGCAGGAGCAGGCGGTGGGTTCGTGGTCAGGCGACATAGGCATGTGCCTCCTCGGTCTCCGGGATGTCGGTTCGAGCTGGTGGCTGCGGCGCGACGACCGCGCCCGGCCCCAGGCTCTTGGCTTCGAAGTACAGCTCGGCGAACCTGTCGACGGGACTTTGTTTCCCCCGTTGTCGGGCCCAGGGACGCCAGTGCTCCAGGTAGCGCTTCCCGCCGCTGCGGGCGTCGTTGTCCCGGGCGTTTCCGGTGCACCAGGGGTCGAGGAAGATTCCGATCCCTGCGGCCCGCGCCTTCGACTCCTCGACCCAGCGCAGGCGGAGCTCCTTGCCGAGCAGATGCCCGTCGTACTCGCGGATCGCGGCACGGATCGCCTTGCGGATCTCGTCGGTCAGCGTCGGTTCGCGGATGGGGACGCGGCCGTTGGTGTCGAGGTAGAACCCGCGCCACTGCGCCAGGTGGGCGCGCCAGGTCGCCTCGACCCGCCACTCGAGCTCGGTGAGGGGGCGGTCCGGCGGCTGGGTGGGGGGTGGCGCCTCGTCGGGGTCTTCCGTGCCCGAGACCCCAAAACCCCGATCGCGGTCGGGTTGGGCCGCGGCCAAACCCGACAGATCTTGGTCTTTCTCCTCTCCTCTCCCTTCCCTGTCCCTTTCCCTTTCCCCTTCCCCTTCCCCCTCCCCTTCCAGCCGCGAACCGCGGCGACTCGCGGCGACTCGCGGCGACTCGCGGCGAACCGCCGCGGCCTTTGGCGCAGGGTAAAGGACGGCCTCCGGATCGTCCGGGCCTGGCAGGGAGCGCGCCCTCGAGGCGTTGTCGATCCGCTGGTGCTTGCTCCAGTTGGAAAGCTGAGCGAGCGCCTCCCCGCGAACCTGGTAGAGAACGATCATCGACGCCGCCTCGAGCTCCCGGAGCCACTTGGCGATGTCCTGTGGTGTCGTCCGGTCGAGCGGCAGGACCGTCGCCTTCAGCAGCGCGGGATGGGCGCGGATACGCCCGGCGTCGTCCGCCGTCGAGATCGCCCCGATGAAGAGCAGTTTGGCGCCGGTGGACAGCAGCGCGAACTTCTCGTCGGTCCAGATGTCCGGTTTGAGCGTGCGGATTCGAGCCAAGTCAGCGTCCTCCTTCGGGACGAAACTCCACGGTCAGGGGGCCCGCAGCGGCTGGCGGGAAGGGGGAGACCAGCGCGAGTCGTCGCGGGTTTGCCCCTGACCGTGGAGATGGCATTCAGTACTCCGGCTCCGTGCGCGCGAGCTCGATCTCGCTGCGCGTCGCGTTGATGAGTGTCTGCAGCGCGGTGAGCTGTGCCCGCTGTGAACGCACGCTCTCCAGAGCCGCGGAACGCAGCCCGTCGGCGAGATGCGCGTGGAAGCGCTCGGCCTCGCACTTCGAGTCGACGATCGCCTGGCGCTCGGCCACCGGCCCCTCAGCCGCCAGGTAGGCCAGCGCCTTGGCCTTTCGGTAGGCGTTCTCCGCCTGGGCGTACTCGTAAGAGCACCGGCGCAGCTCGTCATGCGCGGCGTCGAGCTGCCGCGACCGCTCGAGGAGCTGCGCAGCGAGCTGCTCCACGGCGACCAGAGCCAGATTCGGCGGTTCGCTCATCAGAACGGGACTTCGACGCCGTCGGGCGGCGTCCAGCCTTCCGGCGGGTTGATGTAGACGTTCTGCCGGCTGACCCCGTCTCGCCCCACCCGGGTCCGAAGGTCCACCGTCGTGGTCGCGCCGGTCACGGTGGCGAGCTCGTCGGGCAGGTAGTCGATCGCGCGAGCGGTGCCCACGCCCAGGTAGGCGAGGTCACGCTTCAGGTAGGAGAGGCGGGTCGGATCGGAGGTGATGGTCTGGTGCTTCCAGACCCAGCGTCCCGCGAACTCTCCGCCTTCGACCAGGAAGCCGAGCGAGACCATCGGCTCGCCGGTCTTCCGGGAGGCGGTCACCTCAGCCCGCTGGAGGCGGACGTAGTAGCTCCCGTCGGGCAACGGCGGGAACTCGGTGCGGTTGCTTTGCGGCGGGGCCATCTCCGCCGCGTCCCAGGCACTTGCGTACTGTCTGAGTGACATCGGTCTCTCCTCGGTCAGGCGATGCGGATGTGCTCGCTGCGGGGGGCAAGCCGAGCCCAGGGGAGCTCCTCCCCGGACTCGAGCGCGGTGCGGATCGCTTCCTTGTCGGGTTCGATGGTGATCTTGGTGTACTGCTCGGGCAGATCCCAGGAGTCCACCGGATCGAGCTCGAGCGGCTGACGCCCCCCGGACTTGGCCCGCGTGATCCGGAACCGCTCGGTCTCGACCCGCTTCAGGTCGTGGGCGACGAAGTGCTGCAGCAGCCCCTCTTTGAGGCGATCCACGGCGGAACGGTCGACCCGGGCGAGCTCGCGCAGCCGGTCGGCCTCCGCGGCGCGGGCCTGGCTGCGCGCCTCGATCTCGCGGATGAGCCCGCAGTAGGCGTCGAGCTTGCGCTCGCGCTCGACCGCGAGCTCGGCGAGGTAGCGCTCGAGCGAGGCGATCCCGTCCGGGTCGGACGTGTCGACGAGCGCCTGCTCGACGAGGACCAGGTCTTCGCTGATTTCGTACAGGGATCGGCGGCTCATCGTTCGGCCTCCTGCTGGTCGGGAGTACGGTCGTGCGGCAGTGCGTGGCAGTCGTGGATCGGGGAGGAGCTGTTCGGGAACGGCGGCTGCTCGAGGAGCTCACCGGTGAACTCGTCGCGGCGCACGAGCAGGCCGCAGAGCGGGCACGGCTCCCAGGTCCGGGAGATGATCCGGCGCGGCCAGACGGGGGCTCGCTGACGGCGGCTCACGCGACCTCCTCCTCCGGCTCGGGCGTCTCGGGGTGACCGAGGCGGACCCAGGCGAGGAGAGAGCAGAAGTCGGCCTCGGAGAGGTCTCGCGGGCTTTCGGCCTGGAAGCTCTCGCGGCAGTGCTCGAGCACCGCCTCGCGCGTCACGCCGTACCTGCGCGTCGCGACGGTCAGCTCGCGCAGCTGTGCTTCGGAGACCGGCCGCTTCCGTGGCGCGGGCTGCGGCGCGGGCGTCGCTGCGGGGGCGTAGGCGGTGTCGTCGCGGCCGGCCACGTCCTCGGAGTCGGCGACGCGGGGGATGAGCAGGAGCCCACGGAGCCAGTACGACTCGGCGAGCGTCAGGGCCGCCGAGACCGCCTTGTCGAACGGCCGTCCCTTGTCGACGAGCGCGGGAGCGACCACCTCGTAGTCGGCGGACGCCCCCGACTCGTGGATCAGGCGGAAGGCGACGCGGACGGCCGCCTCGCTTTCGATCGACCAGCCCGTCAGCACGGCCGCGAGGCCGGCTCCGAGCAGTGCCTCGCGCGCCTCGCGGAAGATCGCCTCCGAGGAGGTGTAGGAGTAGCGGTGGAAGGTGTTGATCTTGTCGTGCGGGACGTTCGAGATCGCCCGCTGGGCGGCCACGAGGGCCGCGGCGAGAGTCGGATCGGTGGCAACGTTCATCGTGTCGGGTCCTTTCTGCCGGCGTGGAAGAGGGCGAGTGCGAAGACGAGTGCGAGGATGCCGAGGCCGAGGTACTGCTCGGGCTGAGCCGCGCCGCTGAGGAGCTGGTGGAAGAGGCTCACCACGCCTCCTCGCCGCGGACGTGGTCGACGCGCAGGTCCCCCTCGGTCGGGCGTTCGGTGAGGACGTAGAGGCCGAGCTCGGTGGCGATGGCCGCGAACTCCGCGCGGGCGGCGTCGTCGAGCGCCAACCAGTAGCGGCCGTCGAGCGGGACGACCTGCCCGCGGTAGGCCTTCGCCGCGACCCGCAGGGCGGCGCGGATCCGCTGCCCGTCGGAGCGTCGGCGCTCGAAGTCCATCGCCTCCCCGTCGACCAGCTCCGCGAGGCGGCCATCGACGACGGTGAGCCCCGACGCCTCGGTGCCGGCGAGGATCTGCCCGACCCGTCCGGCGATCCCGCCGGCGGAATCTCTGAGCCGTTCGGCGCGCGCCGTCGCCGTCCTGGCGGCTTCGCGGGCGGCTTCCACATCGGCTCCCAGGAGGCGGGCCTCGTCGGAAAGGCGGGCCCAGGAGAGCCGGTCGCGCGCCTCCTCTACGGCCTCCTCGAGGGCTTCGACCTCGACCTGAGTCGGGCCTGTGACGGGGAGGTCGAGAATACGGCGAGCCTCCCGCTGCTGCTCGGCCCGCGCCGCCGCTTCGGCCTGCCGCTCGCGGAGGTGCTTCAGGTCGGCGCTGGCTTCGGCGAGCCGCACCCGCTCGCTCGCGGTCTCGCGCTCGAGCTTCTCGATGCGCGCCCGGTGCGCCTGTTCGCGCTCGGCCAGGCGCCCGATCTCCGCTTCGTAGCTGGCCGGGTCTTCGACCTCAGCGAGAGAGGCTCGCAGCCCAGCCTGCCGCTGCTCGAGCTCGAAGCGCTTCTCGGCGGCCAGGCGAGTGATCTCGAGCTCGCGCACGGCAGCTCGCGCGGCAGCCTCTGCCTCCCCGGCGCCGATCTCCGCGAGGTGATCCTCACCTCCGATCTCGGCGAAGATCTCAGCGAGACGATGTTCGTAGGCCTGGAGTCGGCCCTCGAAGGTCTTCGCCCGTGACTCCGCCTCCCGGGCCAGCCGGTGCGCGTGCTGGCGGATGCGCTCCTGGGCGGTGAGCAGATCTGGCGTTGTTCCCTGGCCGAGCAGCTCGTCGCTTGCCGCCGCGAACACCTCCGGGTCGCCGGCGAGCTGGGCGAGGATCTCCTCGGAGACCGGCACCCGCACGAGGCGCAGGAGCGCCCGGATGCGGGCTTTCGCCGCACTGTCGGAGTCCTTCAGGCCGGGGTCGATCAGGTCGGCCAGGGGGCCGCCTTCGGCCAGGGAGACCTGGGCGACGCCGGAGGCCCTGGCGACCTTCTTGACCACGAGCCGGGCGCCGCCGGCATCGACGGAGCCGTGATCGGCGCCGTCGCGCACCTCGACCGGGACATCGGCGCCGAGCGCCCGAGAAACGGCGCGCATCGCGCTGGTCTTGCCGGCGCCGTTCGCGCCGGTGAGGACGTTGACGCCCGGCTCGAGCCGGAGCTCGGCGCTGGTGATCCCGCCGAGGTTCGAGATGCGGACATCGATGCCGTCGGCGGTCATCGGGTGGCCTCCTCGGCGAAGGTGATCCGCATGGGCGGCAGGGCGGGCGCGCCCTGCTGAGCGAGCGCCATCGCCTCGAGCACGAGCTCGTCGAGCTCTTCCTCGTCTGGGTAGGTCGCGGCGAGGCGCGATCCGTTGCAGCCGAGGCAGACTTTCGGGGAGGCGTCGGTTTCCCAGTAGCCGTACCCGTCGCAGTCGGGGCATTCGATGATCCGCTCGGTCGTTTCGCTGATCCGGGCGCCGCCGTCGTAGACGCCGCTCGGCCAGGAGACGTGATAGAGGCGATCGTCGACGTTGAGAACACTGGCGACGTGGCGCAGGAAGGTGCCCCGCTGTGCGGGGAACTTCGCGGCGAGCTGCTGACAGCGGTCGTAGCGGGCGAGCCAGGCGCGCTCGATCTGGAGTCTTTGCTCGCGGGTCATGGGGTGGTATCCTTGGGCTGCATCGTTGGTCCCCCTGGCCCGGTCTGCGTTGGCGCGCGACCGGGCCGCTTCACGTCAGGTGCGGACCATCCGCACCCGGGCTACAGGTTTCGGCTCCGGGGCCGGCCGGGCGTTGACCGCGCGCCGGAGCGCCACGGTCGCGGCTTCGAGCTGGTCGAGGAGCTGGTTGATCTCGGCGCGTTCGCTCCGGTCGAGCTCGCCGTCGTCGAGGGCTCGCTGCGCGGCGGCCGCGGTGGATCCGGCGGCCCGCAGCAGCGCCGCCACGAGGCGGTTGGCCAGGGCGAGGGAGATCTCCTCGCCGTCTTCGGGCCAGAGGTAGGCCTCGGCCAGGTAGAGCACTGGAGCCTTGGCCTGCTCCTCCGGCACGCCCTGCTCGAGCAGGGAATCGACGGTGCGGCAGAGCATCTCGAGGTCGTTCGGGTCGAGGCCGAGGATCTGGCGCTCGACGTACTCCCGCCCGCGACCCTGGGCGCCGGCGACCGACTTCTTCGGCACGCCCTTCATCGCGTGGTAGAGCACCGCCGCTGTCTCACAACGCAGGGTTGCGAGGTAGTCGTCGTCGCAGCGGCGCTGCGGGAGCCTTGCGGTCATGATGAACACGCGCTCCTCTCGCTCAGGCCGCGCCCGGCGTCGTTGGCGGTGCCGGCGGTGGGGTGGGGAGCGGCCGGTCGGAAGGTCGCGCGGGGAGACGGCGCTCGGCGGTGAGGCGGGCGATTTCCCGCGCGAGCGCGCCGCTCGGGGTTCGCCCGGCGATGGGGATGACCGGGGCGAGCGGCCGCGGCTCGGGGACGAGGCGCAGTGAGCTCACGCGGCCTTCTCCTCGCGCGCGAACCAGGCGTCGATGGTGTCGAGCGGAAGGCCAAGGATCTGCGACAGGAGGCGGCGAGCGGGGCCTGTCGG
>Ga0116161_1004317_pt1 | contig 12084 bp, 9 predicted proteins | sample AD_JPNAS3_MetaG_FD_89877 | JGI IMG/M metagenome (GOLD analysis project Ga0116161, IMG submission 89877) | Active sludge microbial communities of municipal wastewater-treating anaerobic digesters from Japan - AD_JPNAS3_MetaG | ecosystem: Engineered > Bioreactor > Anaerobic > Digestate | place... | reverse complement strand
TTGGCTTACTTTGACATCTATTTAGCGGATGTGCAGTGGGGCTGGAACGGCGCAATGGCAATACGTGCTCCCTAACAAGAGAAAGTCAAAGTCTGGTGTACAACTCCCCGTTGCGGCATTTCACGCTAAAGCGTCTGAAATACTGAAGGATGTCGAGTATGCCCAGCGTAATGCTTGGTCTTCACAAGGCACAATTATCCTCACTGACGCTCGTGTTCCTGTGACCGACTTGCAGATTCAAGCCGATGCTGTCATCACATCCCCTCCCTACCCGAACAACTACGACTACGCGGACGCCACGCGATTAGAGATGACATTCTGGGGCGAAATCAATGGATGGGGCGATCTCCAGAACTCCGTTCGCCGACACCTTATTCGCTCATGCTCACAGCACGCTGCTGCAGAAAAATTAGTGCTTGATGACCTGCTTGCCGAACCTGTGCTTGAACCGATTAGGAAAGACCTCTCTATAGCGTGCAGAACACTTGCTGAAGTGCGCGAAACCAAAGGTGGCAGAAAGGCCTATCACACTATGGCAGCAGCGTATTTTCGTGATCTTGGACTGGTCTTCAAGTCATTGCGCCCCCTTTGCCGCTCTGGTGGTGTTTTATGCTTTGTAATTGGTGATTCAGCCCCCTATGGGGTGATGCCTGGCTGGGTGAATTGGCTCTTAACGCAGGCTTCAAGTCGTATTCTTTCGAGAGGATTCGTGATCGCAACGTTAAGTGGAAAAACAGAAAACATCGTGTGCCCCTCAAGGAGGGCAGGCTCTGGATCGAGGGGTAACGCATGGCAGAATCTCCGTCTCATTTCATTCACTAACGGGGATCGGGTTGAGGGCTCGTTTAAGGACAAGGCAAAAGTTCGAGAGTTTCTGCAATTTATCGCGAAACAATGAATGCCAACCGTTGACTGCTGGGTATGTTACTGATGTACCTACCGTTCAGAGGAGCCCCCTCACATGATGGATGAAATGGGGCCGCGCGTTCGCTGTTTGTTGTTCCCTGTTTCCTATTCACGCCCCCTGCCTCAATTGTGCCCAACTTGTGCTTGTCCACGCCCTGGTATTGTGTGAAAATCAAAAACCAGTCATATCGTGTGATGGCACACGGTGCGTCGCACTGTTAACGGAGGTCTGAATGATGCGAGGATGGATGAAGCTGTGGGTGTGCGTGGTGGTGGCGTCGATGGCTGTCGGCGCGATGGCGTTGACGCCGGACGCGATGATGTGTGAACTGCTGGCCAAGCCGGGGCTGGTGGCTGTCACCGATCCGACACCGGAGTTCTCTTGGGGATTCAAAGACGCGCGCCCCGGTGATTTTCAAAGCGCTTACCAGATTCAGGTGGCATCGGGAACCACGTTTTTTAAGATCGATCAACCGGATCTCTGGGATTCGGGCAAAGTCGCCTCGGGTCAGTCGCTTTACATCGCCTACGCGGGCAAGGCGCTCCCCACCGACGCCGAGGTATGCTGGCGGGTGCGCGTGTGGGACAGCCGTGGCAAGGAGGGGCCTTGGTCGCACACCTACTCCTTCAAAACCGCGCCGGTATTGAACGGGGATTCGGCGTTGCAATATCCGCTCGCGCAAGAGCGGGTGAGGCCGGTCCGTGTGACCACTAACGCGCAGGGACGCGTGCTGGTCGATTTCGGGCGGGCGGCCTTCGGTTGGGTCGAACTGGTGCCGCCGCGCGATATGCCGCGGGGTGGTCCCTTCACGCTGCATCTCGGCGAAAAGCTGAAGGACGGCAGCGTGGACGCTAAGCCGGGCGGGACGATCCGCTATGCGAAGGTGAACGGGGCGTTGACCAGTCCGAATGTTTACCGCGTGCCGTTGGTCGCCGACAAGCGTAACACGAGCGGCGGCAAAGAGGGCGCGGCGATTCTGCTGCCGCCTGATCTCGGTGTGGTGATGCCGTTCCGCTATGTTGAGATTGAGGAGTGTCCTTACACGATGACGGCCGACACGATTCGCCAGATCGCGGTGTTCTATCCGTTCGACATGGAGGCGGCCCGTTTTGTTTCGAGCGATGATGTGCTCGACCGCGTGTTCGATTTCTGCAAATACAGCATCAAGGCCACGAGTTTTACGGGCGTGTATGTGGACGGCGATCGCGAACGCATCCCGTACGAAGCCGATGCCTATATCAATCAGCTCTGCCACTACTGCACCGACCGCGAATTTACGATGGCGCGCTACAGCCATGAGTATCTGATGGCGCATCCGACATGGCCGACCGAATGGAAGCAGCATTCGGTGATGATGGCGTGGACGGATTGGATGTACACCGGCAACACGGAGTCGTTGGAGCGTATGTATGACAGTCTCAAAGCCAAAAAGACGCTGGAGTTCTGTGCGCGCGAAAGCGATGGTCTGCTGGTGACCGGCGGTCCCTCCGCGCCGGTGGAAAGCGGGCTGCGCGATATCACGGACTGGCCGGTCGGCGAGCGTGACGGGTTTGTGTTCAAGCCGGTCAATGCGGTGGTCAACGCCTTTTACTGTCTGAACCTGCGTCAGATGGCAGAGATGGCCGCAGCGCTGGACAAGACGGCAGATGCCGAAGCGTACCGCGCGAAATACGAACGCACCGTCAAGGCGTTCAACGCGCTCTTCTTCAATGCCGAGCGTGGTTGCTACGTGGATGGCGAAGGCGCTACCCACGCCTCGCTGCACGCCAACATGCTGCCCTTGGCATTCGGCTTGGTTCCAGAGGCTGAACGCGGGCGGGTGACGCGCTTCGTTGTTTCGCGCGGCATGGCGTGCAGCGTGTACGGTGCGCAGTATCTGCTCGAGGCGCTCTTCGAGGCTGATCAGGATGATACCGCGATCCACCTGATGACGCGCGACGAACTGCGCGGCTGGGTCAATATGATGAAGGCAGGTTCAACCATCACGCTCGAAGCATGGGACATCATGTACAAGCCGAACCTAGACTGGAACCACGCTTGGGGTGCGGTGCCCGTGAACATTATTCCGCGTTACGTGATGGGCGTGCGGCCGTTGGAGGCCGGGTTCGGCAAAATACTGATCCGTCCGCAGGTCGGCTCGTTGGAAGCGATCGAAGGTTATGTGCCGACCGTGCGGGGCACGGTGCGGGTGGGCGTGCGCCAAAAGCCCGGAACGCAGTACAGCGTGACGGTGGAGGTGCCTGTCAATACGACCGCGCGCGTCGAATTGCCGTGGCGTGAAGGCGCGACGCTCCGGGTGGACGGCAAGAAGGTGGCGGCGCAGGTGGAAGGCGGACGCTTCGTAGTGGATGACGTGGCGTCGGGACAGCATACGCTGGTGTGGAGGTGCAAGGAGAATGCGGCATGCGGCTTGAGTTTCGGCAAGCGGCTCCGGAAGATTTTCCGCGGTGGCTGACGTTCCTAGGAGCCGTCCTTCTGATCGCACTGGGTGTAGCCGTGCTGGATGCCGCTGGAGTGCAGCTTTGTCTCTTTCGCCGCTGGACCGGTCTGCCCTGTCTGACCTGTGGCGGCACGCGCGCGTGCGCGGCGCTGGCGGCCGGTGACGTGGTCGAAGCATTCCGTCAGCAGCCGCTTGTGAGCGCGCTGCTGACGGCGGGGACGGTCGCCGGTGCCGTCCATAGTCTGTTGCTGGTTCGTGGCAGACGCCTGACGGTGCGGATATCTGCGGGTGAACGAAGGCTGCTGCTGTTGGCCGCCATCATACTGGCGGCGGCCAACTGGCTGTATCTCTTTCGGCGCGGCGCGTGAGTCCGTAGCCGGAAGGGACAGGCGGATATTTGAATTTAGGATTTAGGATTTAGGAGTTGGGATTTAGGAGTTGGGATTTGGGAGTTTTGGCTCGGCAGCTATAAATCCTTGCCTATAACTTGCGAGTTGAACGTTGGGGGTTTTTAACGCATAACGTAGAACTCAGAAATGGAAACTCCTAACTCCTAAATCCTCCTTGGGTACGCTCAGTCCTCGTCGTCGTCCTTGCGGTTCTTGGCCGCTTCGGCGATGACCTTCTGCGCTACGTTGGAGGGTACAATATCGTAGCGGTCAAACTCCAGCGTGAAGGCTCCCTGACCACCGGTGAGGGAACGCAGTTCCGCCGCGTATTTGAAGAGCTCGGCGAGCGGTGCCTCGGCCGAGATCACCTGCGTGCCCTCCTCAGCGTCCATGCCCAACACGCGGCCACGCTTATTCGGCATGTCGCCGCTGATGGCGCCCATGAAGGCCTCTGGGATCGTGATTTTCAGACGCATGATCGGCTCAAGCAGCACGGGCTTGGCTTTGGTCATGGCGTCACGGAAAGCGCGCATACCGGCGATCTTGAAGGCGATTTCCTTGGAGTCGACCGGATGGTAGGACCCGTCGTAAACCTCGACGTTGACGTTCTGCACCGGATAGCCGGCAACCGCACCGGCCAGCTTGCCCTCTTCCACGCCCTTGAGCACGGCGGGGATGAAGTTACCCGGAATCGAGCCGCCCACGGTCTTATCGACAAACCACTCGCCCTCCTCGTCCTCGCGGCGCGGGAAGATGCGCAGGTAGACCTCGCCGAACTGTCCGGCGCCGCCCGACTGCTTTTTGTGGCGGTAGTGGCCTTCACCCGCGGCGGTAATGGACTCGCGGTAAGGCACCTTGGGCGTCGACAGGGTGACATTCACGTTCGTCTGCGACTTCATCAAAGCGACTGCGACGTCAAGATGCACATCGCCGAGGCCCTTCAGCAGCGCCTGCTTGGTTTCAGGCTGCTTTTCGTAGTGCAGGGTGGGATCGCTGTCAAGCAGACGATGGATTGCGGTCGAGAGTTTGTCTTCGTCGGCCTGAGTCTTGGCTTCAACCGCCATGAACATGACCGGTTGCGGCAGGTCGATATCCGGCAGGCGCACCGTCGATCCGGCGGCAGCGAGGGTGTTGCCGGTCTTGGTGTTCTTGAATTTGGGGATCGCCACGATGTCGCCGGGGACGGCCTTGGTGACGGGCGTCTGCTTCTTGCCGACCACGTAGATCATGGAGGAGATGCCCTCCTTGGTGTCGGTAGAAGTGTTTTGCACGCTCATACCGGTGGTTAGCGTACCGGAGATCACGCGGACATAGCTGAGCTGGCCGAGGAACGGGTCAACCGCCGTACGCCAGACCTGTGCCACGGCGGGCGCGTCCGGATCGGGCGCCAGATCGTTACCCTCGGTGTCGCGATACACGCGGGCACCGGGGGCCGGCAACAGGCGGCAGATGCTGTCCAGCATCTCTGTGACACCGACATCCTTGAGCGGGCAGACCGTGTAGATCGGGTTGATGCTGCCCGAATGGATGCCGTTGACGAGCCCCTTGCGAATATCGGCGGGTTCCAACGAGCCCTGTTCGAAGTACTTTTCCATGAGGGCTTCATCGGTTTCGGCGGCGGATTCAGCCAGACTGTCGCGGATCTCTTGGAGCGGACCCGGCAGGTCGTTGGCGTCAAGGAGATTGATCACTGCGTTAGCGTCCGTGGGCGCGGTCACGGGCACGCAATTCATTCCGAATGCATCACGGATCGCGGCGACGGTCTTGACGAAATCGGTGTTGTCCTTGTCGAGCCCAGTGATCACGAAGGCGATCGAAGCCAGACCGCCATCCTGACAGTATTTCCATGCGCGGCGGGTGCCGACCTGCACCCCGGAGGAGGCATCAACCGTGATCAGCGCGAAATCGGCGGCGCGGATGGCGCCTTGGATTTGGCCGCAGAAATCCATGAATCCAGGGGAATCGGTGAAAACGATTTTGTACTCGTCGTTTCCTAGCTTGTGCGTCGCCGTGAAGCTTTTGGCGAAAAGGGTGATCTTGCGGTTTTTCTCTTCGTCGGAGGTGTCCGCGACACTGGAGCCGTTCGCGACGAGACCCATGCGGTCATTCAGCCCCAGTTTGAAGGCTACAGCATCGGTGAGGGTGGTCTTTCCGCTTCCGCTATGTCCGAGAATGACGAAATTCCGGACGTTTGACACAGATGTTTCACTCATAGCAAATTGATCCATACACTGGGGCGGCCTTCTGTGGGAAGGCCTCCTGGGTTAAAAAGCTCCACCCGAATATCACCCTTGTGACATTCCTAACTGGAACGCGAGCAAACAATATGACAAATCGGCCATTCGGAAGCAAGGATGGAATGTTGTCAAACGCGGGGGGTGTCGCTTACGGAACAGGATTTTACAGGCGACGGCAATATCGGACCACATTTGCCGTTAAAGTCAGACGAGGGATAGGAGAAGACAATGAAAACAAAGCACAAGGTGGGTGTGATCGCCGGGGCGATTGTCTGTGCGCTGGCCGGTGCGGGTATGGAGCATCTCAGGCACCGTTTGTCGGCGGTGGCGTCGGTACCCGACAGCGTTGACGCTCAAGAAACCGTCCGTGCACCGCAAGCGCCGGTTCGCGTTGTGACCGTCCGCGACGAAAACGCGAAACGCGATGCCGATGCGTTGCGTCGGCGTGTGAGTGAGTTGGAGAAGGCTTTGGCTGAGCGCGACACGGCGCGTGCACAACAACCGGAACAGCCGCAAAAGGCGGAGACGGACAGAGAACGCGGCGAGGATCGCGGTCGGCGTCGCTCATGGGAAGAGCGGATGGAAGAGATGCGGCGCGAGAATCCCGAGCAGTATGCCGAGATGCAGCAGCGTCGCGAGGAGTTCCGCCAGAGTATGGAGCGGCGCGCGCGCGATCGTGAAGATTTTCTGGATGCGGTCGATGTCGCAGGGATGACGCCCGAGCAGCGACACAACCATGAGCAACTGTTGGCCACCGTGGCACGCGTGAACACGCTGATGGCGGACATGATGGAAAACGGCCGTCCACGCGGCGAGACGGGCGAAGCGGCACGGAATGAGATGCGCGAGGCCATGATGGCGTTGGGTCCGCTTTACGACTCGGAACGCCGCTATCTGCTGGAAGCAACCGCAAAGTCGGTCGGCTACTCAGGCAACGAGGTCCAAGCATTCACGGAGCATATCCAGATGATCTTCGAGCATACCTCCATGATGCCGCCGGGCGGCTTTGGGCCGCGCGGCGGCAGGGGAGGCCCTCCGGGCGGTGGCCGGTAAACTCCTAAATCCTACATCCTAAATTCTCCTTCAAGGTGCGATTCAACCGCGTTGAATCGCACCTTGAAGATTTTGGCCCGTGCTGGCACAATAATATCGGTTTTTTGTTGGGGTCTATGTGAGGTAACGGGGTGCCACCTTATGGGCCATGGGTCCGCGCAAATTAAAGAGGATTGTCAAAGCGGTGACGTCGTCTACTATCTCGGCCGCGCATGTAGGCTTTGCGTGAAGCACTCGGTCTGGAAGCGGGTCACGCTGGAATCGGATGTTCTGCATGTGACGCTGGCGCACGACACAGATGGCGCGCGCGTCAAGCGTCTGGTCGACGAGTGGTTCGTGCAACAGGCGCGTGAAGAGCTGCCGCGTTGTTTTGCCGAGGTGCTGGAACGGTACGGTTGGCGGTTGCGAAATACGCGCGTGCCGCTCGTGATGCGTACGCCTGACCAGCCGCAGGGCCTGCGCCTGACGGTACGTCCGATGCGGTCGCGCTGGGGCAGTTGTTCTGTGGACGGCCATGTGACGTTGAACGCCGAACTGGTGCGCCTGCCGCGTCGGCTGGTTGAATACGTGGCGGTGCATGAACTGTGTCATCTGATTCACCACAATCATTCGGCGGCATTTTATTTTCAGTTGGCGAGTTGTCTGCCGGACTGGCGGCAACGCCGCACCGAACTGAAGGCAGTCGCACTCAAGGAGGCGCGCTAAAAATATGAAGACGGTGTTGCAGGTGCTGGAGGCGACCGAGGGCGGTACGCGCCGTCATTTGCGCGACTTGGTAGGGGGACTCGATCCGGCGGAATTCCGTTGCGCCTTGGCTGTCGCGTGTCGGCGCGACCCCGATTTTCAGAACGATTTGACGGCCTGGCGCGCGAACGGTCTGGATGTCACCGAGTTGGCGATGCAGCGCGGCCTATCGCCGCTGGCAGACCTTGCCGCGCTTGCAGGACTGATCCGTTGCGTGCGACGCGTCCGCCCGGATTTGATCCACGCGCACAGCGCCAAAGCCGGTGCGCTCGCGCGAGCCGCAGGGTGCCTCTGCCGTGTGCCGGTCGTTTACACTCCTCACGCCTTTCCATTCTTGATGGCGTGCGGGCCGCGTCGGCGCGGGTTCTATCGATGGGTCGAACGGTTGGCTTGCCGAGAGACGGCGACGATCATCGCAGTGTCCAGCGAAGAGGAGGCCGCCGCGCTGGCACTGGGCTATCCGCCTGAGCGTGTGGCACGCATCCCCAATGGTGTCGCACCCGGCGAGTTCGGCGAGATCATCATCCGCGACACGGCCTCGTTGCAGATCGGTTTCATGGGGCGGCTGGCGTACCAGAAGGGACCGGATATCCTGTTGGAGGCAATGTGCGAGGTGGCCGTTCGTCTGCCGCATGTGCAGGCAGTGCTTTATGGCGATGGCGCGATGGCGGCAGAGCTACGCGCACGCGCCGGGCAGACGCCGCTGGCTGGCCGCGTGAAGTTCGTCGGTCCGTATGCGCAGTCGGATGCGGTCAAGCTGTTGCGCGAGATGGATATCGCGGTGTTGCCGTCGCGTTGGGAGGGATGCCCGTATGTCCTGTTGGAGGCGTTTCAAGCGGGTGTCCCGGTGGTGGCAGCGGAAGTGGGCGGCGTGACCGATCTGGTGCGGCACGGCGAGAACGGCCTGTGCGTGCCGCCCGAAGACCCTACTGCGCTTGGCGACGCCCTGCTTGAATTGCTGCGCGACGCCGATTTGCGGCGCGAGTTGGCCGAAGGGGGACGTGCGACGCTTACGGCATTTACCTTGGAGCAGATGGTCAGTCGCGTGGAGCAGGTGTATCGCACGGTGTGCGGCGCACCGCCCAACGCGGCTGCAGCGCGGTGACAAAAGCCGCCACGATCAACAGCGAACCGGCCAGCAGACCGGCGACGCTGACCGACTCCTTGAAGAGGCAGAGCGAGACCGCGACACCCAGCGGAATCTTGAGATTGTTCATCACGGCCAGCACGCCGCCCGGCACACGGCGTGCGCCACGGTTCCAGAAGAGATAGCTCACGCCCGAGACCACCACGCCCAGATAGAGCAACACGGCGGCCTGCGATACCGTGGGCACGGGTGCGACCGTCAGGGCGTCGCGCAGGCCGAATGGTGCCAGCGCGGCAAAGCCCCCCAGATAGAGCCAGAAGCTGACGCGGTGATCCGGCGGCGGCTGCGGCATGCGCGCCATCACCTCGCGGTAGGCAATCTGCCCCAGAGCGAAGCAGAGGTTGGAGGCTTCGACCAGCAGAAAACCGATCAACGGCGCTTCGGACGAAACGCCGCGCCAGAGGATCACGCCAGCGCCGCACACGGCCAGCAGCGCGGCCGCCAAGTTGGTGAGGCAGAAACGGCGGGCGACGAGGTCGCTGGTCACCGCCACGTAGACCGGCGTCATCACGGTGAAGAGCGCCACCTCGTGCGACTTCAGGTAGCGGAAACTCGCCATGTACGTCAGCGACATGAGACCGAATTGCAGCGCACCGACAACCATAAGCGCCAAGCCGTTGCGCAGCCTCACACGTGCGGCAAACGGCAGGAAGAGCAGCGCGGCAATCGCCAGACGGATCGCAGCCAGCCAAGCTGGCGGCAGACCCGCCAGCAGGTTGCCGATGAGGCCGAACGAAAGGCTCCAGATTAAAGAGGCTGCGACGAGTAAGAGCATGGGGTTCGTAACACCTCAGTGTCTTCACCCTCGCCCCCTGGGAGAGGGCTGGGGGTGAGGGTTGCGGGCATTACCCGCGCGTTAGAACTGATACTGAAACGCCGCTTGCACGGAGAGCCAGTCGCGGTCTTTATAGAGCTGGTCAAAATCGGTGTTCCGTCGCGGGCGCCGATCATACCGGCTGAAACAGGGGCCAATGTCGAGTTTGATGGCGGAGCGGATGCCTTGCCGACGCATACCCAGTCCGGCCTGATAGGTTTTGAGCGGCGGTGCGGCGGCGTCATTGGCAATGCCGATGTCGATTTCACTTGTGTCCTCGTAGTAGCGTCCGAACACGCCGGCGAACCAGATGCCGCGCCAATCCCGCTCGATCGCCGCGCTGACCGATTTGGCGGAGAACTTCGGTTTTTCCTTCGCGTAACCGACGGACAACCGCGCGACCCAATCTTCCGCAAGCGCGTAATTGACTGCGCCTTGCAGGGTCGTGCGTGTCTCCCGGTCTGTAGTCTCATCGATCCGCCCCTCCACCAACGTACGGAGACGGCGCGTCAGCACATTTTCAAATGACAGGCGGGCACCGACTGTCTCATAGCTGTCGCGCAGTCTGACAAGCGGTGGCCCCCCCTCATATCCCGGCGAAACTTTGTCATACTGATAGGAGACGCCTACGTCCGCGAATCCGGCGTCGGGCAGGTACTCCCATCGCAGGCTTGGCGACACGTTGCAGCCCCACGGATCGGCATCGCGGTATCCTGGAATGCCGCCGCTCCGGTCCTCAAACTTGAGACGGTTGTATTCATCCATCCACAACGCGCGATAGGTTGAAAAGCCATCATAGGCGCCGCCATCCAGCTTCAGTGTGAGGGCGTCGGTCAGATCGGAACTGGCGCTTCCTTGAACGGCGAAGTAATCCTCTTCCAGCCGCTTGCGTTGTGTGCGTTCGAAGTGTTGGGTTCTGAAGTCCATCCGAGTCGGCCGATACGAGACCGCCAGGCTAAACTCAGAGGTCGGGCGTTCCTGTCGGTACTCTGCCATAAAGTCCGTGACGCGAATATCCGAGGCGAGCATCGCCGCTACATCCAGCGTGGTTTCTTGGGTGACCAGATCTTCCGTTTCCAACGGCGGCAAAGAACCGCCGGACTCCTGCGCGGTCTTGGTCGGAGTGTCAGGTTTGGCGCTTGGCGGTTCAGGCTTTCCGGTGATCGCGTTGATCGCACCGCGCAGTTTTCTCAAGCCCTCGTACTTTTCCTGACGCAACACGACCCGCGGGGCTGCGGCACCGGGACCTTTGGCGGTGGCATCGATGAGCACCAGATAGGGCAGGCTGGTACCGCCATACGCCTCCAGCAGGGTGCCTTCGGGGTCATCAAGCACCATGCTCAGCTCGGTTTTCTGCAGGAACGCCTCCATGTCCGCCTTTCCGGCAATCTCGCTATTTACGGCGACGACCTGCACGGCGATACCGTGCGGATTGCCCGCGCGGGCCGCATAGTACGTCTGGATGCCGGATTCAAGCTCCCACGAAACGCGGACGCAATCCCCGCAGTTGGCGTTGAAAAAATCAAGCACAACAATTTGCCCGCGAAAGTCATCGAGACTGACATCCTCCCCCGTCTCCAACTGCGGGCGGGTGAAGGGCGGGGCGGTCTCCTGTGCACACAGCACATTCGTTCCTAGCAGTCCCAATACCAGTACAAAAAACCGTTTCACTATAAACCGTCGCATGCCTTACTCCTCAATTCGGGCCACACGCAGAACACGCGCCGCCGCTTGATTGGCCGCCCACCGAGGACGCCGAACTGGATTCAAACTGCGTGAGCAGTCGGTTCAGCGAATTAAACATCGGCGCTCCTTGGAACTGCATGTTGGGTTTGGAAACCAGCCGCTGCTGCTCGGCAGGCACATGCGCGCATCCCGCCAGCATCAGGGCCAAACAAGACAGTACCGCCACCGAACAGCATGTGTGTCGGCGCGGGTCCCCGCCACTCATTTTGATGTTATGCGTGTAAAAGTCAGCCATCGATCATCTCCGTGACACTTCAGCCGTGCCTCAAATGAAGACCGAATCATTTCATATTCTGCGTCATTCGTCCATGAGTTCGTTTGGGAGCGATTCCGCGCGAGAGTCGGGCTGCGTTCATCGCGCAATTGCGTCGAGGGGAAAAATTGGATATATTGGGACGCCTATGAAGATTCAGATTCTTCCATCGCTGCTGGCGGCGGATTTCGGGCGTTTGGCAGAGGAGATGCGGCGGGTCGAGGAGGCCCAGGCCGATGCGCTGCACCTCGATATCATGGACGCTCACTTTGTGCCCAATTTGAGTTTCGGGCCGGACATGGCGGCGCTTGCGCGGCGGGTGGTGCCCGGCCTCTACCGCAATGTGCACCTGAT
>Ga0116161_1004316_pt1 | contig 12085 bp, 11 predicted proteins | sample AD_JPNAS3_MetaG_FD_89877 | JGI IMG/M metagenome (GOLD analysis project Ga0116161, IMG submission 89877) | Active sludge microbial communities of municipal wastewater-treating anaerobic digesters from Japan - AD_JPNAS3_MetaG | ecosystem: Engineered > Bioreactor > Anaerobic > Digestate | place... | reverse complement strand
TTCACGGAGAAAGCAGGCATTCTCGACGGCGATGAAGATACGGAAGTTGACCTCGCTTCGTATGCCTATCAGATATGGAAGAATGCCATCGACCACAATCCCGAACTGGCGAAAACAATTCCGGCCATGCCAAATGTGGTTTATTCAACGCGGCCACATAAGCCGATGGCCAATCAACCCGAAGGAGCCTTGCTTTACATGCGAACGGCGGAGGACAATGACGCCCTGGCATGGATAGATAAAAAAGGTAACAGCGTCACCGAATCACAATTTGTCATATTGAAAGCTGCCGAATGCGCGCCTGAAATGCCTGCTCTTACAAGACATCCAGAACATCACGAAATGGTTGCCGCAGGTGTGAAACTGATTGTTGAAACCGAAAAATCCATCGGCGGGCAGTTGGGGCGTCCTTCCGGTGCCAGGTTCAGAACCTACGACCGTTTGAAAGCCTACGCTGAAGAAGTAAAAGGCACACTTTTTGATACATCAGAATTTCGTAAAACGATTGAAGATATTTACAAATATCCCCTGCTTCAATCCGCAACCGACACACTGAACCGCCAGCTAAAAAGCGGTATCAGCAACCAGGCGCTGGCCGAACTGGTCATGTCACTGCGCGCAGACGCCCGTCTCTGTCGTGTTTCCAAAAGTGTTGAGTCAGCAGAGCCGCAAGTGATTTGTTCCCTGGGACTCAAGGAAGAAGCGGAGAAAGGCAACGGGTAAAATCATGATAATTAATGTGGCGGAAGTCCGGCTGTGTCTCAAATCATTCGATTTCAAAAACCTCTTTCGTGAACACCTTGGCTGGGACAATCACAATGCGCAACTTGAAATACCTGTCAATAATGAGACGATTTCTCTTAGCGCCATTGCCCAGAAAAGGGGATTTATTGCATTTGTTTGTGAAGGCCATATCCCGGAGCGCGCGACACGACTGAAAATTGACCACCAAATCACTAAATCCGCGCGCGAACATTTTGTGATTTATGCGGATAAAGCTAAAAGGCAGCAGGTCTGGCAATGGGTGCGCCGCGAACAAGGGAAGCCCTTGGCCAGTCGCGAACATCGTTTTGATACACGTCAGTCGGGCGATCCTCTGATCCAGCGGCTTAATCAGATTGCCGTAGACATGGAAGAAGAGGAAAATATAACGATTGTTGATGTGGCTGGAAAAGCGCGCGCTGCTTTTGATGTCGATAAGGTCACCAAGAAATTTTACGAGCGCTTTAAAACGGAACATGCTGCTTTCCTCAAGCAAATCAAGGGTTTTCCTAAACCGGTCAAAATTGGCGGCAAAGACGAACCCCATCCCGATCTTCAGTGGTACACCTCGCTCATGCTCAACCGGTTGATGTTCGTTTATTTCATCCAGAAAAAAGGCTTTCTCGATGGAGATACGGAATATCTGCGCAATCGGCTGAAACTGGTTCAGGAGGTGCGGGGCAAAGACAAGTTTCTCTCCTTCTACCGTTACTTTCTTTTAAGGCTCTTTCATGACGGCTTGGGCAAAGCGCCTGGCGAACGTAAGCTGGATTCCGAATTGGAAAAACTGTTAGGCCATGTGCCTTTTCTCAACGGCGGATTCTTTGAAGTCCATGAACTTGAGCAAAAATACACCGAAATAGACATCCCCGATCAAGCTTTTGAAAAGCTCTTTGATTTCTTTGACCAGTACCGCTGGCACCTGGACGAACGGCCTCTGCGTGCCGATAATGAAATCAATCCCGATGTTGTCGGCTACATTTTTGAAAAGTATATCAACCAGAAGCAGATGGGCGCCTACTACACCAAGGAAGACATTACCGAATACATCAGCAAAAATACAATAATTCCCTTTCTTTTTGACGCCGCACAAAAGAAATGCGCTATTGCCTTTCAGCGTGATAGCGCCCTGTGGCGTCTTTTGCGCGACAACCCCGACCGATACATCTATCCGGCAGTCCGTCACGGTGTGGTAAGCGATGACGGTTCTATTGTGCCGGAATCGGCTTTGCCGGATTTTGTGCAAAAAGGCATGCACGATCCCAAAGAACGTATGCACGACAAACGCTACAATCTTCAGCAAGCGCAGGCCGGAGATTCACTGCGGTTAGTTACGGAAACCTGGCGGGAATACGTTTGCCGCCGCAATCGCTGTCTTGAAATTCGCGAGAAACTGCAAAATGGCGAAGTCCATCAGATTAACGAGCTGATCACACTGAATCTGGATATCTGGCAGTTTGCCGGCGATGTGATTGTTAATGCCGAAGGGCCGGAATTGCTGCGCGCTTTCTGGCAGGCGATTATTAAAATTACCGTTCTTGATCCCACCTGCGGGTCGGGCGCTTTTCTCTTTGCCGCTTTACGAATACTGGAAACGCTTTACAGCGACTGCCTGGCGTGTATGATGCGGTTCATTGAAGACCTGGAAGGAAAACCTCATCACCCCGAACAATACGGAGATTTAAAAAAAGTCCTGACGCAAATTGCCAAACATCCCAATGAACGCTACTTTGTTTTAAAGTCCATCATCCTCAATAATCTTTTCGGCGTGGACATTATGAAAGAAGCGGTGGAAATCTGCAAACTGCGTCTTTTCCTAAAGCTAGTCGCACAGGTAGAAAAAGTTGAACAGATCGAGCCGCTGCCCGACATGGATTTCAACATCCGCGCGGGAAATACTTTGGTCGGCTATGCAACGGCGGAACAGGTGCGCAAGGCCTTTACGGAAGAGCGACAATCCGAAGCGCAGGTGCAGGGTAAGCTGCTGATGGGAGAAGATGAGGAAAACTACCAGCGCTTTGAGGAAAGCGCCGAACTGGTCGACAGGGCATTCCGCCAGTTTCGCGCGCAACAGACCACGCACGGCGGAATTGTTACACATAATGATAAAGAAAATCTGCGCACGCGGCTTACTCAACTGAATGAAGAATTGAACACCAACCTCGCGGCAGATTATGGCATCACATCAAAAAACATAGATTCAACAACAGCTTACGAACAGGCTTTTGCAAAATGGAAGGAAAGCCATCAGCCCTTCCATTGGTTTGTCGAGTTTTATGGAATCATGAGAGATGGCGGTTTCGACGTGATTATCGGCAATCCGCCGTATGTGGAATATAGTAAGGTTAAGAAAGAATATACTGTGCGTAAATATACAACAGAGACCTGCGGGAATCTTTATGCCTTCGTAGTCGAGCAATGTAGCTTTCTTCGATGTGAATTAGGACGCCAAGGTTTTATTCTACCCACAAGTTCTATTACAACCGAAAGAATGACGGCACTTCAGAAGTATTTGTTAGACACAGGCTTTGTTCACTCCACCTACGGATTTAGACCTGCCAAATTGTTTGAGGGAGCTACTAATGCAAATATCCACATAAGTATAGTTCTCTTGGGCAAATCGTTTAGAATAAATTCTTACGCATTACACCACATCAAGTGGAATGCTGCATTTCGCCCGTATCTTTTTCAAACACTGCCTTTTTACACAAAAGTAAGCTCCGAAGATATTTTGCACTTGAGAAGGCTTCCGAGGCTATATACAAATATCCATTTAGAAATTATGCTTAGAATCGCGAAGTATTCTCCCATTCAGTCAGAGTTTTACCCAACACCTAATTTGGTCTATTACAGAACTACAGGCGGACTTCACTACCGTGTTTTCACAATGTTTTCCACGTTTTCTCGTAAAGAATCTGCCGTTTCATTAAGAGATGTAGAATCTAGAAATATTGCTTTCTGTGCTTATGCGTCGAATCTCTGGAATCTCTTTTACTACACCTTTTCCAACTGTTTAGATGTCGCCAGATTTGAATTGAATGCATTCCCACTGGGCTTAAATGATATGGCGCACGCTATTCGGAAACGATTAGTTTTGCTTGCCACACAGCTCGACGACGACTTACGACGAAATGCATGTTACAAAATTAGACACTATGAGAATATCGGTGATATAAACTGTTATACGATTGAAATGCGACAATCTAAGCCTATCATAGATGAAATCGATAAAGTTCTTGCCCAACATTATGGTTTCACCGACGAGGAACTGGATTTCATCATCAACTACGATATCAAATACCGCATGGGCAATGTCGATGATGAAAACGGTGAAGACGAATAAAGAATAAAAGGTGGTCTTTATGTTTAAGCCGAAATTCAAATACACGGATCAGATGGTTGGTCTTTTAACCCGAATTGCTGCGGCAAGAGAAGTGATTCTCGGCGCACCGCTGATTCCCCGCTGGGAAATATCCCTGCGCCGGGAGGCCATTGTCCGCAGCGCTCATTCCTCCACCAGTATTGAAGGCAACAACCTTTCTCTGGAGCAGGTCAGCGCCCTTGCCCAGGGCCGCAAGATTATGGTGGCAAGAAAAGACAGAGAAGAAGTCCTCAATTATATCCACGTGCTGGAAACATTGGATGCGCTGGCGCCCGATGGTGAAATCAATCAAGATGTCATCAAAAATATCCAGAGGATGCTGACGGTCAATACGCTGGAAGACCCGCAGGACAACGGCGTTTACCGAAGTGAGAGAAATAAATATGTGGTGGTAGCCAATCGGCTGACTGGGGAAGTATCCTTTCGCCCGCCCACCAACGAGGAACTGCCCCAACTGATGCAGGATTATGTGCAGTGGCTTAATTCCGACAAAGCCCGCGGACTCGATCCGGTGGTGATGGCCGGCATAGCGCATTATGAATTTGTCCGGATTCATCCGTTTGTGGACGGCAACGGCAGAACGGCGAGAGTCGTTGCGGCGCTCATTCTCCGGCTCCGAGGTTTTGACATGAAACAGTTTTTCTGCCTGGATGACTACTACGATATGGATAGAACTGAATACTACAAGGCGTTACGAGCTGTTGATCCCCAAAAACGCGACCTGACCCGTTGGCTGGAATATTTTATTGAAGGGGTGGCGGTCAGCATCGATGCTGTGCGTGAACGAGTCGCTCGTTTGAGCGTGGAGCGCGTCAAGACGAAAAAGAAAGGCCAGATTGCTCTCACGGAAAGGCAAATGAGGATTGTGGAGTATATCAACAAAAATGGCAGGATAACTGTCGGAGATGCAGCAACGTTGTTTAAAATAAGCAGGCAGGCGGCGCTCAAAGAAATTAGCAAGCTTATTGCGCATGAAATCATCAGGCGGGAAGGCTTGGCCAGAGCCAGCTATTATGTCATGCGCTGACTGGTTGTCGATTGGGTTGTCGATTGGGTGAATCGGGCGATTTGTCGTGCATACGAATGCCAATGGTAACAACGAAGACAGGAAAGAAAGATAAGAGAGTGCGCATACAAATCATCGGCAAGGCGGATAGCTCTTACCCATCGGTTTTACAAAACCGCCTCTCCAAAGATGCGCCTGCTGAACTATATGCACTGGGCGAAAAAACTATTCTGCGTCGGCGTCTGCTGGGTCTTGTCTGCTCGATTCAATGCCCCGGCAGCGTTGTGCTCAAAACATTCGATACTGTCCGCGCTCTGAAGGATGCCGGCATTGCCGTTGCGGGTGGCTTTCTCTCGCCGATGGAAAGCGATTGCCTGGATATTTTATTACGCGGTAAACAGCCAATCATTCTCTGCCCGGCCAGAAGGCTTAAAGGCATGCGCCTTGGCCCTAAGGTAAGGCAGGCGATTGATGAAGGACGATTGCTTGTCCTTTCCATGTTTGATGACAGCATTCAGCGCACCACAGCCTCACAGGCAGTGCAGCGAAACAATCTGGTTGCCGCCCTGTCCGATGCTCTTTTTGTCCCCTACGCCGCCCCCGGTGGCAAGACCTGGACAACCGTCCATGCTGCTTTAAAAAGAAAACAACCGGTGTTTACCTTCGACGTTGAAGATAACGCCGCTCTTCTCAAAGCAGGCGCGCAACCGTTTGAGCTTCCGTTTGGGCAGGGGATTACCCTAAAACTCAAAACGACCAATTCAGTGAACATCAGCGAGGACAATTATGAATGAAATCCAGCTCTTTTCGTCTGCTATTGATTTCAAAGGCTGCACCAGGAAGCTGCGTGCGTTTGGCATCGACCTCGGTACCACCAATTCCAGTGTCGCGGAGGCTTCGTGGATGTCCGGCGACAAGCCGACATGCATGGTCCTTGAAATCGATCAACCACTTTGGCCAGCGGGAACCATGACGAGTTCTCTGGTGCCTTCGGTGGTCGCTGATTTAGGTGGTGAGGGAGTGATGATCGGCGAAGGCGCAAAAAGACTGCGCACGAGACCTCAGGAGGCCAATCTGTTTCCGGAACGGAACCTGTTTTACGAAACCAAGAATGACATGGGGCTTCGCAAAACCTATCATCGGGCGCCTGATACCTTCAATCACGCCTCTAAGATCGCCGGCCATATCCTCCGTTTCATGAAGGAAGCCGCATGCAAGGAAGTACAGGACGCTCCTGCGCATTTCTGTGTTACGGTGCCCGCATCGTTTCAACTTAATCAGCGACGGGATACGCTTCTGGCTTGCGGGTATGCAGGCATTGAACTGCAGGATGATGATCTTCTCGATGAGCCGACCGCGGCCTTGATCGACTACATCATGACCAAAGGCTCCGATCGAATTATCGAGGCAGGCAGGACGACCCGATGTGTTGTTTTCGACTTTGGCGGCGGCACGTGTGACGTGTCTGTCCTGGAAATCACGGCGGACAAAAAGACGAAACTGATTTTGATGAGCCAGATTGCCGTATCCCGATACCACAGGTTGGGCGGCGGTGATCTGGATGCAGCAATTGTCCACGAGCACCTTATCCCTTCGCTGCTGAGGAAAAACGAGCTGGAGCCTCTTGATCTTACTTGGGCCGAAAAGAAGCGTGGCCTTGAACCACAGCTTCTGGGAACGGCGGAAGCCCTGAAAGAAGCCCTCTGCAGAGAAATCGACCGGTTGAAGAAGTTTGGCAAATACGATGACGCGGATAAGAATGAGGTAGCGGCGAGGCAGCCGGGAATTAACCTCTATCTGGGGAAACGATCATTCCACTTGGACCGTCCGACCCTCAATGCAACGCAATGGGAAACCATTTTGATTCCTTTTCTCGACAGGGACCTCTTATATGCCCGCCAGACGGAATTTCGCTTGACCCAGTCCATTCTCGCTCCTCTTCAGGACGCTCTGGACAGGGCCGGCAAGAAGCCGGAGGACATCGATTTCTGTCTCATGGTTGGCGGGAGTTCCCTGATACCCCAGGTACGTGAGGCGGTTGAGGAATTCTTTCAAAAGAGCGCGGTCGGGTTTTTCCAGGATACTCACGCGATACAGCTTTCTGTCGCCAGAGGCGCCGCCTGGAACAGCCTGTATAAGGCCATAACAGGGAAGAGCCTTATTCAATCCGTTCTCCATGACGCTTTGGCGCTCGTGACTACGGGTGAACAGCTCTTTCCGCTTATCCCGGCTCAGACTATCCTTCCTTATCCTGACGAGAATGATTGGGCTCGGGTGGAACTCGTCGTGCCTAGCCACAAAGACCTTTTTATGGAGAAGCTCCTCTTCAAAGTCGTGAGCGCAAAGGACGGGCAGACGATATTTCATGAAATATGGGACATCCCCGAGCGCGTGACAGCCGGAACGGAAATCATCATGGAATATCGAATCACGAAGGGGAAACAGTTTCAATGCAGAGTTTTTCTGAAGGATGATCCGGAGGTTGTTTTCGAACATACCGTGGAAAACCCGCTCGTGAATATCGTCAATCCCGGCAGCATTCGGCTGCTCATAGAAGAAAAGGAAGAGGAATTGAAAAAGAAGGGTGCTGGATCTCCCGACAGTCGGGACGATTTTATCCAGCTTGCCCGGTGGTATGCCGAATTAGGCCAGAAAGAGAGAGCGCTCGATTGGTTGAGATCGGCTTTGAAGAATCAGGGAAAGCCCGATGTAGAGATTATGAATCTTCAAGCGATCTATTACGGGGAACTAGGCGACCACGAGCGCGAGGAACGCCTCTATCGGGAAGCGGATAAAGCAACAAAATCATGGGAAGGCCCTTTATTCAATCTTGCCCTGAGCTTTTTCTGGCGGTCGAAGTACCAGGAGGCGCTCAAGACGATTGAGGAAGCGAACAAGAAGGCTGGTCAAAAAGGTGAATGCCTGACACTCAGGGCGATGTGTCTGGAAAAAATCGATCCACAAAAGGACTGCAAAGCTATTTATGTACAAGCCGTCAATGCCTTTGGAAGTCCCGGCCGCTTGTCCGATTGGGAGCTGGGTTGGTTCATCACCGCAGCGCGTGGCGCCGGCGATGAAAAGGCCATGCAGCAGGCGGACAAGGAAAAGGGTAAGCGAAAGAAAAAAGGGCAACAGGATATCGATATCGGGGCGCCGCTGCCTGGGATCAAGGGTGGACTGATTGTAAGGGGGTAGTCATGGGATCATGGCTTTTGCCGCCGGGTGATCTTACCCCGGACCAGGTACGGGTTGTCGAAATGACGCCGGATCAAAACCGCGTTGTTTTCGGCGTTGCCGGATCCGGTAAGACGCAGGTTCTTGTCCACCGCGCGGGCCATCTCGCCAGGTCATACCACGTTACTCCCGAGCGATACCGTGTTTTCGTCTTCACAAACGTGATCAAGGAGTACATCAAATCCGGCATCCAATTTCTGGGTCTCCCCGACGAGACGGTCAGCACCTTCGATCATTGGTGCAGACTTGCCTATGAAAGAGAAGTATCCAAGAAACTGCCGTGGAAAGGGAAAACCATCGATTTCGATCAGATTCGGAGGTCTGTCCTGGATCGCTTGAAGACGCGGCCCGCCCTGCAGAAAAGTCTGGATTTCGTCCTTGTGGATGAAGGCCAGGATTTAAGTCCCCAGGCCTTTGAAATAATTTCCTTGGCGGCGCGGCATGTGACGGTCTTCGCCGATCGGATGCAGCAGATATTTGAAGAGGGCGCCGGAGAGGAGCAGATTCTGGCAAGAATTGGACTCAGGAAGGAACACGCCACCCTGTTGGGCGCTTATCGTAATTCCCCGTATGTGGCTCAATTGGCCTATTACTTCATTGCGGATGAGACGAGAAAGAAGCAGTACCTGTCTCAGTTGGGTATGCCGCAAATGACCAAGGAAAGACCGCTTTGCTTTGTAGCTACTGACCATGACAATGAGATGGACCGCTTGGCCGAGGTCATACGCCAACGCCAGTTGCTCAACGAACGAGTCGGCATCATCGTTCCCATGAACAGGCAAGTTCACGGTTTTGCTGCTGCCATGCAAGAGCGGGGGATCAACATCGAACGAGCCGTTGCACCCAGAAGGCCAGGCATGGCCGCTAATTTTGACTTTGGTAACAACCTCCCCAAGATCGCCACGTACCACAGCGCCAAGGGGCTTACGTTCGACAGCGTTCTCATGCCGAAAATCACGGCAAGCGCCTTCGATAACATCAGTGACAGCGGATTGCGGCAACGCATGCTTTTCGTCGGTATTGCCCGAGCAACCCAATGGGTTTATCTCAGCACGATAAAAGGGCAGGAACTTGAGGAGTTCTCGCTCCTCAAAGATGCTGCTGTCAAAAACCATCTGACTATTCAAGACGGAAAGGCTTCACCGCTGAGGTCACGGGCGACACCACAAGATGACGATGATTATGACGCGCCGTTTTAAAATGGCAGATAACGTATAGCTGCGCTATCAAATATTCATTGATAACGAGTATCTCATGAGTTCATTCAACGAGGGAGAATTGAGTCATGAGGGTGAGTTGGTTAAAATCTTTATTCTTTACGTTTCATTTTGCTGAATACAGATTTTGAGGCCTGACACGCACTTTGAGAATTCAATACCCTGACGCTTATTATCATGTAATCTGCCGCGGCAATGAAAGACGGGAAATCTTCCGTAACATTGATGATCACTGTCTTTTCTTTACGGCTGGTTTCCTTATACCGCTTGTAAAGAACCTCAAAATACTCTTCCTTGGTCTGTAATAAACATACCTCCATTTCCGAATAGTTCCCCGGTAACATTGATTTATGACTCAACGTATCCTTTTAACAAGAGCCTTCGGTAACATTTTATTTGAGGCAATTCGATCAGAAACAACAATGGGCGCATTGCTGAAACCTAAAAAATCCTGCATCTGGGACAGAGACAGTTGCCCTAAACCGGAATCTATCATATATGTCGCAGTGCGGAATGGCTTGCCCGCGAACACATCACAGACCGCTTTTGCCGCGTCTGACTGAAAAGGCTGGTGCCGGAGCTGTAGTTTCATTCACCGTCACTTCCGATAATATCTATTTCCTGTTCATAGTAATAGGAATAATCAATGCCCTTCATAAAAATATCACGGTCGTTTATCTTATCTGTCAAGGCATTTTCTAATAAAATTTTAATCTGTTTCGTATCCGTTGTACTTTTACGCATGGCATCAAGGTAATCTTTTTTACTGATTTTGCTCCAATCTACGCACAGGCGCAGGTTCTTTTTCAAAATCAAGTCAAGCCAGATGCGGGTGGTTCTGCCGTTACCCTCCATAAAGGGATGGGCAACATTCATCTCAACATATTTGCTTACAATTTCATCAAAAGTGCTTTCAGGCATTTTTTCAATCGCTTTCAGCGTATTATCTAAAAATTGCACTGGAGCAAATTGAAACCCTCCCTTTGCGATATTCAACTTCCGGATTTGTCCTGCAAAATCATACAAGCCGCCAAATAAATAGCCGTGAATTTGCTGTAAACCCTTTACTGTACCGACTTCTATTACTTGAAGCAATGAACTGTCAAAAAGGGCATATGCCTTGCTTTTGCTTTTTCCGTCAATGGTTTCATCGCTGTAAGTAAACCATTCGATGAATTTTTTAGATTTTTTACTTGGCACATTTTCGACAAGTAAAAGGATATCTTCTTGAAGTAAACAATCGGTCAGATAGTTTTTCCCGTCATTGGCTTTTAATTTGAGTTGACTACATTTTGTAGTCAGCTCAAAATTTGATTTTTTTAAGCGTGTTTTAAGTACCGACCAATACTTTCGTGGGTCTTTACTGTCGGTCAAAGCCCCGATAATATCGACAACCGAAAACCACCATTTAGATTTTCCATCATCCCAAACAGCACGGATTTCCTTATCCTCAAAAAAACGGATGGAGATTTTTTCCATCATATCACCCTCACATTCGTATTCGGTGCGATAAGTTTGAAAATCTCGGACACGTTGATTTTCTCCGGCGAACTGATGATGCCGCTGTCACGAAACACGGTACGCAGGGGCTTGCGTCTGGCGATTTCATGGATTGCCTTTTTATTGCAAATTCCGCTGAAAAAGGCAGGTGAATCCGGAGGAAGACGGCACCCTGCCTGCTACTGAAAAACTGACTGGGGTTTTAATAACACACCTGCCTTCATCAATCAATTATCTCTGTTTTTTTACGCTTGGAACCTCCTTTCAACTCAAACTTGGGGGTGACATGAAACAAACGGAAGCAGGCCGCGTCGGCGATGGTCGGATCGTCGATGAAGTCATGTCAGTCTTTGATAGGCAACCGGTCGGGGATTTCGGGTCGAATCTTTATTCTTCAAGACCCTTCGGTAACATTTTATTTTATGCAATTCGGATCCAGGAAAGGAGCTTGACAGGCACGCGGCAGCCTTGTATTTTCGGCTCATGAGAATTTGCCAAAGCTGTAAAAAGGAAATTTCGTCGGATCTTTTTATCGGCCGACAGTCGTCATGCCCGTCGTGCCGAGCGGATCTTCATGTGTGTCTGAACTGCAGCTTTTACGAGCCGGGTGCTTATAACGATTGCCGTGAGAGCCAGGCGGAAAGGGTTCTGGATAAGGACCGCGCCAACTTCTGTGATTATTTCCGTTACCGGGAAGGCCCCGTGGCGGGGGATGTAAAAAAAGACGATGCCAGAAAGAAACTCGAGGCTCTGTTTAAATGATTTTCACGGCCGGATTTTTTCAGCTCACAGGCTCTTTTGATAATTTTTTATTTTCCTGCACCCTGGTCAGGCAGTACAGGCCCTTGCCTGCCCGCACCGGGAGGCTGTGTCGCAATTATTTATGCGACGGGATACTTATCTGCTTTTTGACAGCAGAATATTGGAAAAATATTTTAAGGTCTCAATCCGGCTGAATATTTAGGCTGAAGAATCATTTTTTCG
>Ga0116161_1004294_pt1 | contig 12147 bp, 6 predicted proteins | sample AD_JPNAS3_MetaG_FD_89877 | JGI IMG/M metagenome (GOLD analysis project Ga0116161, IMG submission 89877) | Active sludge microbial communities of municipal wastewater-treating anaerobic digesters from Japan - AD_JPNAS3_MetaG | ecosystem: Engineered > Bioreactor > Anaerobic > Digestate | place... | reverse complement strand
TTTTGGAAAATAAAAAGGCACTTTAAAGATGTGCACATTAATACGCTTTTACCAACGGACACTATTGATAAACCTATTTTACTCATTGGCAACCATATAAGTTGGTGGGATGGATTTATCGTGCAATATATCAATCAGAAATTATGGAAAAAAAAGTTCCATTTTATGATGTTAGAAGAGCAATTGAAAAAACATCAATTTTTGAACTTAACAGGAGGTTTTTCTATTAATAAGAAATCAAAAGAGATTATTGCATCACTTACGTATGCACAAGAATTATTACATACAAAAAACAATTTGGTACTTATGTTTCCGCAAGGAAAAATTACCAGCATGCACCAACAAACGATGGTTTTTGAAAAAGGCATTGAACGAATTTTACAGCATGCAAGCGATATCATTGAGGTAGTATTTATGGTAAATATAATTGATTATTTTTCTGATGAAAAGCCTACCCTATATATCTATTTAACTAATTATCAAACAGATAAACCAAATCATAAAGACATTGAGAAAGCCTTTCAAGATTTTTACAACAGTTGTTTAGGTACCCAACAAAAACGTGCTACGGAATGATTTATTTTGCCTACATAGTGCTTGGTTTTGCTTTGTTACAACTGCTCGTGGTAGGTGTAAACTGGATATTTCGTCAAGGTTTGACACAAGAATACACCCATAATGACAAATTGGTATCTGTATTAATTCCTGCACGAAACGAGGAAAAAAACATAGCATCTATTTTAGGCGATTTACGCAAACAAACGTATCAACACATAGAGATTATAGTGCTTGATGATGATTCGACTGACAATACGTCCTCAATTATTGAGCAACAAATACAGCACGATTCGCGAGTAAAACTGCTAGCATCGAAAGGTCTACCAAAAGGCTGGTTAGGAAAAAACTATGCTTGTCATCAATTGGCAAAAGAAGCAAAAGGAGAATACCTGCTTTTTTTAGATGCAGATGTACGCATTCAGCCAAGGCTCATTGGTAAATTGCTGCATTTTAGTATCAACAAACAAAAACAATTAGTATCCATTTTTCCGAAACAAGAGATGAAAAGTGCTGGAGAATGGAAAACTGTTCCTTTAATGAATTACATACTGCTTACTTTACTACCGCTCATTTTAGTTCGGTTTCCTTATTTTTCATCATTATCGGCAGCTAATGGGCAATGTATGTTTTTTTCGCAAAATAGTTATCAGTCTATTTTACCACACCAACAACTCAAAAATACTGCGGTTGAAGATATTGAAATTGCACGTTTATACAAAAAACGAAAACAACATATCGCATGCTTAGCTTCAGTTGACGATATTTCGTGTAGAATGTATAGTAACAACGATGAAGCAATAACTGGTTTTAGCAAAAATTGCTTGAGCTTTTTTGGAGGTTCGGCTATACTTGGATTATTATTTTGGGCTCTTACAAGTTTGTCTTTTATTGTTCTATTATGGTTTCCAATCTTATTGGCAATCTATTTAATGATGGTTATTAGTACACGTATTGGCGTGTCTGTTATTAGTCATCAGTCTGTTATAAAAAACTTACAATACCTTCTTTATCAGCATATTTATTTAGGCATTTTATTGTTTAGTGCCATAAAAAACAAACGCAAACGTCATTTACTATGGAAAGAAAGAAATATATATCACTCCTAATTTCATTATTTATTACACTTAGCTGTCTGGCTAATTCCAACCAAGAAAAAGTGTACCTTGCTTACGTTAACAACACTATGAGCGAGTGGAAGAAAATAATTGATACCATGGAGAAAACCTCTTTGACGAACAATCAAACACGACTCGAACTTCTCAACTACCAATATGGGTACATAGCATGGTGCTTAGGACAAAAAAAACACGATGAAGCTACCATATATTTGCGACGAGCCGAGAAACACATTGACGCATTGGATAATAAAAAATACAAACCTGCTGATTTACATGCTTATAAAGCAGCATTTTATGGATATAAAATTGCAATAACACCTTTTAAAGCAAGTTATTTAGGACCAAAAAGCATTTGGCATGTAAAAAAGGCATTGGAAATTGAACCCGAAAATATGTTTGCGTTATTGCAATATGGAAATATTTACTATTATATGCCTGTAACATTTGGCGGATCAAAAGAAACAGCTAGCCAGTATTACTTGAAAGTAGAAAAATGGTACGAAAAACATCCACAACAACGTATTGCTAACTGGAACTATATCAATGTATTAGTAACATTAACAAACACGTATATTGCTCTAGGAAAAAAAGATAAAGCAACAGAGTATTACAACAAGATAGTAACGGCAGAGCCAACATCATCTTGGATTAAACAAGAAATTTATCCGCAATTAAAATAAAAATCAAAGAATATTGGTATATGAAAAATCAACAAGTTATCGTTGTAGGTGCTGGATTAGGGGGATTAACCACAGCATTACGTTTAGTAAAAAAAGGCTACAAAGTAACCATATTAGAAAAAAACACACAAGCCGGTGGAAGATTAAATCGCATCCAAAAAGATGGTTTCACGTTCGACACAGGTCCAAGTTTTTTTAGTATGTCGTATGAATTTAAAAAATTAGCTGAAGAATGTAATATAACGATGCCATTTGAGTTTGTTGAACTCGACCCCTTGTATAGTGTACACTTTGCTGGCGACCCACGTAGCTATCATTTGTACAAAGATATGAAAAAATTGGCTGAACAATTTAAAGATATCGAACCTGATTTTGAAGCTAAAATGGCTACGTATTTGCAAAAATCAGGTGCATTGTTTCATGACACAATCGACTTGGTGGTAAAAAACAACTTTGACTCTATATTTGAATATATTGCAACCTTAATGCGTGTAAACCCAGTACACTTACCGGTATTGCTACGTAACTTTTGGCAACAAGTAGGCTTACATTTTTCATCTAAAGAAGTTAAACGCATTGTATCGCTTGTAGCATTCTTTTTGGGCAGAACTCCTTTTGATACCATGGCAATTTACACCCTATTATCGTATACTGAATTTAAACACGATGGCTATTACAACGTAAAAGGAGGTATGTATAAAATTGTAGAAGGTATTGTTGCTGAATTAGAAAAAGAAAACGTACAGTTTGTGTACAATACCGAGGTTGTGAATATACAATCAGAAAAAATACGCGTAAAAAGCGTAATTGATCAACATGGCAAAGAATGGCTTGCCGATATTTTTGTCATAAATGCAGATGCTGCTGTATTTAGAGGTACGGTATTGAAACGTAAAAAATTCAGCACAAAAAAACTGGATAAAATGAATTGGACAATGGGTTATTTAACAATTTATTTAGGCATTGATTGCAAGCTTCCTCAGGTGAATCATCATAATTATTACCTCGGCACTAATTACGAAGAATATGCCAACAATGTGATGAAAAATCCAGATACATTAGATAAGCCTTATTACTATGTAAACGTACTATCCAAGCACAACGAAGAATGTGCTCCTGCAGGTTGCGAAAGTTTATTCTTTGTATGTCCAGTACCTACCCTATTGCAAAAACCAAATTGGGACGACCGTGATAAAATAGTGGATAGCATTATTGCAGATTTTTCTAATCGTATTGACAAAAACATTGCTCCACATATAGTGTCTAAAACTATTTTTACGCCTAAAGAATGGGAAACAATGATTAATCTTCATCGTGGTAGCGGATTGGGATTGTCGCACACGATGTTTCAAATTGGAGGGTTTAGACCTGCCAATTTTGACGAAAAATTTGAAAATACCTTTTATGTAGGTGCTTCAACCATACCAGGAGCAGGATTGCCCATGGCTGTAATAAGTTCAGAATTAGTATGTAAACGCGTATATGCCTTTACGGAAAAAAATAATTAGTTACATGGAAAACAAAGAGGTAATTTTAATAACTGGAAGTATTGGGCTAATTGCTAAGCAATTAGCGAGTTCTTTGGCTAGTCAATATACAATTCGCCTCTTAACTCGCAAACCAACAAAACCGAATGAATACTGCTGGGACATCCATCAACAATTCATTGATGAAAAAGCACTTGAGAATGTATCTCACATCATCCATTTGGCGGGAGCAGGTATTGCCGACAAAAATTGGACTAATGCAAGAAAAAAAGAGATAGTATCAAGCAGAGTAGATAGTGCCAAACTGCTACTTACGGCTTGTATCAAACAGAACAGTAAGTTGAAATCATTTATTTCGGCTTCGGCAATTGGTTACTATGGTCAAACAAGCTCCGAACATATTTTTACTGAAACAGATCAACACGGTACTGATTTTGTGAGTGAAGTATGTGTAGCTTGGGAAAAGGCAGCCGATGAGTTTGAGAAACTAGGTGTTGCAGAACGGGTAATAAAACTACGCACAGGCATTGTGATGGCAACAGAAGGCGGTGCCTTACCAAACATATTATTTCCATTACAACTACGTGTAGCACTGGTGCTTGGCAACGGAAAACAATATTTGCCATGGATTCATCTCCACGATATATGTTCGATGTATCAATTTGCGATAGAGAATAAGCACTGCAAAGGTGTGTATAATTGCGTAGCTAACGAATCTATTACTTATGAGAGTTGTATTCAAACTGCAAAGAACATGTACTCAAAAAAAATGCTCCCTTTTTCTGTCCCTGCATTTTTACTAAAATTCGTACTTGGCAAACGTTCTTCCTTATTACTTTACGGTAGCAGAATAAACAATGCACGAATCATTGAATCCGGGTTTTCTTTTTCCTACACTACGTTTGAAGAGTGTCTGAAAAATTTGATTGCGAACAAGTAAAGTTCTTTGTAAGTAATAAAGAGAAGTAACATTTTTTAAGCAAAAAACAGTCATGTAATTTTTTTGTTCCCAGTATAAACCAATATCTTTGTGTTTAATTAAATGTGAAGATAGCTATGATGGATATTTTATTGTTATAGGCAAGCGTAAAGACCGACACAACAACCATTAAACTGACAGAAAATTATCGAAACAACAGGACTACATATAAACTTAACAGCGGACTTTTTTCCGACACGACAGCCCAACGCTTCGTGTTTTATTTTTTTTGCCGACCCGCATTTTTTAAAAACAATTTTAGCCAGCCGCACAAGTGGCACATTTGGTTTTGCCCCGACACACAAAGCCAACGCTTCGCAAAACCAAAAGAGCCACTTTTTAGCCAACGCACCGAGAATAATAAGTAATTTAACGACCTAAGAATTTATACATATATGTCAACAAAGTTTTTTACTAATAGCGAAGAGAATACCTTAATCAACAAGTTTGAAGGGGTATTTACTTATAATCCCAACATACAATACTTTGACGCTTTGGTAGGTTACTTTCGGGCATCAGGCTATTTTCGCATTAGACCGTTTTTGGACAAAGTGCCACACATCAGAATTTTGGTAGGCATCAACATTGACAAGATGCTTGCAGATGCTCAAAAGGAAGGACTTGAATTTTTTAAAAATCACGAAAAGACCAAAGAAGATTTTATCAAGAAAATTCAGGAAGACATTGAAAAAGCCAATTACGACAAAGACACCGAAAAAGGAATTTTGCAGTTCATTGGCGACTTGATTGAAAAGAAAATTCAAATCAAAGCCCACCCTGAAAAGAAGATTCACGCCAAAGTTTACATTTTACGACCAGAGCCATTTAACCAACATACACCTGCAACTGCAATTACTGGTTCATCAAATCTAACAGACGCAGGACTTGGTGGCGGTAATTTCTACAATTACGAATTCAATGTTCAATTAACGGAATATCCTGATGTGAAATTTGCGACAGATGAATTTGAAAAATTGTGGGCTGAATCGGTGGACATTCTGCCAGTTGACATTCAGAACATCAAAAAAGAAACGTATCTCAACGAAGAAATAACACCTTTTGAACTTTACATCAAACTGCTTACGGAATACTTTGGCAAAAACATTGACTACGACCCCGACTCAATGGGTGACTTGCCTCAAAATTTCAAAAAACTTTCTTACCAAGTTGATGCAGTAAATGAAGGTTTCAATATGCTTTTGAAACACAACGGCTTTTTATTGGCTGACGTTGTGGGTTTGGGCAAAACCGTGATTGCTGCAATGGTGGCAAAGAAGTTTTTAATGCAAAACGGTAGAGACAACACTAAAATATTAATCGTCTATCCGCCAGCAGTTGAGAAGAACTGGAAAAACACTTTCAAAGATTTTCAACTTGACAAATACACCAAGTTCATTACCAACGGAAGCCTTGAAAAGATTCTTGAAGGGCATCAGGACTATTGGAACAAAGAAGATTACGACTTGATAATTGTGGACGAAGCCCACAAGTTTCGTAATTACTTGACAGGTGCATTTCAAAACTTACAATTGATTTGCAAAAGTCCGAGAGCCAACAAAGGACTGATTGACGGCTTACAGAAAAAAGTAATTTTAGTTTCGGCAACACCTTTGAACAACCGACCTGACGACATTTTTTATCAAATACAAATGTTTCAGGATGCAAGGCAATCAACTTTACCAATTACCAACCTCACATCATTCTTTGCTCCACTGATGGAGCAATACAAAACGCTAAAGCGTTTTGACGAATTAGATGTAAACAAGCTACGAACCATTTACGGAAAAATACGCAAGAATGTAATTGAACCAATTACTATTCGCAGAACACGAACCGACCTTGAAAATATTCCCGAATACAAGATTGACTTAGACGAACAAGACATCAAGTTCCCGAAAGTTGATCCACCTAAAAAAGTGGAATACCTGATGGACGAAAAACTGAATGAACTTTTTCACAAAACTGTTTTCTACCTCACAGACGAAGACAAACTGAAATACAGTCGTTACCAAGCCATTGCAGGACTGAAACAGGAAATTCAAGACAAGTATTACGAAAATGCGGAAACGGTTTCTAAATCGTTGGCATTTATAATGAAAACCCAATTGATTAAGCGATTGGAAAGTAGTTTCTATGCTTTCAAAAAATCATTGGGCAATTTTCAAACAGCGACAGACCGAATGATTGAAATGTTTGAAAACAATAAAGTATTCATTGCTCCTGACACCAATGTAAACAAGCTATTGGACAAAGGTTGGAGCGAAGAAGATATTGAAAAAGAAATTGAACGACTGAGCGAAGAAAATCCAAAAAATCAAACTTTTAAAAGTTCCGATTTCAAAGACGGCTTTATTGAAAGTTTAAAAAAGGATTCTAAACTCATAAAGGAATTGGTAAAAGGTTGGAACGCTATTGAGAACGACCCGAAAATGGATGTTTTTATTGCTCAACTCACCAAACAATTCCTGAACAAGAAAACCAATGTAGAAGGCAAATTGGTAATATTCTCCGAATCTAAAGACACCGTTGATTATTTGGCAAAGGCTTTGGAAGATGCAGGAAGAAAAGATGTGTTGGTTATATCGGCTGCCAACAGAAAGCAAATGTATGATACCATTGTAACCAACTTTGATGCGAACTGGGCTGCCGACAAACAAGTGAATGAATACAACATCATCATCACCACCGAAGTATTGGCAGAAGGTGTGAACTTGCACCGTTCCAATGTAATTATTCACTACGACACGCCTTGGAACTCTACCAAATTGATGCAAAGAATTGGACGTGTAAATCGTATCGGAACAAAAGCAAGTGCCATTTACAACTATGTGTTTTATCCTTCGGCACAAGGCGACTCACAAATACGATTGAATAAAACTGCCTTTATGAAAATTCAGGCTTTTCATACTGCGTTTGGCGAAGACAATCAGGTATTTTCAACCGAAGAAATTTTGGATGAAGTAAAACTCTTTAGCGGAACTTACAAGGAAGAAGAAGATGAACGATTGAAGTTTTTATACTTTTTACGCCATTTCAAAAAAGCAAACCGTGCTTGGTTTGATAAGATTAAAAAAATGCCTTTAAAATCAAGAGCAGGACGAAGTGCAACCGACATTAAGAAACCCGAACTACAAAACGGAACAGCCGCATTTTTAAAGACCGACAAAAAATTTGAATTCTATTGGGTGGACAGCAATAACCAACCTAAAGAGATTACTCCTATTGAAGCATTCAAAATATTCTCGGCAGACGAAAAAGAAAAAAAAGCTCCGTTGATTGAAACACATCACGAACACGTAAACAAAGCATTGGAGCATTTTGAAACGCTGGAACATAAAATTGTGCAATCGCAAACCGACCCCGAAGCATTGGGCGGTGTGGCACAACGAGCTAAAAAGTTTTTGTCAGACTTGGTGAAATATCCACAAGTAACCGAGAAGCAAAAAGAGAACATTCAAAAAATTGTGGTGCTGATTGACATTGGTAAATACACCAATTTGCCATCCGATGTGGACAAGCTGCAAAAACGAAAACTCAATTTGAGTAACAGCATTTTTGAATTGGATAAAATTGCCAAAAATTACAATGTAGATATGTCGGACGCGCAGAAAGGCACAAAAGGTAAAATAGAGAAACCGGTAATCATCATTTCAGAATCATTTGCATAGTTATGAACCAGCAACAAATTCAACAGCTTTTTCAGCTTAGGTATAATCAAAACAATTGGAAACAATTTTTATCACAGGCATTTTCCGATGCCCGTTTTCACTCCACGCCAGATGTGCTTACCGGAATAAATACCGATGTTGCCACTCAGGTACTTCGTTTGGGATATGTTAACCTCAACGAAAACGGAATAGAACGAAATATTGCCGTTTATGACGTGACTCTTGCTCCGGGAATTGTCCTCGAACGCAACCGTGTAGGACTTAGAAACCTGTTAAGAAAATACTGGAAAGATATTGATGCTGCTTTTATTGTGTATCACCGACCGGAAAATCCCAATTGGCGTTTTACTTATGTTTCTGAACTCACAGGTTTTGATGCCGAAGGGGAACTGATTAAAATAAAAACCGAACCCAAACGATATACTTACATTTTGGGGGAAGGTGAAAGTTGCCGCACAGCAGCCGAACGTTTTACCATTGTTGCAAAGAAAGGAAATAAAACTTCGCTTGACGATGTAAAAGATGCCTTCTCGGTTGAAAAGCTTTCCAAATCGTTTTTCGATGAATACAAAAAGCACTATGAGCTTTTCTGCAATTACATGATTTCAAAACCAAACATCAGGCAGACCATTTTTAACGGTGACGAAAAAGCCATCCGGGACTTTAATAAAAAATTGCTCGGACGCATTGTGTTCCTGTATTTCATTCAGAAAAAAGGCTGGTTGGGCGTTCCAGAAAACAGTGCCTGGGGACAGGGCGACCCTGATTTTCTTTGGAATCTGTTTAACAATGCACGAAACAAAGGACTTTTTTACTCCGAGTATCTTACCCGTCTGTTCTTCGATACCTTAAACACTCCCCGACCAAACGACATTATTGAATTGAAAAAAGGCGAACCAATAAAAATTCCGTTCCTGAATGGGGGTTTGTTCGAAGAGGACAACATGAATTACAGGAACCTGATTTTTCCGGCTGAACTTTTTGAAAATCTTTTTCTGTTTTTTAACCAGTACAATTTTACCATTTATGAAGACGACCCAAACGACCACACCGTAGCGGTTGACCCTGAAATGCTGGGGCATATTTTTGAAAACCTGCTCGAAGACAACAAAGACAAAGGCGCCTATTACACCCCGAAAGAAATAGTGCATTACATGTGTCAGGAAAGCCTGATTGAATATTTGTGTACCACCCTGCAAATTGAAGATGAAGCAAAAGAAAAAGAAGCAGTAACCGCCCTGCTCAAACAAAAAGAAATTAATGACATTTTAAAACCTGAACTTGAAAATATTAACAATGCACTGGATAAAGTAAAAATTTGCGACCCTGCCATTGGTTCAGGAGCATTTCCGATGGGTTTGCTCAAAGAGATTTTCACAGCCAAACAAACCCTTTACACTTTTGAAAATGGCAACACCGAAGGTTTCGATGCTTCAGGCGTAAAACTCAATATTATTCAAAACAGCATTTACGGGGTTGATATTGAAAAAGGCGCAGTGGACATTGCCCGCCTGCGTTTTTGGCTCAGTTTGGTGGTGGACGAAGAAGCACCAAAAGCTTTGCCTAACCTCGATTATAAAATTGTGGTGGGCAACAGTTTAGTAAGTAAACTGGGCGATGACATTATTGATATTGACTGGAATCTGAACGAAACATCGCACGGGCTGTTTGGAGCAGAACTGGCTTTGCAAAAAGCGGAACTGCTTAAAAAAATAAGCCAGGAACAAAAGGAGTTTTTCAATCCCAACAGCGACAAGAAAAAATTAGCAGCCGACATACGCAAACTGAAAATTGATTTGCTGATTACGCAACTGGAGTTAATGATAAGCACCAAAGGAATTGAAACCAAACCCAATGGCACAAGCAAGAAACTAGCAGAACAAACCGAACTCTATTTGCAAACCATAGGTTGGAAGAATTCTATAAAAGACTTGCAGAAACTTAAAAATAAACCCGAACTACCACTTCATTTCTTTGACTGGAAATTAGACTTTCCTGAAGTTATGAATGGTTATGTAACGGATATAGCAGGTTTTGATATTGTAATTGCAAATCCACCTTATGGTGCAAAACTTGACGAAGACTTAAAAATAATCTTAAAAAAACGTTATGATTATTTACATACAAGGACAATGGATAGTTATAATTTCTTTGTTGGAGTTGGTTCAGACCTCCTTAAAAAAAGTGGGATTTTAACCTATATTATTCCAAGTGCATATCTTTTTCAAGTAGAATTTGAAAAATCAAGGGGATACTTTATGAATAATTTCTCTCCTCGGATTTTTCTTAATTTAGGTGAAAATATTTTTGATGCAGTTGTCCCGTCTTGCATTTTTTCTTTTGTTAAATCAACTGTGAATTCAAAAGTTTTCATTGGCGAATCTAAAGACAGAAAAAACGGTTTCATTGATTTTTCAAATGGCATCCATCTGTCCAAGAACGAATTGTTAGAATTCGGTAGTTCAACCATTCCATTCAATTTTAAAGACCAATCAATTATTAAAAAAATTCAGAAAAAATGCACTATTTCATTAAGCGATATTTGTCTTGAAGTAAATTCTGGTATTACCACAGGACACAAAACCGCATATTTAATTCCTAAAGCAAAAGCAATTAGCCTTAAAATTGAAAATGACGTCTTATTTCCAACTTTAGAAGGTAGAAATATTAGCCCATTTAAGATTAACTATGATAACAAAGTAATTCTCTATACAGATAAAGAATTTAATCCATTAAAAAATCCAAATACAATCAAATACTTAGAAGAGTATTATGATGAACTTGCAAATAGAAGTGAAGTTGTTCAAGGCATAAAGGAATGGTATAGTTTAGGAAGAGCAAGGGGGCAAAATTTATTAGCAGCACCTAAAATAATGTGTAGAGAGACTGGTGATTCAATAATATCTTGCTTTGACGATTATGGCTACTATCCAATGAATACAGTTATCTGCATCAAATTAAATACAAATTCAACTGATTTATACAAATCAATATGTTCAATTCTCAATTCAAAACTTATCAACTTTATTTTTAAATCTATATCACAAGAAGAAGGTCGAACTTTTGCAAAAGTTCGACCGATTAATTTGAGAAAATTACCTATTCCAAACTGGAATCAGAATCAAATTAGTTATTTATCAAGCCTCTATGATGTTATCGTGAAAGATGAAAATCTCGATTCAAAACAAATAGATGAACTGAATAACTTAGTTTACAAACTTTACGAACTCACTTATGACGAAGTAAAAGTAATAGACCCTGAATTTAATTTAAGCAAAAAAGAATATGAAGGCATAAAATTGGAGTAGCCCACGCATTTTGCAAGCACAATTAAAAACCGCACAAGCCACCACACGACCAAAGTTTTTAATAGAGCTTGCAAAGCCAACCCAAAAGAAAAATTGTTTTAAAAAAATTTCCAACGCTTCAAAAAAAAATAAAACACCCGACACACAAGCCAGACAAAAAAGCACTCGACAAATGACAGTAACGGACGACATAAAAATGGTTGCAACCCACGACAGACAAGAACGCCAGCCTATAACAGCGGTTTGGTGTAATGGCGGGTGCAGTGCTTCGTATGGCAGTTTTGTGGTAGGTTCAAGTGCAGTTCTCCGATTGAACTTTTGTGCTAAAAATCCGCCACTACGCCAAGCC
>Ga0116161_1004290_pt1 | contig 12155 bp, 8 predicted proteins | sample AD_JPNAS3_MetaG_FD_89877 | JGI IMG/M metagenome (GOLD analysis project Ga0116161, IMG submission 89877) | Active sludge microbial communities of municipal wastewater-treating anaerobic digesters from Japan - AD_JPNAS3_MetaG | ecosystem: Engineered > Bioreactor > Anaerobic > Digestate | place... | reverse complement strand
TCTCCTTTCCTGGCGACGGTAAAAAAACAATATACACCGAGGATATCTTTGTCGGCTACCGTTATTACGATGCACGAAAAATACCGGTTCTTTTTCCCTTTGGTCACGGCCTAAGCTACACAACATTTTCGTACTCTGACTTAAAGCTGGATAAAACCATTTTAACAGATACTGATACATTAACCATTTCATTAAAGGTGAAGAATACTGGTACTATGAACGGAAAAGAAGTAATTCAAGTCTATGTCCGCGACAAAACAGGTACAATACAGCGCCCCGAAAAAGAATTGAAAAATTTTGAGAAAATCTACCTGCAAAGCGGAGAAGAAAAAACGGTAACAATGACGCTGAACAAAAGATCCTTTGCTTATTATTCCGAGGCTCTTGGAGACTGGCATGCAGCAAGCGGTACATATGAAATTCTCGTGGGTAAATCATCACAGGACATTGTTCTGTGTAAAGAAATAACTTTTAAAACAAGTGTAAAACTTCCGATTACGATTACACCAAACACCAATGTTTCAGATATTCTCCGCTACGAAGGCATTCCTCAGCTTCTTGAGCCGGTGCGCGAAAGATATAATGCAATGCAGGGCACATCCGAAAGCGCACGGGAAGCAATTACTAAAGAAATGGTGGAAAATATGTATAACGATACACCGCTGCGGTCATTACAGGGGCTTTTAGGAAATAATTTCAAAGATTTTGATGAGTTTTTAAATCAAATACGCCAAATATGCTGCTGAAAGCAGTACAGAAGTAAAATAAAAGGGGCTGATGATGTTATCAGCCCCCTTTTATAACAGAGTATAAAATATGTACTAAAACCTAGTTGAATTTAAATTTGAATACATCTGTGACTTTAGGAATAGAAAAGGTATTTTCTGAAGCATCACTCAGTTCATGTTTAAAATCTGCACCAGGAGCCTCCACCTTCATATCTTTGTAGCGAATAACCAGGGCTGTGGCAATATATTTGGTTTTTTTCGTGTATCCGATTATTCTGTCAAATAAGGTTGTTTTTGAGTCATCATGCTTGTCAATTCTAACATTCATGATGTCGTCGCCCTTTTTTTCAACAGCTTTTTCCATAAGCATCGCATAGGTAATTTCTGACCCCTCAAGTGTTGAGGAAAAACCAAAAGGCGTTACAGTTTTTGTTACTTCGGATTCCAAAGTAATTACACCAACAACATCAAAATCCTTAATTGTTACAGTGGTATAATCGGACCACCCCACCTTGTTTGTTGTAAGGTTTGTTGTCTTACAACCTGAGAGTACCATAGCCGTAAGTACTAATAGTACAAACATACACTTTTTCATACTACCTAATATATCTGACAGTATGTGCTAACATGAAAAAATAACAAGCACTTTTTTTATCTTTGAACACGTCCCGAACCGTCGCCTTTACACAGAGCTTCCACTTCGCTCTTCACGGTCAGGTTAAAATCGCCGCTTATTGAATGCTTTAAGGCAGAAGCAGCTGCAGCAAAATTGACTGCATAGTCTTCATCGCCTGCATAATGTAATAATCCGTAAATTAATCCGGCACTGAAAGAGTCACCGCCGCCGACGCGGTCTTCAATGTCGTCCAGGTCATAGTGTTTTGAAAGGTAAAAGCCGGATTTTCCGGATAAGGCTGCAGACCAGCCGTTTTTGTCTGCGGACAGTGATTCACGCAATGTTACAGCAACGACAGAAATAGTGGGGAATTCCTTTTTTACCTGTGCAGTAAGATTTTTGTAGGCGTCAGTATCAAGTTTACCCGATGTTACATCAACATGAGCTTCAATACCAAGGCATTTTTGAATATCTTCTTCGTTTGCAATAATGACATCTGCAAATTTGGCAAGCTCCCGCATGACTTCCGGAGCTTTTTTACCGTACTGCCAGAGCTTTTTTCTGTAATTTAAATCAACAGATACCGTAACTCCTGCCTTTTTTGCTTCTTTCACCGCTTCAAGTGCGGAGTCGGCCGCGCTTTGAGATAGTGCAGGAGTTATGCCTGTTATATGAAACCAGTCAGCTTTTTCGTTAGAACCGTCTGTTTTTCCTGAGAAAATCTTCTCCCATTGAATATCTCCAGGTTTTACCATAGATATACAGCTTGCATCTCTATCGTACACAACATTTGACGGACGCTGCATTGAACCTGTTTCCAAAAAGTATATTCCAAGCCGGCCGCTCTTACGAAGAATAAGCGAAGTGTCAACGCCGTACTTGCGTAATGATTGAACTGCTCCGTCACCAACCGGATTATCCGGCAGAGAACTAACAAACACACCTTTATCCCCGAATAGAGAAAGAGAAACTGCAACATTTGCTTCTCCTCCGCCGAACGTCGCTTCGAGAACGGGACTTTGAAAAAACCTTTCATGCCCTGGAGACTTCAACCTGAGCATTATTTCTCCGAATGTTACAACTTTTTTCACTTTTTCCTCCTTGTGATTTAATGCCGTATCAGCATTCATAGAATTTATACAATACAAAACAAAGCTGAGAATATCAAGCAAGCATTATAAGTTTGAGAGATTGACAGGTAGAAAATAGGCTTTACGCTTGCAGTTGATAAATAATCGTCGTATTATAGGATCTATGAATGTTCACATACTTGAAATGCCGCTTGATTTCGGCGGAAACAGACACGGCTCAGACATGGGACCGTCTGCCATCCGCCTTGCAGGTCTTAAAGAAAGACTAATAGCACTTGGACACGAAACAAAAAAATATTTTTCACCGATCGAACTTCATCCGCAGGAATACGAGGAACAGGGTGATCCTGAAGCAAAATACTTAAAACCAATTGTGCTTGCCTGTAATCAGCTGGCTATTCAAGTTGAGACAGCCTATAAGACAGACGCTTTTCCCCTTGTCTTAGGAGGAGATCATTCAATATCTCTTGGTACCCTTGCCGGTATTTCAAGCGCATGTAAAGAAGACGAAAAAGAACTGGGAGTGCTCTATGTTGATGCTCACGGCGACTTTAACACAACAGAAACATCACCCTCAGGAAATATACACGGAATGTGTATGGGAGCTTCCTGTGGTTTCGGGATTCCGGAACTTGTTAATCTGTATGACAACGGCCGAAAAGTAAACCCTAAAAATGTCTGCTACATAGGACTGCGCGACATTGATGAAGGTGAAAAACTCCTTATGAAAGAAGCTGGAGTTACCACCTTTACCATGAGCGACATAGACAGGCAGGGTTTTTCGAATATTCTAAAAAAAATTCTTGTTTTTTTCAAAACTCATGTAGATGTTGTACATATCAGTTTTGATATGGATGTCATTGACCCCATGTTTGCGCCCGGTGTGGGAATCCCTCTTCCCGGAGGTTTGAATTACCGGGAGGCTTTACTCTTGATGGAAGAAATGTCAACACTCGGAATGGTTAAATCTGCAGAATTTGTAGAAGTAAACCCGGTTCTCGATGTACACAACCAGACTGCCGCAATGGTCGTTGAACTTATAGGAAGACTTCTAGGACACAAGATTTATTAACACGCTTAAAATCTTATTATACCGGAAGATCGCAAGGCCGGGTACAGCCTGTGCATAAGAGGGGTCTTTTTCCACCGGTTTTCATCAGAGTTTTGCACCATAGAAGATGCTGAATTTGCCGTTTCTGCACGCATTTTCCACAGGTTTTCCACAATGACAGTAAGTGTCTCACGTTCAATTTTATCAGTTATATCCACATCCACTGACATTAACCCGCCCATGTATATCCACTGTATAGTACAGGCTGACTTTTTTTTATTTTTTTGTTCAGAGATCCAAGGTTTCCCTCCAAGCCACAAATACTGATTTTCGGATTTTATAAAATCGCTATAATCATTTTGCGCCTTATTCCTTCCTTTTTCGTATGAAATAAGCTGATTTTGTATAAATTTACTCCCGACTTGTGGAGCCGGCATAGGAAAGGAGAACCAGGACTGTACGGGCTGCTGCAGATCTTCACCATGCATCCATGCATCAAGGGCAGAGTCTAATACAAGCCCATATTTTTCACTTTTAGTTTCACCCTCAAAGCGCAAGTCATTATGGGCGAACCAGGAGTTATCCACAGGTTTTCCCCAGCCGATCGGTTTTAAGAGAGAATGCTTACCCTGCTTCCATTCAGAAAAAATCTTTGAATGTTTTGTAAGAACAAATTTGTGCCAAAAAGCAGAATCTAAAAGCCCTTCTGCAAAAAGCTGTCGAAGGGTTTCCATGGAATTAATGAGCTGTTGCGGGGTTTCACCGAAAAAACCGTAGATCATATAGGCATGTACAAGGATTCCAGCTTCCTTAAAAGCGGCACAGACTTTCACAAGAGAGGCAATATCGGTCCCCTTATTAACTGCATTCAGACCATCTTCTGCAGCAATTTCTATGCCGCCGGAAACAGCAGTGAGTCCGCCGCGTGCAAGCAGAAGGGCCAGATCGGGTGTAAAAGATTTTTCAAACCGGATATTTCCCCAAAAACTTAAGCGCTGCGAGCCGGCGGGGACTGCAAGATTTTCGAGGGCAAATTCCCTTAAGGAAACGGGAGGGGAGGCTTCATCGACAAAGTGGACACCGTAAACTCCTGTTTTTTGAGCCTGTGACAAAAGATGCTTATGCACAGAAGAGGCCGAAATTTTTTTATATGCTTTTACATAGTCGAGCGTTACATCGCAAAAGGCACAGCGGTGCCAGTAGCAGCCGTGTGCTAAGTATGCTTTGAGCCAGCTGCCGTCTGACCAGATGCGGTGCATGGGATTTTTATCGTCAGCCAGACGCGGGTAACGGGAAAAGTCGATGCCCTCATAGTCTGGAAATATGCTGATCGTCATCTCATTTTCAAATGCTCTTATCTTTTCATATTCCGGTGAAGTTTCACAGAGCTCATCATCCTGAGAAATGATTTTCCCATGTTCCAAAACATCCTGCACAATATTTCTAGTTTTGTCAGTATTCTCCTTAACACAATAACGTATTTTATACAAATTTTGACCGTCGAGCACACAGCCCTTTCTAAAAATATCGTAATAGGAGCCGTAACCGCGATCGTAACTTAGAAAATCACAAAAGTTAAAAAGCGCCGGCTCTGTCACCTCACGAAGTTCGGTGTTTATATAGCCGCCGCCGAAGGCAATGAGTGCAAGGGAGCCGAATTCTTTTTTTAAAACCTTTGCGCAGGAGAGAGCGCCTGTAAAAGTTCCGGCAAAGGGCACAGAGATGCAAAAGAGTATTGACGGAGAGCCTGTATCAGATAAGAAAGAGCTGTTTAAGCGGGTGCGGAGCTCTGTGCAAAAGTCTTTAACCAGCGGCATAAAAAATTGAGTCATCACAGGTCCGTTTAATTTTTCGGTGAGAACTGAAAAGTCTTTTTCACTTGCAGCTAAACTTTCGGCGTACCGCACCAAAGAAAAATGGGGATCAAACACTGCTGTGATGTAGTCTGCAAGATCGGCAAGGGCTAGAGAGCATAAAAAAAATGCATCGTCGGCTCCGGCTTCCCCTTCCAATCCAGAAAGATAATCGTCCATTCGTTTTCCGCGGGGCGCAAAAGGGGAAAACATAAACTCGTGAGCTAATTCGCGCGAAGAAAAGGAGGAGGAACCGAGAACAGACTTTATAGTGTTTATCCACAAAATCCATGCGGAAGAGGAGGAAATATAGCGGTATAGATTAAAAGCAGTTTCTTCATCGCCGTCAATATCGGCTTGTTGAGCAAGAGACAAAGCCCTTTGTTCGCTGGAAGAAAAAATGAGTTCTAGGCCTTCCGGAGAAAAGATGCGGTGAAACAGTTCTATAGAAAAATCTTTCCATACAACCGATTCAATGCTGCTTCCTTCCGGGAGTTTCGAAAAAGTTCGAAAAAAAGAAGCAAGATATGCTCCAGACGGATACGGTGAATTGAGCTGAACAAGGGGAGGCTGAATTATAACTACATGCATTGCATTAGTATGACAGAATTAATTTGAGTTAGCAAGATTCCATTACAGGCGCAAAACTTCCTTTAGAAGAGCAGTATCTGATCTTTTTCATTCTGTTCCCTTAGTATAGTGGGAAGAATTTTCCGCCTCCAATACCCAAGCCCGGCCGCCTGCGTAAATGACAGCCCCAAGCACGCCTTTCGAGCCTGAGCATGATGAAGCTTTCTTGGAATGTTGTACAATTTTCCGTCTTTTCTAAAGTGCGCTCCCGTCTGCCTAAAGGTAAAATTTATACCGGCAATACCGCACTGATCCCTCAGCGATAAAATCCAGTCGTAATCGCATTCTCGCGCCTCAAGGCCGGACTCGCCGCCTGCAACAAGCTGTGCTATGTTTCCCGGAATCAAATACTTTCGGAGATCTAGTTTTTCAAGAAGGGGCTCGCAGACAATTGTCTTATATTTGATGGGAGCGTTGAGATAAATCGGAAGCCGGTAATCGGCCCTGTCCTGATTTTCCACCGTACAGCAGATTTCTACATTGTCCCATCCGTTGCCCCAATCGGAAGGCTTGCACTGTTCAAAGCGGTCGATGCGTTTTGTGATGAACATAAAGAATAAATCGCGCCGCTCGCGCATCATATCCCAGCACTCTTCCCTCCACGGGTCGGCTTTATCCAGTAAGAAGTCGGAAGTAAAACAGGTCCACACGAGTTCGCCGGACGCGGCCTTAAAAGAGCCGTCCTTTTTCTTTTTAACAGGAACATTAAAATCATTTGTCTTAACACACACTGACGCATCCCGCCCGTGCCGTGCATCCGAGCGGTAGACGTAGCAATGTTTACAGCCGGAGCTCAATTTTGTGCAGCCGTGCCACGGATTCCAATTAACAGCCATGGAGAAATACTACCACAAGTACTATTTATTTGTATAGCAGAAATTCCTCTACATTGGACGGCGTTATTACTTTAAATTCAACATCAGGGTATGCATGCATAAATGAGGCCGGCGGTTTTACCTTTTTCTGAACAGAATACTTGAACTCAAATGCACAAAGCTTCCCGTTAGATTCTTCAATTTTTCGGGATTTAATTCCGCAAAATTCCGTACTTTTCGGGAATACGGCTGATAAATCATTTTATAAAACTGCTGCTTGAGATAATAAATATTTTATAGGTTTTGACATAATCTGTCATATTTCCTATGGTATACTTATTGTGAGAGGTTATTATGAGAAAAGATTTTTCTATTAAAATGTTAAAGGCGCTTGAAGTAATTGAACGGCCCCAAGGTGCGGGAATTAAAGAAATAGCTCAAAAATGTGAAATTAGTGAAAGAAGTGCATACCGGCTGCTTGAAGCAATGGAAGAAATGGGAATTCCATTAATTAATGAACAGAATCCCTATGGTTCTACAAATCAAAAACGCTGGAAAAGCATTGCCAGACAGTCTCATGCTCCCGAAATTCAAAAACTCATTGCATTGGATAATAAAGAAAGGCTCATTATTTCTCTTGCACTTGATAACATGAAACTTTTTGAAACTGAAGCTTTATCAGACAGAATAAATTCAATAAAGGAAAAACTTGTTCAAAAACGTATTACAACAGTTAAAAACAGCACAGATTTTCTTGTTTCTATGAAAGGTAAAAAAGACTACACCGGTAAAGAGGATATAATTCAAACTATTCTTACTGCTGTAGATAAAAAAACTCAATGCTCTGTCACCTACAGCGCCGCATATTCAGGAGAAACAAAAACATATACTATTGAGCCCTACACCCTCATGGAATACAACAACGGTTTGTATATTATATGCTTAATTCCAAAATATGAAACAACAAGACTTCTTGCGGTAGACCGTATTCAGAAACTGGAAATTTTACAATCTGTTTTCATCATCCCGGAGACTTATAATCCTGCTGATCTTTTTAGCGGTACGTTTGGTATTATTAAAGATACACCTATGAATATTGTTCTGCATTTTTCACATAAAACAGCCATATATATACGGGAAAGAATAATTGCTGATAATCAGATAATTGAAGAACTGGATGACGGCTCTATTATACTAAAATTTCATGCCTGTGGAAAACCGGAAATTAAGAGCTGGATTTTAGGGTTCGGTTCTGAAGTAACAGTCCTTGAACCGGAAGACCTTAAAGAAGAAATCAAACACGATATAGAAAATATGAAAAAAAATTACCAATAATTTGTAACTCTGCCGTTTTCTGACAGACTTAGCGCTTATAGTATTGCTATAAGGAGAACGGTATGAGAAGAAGAAGAAATAAAGAGTTTTTCCAATATACTGATAATAGCCGCAAATTTGCATCTAACTCCCGTAATGATGCATTTTTAGAATCCTATGAACAGTTATATACAAGGCGCTTGCTGGAAAAGCACCGTTTCTCGGATGAGTTTATTCCAATAGTAACTCAATACTTAAGTTTAGAAAAACGAAAACAGATTCTTAATGAATTGCTCCCCTATGTAATTCATAATCAAAATATCACAGAATATGAAAAAGAAAATGCAAAAGATTTTCTTGAAGGAAGGGAGCAATCATCCGACTTTAACACCTTTATCTGTCCAATTCTTCAAGTAAGCGACGCGCTCTTAGGACGGGAAAAACTCCTCCCCCTGCTCCTAAAGCATTTTCAATTTTGCTCTAAACCATCTGAATCTAAAAGTTTTTCTGAGAGACTTGCAAGAATTTCATCAACTTTCCACCTCACAAAGACTGATACAGCAATTCTCTTGTTTTTTTTCATTATAGATACAAATGACCTTTTGAGCTCTCTATATAATTCCTGGTCAAAACGGGACATTATAAAAGGTATTTCTTTATGTATAGCAAGTACAGTAAATACGGTTAATAAATGCCTTTCTCCCTCCGGAAATCTTAAAAAATTCGGACTTATAGCTGTTAACAAACGCTTTTCTGCAGATCTTGAGATTGCACCTTCTGTAAGCGATTTTTTTCTAATGAACAAAGACGGGGACATTTTCGATACCCTGGTTAAAACAAAAAAAGGAATTTCGTTTCCTCTCGAGTCTTTCCCTGTTCATGAAAAGGAAAGGGAATTATGCCTGTCTCTTTTAAAAAGCAGCATGCCCGTACAAATACTTTTACACGGCAGCGAAGGAAGCGGAAAAACTGAATTTGCAAAGGCCCTTGCAGATCAGGCAAAAAAAAAGGCGTATTTTTATGAGAGAGATAAGAAGGATGATGAAGATGTATTTACAACACTAACACTTCTCGATTCTTCGATTGCTTCATCCCCGGCAGTTCTCATAATTGATGAAGCAGAAGATATGCTTGATGCAGGAGGAAAATGGCTTACGAATATGATGTCCGGAAGCAAAGACGATAAAGCACGCATAAATACCTTTTTGGACCAGGTACATACTCCCATAATTTGGATTGTCAATAATACCGAGGGAATTATACCTTCAACGAGAAGGCGCTTTACTTTTTCGGTTGAATTTACGCCTTTAAAGAAAGACAAGCTGCAGGAGATGGCAGAAAAAGCAGTAGCAGCATTGCGCATAAGCACAGAGGCAAAAAAGAAAGCTGTTCAGCTTGCAGGAAACTGGAACCTTACGGGAGCTGCAATTTCCAATATGAAAACCACTCTTGAAGAATTATCAAAAACCTATAAAGAAGAAAAAGATTTAATCCCGTTCATAGAAACACTGTTCGAGGCAAACGGGAAACTTGTAAGCGGGAAAAAAAGGAAAAAAAATATTACAGAGAGCTGCTTTTCTATAGACGTTCTTAACGTAAGTATACCTGCTTCAAAAATTGTAAGCACAGTAAATCTTATTAGTAACGGAAAGGAGGAAAACAGAGAAAATAAACAAGGATTAAGAATTCTTTTTCACGGAATTCCAGGAAGCGGAAAAACTGAGTTTGCCCGGTTTATAGCTAAAGAATGCGGAAAGGATCTTGATATCCGCAGAGCTTCTGATATTTTGTCTGCTTATGTAGGCGAGGCAGAAAAAAATATTGCACGAATGTTTCACGAAGCAGAAAAATCCGGCGACATACTGTTAATTGATGAAGCTGACTCTTTTCTTTACAACCGGGAGAAGGCTGTGCGTTCATGGGAAATAACCCAGGTTAATGAATTTTTGACCTGTATGGAGGAGTTTAAAGGTATTCTAATCTGCACAACAAACTCAATGCCGAATCTTGATACTGCTGTAATCCGCAGATTTCAGGTTAAAGCAGAGTTCAAGGCAATGAGACAGGACCAAACAGAGAAATTATTTACTGCTTTTTTCCCGGGTATCAATGTAACTGATGATAATAAGAGAAAGCTTTTGGAAGGGGGACCGTATGTTCCAGGCGATTTTTCTGCAGTTTCAAGAGCTTCGGATTATTTATGCTCAGAAAATGAAAGTAAGGAGGACTGCATTGTAAAAGCCCTTATAGCAGAGGCATCTCACCGGCTGCTGAATACTGCGCACATAGGTTTTATGGCTTGTTAGATAAAAGAATATGCTATATATTTATTATACTAATTACACAGGAGAGTGGTATGTTAGAAAGCAAAAATTCTCATTATTTTAAAAAATCTTTTCTTTTTTTATTCTTTTTCCTTGTGACTGTTCTACAGTCTTATTCAGAGAAGGTGATTTCTACAGAATCACTTGAAATTACGATTTCACAAGCGCAAATACTTGATAAGGTAGGAGTTGAATATTTTGAAATAACTCCGTCTTACGGATACGTGTATATTGTAATTTCGGCAAAGTATAAAAACACTACCGGCGGAAATATTTATGTAAATACCCTGCCAAGCATGTATGTATACAACATCAACAATGCAAGGCATAAATCAGATGAAATTGCCGTTAAGTATTATTCAATGCAGATTGATTTTACTGAAAAATATCCTGTCACCATACCAGGTAATGCTTCTGCTGAAAGAATCTATATTTATGAAGCAGATGCTGAGCTCATTAAACAAAAAGGATGGTATATTAGGATCGATTCTATATCAACACCCATTGAACTAAATTTCTGATGTATAGTAACTGTGATTTAGTTACTGTCTCCTCATCCACTTCGTGATAAATTTAATTTAAGACGGAGGTCATATTATGGATAAAGCACGTAAAATTCTTATAGTAGGCGGAGTTGCAGGAGGCGCGAGCGCTGCCGCAAGACTCAGAAGGCTTGATGAAAAAGCCCAGATTATTATGTTTGAGCGCGGTCAGTACATTTCTTTTGCAAACTGCGGACTGCCGTACTACATAGGCGGAGAGATTAAAGATAAGGCTTCTTTAACACTTCAGACTCCGGAAAGTTTTAACGCCCGTTTTAATGTCGATGTGCGTGTGCTTCAGGAAGTTACCGCAATAAATCCCGATAAAAAAACTATTACCGTTCAAAACCTCCAGACAAAGACTACATATGAAGAAAGCTATGACTCGCTTATTCTTTCACCCGGAGCAGAACCTGTTCGTCCTCCCATTCCCGGAATAGACTCAAAAAAAGTTTTTACGCTCCGCAATATTCCGGACACCTTTGCAATTAAAGACTTTATAGAAAAAAACGGCGCTAAAAAAGCTGTCATTGCAGGAGGCGGCTTCATTGGTGTAGAACTCGCAGAAAACCTTAAATTTGCAGGGCTGGACGTAATTCTGGTAGAAATGGCAGATCAGGTTATTGCACCAATAGATTACGATATGGCTGTCGAAGTTCACAAACACATTCAAAGCAAGGGAGTTAACCTGGAACTCGGAGCAATGCTCAAATCAATTCACGAAACTGATGCGGGACTTTCCTTAACACTTCAGAAAAACGGCACCACTGAAGAGCAAATATCAGCTGACTTTTTAGTAATGGCAATCGGCGTGCGCCCCGAAAGTAAACTGGCAAAGGATGCCGGAATCGCGCTTAATCCCAAGGGTTCGATCATCACCGATGATCACATGAAGACCTCCATTGCCGACATTTACGCAGTAGGAGACGCAATAGAAGTTACCGACTTTGTAAGCGGAAACAAAACATATGTACCCCTTGCGGGACCTGCCAACAAACAGGGACGCATTGCAGCAGACAACATCTGCGGAATTACAAGCACCTACAAGGGAACACAAGGCTCATCGATTTTGAAAGTCTTTGACCTAACCGTTGCATCTACCGGCATGAACGAAAAAACAGCACAAAGACTGGGTGTAAGCTACGATAAAATTTTTACCTACTCGGGAAACCACGCAGGCTACTACCCCGG
>Ga0116161_1004278_pt1 | contig 12178 bp, 6 predicted proteins | sample AD_JPNAS3_MetaG_FD_89877 | JGI IMG/M metagenome (GOLD analysis project Ga0116161, IMG submission 89877) | Active sludge microbial communities of municipal wastewater-treating anaerobic digesters from Japan - AD_JPNAS3_MetaG | ecosystem: Engineered > Bioreactor > Anaerobic > Digestate | place... | reverse complement strand
TCGTTGGTCACGAAGGCGCGCAGGTGCGACATGACGGCCATGTACTCGCGCAGCGAGAGCCGGTCCTCCCCGCCCAGCACCACCAGGTTCTTCCCGCAATCGGCGCACGAGTTCCGGAAATAATCGGCGAACGAATCCTCGCCCGGTCCGGTGAACACGATCACCTTCGCGCGGTGGGCCGCGATCGTGCGGCGCGCGAGCTCCGCGTACCGCTCGAGCGGCCAGATGCGCGACGGGCCGTACGCCGTGGCCGGATTGACGCCGACGAGCGTGTCCCGCGTCGAGAGGCCGAAGCCCGCCATCTTCTTTATGATGGCGCGGTCCTCGTCGGCGCTCACGAACAGGCGCCACGGACCGGCCGCGCGCGTCGCCCCCAGGGCGTTTGCAAGCCCCACGTACGATTCGGTCACGTCGTCCATGGATTTGCGCTGCGGGTTCGTGAGCAGAAAACTGCGTCCGTCGCCCCGGTAGCCGAACCGATACGGGAGCCGGGCGCGCCAGAAGAGCGATGCGGACGAAAAGGAATCGGGCATGATGATCCCGAGATCGAAGCGGCGCGGCTTGATCGAGGCCACTGCGTCCGCCGCCTCATGAAAGGCGACGATGTCGTCGACGTCGGGGTTGTTCCAGTACACCTCCGCGAGCTTGGGCTTCGCGAGCGCCGTTATGCGCGCCGCCGGCCAGGCCTCGCGCAGGGCGGCAAAAAACGGCGTGCTCATGATGGCGTCGCCGATCCAGTTGGGCGTGCGGACGACGATCCTCGAAAACTTTTCGTCGAGTGTCCGCTGGTACACCTTCTCCGTGCCCGTGTACATGGCCACATTGCTGAAGTGCTGGACCTTGGCGTAGGCGGCCTTCGCCAGCGCACGCGCGCGCGTTTTATTCGCGAGCAGGGCGGCGATCGCGCCGGCGAGCGCATTCGAATCGCGCGGCGGCACCAGGAGGCCCGTTTTCTCGTTGATGACCAGCTCGGGAATGCCGCCGGCGTCGGTGGCCACGATGGGCAACGCCAGCGCCATCGCGTCCAGGATCGAGGTGCACAGGCCCTCGAGGTACGATGAGAGGACGAACACGTCGAATGCCGCCATGATGCGGTGCACGTCGGTGCGGAAGCCGGTGAATATCACGCAATCGTCGATCCCGAGCTCCCGCGCGCGCACGCGGAGCGGCTCCTCGAGCTCGCCGTCGCCCACGACCATGAAACGCACCGCGGGGTGGGCGCGCCGGACGACGGCGGCCGCGGCGAGGAAGTTCTCGTGATCCTTGTGCGGCGCCAGCGCGGCCACGATTCCCACGATCTTCTCCGACGGGGCGATGCCGAACTCGCGGCGCACCTCCGGGGAATATTTCTCCTTCGGGAACTGGATGCCGCTGTAGACCAGCTCGATCTTTTCGCGCGGAATCCCGCAGTCGACCAGCACGGAACGGACCCCCTCGGAGATGGCGATGATCCGGTCGATGGGGGCGCGGTATTTTACGCGGCTCAGGAAGTTTCCCGCGACACGGAAATCGACCCGGCGCGCGAGGACGGTGATGAGCGGACGGCAGAACTTCATGGCCATCACGCCGATGGTGTGCGCGTGCGCGTCGTGCATGTGCAGGACGTGGATGTTGTTCTTTCGTATATACCGCGCGAGGCGCAGGGCCGCGACGATGTCGAGCTCGGATCGCGGCGCGAAGGCGTACACGCCGATCCCCGCCTCGACGGACTTGTCGTAGAGCACGCTCTTTCGCGGCGTGGCGACGGTCACCGAATGGCCCATTCCGGCGAGCCCCCGCGCGAGGTAGAGGATTTGCGCCTCACCGCCGCGCCACGTGAGCGCCGTACCCACGTGCAGGATATTGAGCGAGCGTCGCAGTCCCGGCATCGGTCACTTGGTCCGGTAGATGATGTCCTTGAGGCTCTTGTACCGGATCTGGACGATCATCTCGCAGGCGTCGTCCCGGTCGTAGAGCTCGCGGAGCACCGTCCACGTGCGCGGCAGGCGCACCGAATCGTCCTTGGTTCCCACGACGATCCCCATGCGCGCCAGCTCGTTCATGAGCGAGATCTCAACGATGCGGTAGTCGATGGGCTTTTCGGTGATGGCGCTGATCCGCATGCGGTAGAACCGGTCAAGGACCCACTTCTGGGTGAACAGGATCGCGTCCCGGTGCGACGAGTGCCGCCGGTCCTTCTTCTCGACGAGCTCCCGCGTGGGCTGGCCGTTTGCGATCACGACAAAGGTATGATTGTCGACCCAGTAGCCGACCTTCTTCTTGAGCTCTTCCTCCATGTCCGGCGTGACCGGCGCTCCCGTCGCGCAGCCGATGATAGCGACGGCAATCGCCGCGACCACGATGGCGTGTATACGAATCTTCATGCTCTCCTCCCTGGCACAGGCATGGTATAGGCGATTTGGCCCACGACCGCACGAATCGAAATCGCGGCGGCCCGGGATGCGCCATTGACGCGCATCGGGCTATTGTACAGATCCGCGGACCCGCCGACAAGCACTTTCCCGCGGCGAGACGCCGACCGTGTCGCTCAGTACGAAACCGGCGGTTTGTTCTTTTCGGCGGCCATCAGCACGCGCTTTTTAAGGTCTTTTTCCCTGATTTCATATACGATGGTGCAGGTATTGTCCACCGGGCTGAAGGCGTGCGACACCACGCGCCCGCCCCGCACGAACCCCTGGATCTCCTTGACGATGCGGTCCCGGTACTCCGTGACCGTGACCGTACCCGACACATTCTTGAGACCGGCCTCGGCGAGCACCTCGATCGCCCTGGCCTGGGCCATCATGAGCGCCGCATCGCAGGCGGTGCGACTGCGGTCGGCCTCCGGCGCGTTCTCGGTCCCGACCTTGCTGCGGCCGGTGTGAACGAAGCGATAGGCCTCGTCGTCCACCCACCCCTCGCGAATATCCCCGGCCGGCGTCGACTCGTTCGCGCCCGGCGTAGAACACGCGCTCCACATAAGCGCCGCGGCGGCAAGCGCCACCAGCGCCAGGCGGGAACGTTCGCCCCGCACGCGAGCCCGTGTGTCATTTTCCAAGATACGCATCTTCCTTCCACCTCCCCGCCCTGACGGTCCCGTCTTCGTCTGTATGGGTCCCCCGGCCATGGCGATTATTATCTCTCCATTCCCCGACATAGGACGCCCCCTTGGGCCAGGTGAAACTCCCTCGTCCGTCGCGCTTGCCGTTTCGCCACTGGCCGCTGTAGCGCGCGCCGTTTTCCCAGACCATGGCGCCGCGGCCGTGAATCTTGCCGTCGACCCATTGTCCGGTGAAAGTGGCGCCGTTGGGCCAGGTCATGGCCCCGAACCCGTGCGGCTTAAAGGCGTCGAACTTGCGCCCGCGATACCATCCGTGATAGCGCCCCTTGTAGTCCACCTCACCATACTGGCATCCGTCCTCCGGCTTCTCGTTTTCCAGGCGGAGCGTCGGCACCATCTTATTGTCCCGGATGGTAACGCGACGGCGCCTTCCGTCGACCCCCAGGTACACGCCCTCCCCCGCTGGCCGGTCATCGGCGAAGGTCCCGAAATACTCGGAGCCGTCGGGCGCGATATGCGTCCCCCGACCGTGCCGCTTCCCCGACCGCCATGCGCCGCGATATTCGGCGCCGTCCGCGTAGCACATCGTCCCTTCGCCGTGGAAACGCCCGCCCTGCCAGGAGCCGGCATATTCGGAGCCGTCATCGAACCGGAAGCGCCCGACGCCGTTTGCGCAATCGCCCTCGACGCATTCCGCGCCATGGAGCGCATGCGGCGCGACGACCGCGGCGCATATCAGCACCATGCAGACGACCGTTCGCGGCATCATCCCTGTTCCGCGCGGCCGCACCCTACCGCTTCACCCTGCCGAAAAAGATCGACGAGAGATTGAAATAGGCCGCGAGCGGAAACGCCATCACCGCCGACAACAGGACCAGGTACGACAGGCCCACCAGAAACGACAGGACGCCGTGAAGATCGGTGAACAGAATACGCGCCTCGCGCATGCTCGCGATCGACGCGCCCCGGGGGGCCAGCTCCCGGATCGCCTCCGCGACCGCGCTCTTCATCGCGAGCGTGTCCATGAGCGACGGATACGCCGTGATGATGCTCCCCTGCACCGCCCGCGAGATGCCGGCCACATACATGAGAAGGTAATAGATGCAGAGCACGCACAGCACGAGGAGCGCGAACGACACCAGGGTGTAGAGGGCGACCTTGAGCCAGCGGCCCTGAACGGATATCTTGAACTCGAGAAAAAGGTCCCGCATGGTGCGCACCTCGCTGGCCAGCGGCGGGAACACCGCAAAGACGATGATGACGGCGATGAGGCCCGCAAGGTTCACCAGGAGCAGCGGCGCCGTGCACAGGGCGATGAAGACGGGCCCCACGTACGGAATGATCGCGATGGACGACACGCCCACCTGCAGCAGCAGGAAGGCCACATACACGAACAGCGTAAGGAACGACACCCCTAAAATCATGTAGGAGCGACGGACCGTCGCCACGATCGCGGCCCGGGTGATGCCGGCCACGTCCTGCGGCGCCGTAGTGATGGCATAGACGCCCGCATACGCCATCAGGAGCGAGGTGAACAGCAGGAAGATTCCCATAAACTGAAGAAAGAGGGCGAAGAAGCCGGCCCGCGGCATGAGCCCGGCAAGAAACTGGAACAGGACAAAAACCATCAGGCCCGTTACGATAAACACCCAGGTGAGTAAAAAGCAGCGGGGAAACTTCTCGAACTTGAGCTGCTTGCTGATATAGAGAAATAGGTTATCCACACAAAGCATCCTTACGCGATTGTCGGCGGACACAGTGACATCATCGACGGCATGCGGTCAAGATGAAAATGACGCGCCCGTATTATTCCTTGACAGATACCCTGCCGGGCGCTACCGGGAATCATGCCCAAGCCACCGCTCCGCATACAGACGACCACGCTCTGGGACTACCCGTCCCAGAATTACGGGAACGCCCCGCAGGGCGACCAGAATTACGTCGGCGCTACGCCGTCGTATATCATCTGGAACCTCCTGCAGCGCTACACCAAGCCGGGCGATCTCGTAGTGGACCCCATGTGCGGGAGCGGCACCACCATCGACGTGTGCAAGGACCTGGAGCGGCGCTTTCTGGGCTACGACATCAACCCGAGCCGGAAGGACATCTTCCGCGCCGATGCGCGAAAGCTCCCGCTCGAGAACGAGAAGGCCGATTTCGTGTTCGTGGATCCCCCCTACGGTGACAACATCGACTACTCGAACGAGAAGAAGTGCATCGGGAAACTCCCGGCGACCGATGAGCGCTATTTCGAGGCGATGCGAGCGGCAATCGGCGAGATTCATCGCATTCTCCGGCGCAAGCGCGCGATGGCGTTGTACGTGAGCGATTACTACAATCAGAAGCACGGCTTCGTGCCCATCGGCTTCCGCCTCTTCGGCATGCTCAGCGAACAATTCACGCCGATGGACATCATCAGCGTGACCCGCCACAACAAGGACTTCAAGAAGGGGAACTACCACAAGGCCGCAGAAGAGGGAAATTTTTTTCTGCGGGGATTCAATTACCTGTTCGTGATGTGGAAGGGGTGAGGCCATTCAATCGACGTGCTGCCCGATTCGATGCCGCGAGCGAAGACACGCCTCACAGGACGTCCAGCACTATCAACGTCACGTCATCGTCAAAGCTGCCGGTTCCACGATGCTCCTTCAGCAATGACAGCAGACGATCGGCGAACTCCCCGGTATGAAGCTGCCCATGACTTCGAATGAACTCCCTGAATCGTTCCTCGCCGAACATCTCCCCCTTCCGGTTCGCGCATTCGATGATACCGTCGGTGAAGAGGATCAGCCGGTCGCCGGAACTAAGCTGGAAACTCTTCTCCTCGACCAGCAGCGACAGGAACCAGCCGAGCGGCCGCCCCCGCGTCATCAACTCGAAAAACTCACCGGTGCCCGCACGGTAGACAAGCGGCGGGAACTGGCCGGCATTGGTGTAGCGGATAACGTTCGTCGAGAGATCGATCTCGGCATAGAAGGAGGTGACGTAGTTGTTCTTCACCGTCGAACGGCAGATGGCCTCGTTGATGTGCTTGATGACCGCCCCCGTCGACCGGTTGCCGGCGATGCTCTCGAGCGACATCCGCGCGATCATCGCGAGGTAGGAGCTGGCGAGGCCGTGCCCCGAGACGTCGGCGATGAACACCCGTATGGCATCGCCATACCTCGTTATGTCGTAGAAGTCCCCCCCGACCTTGTCCATAGGAACGTAAGCGGCGTGTGCACGGTACCCCGGGGTATCGGGAAGGCTCTGAGGAAGGAGCTTCTGCTGTATCAGCCGGGCGATCTCCATGTGGTTCTCAATGTCCCAATTGCGGTACATCGTGCGGGAGGTTCGGAAGGCGAGCGCGATGCCGATCGTGATATAACATGCCACCCATCCATACGGGATCAGGAAGAAATCCGAGTAGTACAGGTTCATCATGAAGAAGATATCATTGAGGCAGCACAGGATCAGGACCAGGTACCCGATCACGATCGCAATAGATTCCCTGGAGCGCTCGCGTATGACCGAAGAGGTAACGATGTACCCGAGCAGCAAGAGGGTGATATTCAAGATCATGCCGATAATGTCGAAACGCCATCCCTGCAAGGGATCGTCGAGCGAGGAGGTCAGGATGAGCGCATAGGAGACCGGCGAGATCACCAGCATGATAACACGGACGACCCGGTGCCTCCTCCCCGAGAACATTTCGAACAGGAACAGGGACAGGTAACCAGCCGTGGTCATCAGCGTGTAATAGACGATGTCCTTGACGGTGGCGGAAACCATCGGCGATGCCGGCAGATAATATTGGAATGAAGCGATCGTAAGGATGAAGGTAATAATCGAATACAGCAGCGATACCCGGTCGCGCCGGAAGCTGAAATACTGCACCAGCGACACAAGCGACAGGAAAAGGCTGATGACGGTGAAGGCGACGACGAGATATTCGGCCGCGAAGCGTTTCCAGAAGTTATGCACCCGGACCTGCTCCAACACCGCGATGAACGGCCTCCCGTTGAAAAGCGGGAGCGTGTTGGTATACATCCTGACCGCGATCACGTTCACGTCCCCATACCGAATAAACGGCGATGGGATGTGATAGTAACGGTCATAGTTCCACATCGACTGCCAGTTCGGCGGCTCGGAACCCGATTCGCCGATCTTCACGCCGTTGAAGTAGGTCTCGTCGGCATCCCATATCTTGCCGAGGGAGATCGCAATCTCCCTGCCGCGGTATTCATCCGGAACGACGGCCTTTTTCCTGAGCCAGAAGACGTACCGCTTTTTATCCGGGGATAGTCTCGCGGGCAGGTCGGTCGGGAACCATCGGGAATCGTCACAATCGATGTTTTTATACGACTGGTCGTCCCCCGTAGTGAATCGCCACCCCCTCGACACGTCGATACTGCTCTCGACGGAACACGAGACGAGGAACAGAGAAGCGAGAAACAACACCATCAACAACGATACGAATCTTCGACGCCCATGCCACGCGCGCATCCTTGAATTGCCAGCCCAATACGATTTCATGCAGGATTTCACATCTGTTGCCATTCCAGCTCTTGGCTCGCATGTACAACAACGCACGCAAATATATCGATATTTACATGGTATCTTTGATCGCAGGAAAAATCAAACGGAATGTCTAATCCCCGTGTACTCGCACACAAGCACTGTCACGTCGTCCTGCAGGCTGGTCGTACCGGCGTGCTCGATCACCCGGCGGTGTATTCGATCGCACAGGTCGTCCGGCGATGATGATTCGTCCGCGATCCGCGCCACTAGACGGCAGAACTCGTCATCGTCGGCGCCCAGCATCACGCCCGACGGATTCATGGCCTCGGTGATCCCGTCGGTGTAGAGCACCACCCGATCGCCTGGAGAAAGACGCACCGTCACGACCGAAAGCTTTGGTTCGAAGAACTCGTTGATGAGCCTGCCCTTCACGTCAGCCATTTCAGCCGCACCGTCCGCGCGCACCACGACCGCGGCCGGATGCCCGGCGCTCGACAGGACCAGCGTCCCCGTATCCAGATCGAGGGTGCACAGGCACGCCGTGAAGAAATTCCCTCCCATCTTTCCCTTGAGAAAGGCGTGCATCCCGCGGAAGACGCCCGGGAGGTCATCGGGCATGCCGGACCAGTGGAAGTCCAGCGCCGCGCTCACCATCGAGGCCGTCATGGCTGCTGGCACGCCGTGACCCGACACGTCGCAGATGAACAGGCCCAACCTCCCTCGCGCGGCATCGTGGCGGATCGCGACGAAATCGCCTCCCACCCCGGTCATGGGAACGTACCGGAAGGCCACGCGCGCCCCAACGATCTCCGGGATCTCCCGGGGCAACAGCGAGCGCTGGATCTTCTCCGCCATCTCGATCTCGCGATCGAGGGCAGCCTTTTCTTTTTCCATGGCAACCAGACGCGCGTTCTCAAGAGAGATGGCCGCCTGGGACGAGATGATGTTTAAAAGTTCCAAGCGCTCCGGGGTGAACGCCCCGGCGACGAGATTATTTTCCAGGTAGAGGATTCCTGAGTATTTGCCCTTCTCGCGAATGGGAGCGCAGAGGATCGATTTTGATTTTTGCACCGTCACGTAGGGATCGCCACTGAATAGCTCCCTGTTCGCCGCGTCGTCGAGGAGGACCGTCTCGCCCGTACGGTGCACATAGTTGATGATGGAGACCGGGAACAACCCCCTCCCCGGCCCTCCCCCTTCGTTAGGGGGAGGGAATGTCATTCGCTCGGTAGAGGTGAGTTCATGGCTTTCCACAATGATGTCACTCTCGACGGAGCCCTCCGCCTCGACGATGAGCGCGCTGTCTTTCTCGCGAATGAGGGCACCGCGATCCGCACCGGCGTTCTCCATGACGATGCGAAGCATCGTCTCCAGGAGGCGCGGAAGGTCGATCTCACCTGAGATGGCGCGCGACGCCTTGAGCACGGTGCCAATGTCCAGGGACGACGCGACGCTGGAGGACGAGGTGGACGAGTCGTCCTCGCGTGTTGGTTGGGTCAGGGCATGCCCTGACCGTACTTCCTGCAGGTACTCGGGATACTTCTCCTCCAGTTGCTTCACCTTCGCCATCGCGCCCCACGTCGTGTAGCGCGCATGCGCCATCTTCATGTAATTCGCCGCATTATACTGCAATCCGCGTTCCGAATAGAAATTAGCAGCGCGCTCGCAGGCGATGGCCTCCTCATGGACATACGCATTTTCTTTCGCGCCGGCAATGGCCCTATCGTACAGCTTCTCGGCTGTACGATAATCGCCCTTGATTCGTGCGATCTCGGCAGATATGAGATCGAGCTTGTGCTGATGGTTTTGTGGTGCATGACGAGACCATTTCGCGAACATTCGTCTGACGCGCATAACCCTTTTCAACCATGCACGACGGCGTGCGGTTGAAGTCTGAATGAGTGAAAGCAGTATCAACGAACTGAAGAAGTGATACACGGGAATATGATACAACCCCCTCACGGCATCAAGGTCGACAAGCGCAGCCTGGGAGCATCGATATGCCTCGTTGTATTCGCCGAAGAAATAACACAGTATCATTTTCCACATCTGGCAGCAAAAAAGCAAATACCGGTTTTTCATCTTTTCCAAAACCGGGATCGTGTCCGCTTCATTAAATCGGCGCCCGACGAGGACGACCCGATTTTCATCACCACCCTGGAGATTCCTCGTAATCTGGGCGATCATCTGCGAATGGAACAACAAATCATCGTTTCTAAGAAGAATAACCGTCGCGATGAAACGATCGGCGTCCGTCTCGACAGTCCCCAGCGGTCCGCCAGAAAAAAAACTATTAATATTGAACAGGGTGAGCGCATGAGCGGCCATTCGAAAATCGCCGGTTTCAAGACCGATCGCATAGGCTTCCATTACCGGCGCAAGCGTAGTCGAAAGACGCTCTTTCCAGTGAGCGACAAACGAATAGAAAGCGATGTACGCCTGGGCGTTGATATGACGGGAACCACTCTGTCTCATGTATTCAAATGATCGCTTTCCCCACTGATACCCGCTTGAATAATCACCGATAATCGCGCAAAGAATGATTCCATAGGTGATATAGGCATTGGGAGTCTCGTCGGACAGGATACGACGCCTGAATATATGATTCAGCTGCTTCAGCATCATGTAGGGAAACAGCATCGGGCGGGAAAAAATGATTGCATCCGCAATCGCGACCGTCAAAGAACTGACCACATCAACGTGCTCGTCAGATTTTCGACTCTGACTGAGCATGACATCGACACCCCTGCCCCGTAAAATAACCTTCGATCGTATGAATTCCATGGCAACGTGAAGTGCGGTCGGATTGGCAGCCAGGCGAAATCCCAGACGCCCGGCAAGATCGAGAAAGATTTCGATGGCCTCATCGGGCTTCGTCGTTTTCATCGAATTGATCTTTGCTGCGTACACTGTTGTGCAATCCGTCACGCGTCGCGCATTGCGCAATACTACCTCAGCAAGGCGGCTCATCCCATCGTAATCGTCCGAAAGGTACGCAGCCTGCACGCCGATATTGAACAGCTCAAGACAAAGATCATATCGCACTACCCATGAATCGGGGGGGAGATTAACGATCCCGCTTCCACTGTAGCGGTACGACGATTGGAACGCGGCGGCCCTCCACGCCTTTCGGGCGGCCTTTAGGTTCACACCGGCCAAGCGAACTTTCTCGTCATCCCGATGAGCCATGGACGATCCGCAATTTAGTTGATCGGCGATCGGAATAATTTTCTCGTCGAGTATATCTTCCGATGTTGTATTGAGCAAGATGTTGCCAATTCGATAATGGAGCGCGTTTCGATCGTTCTCCGGAAGAAGGATGTACGATACCTCCTGTATTTTATCATGAGTGAAACGATACTCGTCTTCCTCCGCAACAAGAAAGCCCTCGATGATCGCGGGCGCTATCAACCGGAGCGCATCGTCAATCGATACATCGATCACCTTCGCCAGCAGGTCCAGTCCAAAGACCGTACCGATGCACGCGGCGGCGCTCAGCGCCTTCTGTGTCTCATCCGGCAGGAGGGAGAGCTTCCCGGCCATCAGGTCCACCACGTTCTCCGTCACCGGCAGGGAGCGGATCGCGTCCATGTCCCAGGTCCAGCCCCTGCTTCCCGTCTTGAGCAGGTCGCGGTCGCGCAGGAGCCCCAGGAACTGGTACACGAAGAAGGGATTCCCACCTGTTTTGGCGAACACCAGCTCCGCAAGCGACGCCGTCTCTCCGCTGCAGGTTTTCAGGAGGAGCGAGATAATGTCGTTCACGCGGTCCGTCTCAAGCGGCGGAAGCGAGAGCTCCGTGATGGTCATCGACTTCCGCATGTCGTCCAACGAAAGCATCGCCGGGTGCGCCGCGCCCACCTCCGTGTCCCGGTATGCGCAGATTATCAGAATATTCCCGATGTCCGGGTCAGCCGCCACGGTCCTGAGCGCGTTCAGGCTCGCCATGTCGGCCCATTGCAGATCGTCAAGAAAGAGGACGATGGGCCCTGCGGCCGTGATGGCCGCAACGAAGTTCCGGAAGGCGTAGTTGAAGCGGTTCTGCGATTCCTGGGGCCCAAGCTCGGGAACGTCGGGCTGATTCCCCGCGACGAGCGCGAGCTCGGGCACGATGTCCGTGATCACCTTCCCGATATTCCCGAAGCCGGCCTTCAGCCGCTCCCGCCAGGCAGCGAGGCGCTCCGGGCTCTCCGCGAGCATCCGCGCCGCGAGCGACCGGAAGGCCTGCACCAGCGCGCCGTACGGGATGTCGCGGCTGTACTGCTCGAACTTCCCGGAGATGAAATACCCTCGCTCCGCAAGCACCGGGCGCTGCAGCTCGTTCACCAGCGCCGTCTTGCCGATCCCCGGCGGGCCCGCCACGAGGACCAGCTCCATCCGCGACCGTTCGCCCGCTCCAACGGGGAGATTGGGGCGGATGTTGACGGCCACCCGCTCGAAGGCCGCGTATAGCTCGCCGATCTCCTTCTCACGCCCTACGAACACGTGCGAAAAGCGAAAATCAGCCGCTATGTCATTTGCGGCAATGGCGAAATCGTCGATGCGTCCGTTCGAGCGGAGCATTGCCAGGCATCTCCCCAGGTCCTCCGCGACCGCCGCCGCCGACTGGTAGCGCTCCTCCGCCGCCTTCGCCAGGAGCTT
>Ga0116161_1004274_pt1 | contig 12186 bp, 17 predicted proteins | sample AD_JPNAS3_MetaG_FD_89877 | JGI IMG/M metagenome (GOLD analysis project Ga0116161, IMG submission 89877) | Active sludge microbial communities of municipal wastewater-treating anaerobic digesters from Japan - AD_JPNAS3_MetaG | ecosystem: Engineered > Bioreactor > Anaerobic > Digestate | place... | reverse complement strand
CGTATTTGATGACAGTTTCTCTTTGTGATTTGGTTAATGTACTGGTGTGCATTTGTATCTTAAGATACTCGTTCTTAAAATCCTGTGGTGTCCAACCCTTGTAAAACTTATGGGTAAAGGTTCGCATATTAGACCGTAAATCAAAAATTTGCTTTTTCATAACAAGTCTTCTAAATATTCTTCCTTATGATATAATCGTTTTGCAATGTCTTGTAACTGGGTTTTTGCTTCTTCGGTATCGACTTTTTTAGCCATCGTTTCGGCAATATACCAATCTACACAATACAAATGATTTGCATTCTTGATTAGTTGCTCATCATTTTTTGTCATAATTTATCTTTTATTTCATTTAATTTTCTCATAATACTAACCATTCCAAATGATATTATTGATAGGAAGAGAAAGCATACAAACAATGTAATAAAAATAACTGCAAGTCATTCATTTGTTTCCATATAATTTTTTATTTTAATAAACTGTCATAACATGAACGACATAGTATTATACCTGTATCTGATTCTTTTATTAATTTGTCATTAACTTTTAAATCAATGTATAATTTAAAATTTTCAGAAAATATAATATCGCTACAACCTGTACAAGTTGATAAATTACATTCTGAAGTATGCCAACATAAATAAGGTTTAATATCAACTACTACTTCCATTATCTTTGTTTTGGTTTACGTTCAATTACAAATTTTTCTTCAATTTCTTCCCATAAATCAATTACTTGTTCACGAAGTTCATTAGTACGTTCATCCCGTTCAATTATAGAAATAGACTTTTCTAAACTCACATCTAATTTCTCATCATTAATAGTGTAGGTTGTGTTTTTGGTGAAGTCTTTAATGAATTGTAAATTAGCACGAATATCATCGATACCATAATCAAACAGTATGTAAACAGGAGCAGTATGAAAAGGCTTCCAAATAGAACTTTTAAATACTTCTACTTGTGTTTCAACACCAATACATCTTTTACTTTCTTTACCAACAATCTTTTGTTTGTTCCAAATCTTTTCAGGTGTACCGGCACGTAAACGTAAGGAAGCATAAAAACCAACACCAAGTCCTCCAGGTGTAGAATATTTAGGACCGTAGTTTCCTGCATCAAGGTTTTGTCTTACTTGATTACTTGCTACCATTAACAGATTATTTTTGGCTAAAATACGACAAGTTTTACGAAGTTCCTCACTAAATTCTTTAGCACGACGCATACCCATTTTGTCACCATCTTTGTTTTCCATTTCCATATCTGTAGATAAGGCTGCTAAAGAATCTGCAAATATTCCATTAAGTTTACCTGTTGGTTTCCATTCACGCACTCCTTTAAAAACCTCTGTTACAGTATCTGGTGTAGTGTATTCAAGTCTTTCAAAATCTACATCAAACATTTGTGCAAACTGTTTGTTTAGACGAGCCTCTGGATCGTGGAACATTATATCTCCACCTTTCCTTTGTATGTCACCAGCGATTTCACAAAGTAATACGGTTTTACCGGCACCGCTTGGACCAAATATTTCCATAAGTATTCCAGAAGGAATACCACCACCTCTTATCCTACCACCACTAATGGCTAAATCCAATAATGTACTACCGGTGGAAACAACTGTTTCTAAACTACCATCGTACTTTTTCTTTCGTGTGGTTTTCCTGGCGTGGCGTTTTATTTGTTCATTTAAGGGCATTTCCTTCTTTATCTTTTTCATTTCGAATATTTTCTAAAATTTTATCAATATAGGCATCGTCAATTCCTTTAAAATGGAATTCTACTCTTAAAGAGTTTAAGAAACCTTGAAAGGATCTGTTTTTCTTTGGTATATTTACCCAAGTATCTATTGCTCTTCTTGAAATAGCATCTATTAAACTTTCTTTGGTTACCTTTTTTTGATGTTCAGAACTACTCCAATCCTTTAATAATTTTGTAAGAATGGATGTTTTAGTAATTCCTTTAGCTAAACAAAATAAAGCAAGAAAGGAGGACAAGTCTTTCTTAACTTTGAAACCAATGAGAGAGGTATCCTCGATACCCCTCTCTCTTGTCACAGTTTTAAGTAAAACCATAATTTTTATTTTTTCAAAGATTGCTTCTTAGCCGCGTAACATTCATTCCAAACTTCGCAATCCTCACATTCATCATATTTATTGGTACCTTTACCAAATCGGTAATTATGAGGACAACTTAATTCTTTTTTACCTTTCTTAATTTCAGGTTTCTTTTTATTTTCTACCGCTGTTTTACGTTTACGAGGGGTAGGTTCTTCCTCTTCCTCTTCATCATCATCCTCTTCCTCATCATCCTCTTCCTCTTCCTCTTCCTCTTCCTCATCATCCTCTTCTTCCTCATCCTCTTCCTCAGGTTCTGGTTTAGAAACAGGTTTCTTTCCTTTCTTTACAGGTTTTTCTTCTTCCTCTTCTTCTTCCTCTGTTTCAATGTCATCACTTTCCATAAACTTAGCCTTCAATTCATCGTAAGTAAGGACACGTAAGCATTCATCCAAACAAGGAATTTCATCAATGAAGTCGTCATCATATTGTTTTGTTCTTGCCTCAAAATCAAACCTTGTTGGTTCAGCAAATTTATTTCCACCAAGATTTGTTTCTGCAAATTTAACACTAATAGACGTACCTTCATATGGATTAGGAAATGTTTCAAATTCCGGTTTGTCTTCAAGTTGTTCAACAAACTTTTCTTGAAAAAGGTAATCAGAAAATTCAAACAGTTGAAGTTTCCGTTCTTGTTTCTTTCCATTAATTTTTGTGATAACAACAGCATACAGATTACGTTCACTTGGTTTTAAACCTTTTATCGTATCCTCGTCCGCAGAATCATCCTTCTTAAGTTTATCCCTATATTCGCATATAGGGCACTTCTTTCCAAAGGATTGTAAACAAATTTCAGAACTGTTTTTAGCCCCAATGTTTCTGTGGAATTTAAAAGGACGTTTAAACCAATAGGAACCTTCAACGGCTACACCTTTGTCTTTGTCTTTGTCCGGGTGGTTTTTGTCTTTTACAAGGTATGGCAAAATGTCCATAACAACCTTAGAATCCACTTCCGGTGACCATACATCTAATCCATTTGGTAAAAGATGCCCGTAACCAAAACCTTTCTTTCTGGCAGCAGCATTACTACTAATTTTTCCTGCAAAATTAAATTGTTTTTTCTTTTTCATAATAATTAAAATTTAAGATTTACGTATTCTGATTTTTGACTCAGTTTCTTTTCTTTTTTCTTGTTTCTTTTCTCTTTCTCCCTGAAGATTACGTGGCATAGAAGGTCCGGCAAAATAATTCTGTCCGTGTAATTGCACAAGGTTTTCCAAAGCAGCCTTTCTTGTAAAAGATATTTCGTTTTTTACAATTTCGGCATCATTACATTCCCGTAAAGCATCCATCCATTCATCCTTCGCCTTTATATGACGTTTGCTACGACGGTAATAAGCTTCAATATCTGCTGCATTTGGTTTATCCTTATTACAACATTTCACAGGATCTTCATTTGCTTTAGCAATAAGTTGGGCACGAATTAACTTAATGTTTTCTTCAGCCCGTGTTACCTTATCTTTACAAGCTGACCAATACCTGCCATATTTAATAGCGAGTTCGGATTGTTCTAACCACTCAACGTCAAGAGCAGTTTCGTCAATATGAATATCTTTTTCGTAATTCATTTTAATTTAATTTTAAGTTCGGAACGTAATCTTTTTGCAAGTATTCTTTTTGTAACCTCAGTACTTTCCATATAAAAAGAAGTAAGCATCAGTTCACAAGCAGTCATAAAACCATTGCACCAAATATCTTCATCAGTATGATTTGGGAATGGATGGTCTTCCGGCCCTCCTTGTGGGCAAAGTTCTTTTGCAAGTTGAAATAAAGGATTCATATTTTTCTCTTTTTCTTTTTAAGTTGTTTCTTCAAAGATTGTGCTTCATCTATTACAAGTTGTGCAATGTTATCTTGCATCTCTTCTAATATGTCCAACGGAGTGCGATTGAAAGGTATTGTTTGTGAATACCCTGTTTCAATTTTTACGTTCTCATAGTCCCCAAGATTTACATTATAGGAGACTGTCACCCAACATTTGTCGTCTTTTGTTTCAATCATTTTTTCTACTTTGTCTGCCATATTATTAATTTTTAATTACGGTATAACAAGCAAGTACGATTCCAGGAAATCCCATATTATAAGTGGGTTCTTGGAATGCTTCTAAAATAAGTCCTGCAACAGCATTATCTGTATTCAGTAATACACTTGAAGCATATCCAATAACGACACGACGAATACCTTCTGCATCCTGTCCTTTTAAACCTTGTAATATTTTCTTTACCTCACTCCAACCTTGTTTTTTCATTAATGCACGACACAAAGCAATACTTTCGGATTGTTCAATAGCGGCTTGTTGGGCTATTGTAAGTCTTCTTTTCTTTGGTGTGCTTAAAACTTGTTCAAGTATCTGTAAAGCATTACGTGGATGACCCTGGCTATCTTGTGTTATTTGTTCAATAATTTCATCCTCAATAGAATCATTTTCAAATTCAGCAATTTTTGTAAGTAAGCATTTCATATCCTCATCAGACAATAACTGAACCTGGAACTGACTGCAACGACCTTTAATTGTGGGCAACAAACTTTGTGGGTCTGTAGTACACAATATGAAGTAAATATGATTAGGTGTATCCTCTAATATTTTAAGGAACGCATTTTGTGCATCTCCGGTCATTTTATGCACCTCATCAATAATGTAAACCCTTATCCCACCACCTAAAGGAGTGTACTGAATGTTTTTACGTAAATCTCGTATTGTATCAATTCCTCTAAATTGGGCTGTATCAATTTCAATTAAATTGTTTTCTGCACAACCTAATTCGTTAGCAACTATACGGGCTAAGGTAGTCTTACCACAACCTGTTGGCCCGTGGAACAACATAGAGTGAGGTATTTCATTCTTTTTAAACATACCCCTCAAGGTAATTACAATTTCCTTGTTACCTTCTATTTCAGACAAAGTCTTTGGTCGATATTTTAAATACAATCCCATACAATTATTCTTTATCAAGATTTTTTAACAAATCCATTAAGAAACTTATGGTTCCAAGTTTCTTTTTTTGTTCCTCTTTTACAAAGGCTACATACTCGCTGTAAATTTGAAATTTAATAACAAATTCTGTTAATGATTGACTACTTTGTAAAATCATTAAAATTGTTTCAGATTTCTTTTTACACTCGATTAATTCAGGTAGATTGTCCCTAATTTGTTGTCCAAAAACATCATACTGTTCTTGAGTTAAACCAAAAGCATCATAGATTTTTTCACTGTTAGTGTTGTTCTTTAATACTTGCTCAAGAGGTTCTTTGCAGAATTCAAAAGCACTTTTTTCGACATCAACTTCTTTTAAATTTTTCATTTGTCATTAAATTTTAAATGGTTTAAATTATTTTTAACACGTATCAGAACGTCCAAGTATAAGTTCAATTCAAATAATACTATATCTTTTGATTGTGGATGGTCTACAGAGTAATGTCTTGTAACATATTCTTTTCTGTCTTTAAGAAAGTTTTCTAAAACAAAGAACGGATCTTTTCCTTTAAACCGTTCAATAAAACCATCAACTTGTTTTGGTCTTCTTTGACGTTTTATCTCTGATGTTATTGGTTTCGGTTCATCAAATAAAAATAAACCCCCTGTAGAATGTTTCCTTGTTCTTTTCATAATAATTGTTTTTGTGGTTTATCAGCCCAACTATCATTTACATTATGTATTTCAACATCTACATCTAAAGGTACTGTAATCCAAGGCCAACTCTTTATAATGTCTTTACACATAATTCTTTTCATTGTCTTTATTACGTGTTCTAATTCATCGGGATGAACATCCATTATAATAGAGTCGTGTATCTGACTAACTAATCTTGATTTCCATTTTTCTTTCGTTTGTACTTTTATACCTTCAATAATACTCCATAACAAACAATGGAAAGCAGAACCTTGTATTGGGTAATTTAGAACATCATTCTTTTTCATAACACCTTGATAATTAAAACCGGTCATAGATGTTATATGTCCTACTCTTTGGTATTGTTCCCACCAACGTTCTTTCCATTTTGTGTAATCTTTATAACGCACATTCCAAAAGTAATCTTCAATGGTCTTGATATGCTGGGTAAAAGACTCTAAATCTTTAATACCATTAGCAATTAAATGACCACCTAAATTACCTCCTTCAAACTCAATTCCATCTGTACTCTTCCATTTCCTGGTCTTTGGTAAATGTCCCCAACCGTAGGATAAATTAATAGCACAATTTTTATAATAATCACCATAAAATTGAGGAAATATAAAACCATTTTTAGTAGCACTACGAAGAACAGAGTGGGCTGGATTTTCTTTATTAAAGTTTTCTATTAAAAAAATCTTTATAGCCATTTCTTTGTGCATATCACCTGCAAGTATATCCTCCTTTAATTGGTTATCCCTATTATAACAACAACTAATTCTAACCTCAAGTTGTTTATAATCTAATTCAATAAATTGATGCCCTGGTCGTGGTAGTATAGCCCTTCTACAAATATCCATTGTTTCCTTATCCCGTTTAGGAATATTCTGAAAATTAGGACTATCTGAACTTCCACGAAATGTACGTACAAGATGTAAATTAAAGAAAGGGTGGACGATTCCTTTTACCTGTTCCCTTACAAAAGCATCCAAATACGTATCACGAACTTTCTTTAATTTTTTAATACGTAAAAGAATATCTAATTCAGGAATTCCTAATTCCTGTAATGCTTCTTCATCAGTAGCCCCTTGTCCAGATGCCGTTTCTTTATTAATTTTAATTTTCTTTACACCATATAAAAATGCACCAAGTTGCTGAGGACTATAAATATTGACTTTACTTTTGGTAGTATGAGCCCAATGTTTATAGAGTTTTGTTGCTTTAAATTCTATCTCAAGTTTTTCAATTTCTTTAGTTAATTCTAATTTTTTCTTTTCTGCATATTTCATATCAATTCTTAATCCTTGTTGCTCCATACGGGACAAGGCTAAAATTCCATCCTGGAGGAATTTATAAGTTTTTAATTCATAAAGCATAATCTATTTTAAAAAGGTAATTCTTCAAATAATAGTTTTTGTTTATTCGCTAAACGATACTGATAAATAGTATCTAAGGCACAATACTTCATTAATTCTAAACGTCCTGACGGTGTATTAAAGAACTCTTGGATTTTGTTTAGTTCATTAGCACTTTTACCTTCTGTACCTAACCAACGTTCTAAATGAGAACTATAATCAATTACACCAAAATTTACATACGTCTGAAATTTAAGTCCTGTTATACCAGACCTATTATCAAGTATATGAGCGGCTAACATACTATCCCAATCCCATCCACGTACTCTTGTTTTTAAAATACCAAAACTCCAATTTTCTTCAAACTTTAAATTATGGGCCATTTTTTTAATAGCCGAGTTTTTCAACAAAGAGATATAAATATCCCTTTCTATTTCTTCTTTTGGCATTTCAAATACATACGCTTTGTCCTCATTTATTGCTACTGAAGCACAAATAATGGTATGTCCTTCACCGTGTGGTTTTAGACCAGTTGTTTCATAATCAATTGAAATTATACTATCATCTGGAATAGTTGTTAATTTACGTAAATTTTTAAGATAAATAATTTCCGGAGTTTTGTCTACATAAAATGGTTTATCTACCATTTCAGAGATTTTTAACAAATCCTCCTCCCAAGTATTATATACTTCTTTTTTATCCATTTTATCTACATAAACAGGATGAAATGTAGGACAAATCCAAGCCTTAATTTCCTGGTCTGGTATAGTCCATCCTCTCCACTCATTAATACTTTTTAAATCTTTCTTCCATCTATGTGCTATAATAGAATAAACGGCTTGTCCTCCAAATAAAACAATTATTTTAGGTTTATATTGTTCTATGTAACCAAATACAGACCTACGACAACATTCAATTTCTTTATTTGTAGGAAGTCTTGCTTCATCATCTTTTGTTTTAGGTAAACAATTTACAGCATGGATACTTAAACAATCTTCGTATAAATTTATTCCGTATTTAGCATAAGTACGTTCAAGTAAACGACCAGATTTACCTTGAAATGGCTTACCTTTATCATCGTCTATTTCTGTAGGAGCATCACCTATGTTAAGAATTTTCTTTTTAAAGTTTCCCCAAGGTTGCATTTTAGGAGAAACACAAGTCCTATATAAACCACAGGAATAGCACGTATGTTTTCTACCATCTGGTCTATCTGTAGATTGTGTTTCGTGTTTAGAGAAAAATCCTGTCATAATTTAACTTAATAAAGAAGTAACATAAATCCAATTACTACTCTTAAAATAAAGAATACCTTCACTTAAAACACAATCATAGGTTTGTTTTAAAATATCCTTTAACAGATGTGGTACTATGGAAAAAGAAATTTCATCACCTATATAATCTATGTCTATGGTTTCCTTAAACCAAGAAATTAATGAAGCACTCTTAACAGTTAATTTATTCTTGGTAATTAAAATTTCTACAGATTCATCGGAATTTTGCTCACTTTTAGTAAATATAATAGCTTTATCTAACACATCGTTTAATGTCTTGGGGAATCTTACACTAATTCCGTTTTTAGGGTGTTTAGTGTATGGGCTTGTATCCACGTAATTGTCATTAATGACACGGCAAGATATCATTGTCCCCTCTTCCGTCTTAAAATGTACCCATCCTGCACCTTCACAAATCTTAGTAGGATTTAATTTTGTAACTATTTTTACAGAATTTGCCGGTACAAGAAAAGTACTTACAGGAAGCTCCTCTAACATATAATGAGCTACTCTGAAGTTATCACTACCTTCAATAAAACCTTTTTGATTTGCGTGAACACAAGTTAATTTTGGATGTGTCATATCTGAAGAACAAGACATACTGGCAAAATTTAAAGCAGTATTAAAATCTACCGGCAATTTTTTCCATTTACTTTTTATTACGAGTTCTTCATCTAAAGGTAATGTAATTTTACTATTTAAAGAAAAACCTGTGGTTGCACGACCACTTTTAATAATAATCTCAGATTCTGTAATTTTGATATCTATTTCTTCCTCTTTTGCTTTGGCAAGAAATTTGTAAAGCTCCTCAGCTTGAATAGCACCGGTAATACTCAAATCCTTAATGGGGTGTGATACACTTATCTCATCATTATAAGTAATAACTCGACCATCAATAAAAGCAAAACTACCAGATTGTTCAATAATTTCTTTGTTTGCTAATCCAGGCTTTACAATTTCTAAAGCCCTTTTTAAATCTTCTTTCTTAATTTTCATATTGCAAAATTTTTATCAAGTATGGTTTTTAATTCTATTAATTTACAAAATTGATAATCAGAATAAGTAGCAAGACATAATCTATCTGTATTTTTACCTTTTTCTCTATAGGTCAATCTCATAGAAGAAAATACCTTAGAGTATTTTTCAAACCAATAAAAATCTGAAAAACCATTTGGGCGTGGAACAATAATTAAAAAATGTAATCTATACTCCTTTACCATAGACAACATAAATTCCATTTTAACATCATCTGGTAAATGTAAAGCTTCTTTTGGTATATTTAACCTTGGGTAATCAGCAAGTATTTTATCAAAATGATTCATTGTTATGACAGAAGGTCGTACCCATGGAATCACAAGCTCATAATCTTCTTCGTGATCTGTTGGGAACAATTTAATTAATGTACCTGCTCCTATTAGTTCATTTTCAATAAAGGAAAACGAGTAACCTATTCTTGATAATTTTTTCTCAAAATCAAGTATTGTTTTTTCCTTTTCTGGATTTTCTTCGAATAACGGTTTCATTCTTTAAATTTAATCTGTATCTTGTATATTCCCGGTACCAAAAAGATAACAATCTAAATCTTTGATTTTCTGGAATAGATTGCTCCTCTAATTTTTCACATAAAACTTTTTCTTCTTTTTTAGAAAAATTTCCCGCTAAATAAAAATTTAATTTTTCTCCTGTAGAAGTAGGGCTACTTCTACGATTAAGAATAGACCAAGGCCAATTAGGTATATAGGTTTGAATTTGCTCTAAAAATACTAAGTAATTCCAAATAGCTCTTTCTGTAATATTTTCACTTAAACAATTCAAATCTGTATTCCATTTCTCAGCACGTCTATTAAGTTCCCTTTGAACACCTTTTGTAACACGGTCATCTATTTTAATATCTCTACTTGAAACAGCTAACATATTTAGACGCATTGAACGATATTCTGGTATATAAATTTTACCATACATACCTAATTTAAGACAAGTTGCAGAATCTACAGAGTACCAAGGATAACGATGCATTAATGGAAAAGAAGTACACGCAAAACCATGAACTTTTACTTTAGGAAATCCTTTCTCATCTGTTAATTCTTCCTTCCACAATCTGTCAAGTGCAGGAATTAATACAGAGGTAGGATTAGGTACTAAACCTCCGATAGCAATATACTCATAATTTTTTACATATTCTCTCAGATAACTTATATCGCTTCCTAAGTGAAATACAGGAATAGGGTAAACTTCTTTACTTTCAATTATCCGTTGATTTTTTAATGTTAAGTTTGGATTATTAATAACATCAAGATTAGAAAATATGTTGATGCTTTTTTCGTGTTCTTTTAAAAATTGAATGTAATTATCCCTATATTCAATATATTCCGGTAAGTCCACATATGAAAAAGTGTCATATTTTCTATGCTTAAAATGAGTGCCCATAACATTAGCATCTGTACCAGATTTTCTGGACAGTCTATTATAGAGTGAAGGAGCCCCGCAGTCTACAAAAATGGAAAATTTGTAATTATACATACCTACATAATAATAAGATTTCTTCTATCATATGATTTATAGCTGTTTCTCCGGATACAATCAATCTATTCTTATTAAACACTAAGAAAGATTTATAGGTGTCGTATTTAAAAATAATACATCGTAATAGTTTTTTAACATTTTGAATAGATAAGGTCCCTTGTTCGTCATAAACAAAAGGTGCTGAATATAACTCAGGATAACTTAATCTATTAGGTACTACGGGTATAACATTATGAAATAAGGCTTCTTGCATCGCTATACCCCAGGTTTCTTGTTTTGCGAAGGAAATAGCGATTTTAGATTTAGCTAATAATTGATAATATTCTTTTTTAGTATTCGTATGTTCTTTACTTTTAAGGAAAATCCAATCAGGAAATTCTGATTGCATTTCCTTTTTTAAAGTATCAAACATCTCTGGACACTTTTCAGTATCTAAACGATGTGGAAATACAATTATATTATCCTTTTCTTCTAAAGAATCTTCGACAAATTCAGATTGAAAAATTGGGAATCCTGTTACCTTAATTTTGTCATAATCCACATTTCTTTCGCAAAGAATTAATTTTTTATGAAACTCTGTTGCTACAAAAATTAAATCAATTATTGTAAATAGACTATTTTCAAAACTTATAGCCCAAGTACTCATACCTTTTTTACTTAAAAAATCTTCAGTATCATAAGAACCTGCATGAAGGCATCCACAAATTTTTATGGTTTTTTTAAGTCCTAAACCATATATCACATAAGCGATGTTAATTATTCCAGGAAACCATAAATCGTGAAAAAATAAAACAATCTCTTTTTCTTGATTATTTCTTATGTATTCAATAATTCTGTTAGTCTGTTCATTTTTGTAGATGTTTGTATCAATTACATCTAAAAAACTACCTTGATTAATTTTACCTTGTGAACCTTTTCCATAAATAGTTAAAATTTCTAAGTCGTGCTCTTCCGAATAATTTTGAAAAGCTTTCTTAAACCATTTATCCCATTGAATAGAATATCTTTCTTCCAAAGGCTCTATTGGTACATTTAATATAGTTAATCTGTTCATCTTATTACCCCCATTCTTGCTAATACTGCAAACATAATAGAATTATGCATCGCAACAACTGTAGATTCATTTTTAATAAATTCAAAAACAAATTTACCTTCAAAAGATTGTAAATCTGCTTCATCTAAAGAAATATTGTAAAGCTCTAACCAAGGCTTAGCTTCTTCAAATCTTTCTATAACCACTTCTTTTATTTGACTATCTAAGAAGCTTTTTGGTATATAACTTGGTATTAAACGTATTGGTCGTTCTGTTAAAAACTG
>Ga0116161_1004273_pt1 | contig 12187 bp, 16 predicted proteins | sample AD_JPNAS3_MetaG_FD_89877 | JGI IMG/M metagenome (GOLD analysis project Ga0116161, IMG submission 89877) | Active sludge microbial communities of municipal wastewater-treating anaerobic digesters from Japan - AD_JPNAS3_MetaG | ecosystem: Engineered > Bioreactor > Anaerobic > Digestate | place... | reverse complement strand
TTTTGTAAAAAAGCTTTATCTTCACATTCTAATAAAGCTTCTCTATCATGAATTATGTATAGCGCTACTGTATCACCATCTAGATCTGCGTTAAGCGGTTCTAAGAACGAAGGACTAACATGTATTGTTTCATCTTCTGAATCATCTGTCGGTTCAATTAGAACTACCGGAGCACTATGTCTACTTAGACTTGGTTGGCGATTAATAAATCCTAACCGTTTTCTCTCCTTATCAGATAATCTTGTTTGCATTCATATCTCCTTAATCAAATGCATCTTCTAACATTTCTTGTTCGATTTTACGTCTTCTAATTAAAGATTTAACTGATGACATTTCAAACTCATCATCAATATTCTTTTCATCACTTTCCGGCTGGCAAAACCAATTTAAAAATTCATCAAATATTTCTTTGTTATCTTCAAAATTTCTTTCTTGAGTATGAATATCGAATATATCATAAAATTCATAATCTTTAAATTTTGAAAGATAATATAGAAAATATGGAAACCATAGTCTGTATAGTATCTTTTTACTGACCTTAATTTTGTATGATTCTAAGCTCGGGTCGATAACAATTACAGATCGAGCACTAAATTCAATAGTCTTTCCAAGAATCGAACTTCTAATCAATCCTGTCTTTCCAGATATACCTTCAAATATTGATTCATAGATTTTATCAACGTAATATTGACACCTTGCTGTGGCAGCATCATATTCCGGAATTGCTACATCAACAATTTCATCAACAATTTCATTATTTAAGTTATATCTTATCTTATCAAACCAATCACTTTCTTTTTGCCGGACAATATCTTTCATTGGTTTATTTTGATTGTTCTGATTGATTAAACTTATATAATGCTTATTAATTTCAACATATCTTAATTCGGATCTTTTTTTTGGATCTCTTACCACCGGACGAATATCTGGTGGGAGAATTTTTACAACATCTATTATATATTTCTTTTCAAATAATTCTTTAGCAATATCAAGACCCAACACTTCTGCGACAAATTTTAATGAGAGTATAAAACTATAAAGTCCAGTAATTCTAATAGGAACTACAAACCACCCTTGAACGAAATTCATAGTGTCTACTACTTTAAGAGTGTCAGCAGTATGAGTTACTGCTAGATATCTTGATGTTGCGGCAAGAGCATCTGCTTTCTTCGGATCTAGCAGATGTTTATGTTGACTACCAACAATCTTTTTAAAATATTTTCTTTTTGTTGATTTTATAACTGGAAACACTAATGTTATTTTTCCAAATGTTCTTAAACGAAGATCACTTGGACCGCATAGAACCCCACACCTATCACACACTTTTCCACCATCTATAGATTCAATATTTAATTTTCCACAGCGGCATCTAAAGTCATGAATTGGTCCGAAAATAGATTCACTTAGTAATCCATTCTCATCTACATTTGAATATTTTCCAGTATAAAATTTTATACTTGTTACTTCGCCTCCCAAACATTCCGTCATTTTCTCCTCCGACTCTAATCTTTGGATATCATATCATTTATAATGTTTAATACTATTCTCTCTTCGGTTTTCTTTTTTCCAAGTTTTTCAGCTTCTTTGGAAGCATCTATATTAGCTTTGCTTTGGGGTTTCTTATCTTTTGTTTTATTTTCATGCATCTCTGCAAACACATTTACAGCTTTTACAGGTATATTATTAAGCATATATTGATCATTTTTAAGCTTATTGATTAACGCATTACTAATTTTAAATTTAAATCGTATAACATCTTGCCCAACCCTATTCGAACGAGTTTTAAATGATACAAATTTTCCAAAACCTCTGACAGGACATGCTCCATCATTTAAAGTTTTATGAAGTATTAATTGGAATAAATATTGAGTAATTTGTTGAATAGGGGCGTTTGGAAACTTTTTCTGAATCTCAAGTTCAGCATCCTCAGGTAGTCGAAACACGTCTCCTCCTAGAGTTAGAATGGAATTAGTTCACAGAGTTTCTCACCAGTTTTTAATGTAACATTATGACGAATCGGTACCACACATGCAAAACCATCTTTTACAAATCGAACATCAATTCTGTCAGCTACATCACTGTGAATTTTAATATTAAATGCATCAGAATCAATGTTTGATTTATCAATTGGAATATAATACATTCTTCCTTGTAATAAATTTATTCTACCATTTGAAGCTGTTACAACATTTTGTTCGTTTGTTGCTAAAAATACATAACCAAGTTCCACAATAGCATCACTAAATTTCGCAAGAATAAAAATATTTTTTGAAACTTCTTGAGGAGAAATTTCAAAACTTTCTGGAGTTTCAGAAATTTGTTCTTCAGAAGAATTTTCTTGAACTGTTAAAGAATCATCCTGAAGTGTTGAAAACCCTTCATCCAATTTGTTTTTCTTACTCATGTTAATTAACCTCTCTTTGGTTTTATTTTAATTACTTGTCGAGCGAGAGCAACAATATGTTTACAACCGCTCGGAACATTATATTGATTTTTTTCTTTTGGTCTACTTATAATCGATCTAACAAAATTTACTGATTTAAGTAAACTTCCAGCTCTAAATACTGCATTGGCAAATTCATATTTAAAGCTCTCGCAGGTACAAAATACTTTGACAGGAGAATTGAGATGTATTATTTCATCTTGAATTTCCATCTCTTGTTGATATTTATCAGTGCTGGCGTGTATAATTATTTTGTCTTTTATAATATCTTGATGAATATTATTGAATCTTACTTCGCCAATAAATTTCTCTCTGTCTTTATAAGCTGCTGGAAATTTTGAAAAATAACCAAGTGTTAATGACATTTTTTAATCCTTCCTCATTATATATAGAAATTTGTGTGATCCAACCCAACCTATTTAGATTGGGTTGAATCACAATTCTTTTCTTTTTTAGAATTTTTTATCAGTTCTAATTTTGTTTAAATTTTAGATTTAATTTTGAATTACTTATCTTCTGGAACGTCTACCCACATTTTATTTATCCTCCTTCAAAGAATATATTAACCGAGACCATTCCCGATTAATGTTGATATGATTTCTATATAACTTCTTTGATTATTAAAAAATTGTCTAGTAAAAATTAGACAGATTTTTAAAGAGAATTTAAATGTTATTTTCTAAAATAATTATTTCTATATATTTTATGAAAATTTCGAAAATCGTTTAGAACAGAATATACACTTGCCTGGTTCTTCTAGATATACATTATAATTTTCTGGAAGAAACCAGGTTCTGATTTTATTAAATAATCTTACTGTCATTGTCCAAGTTTTTAATCCTGTCATCTAAGATTTTAGTTCGATAGTTCCGCTTCGGAAACCACCTGCTTTAGCGGGTGGAGGAGAAGCAAAAGAAATTAAATCTAATCTGAATTAATTATCCGCTTTAGCGGGTGGTTACTAATCCTGAATTGTTTCTAATTTTGCGACAATTTCTGATTTTAAATTTAATTTCAGTTTCAGATGTTACAGTTCCTTGAGTAGAAGCCCACTGCTTGAGAACATAATTAATGTTCTGATGTTTAAAGATGTCTCCAGGTCTAAACTTAGCTTGAGAATTAGTTCTAAAGTAGATTATTCTACCAGGTTTAGCTACTACTTTTTCTTCTGGATATTCTTGTTTAAACTCTTGTAAAGATGGCTTCGACTCAGCCTGTGTAGATCTAGATTTTCTATTCCAAGCAACTGTAAATCCGTCACAGATGTATTTTCTATCTTCGTATCTCTGAACACAGTTTCTCGTGTGACGACGAAACTGTTTAAGATTGACAGTATTGGATAAGTCTTGACAATTGAAATTTTCTAGATCTAATTTAGATAAAGCTATCACTTTAGCATCGTTAACGTGTGATTTCTCAATGTTATAGTAGTGTCTCAGAGCGGCAGTGTCAGATCCAGTGATAGTATAAGCTGGAGAAATATAATTAACTAAGTAGTTCATACAACTGTTCAATACTCCACTATCTCTCATTGGAGAAGCTTTAGAGGGTCTTGGACATTCAGCTAGAGTTTGATGAAGGAGTAAATGACAACTTTGACACAGAGTAACTAAATTCTCGGGTCTATCACTTCCACCATCAGCTCTCTCTTGGATGTGATGGACGCTAAGACTTAATAATTTCTCACCACATATCTGACATTTATAATTATCTCTAGCTCTAACGTATGCTTTAACATTTTCGAATCCAAATTGAGGACCTTTCTGATACTTCCAGCTAGAGACAGTTGAATCTAAAGCTTTTTGAGAATCGAATTTAAAATGTTCTAATACTATCTCTGATTGATTATAATCTATCCTATTGAAGATGCACTGAAGAAGATTTAGATGACTTTGAAACAGATGCATGTGAGTAGGAGCCCATGGTTTCTTCTTCCTGTTCTTCCATCTAGGAGCTTTAAATTTTGCTCTTCCAAATTTTCTCAGAATATTCTCTCGGTGTTTGCTTCTCCTACTTCTACGATACATTCTTCTTTCTGAGATTAACTTAGTAATCTCAGAAGTTCTAGTTAGTACTTCACCATTCAGAATATTCTGGATCTGATTCTTATAAATTTTAAAAACACTATAACCGATGTTTTTGTATCCAGGATCTAGACCTATGATAAATCTACAGTCGATAGTTTTAGATCTGTCGAATTTCTTAAATACTTGAACTATATCTCTTCCAATGAATTTAGCTTTTCCTGTTGAGATCCAGCGAATAATCATGTCATGTTTCTTCGTTGGATGCTGAAGATTGTTTCTTCCATCTACTATGAAATACATCTGTTTCTCCTAGTTAGTGACCTATAGATCAGGTCCTGTCTTCCGTCTCCCTCGGCTTGGTCTAGTGTAATACTGTCTTCGTTACCTACTATGACAGCAATGAGGACTTAAGATATTACTATCTGTTACCTCCAGTTGCATGGAGCTGGGAGTGGCACCCCATGGTGAACACTAGATCAGATCCTTGGGTGTGTTTCCACACCCAGTGCCTGTTCAACCCCAACAACTAAAGCTACGATGGCTCTTTCAAGCCACCTGCTTCAGCGGGTGGTAGTTGACGGTGAAATCCATCTGGACTTTGACTACATTCATGTTTCATTATAAGTTTTCTCCCATTTTTGTTCATAAATTGACAAAAGTTTTTTGGATTTTGAGATTTGAACTTGAATTGTAAGAAATTAATTTGATTATTATTGATTTTGTTACTCGGCGAGAACTACCACAGACCTAATTGAATTGGATACGTTAATATCTTGAAACAAAATATACTTACGTTTTTATATAGAAATCATAACTATAAAAGTTAAAAATTCTAATTTCTAAATAATTTTTGTAAAGTTTCAACTATGTAAAGATATCTATCAACAGATCTGAATCTGGAGATAGGATTGGAAGTAAATCTACATTCCAATCTTATATATTTAAACAGTTCCAAAACAATCTTTAAGGATTTTTCCTATTGAACTCCAAAGCAGTTTGATAGTTTTTATAACAGTGGAACTATGGTTTTTCTCCGCCCAGAGCTTTAACATTCATCAGATAAAGAAATTATTTACTAATTTCTTCTACTAATAAATCAAGAGCTTTCAATCCAGTTTCATCCAATTTAATTTTTTCAGTTTTATATGTTCCAGTAGTTACAAAATGTTCTAAAGCTTCAATAGCATCTTCTTCAGATGTGTATGATGCCATAATGACTGGTACTGGACTATTTACAATTAGAGCAACTAAATCAGTTCCTACTACGCTAAATCCTAATATAAATTTCTTTTTAATAAAAGTAGTTCCTTTTAAATTTTTTACATATTCTTCCTTCTGAAGATCTTTTACAAAATCTTCAACGAATTTTTTAGCAGCGCTTGCCGATTTCTTAACTTCTAATAAATGATCTTCCATTCTATAAATCAAATTAACTTTTGCATAAATATTAAAAAGTTTTTGAACTGTCTGAATAATTCTGATCTCTGTAATTTGACTTGCGGGAGCATATAACACCGAAGTCTCTCCTTGTAGCCACAAATGTTTCGTTTTTTGATCGATAGCTAGAAGACTTTTTGTAGTTTTTTCATGTTCGCCCATTTTCTTTAGATCCTTTCTGTTCACATTTACCAACCTAATTTCCGTAAATATTTACCATTCCAAATGTCTTGTAGAAAACACCAGATGCGTGTCAATCTCATATCAACAACCCAAACTGGAATAACATTTTCAATTGGATCTATTTCAATTCCATCTTCTCTCCATTCATCAATATACTTTAAATCTACAAAAGTATTAAATGCCCACGTTTTGGTCTTTCCTTTAATTGTAATTGAGCATAGCTTCTTCATGTGTGATATTATACTCCTTTTTTTGATAAAAATTAAAAAATATTAAATATATTATTTCTATATGAAATTTAGCAAAATAAAAATTTTTATGAGCTGGAAATACAAATAATTTTTTTCTAAAAATATATAGAAATAATATATACGAAAGGTCCCAAGAAGAACGTTACAGACATATAATGTGTCTATCGCATTTTCAATAACGTTTTCTTCTGTGACCTTTCACAAATATGTAATGGAGGCATAATGGAACTAGCAATTACAAATATGTTTATTAAGGATTTACAATTTTTTGGTATAATGAGAAGTAGCATTACAAAAGATTTTCATGATGTTAAATTAAAAATTGAATTTTATAAGATTTTAACATCTGATCGACAGCTAGTTGAAATGGTTGAGAAAAGCTGTTTAGAAGATCATGTAAATCCAAACGCATTAAAATTAGTTAGTAGCGAGTTAGTATACACTAAAGTGTTGAATTATAATGATTCTGAATATTTTAGAAATTATTTAAGTTTCGTATGCTCTAGAAATTTATATGAAGATCGAAAAGCTAATAAAGTTTGGATTATAGAATTTAAATTTCCTATGTCTGGAGATGTTAATTTCTTTAGGATTAATTTAACTACAGATCAAGTAACGAGGTTATATAGTCAAATTAATTCCTTTTATTCAAATTTTATGTTGTTTTCGGCGATAGCTAAACAACATATTGTAGACCAGCCTAAAGAAGAAGTCCAGACTAAGAAAGTAACTGAATATGCAAAAGAGGCTGAAAATACAGCAATTAAAATAGAAACCCAGAAGGTTTCTCAGCTCGTGCCGCAAACAAAAGAAAGAACAGAATTGGATGATATTTTTGAATTGTGTTTAATAGTTCAATTAAATCTAGTCTAATTCACTATACTTTCAATTATTTTAAGTATTTTACAAAAGATCATTGCAAAATTCAGACAAACCAAAAGGGACAAGTTCAGTATATATTACCTTTACTTATTCCTGGTAATTTAAATTTTGATAATTCATATTTTGACTCATTAATTCAAGCAAATGGTTCTGTTTCATCCAGTAATGTTATATTTGCTATTAAAAAGATTTTAAATAACTTACTTCTAAATCATAGTAAATATCATGAAAAGCCTATGATTATTATGATGATGAGTTATTTATTATTTGTTTATATGTTAAAATACTTAAATGATACAAATAAAGATTCATTCAGAACTCATTTTCGAAGATTGGTATGTGAAGCAGATTCACAATCTGGAATATTAAGATCTTTGATTGCAACATCGACTTTTAAAGATTTTACAAATAAGATATTCTTTAAGATTGTTAATATTTGTCCGGCAGAAGCTGTAAACGATCAGGAAATTGAAAGAATAAATGTTCTCTCACAGGAATATAAACATCTTATTCCAGTATCTCCAGAAGAATTTGTTGAAAAAGTATTAAACAAAGCTAACAATTTAAATGATGATAAAATGCCTAAATTTTTTAAATTATCAAATAAAAAAGTATTAGACATTTCAAAATATATATCTCCGAAAGAACAACCAACTTCATATTCTACAGTGTTGTTCGATCCTGATCAGACTCTTGATCATGATAAATCTGAAGATAAATTATATAATATTTTAAATTATGAGTTGATAAATAATGGGACACGAGTTATATCAAAAGCGTATCAACATTTAATTAATTATGTAAAGAATCCAAGCTCATTATTGTTATTAAAAGAAACAGATTTACCAAAAGAGGTCATTAATCTATTTGATATATTATCGAAGAAAATCTTAAACCCATCGGTCATTAGCAAGGATAATGTTAATACTTTAAATTATTATAATGTTCTTGTTGAGAGCTTGCCGAATTCAAATCAATTTAATCATATAACCATGATGTATATAATTTTTCAGATTATGATACCATATCATTATGATATATATCATACTAATCAATTTACAGATTGTCTACTCTAATACAAAGGAAGGCACAAATATATGCTCAAACAACTTAAACCAGATCGTTTATATTTCATTATTAATATTGACGAAAGTTATGCTTCAAGAATTTTCGAAGTTCTAAAAGAAGAAGAAACTAAAAGGGGTAATTGGCCGGAGGGTGATATTTCTTATAGGGAATGGGTAGAACAGACATTTGGTCAAGCTGGTCTCGACGTTCTCGATAAAGTAAAATCTGATATTTAAAGATTTTATATAGAAATATTTAATTTGAAATGGAGTTATCAATTTATGTTTTAAGAAGTTAATGATAATATCCAACACAAAAGGCCATAAGGTTCCCTTTTTCGAAAGGTGAGCTTTATGGTCTTTTGTGTTTAATAAAAATACATAAAATGAGGAGGTGAAAGTGTTTAAAGAGTGCAAATGTAGAATTTATATTGATGAATTTAAAAAAATATTTTTCGTTTCATCAATGTATTGGGAGAATGGTCATTTAGCCGCAATTGGTTATGAAGATCCGATTCGTAAAGGAATAGTAAAAATTCGTCAATTATCTGAAAAAGACATATTAATGAATTTTATTGGAAAATATGATAAAAACAATAATGAGCTTTGGGAAGGAGATCTTGTTAAATTTGATCGATATAATCATGGTAATTATATTATAGGCGTTATAGCTTTTGATAAACAATCACCAGGATTTGTAATTGAACAATTAACTAATAGTAAAGATTTTACTAATACTCAAGATGAATTAGATGAAGAGTTTAAACATCCCGAAAATTGGTTTGATGAATTCTATGACGAGGCAGGTGCAAGTTTTACATATGATGAACTTGAAAAAATTGGGAATTTGTATGAAAATTCAGATTTACTTCCAAACGATTAAAAATGATCTTGCCGATAATTATTTTATCGGCAAGAGACGTTTTTTATTTCTATAAAAGGATATAAACATGACAAGGGATGAATTAATTAAGTATTATGTAGAACAAATAAAAGAATATGATAAACTAATTGAGATAACAGATGCAGAAGTAGTTCAAACTGAGGAGGTTATTGATCAAGATGCTCAACCTAACACATGATACGTTTGCAGAAACAATTTTCACCACAAACAAACCTTTTTTTGTTCAATTTAGTGCTGATTGGTGTTCAGTTTGTAAAGATCTTCATCCAATGATTGAACAGCTAGAACAGGAATACCAAAATCAAGTTACTTTTGTAAAGATTGATGTTGACACTGATGCAGATCTTGCCGATCAATTTAAAATAGATAAATTACCAACTTTCCTATTATTCAAAGATAGGGAAATTGTAGATTGTATAGTTGGAGCAGAATCTCTTAATCACTTTAAAACCAAGCTCAATGAAGTTGTCGAATAAAAAATCCGTTTGATGATAATTATTTTTATTATCATCAAACGGGAACTTTTTGTTTCGATTATAGATTTTTTTGCTCTCTTTTACAGAATGCTTACTTCTGAGAATAAGAGCCATTTCTAACGGTATCTTTCTTTTGTGCAGTTTTAATTTTCTTTTCTTCATTCTCGGCCTCCTCCTTTAATTTTTTATATAGCTCATTTTCAATTGTTCTTAATTGTGGTCCACGATTATCTGTAACAATTGTTCCATTTGGTTGGTTGATATTATTAACATTTTCGTTTTCTACACTACAACTTATGAGCATTAATAAAATAGTTATCAAATATATGAATTTCATTATATTCTCCTTTAGTTTTTTAAAATATTATTTCTATATGAAATTAGTAAAAAAAGAAAAATCCTCCGAAGAGGATTTTTAATTTAATATGAAGCCGCTACCAACAATGCGCTGGCTAATCCAATCATATTCGGATCGCCAGATATCGCCGCAAGGACGACTGTACCTGTAACGAATAGTATTATATTTATTATCATTTTTTGTCTCCTTTCCAGTTCAACAGAGCCATTAATAGCTCTGATATTAAATATAATATTTCTATATGAAAAGTTTAAAAACAAGAAGAAATGTCTAATCCATTAACCGAAGTTAATAGATTAAACATTTCTTCAAACGCGGGGCGAGCACCCCTACGCTTGAAGCTAGGGGAGGGCTAGAGACCGACTTAATCTCTACCACCCATGGGACATATTGCTATGTCCACTACTATTATTTCTATATAAAATCTTTGAATATCAGAAAAAAAGCGCAATATATAGAAATTATAATTATATTTCTATATGAAATCTTTGAAAATAAAAATGTGAGGGTGGCGCGGCCCCCACATATATGCGGCTTTAGCACCCACTTCTTTCGAAGCTCGTACCGCTGGACGGATTTCTCCTCTTGCCCCGTCGATAGGCTCACGCTGTTATCCATCTCACAGCGAGGTCCCCGATACTTACTGTTATCGGTAACATGTTAATATTATTTCTATATGAAATCTTTGAAAATAAAAATTCGGCAAGATCTTTAAATTAGATCTTGCCGGTTAAAATATGATTAATATCCTGACCAATCATTCGGAATCAAATACATAAACAAATTGTCTTCCCTTATTTGGATTTTATTAATTCCATATTTCTTATTAAGGTATTCTGAGAGAGCGTCAATTTGTTCTCCTTTCTTACCGATAAGTAAACCTGGTCGGCCCAAATAAATATCTATCGATCGATCTGATGTGAATATAATTCTTGTAATACACAAGTCTTGAATCTCTTCTCTTGTCTGTAAATAAACTTGGTGAATTTTTGTTTCATTATCAGATTTTTTCAAATTGCGTTCTAGAAAGAATTTTCCAATTTGAGAAATAACTTCTTTTTCTTTGCTAGTATATTCCATCAATTTTCTCCTTTAAAAATATCGGCAAGATCTAGTTAAAGATCCTGCCAATATGTTAATCGTACCTGTCGCCGCATGTACTGCAGCGACCTGTTTTTGGATTTACTGGTCGCCCACAACAGTAAGCGACGATATCATCTTCACCTTTTTGTTCTGTTTGACATGTTGGTTCTAAATGAGCAGCATGTCTTTTGCAGTAAGGGATTTCTTGAGTTCTTCCCTTACCAATATTAACTTTAACCATTCTATCTTCGCTGGTTTCACAGCAGATAGAACATGTTAACATGGTAATCTCCTTTCATTTTATATTATTATTTCTATATAAGATTTTTAAATACCAGAAGAAATCTATCGGCAGGATTTCTTTTGTAGATATATATTAAATAAAAAATATCTTACTTTCAGGAGGAAGTGGAATTATGACTTCTACTACATTAAAAAGCAAAAGTGAACCTAAAATCAAAAAGGAAAGAAAACCCAGAACTATAAAACTAAAATTAGAAGGACAAAAACCATCAACCAGAAAGAAAGTTAGACCTTTGGAAGAACTAGAAAAAACTATTGAAAAAATAGAAAATTCTAATGAAGTATCTGAACCAACTATTGTTAAATCCAATAAGTTTAAAGAGTTTAAAGATAAAATAATTTCATTTTTAAGGGGGTATTTTAGAAATGGTGTTTAAGCGAAAGCCACAGATGATAACTAAGAAAACGACAAGTAAAAAGTCACTACCTAAACCAATAATTGTAGAGGAAGTAAAAGAAGAAGTTGTTCCAGAAGACAATTCTGTTTCTGAAATTGTTGCCGAAACAATTCCTGATACTGTTGTTCTGGAAGAAAAGACAGTTGTGACAGTTGAAGATGTCAAATCAGTGGTTGAAGAAGTGAAAGAGGAACCTATTGTAGTTGTTGAAGAATCTCAAAAAACAGTTGTAATAGAAGACATTCCTGTTGTTGAAGAAGTGAAAGAAGAACTGAAACCAAAAAAAGATACTAAAGATTTAGAGGAAATCAAGAGATTAAGAGAAAAATTGAACAATGGTACAATCTCTGATGGTGAAGCAGCAATGTTATTTGA
>Ga0116161_1004265_pt1 | contig 12200 bp, 7 predicted proteins | sample AD_JPNAS3_MetaG_FD_89877 | JGI IMG/M metagenome (GOLD analysis project Ga0116161, IMG submission 89877) | Active sludge microbial communities of municipal wastewater-treating anaerobic digesters from Japan - AD_JPNAS3_MetaG | ecosystem: Engineered > Bioreactor > Anaerobic > Digestate | place... | reverse complement strand
TTCTTCAATAACAAACCCCATCGTATCTTCGTTCACATCTTCTCCTGATTTTTGAACGGACCACTCCCATTCTTTATTTTGCTTTGAGATATTTTCCATATTTAAAATTTGAGATGATATTTCTGAAGTTTTTTGAGATAGTGAACCAAATTGAGAAGAAAGCCCAGAAAGAACATCCATTGATATATCTTTTGCATTATTTTCATTTATCATATCTTGGATTCTTTTTTGTTCGATAAGAAAAGCATCTCTTTTTTCTGAGACTTGTTGCCCCCAATCTTTTCCTTTTGTCATGATCCCTTGTTCTAAATATCTATCTCTCATATCAAATAAAATAGATGTTTCAAAATTTGGATTTGCTTGTTTCATTAATTCAGCATATTTATCTGTATAAATTAAGAAATCTTCAAAAACACTCCAAGATAATTGTTGCTGCTCCTCTCCTCCACCAGAAAGCATTTGCCCCATTGATGTTCCTTCAAGTGAAGCTGCTGCCATATTTGATTCATCCGGGCCTCTAGAAAACTGCATCATATCATTTGTTAATATCGACATAAATGTTTTGGATGCATCTTGTTGATCTTCTGGATCTTGATATTCTTGATTTGCTCGATATGTTTGAACGTCCTGAGCTACTTTTGAGAATTCTGTTTTTGCAGTATTGAAAAAATTATTTGGATCTTTATTGACTTCTTGAGCCATTTTATTCCAATCTGCAGCAATATTTTCTTGTCTTCCCATATATTTATAAGTAGAAGTTTCTTTTTTATATTGTTCGTTGATTCTATTTATCATTTCAAGCCAAACATTATCTGGTTGAGTTGAAACTTTTTGAGGCCCGTCACCAGTCAATGCCCCGATTTGTTTCTTGGTCCCATCAACTTTTGCATTTATAGATGTTGCTAATTTTTCTTCAACATTTTCTGTGGAGGTAAACCCCATCCCCATCATTTCTTTATCATTTCTGGTTTTTAATGGTATACTACCCCCTTTATCCTCAAGCGAAAACTCTGTAACAGTTGACGGAGAAAAAATGGGAGATTCTAATTCATTTTCAAATATTTCTAAATAAGAAGAATACTCTATTAGATCTCGAAAATTTTTATTATCAATCATAAAATTTAATTACCTATATGTTCTAATTTATCACTAGTATCTGATATTCCTGACCTTGAAGATCTATTTAAATTTTGAAGAGCTTGTTGGTTTTTTTCTATTGCTTGCTGCCTAAGCTTTGCTCTCGCCGCTGGATTTTTTGTTGATTCGGCAGCGTCCCATAAATGTTTACCTTCTATGGCCTGCGAAGCCGCAAGCTCTCCGGCAACAGATGTTGAACCTAATTCATTTTGATATAGTTGATTTAAAGAAGATAAAGGTTCTGTGACAATAGCTTGTTGTAATTCTTGTTTCATTTTGTTTTCAATTCCACCGGTTGTCTCAATTAGAATTTCTAACTTTTTGCTTGTTTCTACCATATCTTTCGTAAGCTCATCTTTTCTTGCTTTTATTTGCTCAATAGTCCCAAACATTAAGTCTCTATTACCTTGTAATGCTAAATTTAATTCAGCGTCTATTCTATCCATTAATTCTTCATAAACTTCTAAGAGAACAACATAAGTTTCTTCTAAATCATTAAGCATGGGTCTAATTTTTTCAATTAAGTATTCGTCAGCTACCCCTGATAATTGTTTAGGATCAAAGTTTTTTTCTAAACCAGCTTTAAACTGACTAATTTGGAATTCATAAATCTCACTTTTTAATTTTATTTGAGCTGCAAGACCTTGCAGCTCTTGCCCTTTCATTCTCACCAATTCTAATTTTCTAGCTTGGGCAGCAGCGTCTGCGGAAATATCTGATTGTAAAACATCTCTTTTCCAAGCTTTTACTCCAGATCCAGGCGGCTCGAATGGGTTTTGGTATCCTTGTGGTCTTGTTGGATCTTGAACTGTTTCATAAGCTGGCATGTTATTTACTATTGTTGTTTTCTCATATCTAGGAAGAGCTATTTGAGATATTTTTAAATTCCCTTTTTTCTTAGATTTGGATTCTACTATTCTAAAATTTCCTTTTTTATTAGAAGCCGCTCTAGGTAAGTTTTGGGTTAAAGATCTCTCTAGATTTAAATAATAAGATGGCTGTATTACCTCTTGGATGGTAGTTAGCCCTTGAGCAGGAATTCCAGCAACTTCTCCGGCTTGAGGGGCATATTTTTCAGCAAATTCAAGAATTTCACCTGCGTCTTCTATTCCTTTGAAAATTGATGGAGCTATCCCCTCTTCAAGACCAAGCAAAACGTTTAATTTTCTTTGATTTAGAGCAGCAAGCTCTCTTTCTGATAAAGCGTGAATTTTTTGCTGTTCATCAGGTCTAAGAGTTAAAGGCGTCATAGTATTTCTCATTTGTTGAGTCATATCCATTGTATTTTTGTAGATGTCGCCCTCTAAACCTAAATAATCTTTATATCCTTGTGAACCTTGAGCTAAAATAGATTGGCTGAGATTCAATAATTCTTCTTGAGCCTCTCCATTATCTACTTGCACTATTTTTTCATATAATTTTTCTCCTGTCTCTGAATTATAAACAGATCCATCGCCCATTCTCATAACTTTATAAATTGGCACTTCTTCACCTGTTATGGGACTAATAAATTTAACATCTTCTACGACACCAATCGTTCCAGACACTGCTCTATCTAATAGATTAACGGCTTGCATTGGATTTATTTTTGCAACATTAGTAATTTTATCAAGAGTAGGGAGCAATTTTCCTGAGACCCAATCTTTTAACATTTCTCCGCCAGTATGCTCTGTTACTTTCATCATCGCCCCAAAAGTCGCATTTAATACTTTTGGATCTTTAAATGATAAAGTATTGCCTATTTTACTAATGACTTCTTTCATTAAAGCCATAACCGTTACAGCATCGCCTGCACCCATTCTAACGAGATTATTTATAAAATTATTGAGTTCTTCTTGCCCCATTCCTGTAGCGAGAGCAATTTCATTTAACTCTCTTTCTGGCTTTCTATATAATCTATTTATATCTTTTTCAAATTCAGTAAGCGATAGGTTTTCTGGTTTAAAACTAGAAAAAAAATTCTCTATGTTTTCAGCTATTTTCTTCATTTTTCCTTTCATAATTTTCCTCTTTAAGTATTATAATATTTTATATATTAATCTTTGTTTATTATATAACCTTCTATTTAGGCTACAGTTACATCAGGAAAACTTTGTTTTGAAGCGTTAATTAACATACCCATTGTTGTTGGCTGGAATAAATTTTCTTTCGGATCTTGTGTTTTTACAGCTCCCTTCTTGTATCTCATGTCAATTTCAAAAATTGTTTGATATTTTAGAAGCTCTGAATAGCTCATATTCATCATATCACTACGACTTAACCTACCCTGAGTAAAATTAAACTCTATTAATTCTGGTGGAGAAGGAAAATCTTCAAACCCGCCAATTCTAATGTCTTTATCATAAGCAGCAATAACTTTTTTTCTAAAATCTTCCATTTTAGTTACTGAAGACCCGGAAACATCAACATAAGCTGAATAAAGGGGTATAGTAACAGAATAGTGTAAAACATCAGACCATTCTATATTTTTATTTTTCTCTATAGACTCTTTATATAAATCTTCTTTTGTTTTTTTATTTCCTTCACTTTCTACAGAAATTAAAAATTTATTCATTGTTAAAGTGTAAACTTTTGATTGATCTACTGCCATTTTTTTAGTTTGTTTATCTTCATAAATACTATCCATCTTAATATTCTGCTCTTCCCACCAATATAATACCCTTCCTTCGAAAAAACAAATTTTATTATCTATATTTAATTTTATATTAAAAATTTCATTTGCTCTCATAATTAATAATCCTGTGATAATCCTGACATAAATTCGTTTACACCTAAAACATTTGATCTTGCTATAAAATCAATAGTGATTAAAGGTGAACCAGTATTCAAATCTTCAGTTCTTGGCTGCCAATAAGCAGCAGGCATACTAAAATCCATATTAGGCCCAAAAGACATTGAAATTGGAGATGCCCACTGGGGATAATCGCTTGACCTTTCTGCTAAACTATAATCAGACATTGTTTGATCAGAAATTAGAGTCGCTGAAAGATCTATTTCTGATGAATAAGAAGATAAAAATTTAAAAGATCCTTTGACTGTTCTTTCAACAATAAAAACTCTATCTGAAGATTTGATTGTAGGAATTGAAGGTTCGTCTTTTGCAACAGATTTTAGAATAATTTGATTACTAATATCTAATTGCATACTAACAATTTGTTTATAACTATTATCTCCAATAGTCATAGAACAATCTTTAATATTTGCAAATCTTCCACCATATAAACTAGGATCAACTCCTTCAATATCTGGATGAAAATAAGTTTTATTGTTAAAAATTCTATTTGATTTATCTCTTATTGTTTGATTTTCTAAAATACTTCTTGATGTAAAATCAGTATTTAGAGTATTTTTATTACTAATACCTTTTGCTGAAAGCTGGCAAGAAACTGGATTTGCTCCTCCATAGCCATCAACAGAAATAGAAAAATTCTCAATAACGCAAGGATAATACCTGTTTTGAATAGATGTATGTAATGCAAGCATATAATTTGCTCTTTGTACTGCAGAGTTAACTAAACTATATGCTTGATATATATGTTCTCCAACATTAGCTAAAAGAGGAAATGATATTTTATATGAATATGATCCGCATCTACTGGCTCTCACTCTCATAGACCCAGGGACAGCATCTTCTGCAGATTTATATAATTCATCTCCAAGTTTAAAATTAACAGTATCGCATGGCAGAATATAAAACTCATCTGGATTTGAACAATTATCAAAATCATCAACAACCCACCATGTTCTTTGATAATTATGAGACTGCGGAACAAAATTATTCAAAGCGATAGACGCTGTGGAATATCTAGGCATAACACCTATTGCACCTATTTGTAAATAACCTCGACTTCCAGCAGCACTTCTATTAATCCCTGTACCATTTGGCATTTTATAAACCTCTTAAAATATTATCATTTTCGCTTTCGTTTTTAATGACCGCTTGCAATAAAACATCTAATTTAACACTCATAATATATTTTATAAAAAGCTCATTTGCAATTTTAATATCTAATTTAGATATCATTTCATCATTGATTGGAGCATCCATTTCGACATCATTAATTTTCATTTTAGCATCCCATTTTTTCATCAAATGAACTAAAACTAGATCTCTTAACGTTCTTGTTCTTATGACTGGTTTCTGATTTAATCCATTCAGGACTGTTGCTTCTTCTAAAATATAACTAAAAACTCCGACGCTAGGCTGGCAAAAATAAGCATTTAATTCTTGCCAATCTTCTATTTTTTCTGCTGAAACATCTGTATAAAGTAATTCCCCGTCATCATTAAAAAAATCTTTGTAATAAATTGTAATTTTAAATAATTCATCCTGATTAACAAAAATACTCATAAAAACTCCTCCTATATCCAGCTCTCTGTGGGCCTCAAGATTAATTCTCCGTCGCTTGCGGATAATAACCTCACTGTAATTTGGAATAAATTATCTATTGTTAATTGAGGTTTCCCCAATGACCACACTGGATTTTGTATATTAATAATCATTGGACCAAATTGGAATAACATAGATTCTCCCATTATAATCCCGGAATACATTCTCATTTGGTTTGATGCAACGCCAGCAATTCTTTGTTCTATGTCTATTGGTACAACATCAGTAACCCAAGTTATTTCTCCTGAAATTTGTCTTGGCTTTGAAGGATAATAATTTCTAGGCCATAAATTCTCAGTGATTCTTTTATCTAATTCATTATCTCTTGTTGCTCTTAAAGGCCATCTGTATTGAGACTGCATTGTATGATTCGGCTCTAAGAAGTTTTCAACCTTCAATGACATTTTGATTATTTTTTCATTCCCAGGCGTGTCAGGAAAATTATATCCTTTCAAGAAAGGGCTATCTCCACCACTTGTTAAGAAAAATGTTTCTCCTACTGATTTAGCTAAAGAATTCCCAGAAGAAATCATACAATCTCTTGAATATATTTGTCTCATTGGCATATTCGCGTCTGCATCGACAGCGAGAGTATTTAATAAATTTCTAACATTCGGAGCGTCTTCAGCCCATAATTTTTTTGCAACAATGCCATAATTAACTTCAACTTGATTATTCCCGGCAGTAGCAACAAATTCCATAGAGTCAACTAAACATTCAGAAAAAACTCCAAGAGTATCATTCATAATTGAAAATTGAGGTGCAAAAAAACTTCCCGACATTCCTTCAACGCCGCTTCCATCTATTGGAGAGGCATAAGCATATCCAGCCCAAGCATGTCTACAATGTTCAAATAGCCTTGCTAAAACATAATCTGGAGAGCCATCCATTCTAGCAAGCATTTTTTGCTGAATTGTCCCTTGAATTTTAATGGGGGTGATATTGTAAACGAGACGGTCGGGAAACCCTCTAATGAAATCTCCTGTTTCTGATTGATATTCTGGATATAAATCAAAATTATTACAATAGAAAAAATTAGAAGATGTCGCATCTGCAGATGTGATTGTTGGATGATCATCTGTTTTAGGACTATAAAAAACTAAAGATGAATTTCCATAATAACCAGAATTAAAATTTGCTGGGATATAATTCATTTCTTTCCTCTTTTAAATATTTTGAATAACCGCTAAATCATAAGGGCTCCACATAATATTTCCGCCTTGAATATTGAGCGACGTTCCTGGTGTAAAAGTTGCGTCATAGACTCCAATATATAAATCGCTTGAAGATCCTACTTCAAATTTAGTACTTCTTACTGTGCCTTGAGGAACTGTAACTGTATGCGGGCCTCCTATTGTTAAATCACTCTTAATACCATAAATTGTAAAAATTAATTCGTTTTGTATTGTTGTGTCATTTGTATATGATGTATTCACACCACCCTCGAATATATTAAAATTTCCTTCAACTGGAGGGATGTATAGTTGAAGTCTTGCTGCGGTCTCTATTGTTTTTCCTGTGAAAAATATCCCTCTATTAATTGGAGATAAATTGCTATTCCCAATATCTTCATAACTATTTGTCACAACAGAGCCTAATGCAGTGATTAAATATTCTATATAGTTTACACTAGACATGCCCATTCTATAAACATTGTAATATATAGCTCCTGGTACAGGGTCCCATGAAAGAATTACTTTATTTAAATTTCCTGCGGATAGAGGAATGTTAACTGTTGCATATTGACTTGGAGATGTTTCTCCCCCTGCTAAGACTGCAGAAACTCTATAAATCCAAGTGCCAGGCGACATATTCCCATTTCCTACAAGTAAAACAGGCTCATATGTTGCTTTTAAATTTTGAGGTGGAGTATTTATTGTTTTTTGACCGCTATAAATGTCTCCTCTAAAAATACAAAAAGTTGTTAACAACTCAGAAAAATAAACCTCTCTATACATCCTCTTCATATTATCTGAAAATTCAAATCGTGTTATTCCATAAAAAGATTCTCCTCTTAAAAAGTTAGATCTTGCAACAAACGGCCTGTCATTCCAATAACTAGAAAAGCTATATCCAGTTTCAGCACTGGTAAAATCTCTTAGTGAATGCAAAACATTAATTGTGGATTGACTATTAGATAATGCTGCAGCGGCATAATATGCATTATTTGCGGAAGTTTTTATGTTTGACTTTTCTAATGATGTAAATAAATCTGTTGTTGGCACATCAATAAATTCTCTTATATCTTCCATACTATAAGTCCCAGGAACAATTTGAACTATTTCAGGCGTTCTAGGAGTATCTATGGTATTTGGGTTTGTGGCTAAACCCCTACAAATTAAAATATAATCTTCCTCTGAAACTGGAGGGTAGTAATCAAATGTTTCTGGATTCCCTCCACTTTGATATGCCAATTCTACAGGGAGACCAAAAAATATTTGTGGTTTTAAAGGTTTGTTAACAAAAACGGAAACCCCAGATGAATGATTACTAACAATGGTCCCAGAATTATAATGAGGGGCTATTAATGCTTGGTTATTTGCATTGACAGACCAAATTTCAACTTCTTCGCCATCAATAGTAAGAAAAAACGGAGGGGAAAAAGATTCTAATAAATCTCTATCGTCTATTTCAATATATGTGCTAACACCTGCTGTAAGACCTGAAGACAATTTACTTCTATAAGACAAAGCAGCACTATTTAAATTATCTTTATTAAATGCTATTATAAAACCATAATGACAAGAAGAATCAAAATCATATTGGAAAGTTTTAAAAATTGAAATAATACTTGATGAGAAATTATATTGGTTATAATTATAAACAACGACTCCATCGCCAACCTTAATCGAGCTATTTGTATTTATTGTTGGCTCACATCCTGATAGTATTCCAAACCCTGCAATTTCTCCATCAACATATTTTATTAACTTATTAATTTCAAAGGCCATCGTTCCAGGAGTATTAGTATCTCCAATAGCGTCTTTTTCTTTAACGTAGGCCTCACCTAAAATATCTGATATTTCTTTCATTTTTTCATCTGTTAATAAAGCCATATGTTTAAAACCTCTTTAAGGAATAATTGGTGTAAATAATATATTATAATAATATTTTACATTTGAAGGAAGAGATCTTCCTCCTGTCGTCCAGTATGTATAAAATGGTGTTGCTCCCACCCCCCAAACTGATGCATTAACTATATAATACATTAAATTATAAATTATAGATGAATCATATCCATCTATAATTGCTTCAGATATATAATCGTTTATTTTTTTGGCAAAAATCATAAATTTGTAATATGGTTGTCCAAAAGTAAAAGGATATAAATCTTTATTATTTAATATGTATATATCATAGTTATTCAAATCACTCACATCAACAAAAAAATTACATATATTTATATCATTAGTTAATCTATCTACTTTAAATAAATTATTAAAATATTTATAACTAGAAAAAGAGTTTATAAAATTTTTAGATGTTATTCCTGTTTTTTCAATAGCAACCACTGGATAGTTTACATTAACCTGACCGGACAAAACTGTTCTAAATGAGTGAGTTGAAGTAGAATAAAAAACAGCACCTGGAATTAAAAAATTAATCATTTTTTCTGTTATAATAGGAGATATTTTATAAGCATAAACCACCCCTTCACTTGGCTCTATATTAATAATTCGAATTCCATCAAAAATATTTCCTCTTGTTATAACCCAGTCTTCTGGATTGTCTCTTTCTATTAAACTTTCTGACGCTCCGGAGGGGCCATATGAAAGCCCCCAAGTTTCTCCTAGGTTTTTAATTTGACTGGCACTACATCCAAATATTATACCTTTATTAAATATATCTATGCCTTTCCCAAAATTTTGACACCTTAAAACATTTAATATTTGAATAACACTATGTGGATCTTGACTATCAACTCTAATTCTCATAGACGCTAAAAAATTATCTAAAACTTGCATTAAATTTAAAATTGCTAAATCTTGAGGAATTGCCATTACTCACTCCTTATTACAAACGCTTCTGCAGGCCCATATCCATAAAAAGGCCCTTCTTTAAATTCTACTGGGTCAACCCATAAAAGATCTATTCCTATGAAATAATCTGAATCTAATAATATTGGAGATGATGTTCCTGCAGGAACCAATTTATTTATAACTTTCTTCTGCCCATTTATTTTTTTACAAACAGCTGTAATATACATATCATTTTTTGTTGGGATATATTGAACCCCAAAATTATCAATTGCAAGAGGAAAAATTGAAAACTGTACAGGTTTTTCAACTTCTTTTGATGACCAGCATATGAAACCATCAACCAAATTAGTATATGAGGCTCTCCATGTATTAACTGGAGGAAAATCATAAGAATTTGCAACATTAAATCCTGCAAAAGGATCTAAACCTGGTAAACTGCCATAAAAATAATAATTATAACCATCTGTTGGGATATAATAAGAATCAGTCGAAGCAGATATATAGAAAGCATCAATATATGTTTTTGCTGGACTTATGTCGGCCCCGAACCATTCTTCATTAGGAACTACTGTAACTAAACCAACATCATCGACTTCTCTGTATAGTTGATATGTTGCATCATAGTTGTCTGCCACTGTTCCAGAAACATCTTGCCAATCATAAACATCTCCAGTTTTTCTATAAACCCATCTTCTTTCGCTATCTGCTGGTACAAAAACAACTTCATAGACAGGAGTTGAAGAAATGTAATCGTTTTGTAATACGCCATTTAATATTAAAATATTTCCAGATAAAGATAACACTTCAAAAACCTCTGGACCGATTTTAATATAAAATGGAGCCGCACTAAAGACACTCCCATCCATAACAATTAACTCATTTTCTCCTGCAGAAACCGAAGATGTTAATAAACTATTAATTTCTGTAATGCCATAAGAATGACTATCAACGTTTGCAAATGCCCATTCTATAGTATCGACATCTGAAACGCCTCTATATTTGCTAAATGGATCTTCGGATGTAAGAACTAAAGCATATCTTTCATCTTTTGTTAAACTATGGGGGGTTCTAAAATTAAACTCGATCCATTCAAAATCTCCACTTAGCGACGTGTAAAAAACAGGATCTGATGTTTGTAATATATTTGTTGGCTCATTTATTGTGTTGGTTTCATTTATAGTTAATATAAGATTTGCTGTTGGAACATTCTTTATTCTTAATTTTAATTTAACTTTATATATTTTATCATATACATCTGCAAAATCAGCAGAAAAAGTAGATGCTAATGCAAATATACTATTGTTTAAAGCAAATGTATTATTTGGCATCCCGAGATCATTATCTTGTTCTTTTAAAATATAATAAGAAATTGGATGTTCTTGCACATATTTATTTCTGGCATTTGAGACTATACTTTCTGTAAAACTTTGAATATACCAGCTTCCATTTATTGCAAATCCATATCTCGGTTTTGAAATACCCGTATTTATATCAAAAAACGCAGGATCGCCTCCCCAGAAACTAATAGAACTGTCCCAAACAGGAATTCCTGTTGTATTATATAAAGAAACTCCAATTGAAAAATTATCTATCGAATATATTAAATCGCTTAATGTTCTTGTGTCTGGATTATCAAATCCTCCATATAAATATTCTTGATCTGTTATAGCGTCTAATATATTTTGATTCGCTCTTTGTACTCTAAATGGATCTCCAGAATTCAAATCATCAGCATACCGAACTCTTAAATCTGCAACAAACTCATCATATAAAGGAAGAGTAGGATCTCTTGGCTTAAATTGACGCATTTCTATTGTCATGCTTTCCCCTCCAACTAAATCGGGGACTAAAGATGTTCTTCCATACATTACCCATTCATTAATAGAGGCTAATTTTTCAGGCCATAAATATTTTCCAGGATCTAAGCCTAAAGAAACTAAATTATCTGCCTGATCGTTTTCTATATAATATTTACTTGCAGATAAAAATAAATCTTTTTTAATATAATCCATATTTATGCTTTTAAAATTAAACCTAAATGAATAATCATATTTTAATTTTGGTTCTTCTATATATTCATGGCAGCTATTAATAATAGGCATATGTATTTCTAATTTTGAAGGAGTGTATATTTTTTTATTATGATTGCATATTGTCCCAAAATTATTGTTTGTGTCATCAGCATAAAAAGATCCTAAAATAGTTGAGAATTGAAACCCTGTCATCTGAGAAACAGATTTTCTTATATATTCATCCATTTCAAGCTGCCCATATTCTTGAATTACATTGTTATTCATAAATGTATATAGATTATTTACAGGCTTAAAATCAGTAGGAGCGACTAATGGATGTTGGACTGGAATTTTCCAATAAGTATTATAAATATTACCAACATCATCCATATTAAATAAATATAAAGCGTTATAGTGCATTCCGCCAACTCTACTGTTTGTAACCGGCGTCATATAAATTAAAGGTATTAATAATGGAGATAATATTGTTTCTAAATAGTTTGGTATGAATGGTCTTTCTATAAAATTACCATACATAAAATTAAAATAATTTTCACTTTCTATTTTATCACTACCATAAGAAGGCTCATAGTATAAATGATCTATAAAAGTTCTTGGCCTATAGGAAGATTCACTCGTATTGCTCATTATTCTGACTATTATTTTCGCAAATATTTCATA